>Ga0179593_1387122_pt1 | contig 19238 bp, 26 predicted proteins | sample CZODoug2_1_08_16_FD_185931 | JGI IMG/M metagenome (GOLD analysis project Ga0179593, IMG submission 185931) | Vadose zone soil fungal communities from Angelo Coast Range Reserve, California, USA - CZODoug2_1_08_16fungal (PacBio error correction) | ecosystem: Environmental > Terrestrial > Soil >...
AAGGGGGGATAATTGAAAGAAAAGAGGCAAAACAAATTATAACGGGGCCTCGCTTTCGTCTCAAAGCCAAAAAGGACGGGATCACGGGGGGGAGCAGGGGAAGAACACAAGGTTTACAGACCGCACAGAGGGGGCGGTCGGGTCTTAAATCGCATGAACAAAGGGTAATCGAAGGGAAACCAAAACAGGAAAGATAAGTCCATGTCGAAATCTGGGGTGCACCGGACAAAGCACATGCACTGCCACATTCAGAGGACAGGGGGGGGTTAAACCAAGAACCGTAGAAAAAACTGTTTACCAAAAGGGTATCTAAAGCAAGAAGTAGCAAACCTGTGTGGGGTGACAAGGGGATCAAAAGTGGGGGGAAAAAAAAGACTTGGTACAAAAAGAACAGGTATGGAAAAAAGGTTGAAAGAAACCTGAAAGGTGACACCAGAAAAAATACCAAAAAACATCGGTCGGAAAACAAACAAGGTCAAACTAAAAAAGTAAATCAAAAACAAGAAGGTGGGGCAAGTTATAAGAGACCACGATTTGGGGTATCCCAGCGACCGCAAAGCCGGGGAAACTTTCACCAGGGGGAAGTACGAAAAAAGGGAAAAAGGGGGGGTGGGGGCGGGGACGGGAACATAAAATCGAAAAAAGTGGGAATAAAAAAAAGAGAAATCCTCCTAAAATGTAAATAAAAAATAGAGTAAATGACGACGTACAAAATCCACAGATCCACTCTGGGGGATAAGGGAAGGATCCCTCCTAGGAACCTTTGGGAAAGTTGTTGAACCTTGGAGTACTGGCAGGAAAAGGGGAGATATGCAAAAGCTGCCAAGGAAAAAAAATAAAAAAAAACAATCATAAAAAGACTGAAAACGTTTGTAAAATCAATGAACCAGAGGGAGGAAAAAAAAATAGACATTGGGAACAAAAACCCCAGAAACTGAAAAAACCGAGGCATCGGACGGGGGGGGGGTGGGGAAATCAAGAGACAGGGGGATTAGGGGGGGAGGGGTAGCAACAAAAAAACTGGGTAACCAGCAAGTAATTTTGATTATCCATCACCCAAAATCCTCCAACGGAAATCCACAGGTAAGAAACCTAAACAACACAAAAACAAGTGGGACCATCAGGCGGAAACTTCTGAGAATACAACGAAAAAAGACCGCAAAAATGAAGGAGCAAAAAAAACAAAGTGAATTGGGAATTGTTCTCAGAGGGGGGGGGAACCAAACGATGAAAAAATTAGAACAAAGAAGAAAAACAAGTGTGAAGATGGTTTTGACGTGGGGAAAAAAAAATCTGTGGGGTGTGTCCTTGGGTCATTTGGCATGGGGGGCAAAATCGGTAACCTTTCAGTTGGGGCCCTAAAAAAGAGAACGAGGGGAGTTACAATAAGGTAGGTAAAAGTATCTACAAGAAGCCGCCAGAAGGGACATTCCTGAAAAACAACAAGGACAAACAAAAGATGGGAAAGGGGCCCGTGTTTGGTAATGAAACCATCGACTAAACAGTTAAAGGAAAACATTCGACCTGGAAAAAGACTGAAAAAAACGAATTTGACCCGGGCAACCGGGGCCAGACGGGGGGGAAAGGTGCAGTGAAGAGGTTAGGGAAAAAAGATGGGGGATGTCTTGGAAAAGTCAAATGGCAGGAAAAAGCTCTGGGGGTAGACTGAAACGAACGGAGAAGGGTGAACTGGAGACATCGAATGAAAGTTCACACCGCAAGAAGCGGAACTGGGTAACAAACAAAGGTAAACTGTCGAGAAAAGGGTCAAAGGGATAAAAAAAAGGGGGGGGCCAAAAGTGTGGTCCTTGGTCTAAAACATTTACCGACCGTGTGTGGGGGGTTTCAAAACGGGGGGGGTTCACAACTCAAAGGGCTGATGGCCGGAAGGAAACCTGAGGGTGCTTAAACAAAGTGTGTCGGGAGACCTGAGGGAACCTGGGGCGAAAATTTTAGGTGACAAATCAAGGACCACTGGGGGGAAATTTTCCTGGAAAAAGTGTAAAAGGGAAAAACCAAAACGTTTGATATCGGACAGGGGAAAAAGGACAAGCAACCACTCAAAAAAAAAAAAGAAAATAGTTGTGTTGGGTTAACAAAGGATGGGGAGTAAAAGACCAGGAGTAGACAGGGAGAAAACGACTAAATCAAAAAAAGGGACATCTGACTTTGAAAAGATTGGTAAAGATTAAACCAGGCGGGGAGAAAAACTGGAAACGTCCCAAGACACGCGGTGAAGTGTGGTTTAAGTACGCGTGCAAGGGAAAAAAAAAAGAAGAACCCGGGGACAAATTGCGGGTTGACCCAGGGTCGCCAGGTGGGGGTCAATCTCAAAAGTGGAAAAACTCACTTCGTGTATTTGACCAGGAGTCAGCGTCCGAAAAACGGGTGAAACCCAAAAACTTGGGGAAGGCAACGTACAATCTAAGGGAAACCCGGAAAACCGTTTTGTTGACAAAAAGCAGGCCGGACCATAAAGGGGAAAAAAAAAGTGGGAAAAAAGCAAAAGGATTTAAAATCACGGGCGACACGGCCGAATCAGGAAAGACTGCAAAAAAAAACAAGTGATCGATTGATGGGGCAGGGGGTGTGGGGGATTCAAAATCACCGCAACACCACGATGGGGCAGAAAAAACTTTGAAGGGGGGAGAGGGGGGTTGGTTTCCCATCACCACTGGCAGAAACGACTTGTCGACATGGAGTAAATGGGGCGTCCAATACAGAAACAAAAAAGCAACACGAAAATGTGAGTCAAGATGGGGGACATAAAGACCCTAGGGACTCTAAAGATAATAAAAGGCTGGGGGTACCTACAAGAAGAGGCAAAGGTAAAAAAGAAACCAAAAAAAAACACACTTTTGGTTACGAACGAACGTTGAAAATGGGTGCATAAAACTAAGAAAAGAAAGGTGGTGGAAGGCCAACCAAGCCGGGGAACCTAACCACCAAGTGGGGTGAAATTAAAAAAAAAAAAAACGTTGGAAAAAGGGACCACGAGAAGTTTCTGCACAAGATTTAAAAGAGAAAATTGGGGGCAAAAGGCGGAAACTCATCTTAAGTGTGGACCAAGGAAAACGAATTGGGGGGGGTTACACAAAAAACATCTTTGCAGAGGGGCAAGTTCAAAGAATGCCGAGGCAGAGAATTACAGCGAGAGTCGGAAAAATTGGGGGGGGGTGGTCCTTATTTGTTTCAAAAGGGAGGGCACAAGTAATCAAGACTTGGAAAAAAGCCGTCAAGAGGGAACCGAGGGATCTCACACTCTTCGTCAGAACCGTCAGGAAGGGAAGTTGTCCGCGGGGTTCTCTTATCCCACTAAACGTTAAGGGAATGAAAGGGGTTTGGATCCTGGAAGCCTGCTCGGTTCGAACATCGGTGTGGTGTCAACAAAACGAATTAACAGAAGGGACAAAAGTTGGAGACTCACATCATGACGGTTATTCCGTGCTCCTTGAGGAGAGGAAGCCAATGGGGAGAGTTGGTATGAAGTAACAGGGGGGAAAAGTGACCAAGCAGGTATAGCGGCGGGACCACTAGAGACGGAAAAGGGGAAAGAAAGTCAACACAACAAAGTGGAAAGGAGAGATAAACCCTACATTAAGAACACCAACTCAACAAACTGCTGACATATTCAGGTTTCCCTGATACCCCCTACAATTAAAGAACCAATCGGTTTCACACTACGATTTGGAACGAGCTTATCACTTCCGCAGAAATGGGTGTTGATTCCAAAATGAACGTAATAAAAGAGAAATCTGGTCAGATAAATACCTAGACGGGCCTCTCCCCAGGGATTGGGGGGGGTATCCAATCAGGGCAGGGGGAACGAAAATTGAGTTGTTAACCCAGGTCATAAGAAGTCGGTTCTTGAAAAAAACCCATATACAAAATCATCCACGAAGTGTGGAGACTAGGGCGGCAGAAGTCTGCAAACAAACGGGGCGCAGTGTGACGACGGTCGAAGTTAGAAGAGGGTTTACAGTTTCCATGTGCCCCACTCCTGGGGGTGGGACACTCAGAAATTGTAGGAAAAGGTCCCGAAGGGAAAAGCTCCTCACAGGGAATTTTGAAAAATTAACTGTGTTAGCGTTGGGGCAGCCAAAAGAGTTGGTGGCGACCAGCTCAGCCGAACAAAAGCTGTCCCTGCTTAACAAGCAAAGCGGTAAGAACAGGATATTGGTCCCTTCCAAAGTTGGAAAAGCAAGGAGGCGTCCTCCTGGGGGGGAGAAACAAGTTTCGTGAAACCCTCAATGACCGACTGTGGACGGGGGCGGAAAACTAGTGAATTAGGGGTGTATCGGGGCCAAATTAGATCTCGTAAGGGAGGGATACCAAAAAAAAAAGATGGCGGGAAGATAACGGGGGGGAAGAGGTCTGGTCAATGGTAGGGGATAAAAGAAAGATAAAGGACGCTGAAAACAAAAGGGGCACTTGGGGGGGGGGGGAGGGGGTTGGGAACAAATAGACTCAAGTAAAATGCCAATGAGACTGGCGTGGTTGCACGATAAAAATCCGGGAGTTCCATGGGCCAATTTCTGGAACCTAAATGCAGGGGGGCTTACGTACTTCATAAAAAGAGGTAAGAGAGTGGAGGGGGAAAGACAGGTAGAGGATTGGGTTCCCAAAAGGTTTCATTTGGTGGGGCCCAGTCGGAAACGTTACCTTCTTAAGGAAAAGCAGTCCAAAGAAGGGCCAGGGAAACGAAGGCAAACTTTTGGGAGATAAGGACTGGGAGTAGACCCTGAAAAAGGTATGGGGACAAGCTTGAAAAAAATTAAAAAGCACTAGGGTTGCAGGACAAGGGAGGGGGGTGAAAAAAAAGAAAGATCAGAGAAAGGTCGTCTTTAGCAGGCCATACAGGACTTGCGGACAAAGTCTTGGGGAAAAAAAAAACGAAAAGTTATTTTGGTCTGTCCGAGTCAGGGGTGTTGGATGGGAGAACAATGACTCAGAAAACAAGGGCAATGAACTGGTCATATAATTGAGCAAAAGTCACCCAGGGGGGGGGGGGGGCCTGGGAAAAAGAACAAGGTGTACAGAGATCAGGCTTGTAAGAAGACCTGGAAGCCGAAAGTGTGAAAAAAACATAAACCGGGGAGGGTTGAGTCAATGAATGGACGAACAAGGAATGTCACAGTCAAATTGGGGCGTGACAAGGGGGAGAAGAGAACTGTTTTTTGGGTAAGGGACGTTTGGACCCTTCAAAGGGGGGGGGGGGGGGTTATGCATTCAGGCGTCAATAAAATTGGGGGGAGACAGTTGCTCAGACAACAAATCTATGTTCCCCTTACGAAGACTCAAAAATCACATTATCGCAAAAAAAAAGAAATAACGTAATTGAAAAGACCACCCACTTAGGGAAAAGGTAGTGGAAAATCTCATGGTAGTTAAGAAAGAATGACAAAAAGGGTGGGGTGGGAAGCATCTTCAACCGTGCTCCATGAAATTTTGGGGGGGGATAGGGGGGAAATCGGAGAGGAGTTCATCAAGCACACAGGTCACCTTACTAAAAAACGACACCTTAGGGTGATGGGAAAAGGTGGGGGAAAACCCAGGGGCAAACGACACGAAAAAAAAAAAAAAAACACAAAACAAAAAAACACCACACAAACTCCTCACACAAAGATCCAGGGGTCGGAAAAGTTTGGCATCTCATGGCAAATGTTTGGGGCAAAGGACGGCCGGGAAAAAAAGGGGGTTGCTCCAATCCTGGTGGTTACATTGGCTACTTGTAAGAACAGGCCGGGACCTGGGTGGAAAAGGATGGGGTGTTACGGGGATTTTGGGGGAAAATACTTTTGTAGTGCGGGCGGGAACTGTCACATAAAAAATTTGCTTGGGGAAAACAGTGGGATACACAGAAAAATACCCAAGGAGGAGGGTAACTCTTACTCGGGGGGGGGACGGAATTTGAAGGGGTTCCCAGGGCAACGAACACTGAGGTCCGGGGATGGAATCGGTACGGCGAACGGTTGGAACGAATGAATGCCAGAAAATTAGGCAATTTTGGAGGAGGGGGCAAAGGACAGGGTCCTGGGGAAGGTTGATGGCGGAGGCTTTCATCGGCGAGCATTGATAAAGGTTTGCTGGTAAACCGCAGGAAGAGGAGGAGGGGGAAAAAAAAAAGCCCGTGAGAGATCGGGTCGAAAGGGTTCCGGGGGGTGCTATGGTTAGGGAAAGAAAACTTGATCGGGGCCAGTCACGGGGGGGGAAAAAGGTCAAAAGAACGGGAAGGAAAAAGGTCCATCAGGGAGGGGAATAATTGCCGTCAACGGTTCGAGAACGGGTTGTTGTGCAAAACTCAAACGCAAAGGGTAGGTGTGGGGGACTGTCAGGGGGGGGGTGGGGTGATCACATCGGGAGTAATGTCTTGTCCAGGGGGGGGGCGAGCCAACAGGGTGGGGGGAACTCAGAGACATAATGACCAAAAGGGGACGGGGTTTTGTTGATCGAGTCAGGTGGAGAATCAAGGGCATTCTGAAATGGATTCACCGGGCCAAAAAGAGACGCCGTGGGGGATCAGCAAGGTTTTGTGGTCAATATGGGGGGGTACCGTGGAAAGGCGGCGAGAAAAAGGAAAAAGCCCAGAACTAGAGTAACGAAGCCGTGAAAAAATCGGAAAAGCCAGTTTGGGGGAAAAAACCGCGAGTTGCGGATTTTTGGGAAAAAAGGGGGGAAATTGATTTCTCTGGAAGAAAACAAGGACAAAAGAAAAGTAATGAGGAGGATCAAAAAAGTGGGGCAGACAAAAAAAGCAAAAATCTCTTGCCACCCAGGGGAAGTAACTCGGGCACACGTGATCAAAACGAAGGAAAACTTCAGTCAAGGGGACAAGAGCAAAAGGTAAGTACGTGGATATGAGAGCGGAAAAGTCGGGGACCAAAACCAGAGTCCCTTCGTTAATACGGGGCGCCAGGAAAAAAGGGGAACTAATAAGGGGGGGGGCAAATGTCGCCACTGAGGGGAAACTTGCCAGGGGGGGAAAAAAGGGGCTAGGGAGGTGAAACCTTGTTCAGATCGCAAAAGTGGACAAGTGTACTTGGAAACCAACAGGGGGAAGGGGGCCAGACACGCACCATTACAAAAAGGGACAGATGATGGGGGGGGGAGGGGTAGGACAACTCCGGAACCACTAAAGAAAATTGAAGATGAAAAAGATTTTCCTCTGAAAGCAATTTGACCATGCAAACGACTTCAAGATCAAGGGTTTGAAGTCACACGGGAACAATGAAAAAACCGGGGTAAGACCGGAATTGACGAAAAACGGGATCAGACACATAGGTACACGGGAGACGGTATCCAAGGGCACGATCCCAAAAAACAAGAAATTACCAGAAAAAGGAAGCCAAACAGGGGCAAAAGACTCAAAGTTTCATGAAAAAATGGGGCCGGAGTGCCAGAATCAAAAAACAAAAAAAAACACTGACACCGAGACGTGAAAAGGTCGACTGGAAACAGGGGGGGAACAAAGAAAAGTCTGGGGGGGAAACGGCACACGAAAGCCACGTACATAACGCAAAGTCGCATTTAAACCACCAAATAAAAGTACCGCCGCAAAGAGTGGTGCTGGGGGGGCCACTCCACTGGTACATCAAATTCGTTGTTATTATCCGAAAAAAAGAGACACACACTATAAGAAAACAGGGGATAAAGAAAAGGTGGATGGTCAACCAAAATCCCACACAATACTTACTGGGGACTAAAAAAAAATACTGATTTACGGCTCACATGTAAAAGAAAAAAAACAAAGGGGGAAGCACTTAGGGGGCCAACCAATGAAGGGGAAAAAAAAGTTTAGTCATAAAAGGAAGGCACCAAATGGAGGACAAGGAAGCAACGAAAATGTTGAATGGATTGTTTAGAGGTTTCTCAAGGGGTGGGGGGGAGGGGGTGGGGGGGGGGGTTCTGGGGCCTTTGCAAACAAAGGTCTGGGTTGGGGAAAACATACCCCAGAAAAGGTGAAAGAGTAATACGGGGCAAGTGTCCTTGGAGAACCAGTCCCGTCAAAGAGGCCAGGGGAATAACCAAAAGAGGGCACACAATCATGTGAGCCGTGCCGAGGCCTGTGTCGAAACAACGCCCTGGGACACATTCGACCGAAATAATACATCAGCGACTGAGTTCTAAAGTAAATGAAAAAACTACCATTACAGGGAAACCACGCGTTTGGGAGTGCAGCATTTGGTTTAGTTGGAGGGTAATTTGACTGGGGGATTGGGCAGCGGAGTCCGGGGGAACCGGGCGTGCTGTGGGAGAACTGGCAGAAAAAAAAAAACTGACCGAACCTGGTACAGGAAAAACTACATGAAAAAAAAAAACACCATCAAGAAAAAGTGAAAAAGTGGCGATGAACAGTGGGGGGGGAAATGTCAAGCAAAAAAAACCCTGTTGGGAAAAAATGGGAGTTACAGCTAGAAAAAGACCAGGACTCATACCAAGGGCAAGGTTAAAACACAAACTTGAGCACACAATCATGGCTGCTTACAGCCCGGATGGAGGAGGGGGGGGAAAACCCGACGGTATAACGGAGGGTGTTATGACTAAATAGTCTATGGAAAAACCAGGAAACCGCTTTTGGAACGTCAAAAGGCAAGGTTCCCAGAGGGGTGCACGCTGGGTATAAAAGCAGACGGACAACCATCCACAGTTCTGTTACGGGGGGTTTGCCCCAAGGAAAAAAAGGTCCCTTGGGGGGGGGGAGGCTGTTCAATGGGAAAGCTGGGGGGCAAAGGACCGTGAACAAACAAGATTCTGTATAAATTTAAAGGAATATTTCACAAAATGGAACAATTCATACCGAGGGGGTCACTGTCCAGGCCGCGCACCGGGGGTGGGAATGGGGGGGAATGCAACAAAAAGACCACTTCCCACCACGGTGAAAAATAAACAATCCCGTTACGGGGGGTCACCGTTAAAACCGGGTCTCTCCCCCAAAGTACGGAATCACCAAAAAGCCGTTCGTGAACTTTGTGGGAGGGCAGTCAGCCCATTAAAAGGTCCCTGGGAAACGGGAAGGTCAAAGGGCGCAACGAATTGATCAACAAAAAAAAAAGGAAAAAATAAGTTTGGGGCCAAGTACGGCGAAACGCAAAGACAACCGAAGGTTGCAAAGGTCAAGGGAAAAGCAAAGAAAGTGTCAACTGAAACGAAAACGGGGGGGGGGACGCCAATTGAGTCAAGGTCAAGGCACCAATTGAAAAAAGTATCGTACAAGCCCCGGACAAAAAGGGTCAAATAAGTCAGAGATTTGGTTAAAGCACAAACAACAAGGCGTCCCTCATCTTTACACCATGAAAAAAAAGGGGGCAGAGGTAACCAACCTTCCCGTATACGATCCCAAAGGGGCGAAGTCGCAAATGGGGGGAAAAGAACGCGGTGAACAAAGGGATAGGCAAAATTAAAGGAAAGGGGGGCAAAAAACTATCGAAACGCATGAAAGGCAATAAGTTTTTTCTTCGTGGTTTGTGTTTTTCGTACAGAAAAAAAGAAAGGGAACGGGTTGGCTAAAACTAAGGGGTGGGGGGAAAAAAGCGACAAGCGTTGACCCAAAAACCCGCCAGTGTTGCGGGGGAGGTCAATGGGGGGGGAGGGGAAACGAATTCAGTCTAAAGCTCATCAAAACCTGGGGGTAAGATTGGGGGGCCATACGAGACGTCTGGAGATTGGGGCGGGAGCTAGGGGGGGGGACCAACCTGGGAAAAAACCCACATCTTGCAGGTTTCAGGGAAACCAGAGGGGGTTCGAGGCGAGAATTAAAAGTCGGGGGGACCACTGGTCCCGATTGGGGGGTCAAACCAAAGAAAAAAGAAAAAAGTGTGCCAAGTAAAAACACAAGGGTGACCTGGACCCTCGCGGCCTAAGGGGGAAAGGGCCAGTGAGCACACCCAAAATCTAATACTAAGAAAGCCGTAGCAGAAAACTCAAACACAAACTTTATTTAGTTGAGTGTTGATCGGGGTTTGGGGGGTGAATAGCCCTAGAATACTAAAGGGGGTTGGGTTGGGTCAAAAAATACATTCTTAGGAAAGTGCAAGAAGGAAGAAACAAACATGAGTTAGAATGGCGCCAAGCTCCAGGCCTGGGGTGATTAAAAAACTGGTCCTTGAAATAAACACATGGGACAAATTGGAAGCGGAGTCCAAAACAAAGAAAAGGACTAAAACAAAAAAGAAAAAAAAATAGGTTGAGACTCTCTTCCAAAAACAAAAACTTAAGTGAGGATTAGATATAAAAATCAAAGGGCTAAAGGACTTACAAGAAAAGGTGACAAAAAAAGAACGAACCAATTGAGGAGGGAACAGAGGAGAAGGAAAAGAAAGGCAAAAAAACATGGAATAAAAAAGAGAAGCCACAAGGAGGTTTTAAAAGGAACTTTTGCAAACAGAAAGATCAGGAAAACATGGTGGTTAGGGGAAAAGAAAAAAAAAATTGGGGCCAGGGCCCATAAAAAGACCCAACCTTTGGGGACGAAAATGGACATAAAGTTCTAAAGGGGGCCAAGAAGGAATCGGGGGGGAAAGAGCCAAGTAAGGTGGGCCCAAGGGACAGTAGTGCTTGGTGAACCACCAAAAAGACCAGGACGATTCGGGGAGTCCAAACCGAGAAAACAATCATACAAAAAGAAAGGGGGGCGGACTCTGGGCGGCAAGAAGTAATTAAAAAAACCGGCTGGTTGCGCGCGATGATGACCGAGGGGGGGTGCAAAAAATTTCTTGGGAAAACCACCGGGGAAAAAAAAAAAAAGCGGTCTTGAAACCATTACGAACGGGGGGGAGAGGTAAAGAGGATGAGCGCTACCTCGTTCTGTTGGGGACATGGGGAATAGGGAGAGGGTGGACGTTTGTGGGGGGGAACCCCAAGTTTTTAACGGGGAGGAAAAACCAAGCTCAGAACGGCAGCGCAGGGTGGAAAAACGGACTTTGGCCCTAAAAAGAACAAGACCGGATTAGTGTCAACGGAAAAAACCCCTGGGAAAAACAACCAACTGGGGGTCAAACGGGGGGGCGGTGCCACGCAAGGTGAGCTAAAACTTCATTAGCCGTGGGCAAAAAAAATCGGGGGTACGGGGCCGAAAAAAAAGGAATGGTGAAAAAATCAGGGACGGGAATCGTGATAAAGGGGGAAGAGGTCTGGGGGGGATATAACTTGCCGGAGGTCTGTCATCTGGAGGAAAGAGTCGAAAGGGGAGGTGAGGGGGGGGGAAAGAACTATCATGTAGAAACGCGGGAAGAAAATCAGGTGATGGGCAAACCAAGATCCAAGAAGTCGATGAAAAGGGGTGATCGAGGATGACGAGAAATAACCAATGGCGGAATAAAGTTAAAAAAAGGGGAAACGGTCGAGGGCCGGCGGACGGGGACCGGGCGCCACGGGAAAGAGCTCGAGGCACGCGCGAGACACAAAGGACGAAAGAAAATGGGCCCAAAAGGGGGGGGGACGGGGGGGTTGTTGAATAAAGTAAAAATGGAAAGGGAAAAAAGCAAAAGAAACCCCGAACGAAACTTAAAAGGGGAAGGTACGTCGGATGCGAAGGCCACGTACTCGATTGCCAGGGACCGGGAAAGGTTGTGTGGAATAAAAAAAAATTTAAGAGCAAAAAGGAGGGGTATGGGGCACCGCAAGTCAACTTAAAAAAAAAGAAAAACCGCAGGCGCAACAACAAGAAGGAGTAAAGGGAAAAGGAAAGGCTGGACCTATAACGATCGTTCCGGTTGATCATGGGAAAAAAAACAAAAAACGTACGAACCGGAAACAGGAATGTTCAAGGGGGGACAAAAAAAAAGTTACGAAAGTTGTGGGGGTTTGGGAGGTCGTTCAACATTGTGAAGGTTGTATGGGCGGAAAAGGCCAGCAAAAAATGAGGATGTCACAGCAAGAGTCGAAAGAAAAGCATTAGACGTAAATGGGGGGGGGGGGTGAACCGAAAGGGAAAGGGGACGTACTCCCAAGGGGGGGGAAAAAAGGAGGAAAAAAAGGAATGTGGGGAAACTGACCATTGGAGTGGAAGACCGGAAAGTGGCCGGTTGACTCAAATTGCCTAAAAAGTTTAGGAGTGGGAAAAGTCTGACGGGGGTGTGGGGATACAAAATGTGAGCATTCGCTTGGCGGGTTTCCATTATGGGTATAAGACGCAGGACTGCAAATATGGTGGAAAAAAAACGACGAGAAATAAGCCTCACATATGAATTCCTAAAAGAATGAAACAATTAACCCCACCTACCCCCTACTGAATGACAGGGGGATGGGCCAGTAGTTTCAAAGTGGGGGGTGGGGGTGGTGTGGGGAACAAAAAACTAATGGGTCAAAATTGTAGAAAGGGAAGCGGAAAACAGATCATAAGTTTTGGGTGGGAGGGGAAGTCCTCGTCGTGTACTAGGGGGCCGAAGGGAAAATTACCAGTCACTGACAAAAAAAAAAAGAAAAACAAAAACGAAGTTTTTGTCCGGAACGGTTCAAACCAAGAACACCGAAACAAAACGCGAACATGCCACAAGAAGGGGAAAAAGGGGGAGAAAAGGTTGAAAATCACGCAAATCAAACTGGGGGAACTCTCTGATAGGTTTAAAAAGTCAATTGGTTGATACAAAGAGGTCAATTTAAAACGTCATGGGGTAGGAAAAACGGTCAATCCAAAGAGGACCAGGAAAACGGGGGGTGGGGGGGGTTAAACAACATTTTAGAAGGTTTGGCCCAAGGACACAACCTCGGCGGGGCTGATAATCAGAAGTCTGGGACCCCAGTGGGCTCACAGACAGATAAAGCTCGGGAGAAAAGAGGGGGGGGGGGGGGGGTGGGGGGGGGGTTCAAACGCGTTTAATGGCGGTGTTGGCCTCCCACTGAGGTCAGGGTAAAAACGGTGAACCGAGAGGGGGGTGTGGTTGCAAGAGCGAAAAGGAAAAGGTTTTACCAAACTGAAGGGGGGAAAAAAGAAGGGAGCTCAGAAAAAAGGAGAGAGCAAAGGATCGTTGCTGGGGGGTGTACGGGAAAACTCATTGAAGAGCATAAACCGGGGTAGGTGAGGGAGCAGGGTCGAGGTGATAGTGGGGAGTGACGGGGAAGAGTGGGGGCCACGAGAGAGATAGACTTGTAAAGTGAGGGTATTAGTGATGGAGTAAAGAAGCCGTAGTGGGCGTGGGGAAGAGGAGGGTCAGGATACATGGAGATAGAAAGATATGGAGAAATCAGTCAGGTAGAGGGGGGGAGGGGTAAGAACAATAGGTTTGGTGGGGGAATGGTGATAAGAGGGAGGGAGAGGTGGAGAGGGAAGGATAGAGGTCGTGAGTAGCAAAAGAAGGAATAGTCGGGGGGTGTGGCGCGAAAAAACGGCGCTAGGTTGAAGGGCAAGGATGAGAGGGCGCAAGGGGGGTAGAGAAAAGCGGGGAGCAGGGGAGTGAGCAGAGGGACTCTTGTGGAGGTGTTTAGTGGGAGGTGGGGAGAGGGGTGGGCTTGTGTGGGGGGCGGGGGGGGAGTGAGAGGCAGGGAGGAGGGTGAGGTAATGTGGGGGAGGTGGTTGGGAAGGTAGGAGAGGAGAGGTGACGGGTGGATACGGTAGGAGAGCATGGGTATAAGGTGTTGTGGGAGACTTACCTCTTCTGACCCATTCCCTGCAGTCTTCGTTGCTTTATGCCTCAACCCTTTTCTCCAAAATACGTATCCATCACTTATCTAAATTATACTGTTTCCTTTTTCATCCGCGCCTATCTCTATGGCGTTTCGCTATCATTCGGTAATGACGGCTTGGCTTTTTTTACGGTCTCGCAAGGTGTGGCGGGAGGGGGTAGTTAGATCTTGGTACGTAATCAGATTGAATCCAAACCACCCGTTAAATCGTTCACCTGGAGGGGGGAAAGTTTGAAAAGCCAAGGCTGAATATATAACATCTGTCCTAACAATGGGAAAAGGGGGTAGTTTTCCCTCTACCGGGGGGTTTTGGGGGACTCAATGTGTAGGGGTGGTTACTGGGGTAGTTGGGGGGGTGGTAAAAGAACAGAAGGTTTCAACAGGGGCGCCGGGTGCCCCAGGGCTATCGGAAACCAGTGGGGGGGAACGCAGAGTCCTGACAACCCTGGAAACCCTTGGGGGTCGAAGGGAAAAAAGGGGCTGAAAAAAAATTGAAAGTTCGCAAATTGAACTTCCAGCTCGGGGGGGGGGGCAACCCATAACTGAAGGATAAGTTGTAGGTAAAGTGACGGCTATTCAGAGCCAGCCAGACTGTTTGCAGAGGATGAAAAAACTGGTGAATGAAGGGGCGGGGGGTCCAAAAGGTTTCAAAGAAAAAATCAAAAAACGCGGGGGGGTCCCCTCTGGTGGGCCGCAAATGGGTCTCTCTCAAAAAACAAAGGGCTGAGAAGATTATGTCAAACAGACCTGCCCCAATCGGAAAAAGATGGCAACTTCAAAGCAGTTAAGCACGAATCAGACCAGGGGGAACAAAAAACTCCATGAATGCCCATGAGTGTCGGGGAAAAAAAAAAAGAATTGAATCCGGGTCACTGGGAAAAAGAACGCCAAACACAACCGTATAGTCAGTGGAGAAGTGGGTCGCAAGGACAGAAATCTGGCAAGATAAGGGTCCCGGGAGGGGAAGAAAAAGAAACCTAAAAAAATGGTTGAACAGGGGTTCAGTCTCGAGGGGGGAAGGCCAAAAAGTTTTGCCGAGAGAAAAAAAAAATTGAAAGACGAAGGGGGAAATGGGTGGACGGGGCCAGCCCAAGAAAAAAAACAAGGACAAAAAACCATGGAGGGGCGGGGACAACAGGTTTCGCCTTGGGAAACTTCCCCGTAACGTAAAGTTAGTAGTGATGGCAACAGAATTGGTAGAAGACCTCAGCAGGAATGCCCAAACGCAACAAGGGAAAAAAAAAAAGAATCATTTTGGTGGAGTACTAAAGGAAGTCGACCCTGGAAAACAAAGAGGACCGAAGGAGCACAATCCAGGGAAAAACGGTGAAGAAAGTGAAGTAGCAAGGAATTCCATCGTAACGATTAGACTAGGGTGGAATAAACAACACCAAGGAGTAACACCTTTTCAGGGGAAAACCAAGGGGGGAGGGGGTACTGCTCCTATCAAACAAGACGCACTCCAAAAAGAATCACTGCAATCGGGCAACCATGGAAAAAGTCACTAAGGCAGGGAGTCACCCCAGATTCAGGGTGGTAAGGGAAAAACAAAAGAAGGGCGCGTCTAACAGCAGGTGTCATAGCGACGCGGATATGGCGGTGAGCCTCACTTGGGAAAAAAAGCAGGGATTTGAAAGGTAGGCCATCACAGAAAAAAGAATACTAAAAAAAAAAATAAACAAAAAGGGGATCCAAACGTCCACAGTACAAGCGTCAACTCAAGGCGGGATCCCAGGGTTCCACAACTGACGCAAATTAAAAGTGCGAAACAAAGGAATTTACACAAAAAAAAAAGGGGATGAACCGACTGCAGTTCCCAGAGGAAAAAACAACCACCCGGGGGTGCAAATTGGGGGAGTATGTTTCAGCGGTTTTAAGTGGGGGTTGGCTTGGTGGGGGAAATGTGCAAACGTCATACGGAACTGTTCAAAAAAAAAAGGCCGAAAAGGTGAGGCAAGACTTTGAGGTAAGACCTGAAAAAGTCCCGACACTAGGCCAATCGGGACCCGTGTAACCAAACCCAACCCAACACCCCTTGACGAAACGGGTTTAAAAAAACAGGGCTTGGAGGAAAACGTGGTCGAAAACGAACAACCACAAGGTTGCAACAAATGGAGACTAGAGTCTAGGACCGGGGTGGGGACCCAAGAAAAGGAAAAAAACCAACGGGGGGGGATTTCAATAAGGGGAGGGACCTTGTCTGCATTGTGACTTTTAATTCGTGCTATTGGAATGAAAAAAAATGGAACTTTTCATAAAGTCATGAGACACATGTCGTGGACAGGTACATGATACACAAAAGGAGAAAAAGAAAGAAAAGGGTAAAAAGTTCAGGTATTAAACTACAACTTGAGGACAAAGGGGAAAGGTCGCAAGGAAAACCCTGAGGGGCCAATTTCGGTTGATATGGAGCAACACCAGGGACGAAGCAATTGCGTTGAATTCTGGAAAGGTGGGCTTCTCCCTCAAGATCCGATTTGCTTTGGGAGGAACATCCAAAATTTGGGAAAAAACACAAAACAATGTCTGGGGGGGAAGCAGCGTTTCCAATCGGAGTTAACACAGCCATTACGCTGTACCTAGGACGGGGTACTACAAAAAAGGTTGGAAAAAACATTGGGATCTGAGAAGCCCAGAATACTCACTTGAAGAAGTGGGGTTGGGGGAACACCAGCTTCAGGGAAGGTATTCGTCTGTATACGTATCAAATTTTTCTCAAAAAAAAAAAAAAGACAAGAAAAGGTTCGTATAAAGGGAAAAAAATGATAGTTGCCAAAAAACGTGCTAACAAACGTGGAATGCCCGGGCCTCGAGGGAACTGGGGGAAGGTTTTTTTTGGGGGTTTTTTTGGGGGGGAAAAATTAAAAAAAAACGGGTGGGGGCACGGGGTTTGTGCAAATGACAACTTCACAAAGGTGGTTTGAGGTGACTCCTGAAAACGGAAAAAAGGGGGGGGTCATCCAACGGTTGAGAGTTAAAGGGACTTCGTGGAAGGACCCTGAGTGTTTGAAAAGCAAGAAGGGAAAGTTGCCTTCGCGGGGGGAAACCGGGAAACACGAAGGGAAGGAAATCCCCAAAACTGAAAAAAGGTTGGGTACAATTACCTGACAGGGGGAAAAAAAACAACTACTCCCGCGGGGTTTGAGAGATTGGAATATATGGTCGAAAGGGCAGAAACGAAAAAGGCGGGGGGAAAAAAAACAAGCCAGGGATATACTGACTCCAAAGGGATGACGGGGCAGAAGACCCAGAGGAGGAACTAAGTTTCCAGTCAAATACAGGTCCGGTGGGGGGGGGGGGGTTGGTTTACATCATACAGCACGCAATATCCCATTTTGACAAGAGGATTACGAAAAGATATGGAAAAAAAAAAAAGCACCGAAATGCCGAAGATAACCCGAGGTAGACTATATCCAAGGGGGGGTGGACAGACCCGGGGGACGAGAAAACCATCAAAAAAAATAGCTGGGGGGGCAAAGGAGAACCCGAGAGTCATGAGTGGTTTTAAAACGGCCAGAGAAGAACGAATTGGCAGGGGTGGACGGGGAAAAGAGGTGGTTGAGCAACAGTGAGGGGACGGAAAAATAACCCCCATTTGTCGTGAGGAAAAAATGGAAGGGAAACCGGGAATCAGCTGAACGACCTTTGTTTTGAGAATTCCACAAGGATAGGATGGAGGGCGGAGTCTTGGTGTGGAACCAGAAAAACAGGTTGGAAACAAAAGTCTCAGAATTTCAAGTACCACCGAATGGAAAGAGATAGGAAATGCAAAGGAAAAAGCGGGAAACCAGCCGGGGGTATTGTTGGTGAAGACACTATCGCCTTCGAGCTGCAACCGGGGGGAACACTCAGTATACGATGAAAGAAGAACAAACAACACAAAGACGGCGAATTTGTGTTCTGACGAAATGGTCGCTCACCGCCAGCAACTTAGGGATCAGGGGTTGAAAGTTGGTTACTACTATAGTCCGTTGATAAGGGGGGGGGGGGGGGTGTTTCAAATGAGATTCTGTCTTTCACCCAAAGATGGGCTACTGCCAAATGCTATTCACCGGGTTGAAGGGGGAAAAGTAAAATCGAAGAAAGGGGGGACCCCGCTCGAATGAAGTGTGGTGCTGGGGGGCAAAGAAAAATGGGCGCGGACGATGGCAAGGGGGCATCTTGACAAACAAAAACACGAGATCCAGGGCATATAAACTCTTCAAAAAACAAACAAGGGGGGGGGGGGGGGATCAAAGAAGAAATGAAAAACCAACAAGAGCAAAAAACAGCACACGGGGGAAACGTAGATTGGGCGGTGGGACGACAGAAGGGACGGTGAAAGGCGATTTACCAATCTTTTCCTCGGGGGGGGGGAAAGGGTGGGCATATCGGAAGACGCCCCATGGGGGGTTGTGTATTGCCAAGGCCACGTCTCAAACAAAGGCGAAAGGGGGGAAAAAGGGTAAAAAACTGAGCATCGTCAACACGAAGGAAGAACACCTCATGGGATGGCCACTAAGGGAAAGGGGAAAAGAAGGGTCATGGGGGGGAAAAAGAAACCGATGTAGAGAAGTCGGTTACGGGGGGGAACCAAAAAATCAAAAAAAACAATACCGAAAAAAGGGGAACTAATGGACGGTATCTTCAACGAAGAGGGGTGCAGGCGAGAAAGGAACGGAGGGAACGGTTCAAGGGAGAAAGCTGACTGCCAAGCTGCAAAAACGTAGGGAAGGTACGGAACTCAGTCCATAGATGAACTCGCCAGATTGAAAAACAAAAAAAAAACAAAACAAAAAAAATTGGACGGGGATCAACATTAAACGATTTGGATTGGGGGGGGGGGGGGGAAAACATTCTTTTTTGCGTGACGATCATCTCGAGATGAACGGGACACTCGGCCCCTCAAGAGGGCAATACCGAAACTGGTAAAAAAAAAAACACCAAAAGTTGAAGACACACCACGGGGGATGGGCGGTCCGCTTGTCTGGACGAAAAAAAACGCGGGAGACTGTCGGCATCGTGTAGCTGGGGGGCAAAAAACGGTGTCACCGAAATGCGGGGACACAGTTAGGAGGAGGGTATCGGCCGCGGTACTGGCAAACAATATGCGATCTTCAGATGGGAGAAGTCGGAATTAGGGGGTGAAAAGGAAAACGAGCATTGGGACTGAACAGGAAAATCAGGAAGGGAAAGGGGTAGGGAACCAATCGACCTCATGCATTGAAGGAGGGGAAAGACGCGTAAAAGTGAAAAGGCATCCCCTGGAGAACTATTAATGGCTGGTAAATCAGGGGGGGGGAAAAAAAAAAGAGGCGGGAACAGGTGACTCGGCAGCTCAATAGAAGGACACGAGAGATATACGGGTAGGGAAGGGGGGGAACAAATGTGTTTCATGGGGGGGGGGGAGCATTCGTCGACGGTCTAACCGTACTGGAAAGGGAATTACTCAGGAGATGAAAAAAAATAAGGAAAATGGGTAACTAAAGGGAAACGGATCACGGTGGTGTGTGTTGATGTAACTGGGGAGGAAAAGGAAAAAATATACACGAACGTGGGGGAAAAGTGTGCCACCAGCAAGTTGAAAGGAAAATAAAAATGTTCAAACCGCGTAAGTCTGCCGGGTGGGACATGAAACT
>Ga0179593_1673395_pt1 | contig 19238 bp, 31 predicted proteins | sample CZODoug2_1_08_16_FD_185931 | JGI IMG/M metagenome (GOLD analysis project Ga0179593, IMG submission 185931) | Vadose zone soil fungal communities from Angelo Coast Range Reserve, California, USA - CZODoug2_1_08_16fungal (PacBio error correction) | ecosystem: Environmental > Terrestrial > Soil >...
TTGCTATGCACAAGAACTGTCGGTCATCCCCTTCTTGTTGGGAAACGCTGCATACTTTAAGGGGGGGGAAGGAAGGGGGGGAGTTTTTTGAAAAAGGAGAAGGGGCCTTGCCGAGAGAGGAGGAATTTGCGAAAAAAAGACTTTTTTGTGAACTCAACGACAGGAGGGGGGAGTAAGAAACAAAAGCTCAAAAGTGCAGATGGGCCGTGTTTCGATTTCGCGGGCTCTGGAAAAAAAAGAAAGGAAAAGACTAAACCTACTGGAAAAGCGGGAAAGACGGGCGGTGTGATTCTTGAGAAGAACTATACCGCACGATCACGAAGGGGGGAGAGGGCAGAGAGTTGTGCGACATGGTTAAGAGGAGGGGGGCGGAGGTGAAGAAGTGACGCTGCGCTTATATTCTCAGGGAGAAAGGATTCTTCCGCTATGGCACGAGAAAAAGGGGGTCTGATGATCTCTCTCAACAACAAAAAAGGAGACCATCATACCAATCCTTCGGCTCGTGAAAAGAAAAGAAAGAAAATTCATCTGCATATCACGGAAGAGGAAATTTCCAAAAAACTCGCTTTCACCGCGTGTAGGCAAAGAGCAGCTTCCAGGCTTTGGGGGAAAGAGGTCTTCCTTTCTCCGGAAGGAGAAAAAAGCAATTCCAGAATCACAAGAAAAGTCGCGTTTCCCAGATTTCAAGGACGCGTCGGCCACAGGATCAGGGGGAAAAGGCCCGCCTCAATGAGTGCATCTGAAGAGAAAGCTGTTGCGTCTCCAAAAGTCACCCAATTAGACGATAGACAGCCATTAAGAAGCCGGCCCAAGAAAGAAACTCACGGTCCTGGGAAAAGTATTGTCAGCAGTTGGAAGGACTGGGGGCCTCAAGTTGCTTCTGCTGTGCGACAATCCGACGTCTGGCGGAAAAAACCGTGGCCCGACGTCGAAAATGGGAAAACAGCAGAGCGGAGGGGGGAAAAGAATCATCTCCTCCCGTGCCAGCAAAGACGTCCACTTCCAGAGGGAACGAAGGCGAGAACGATAGCGGGCCGTCACTTGTAATGAGGGGGGGGAGGAGAGAAAGGATGTTCGAAGCCCGCTCACACGGCCAATTCTGTCCAGAAGAACGCCCAAGGAAAAAGGCTCGCCCTTTCGAATCAAAACAGCCGATCAAAACTGAAAAAGCTCTCCGCACGGCTTCAGGAAGCCGTCAAAATGCGTAAAGAAAAGGGAACTTCCTCCTTAAGGAAAAAGCACGTATATTTCGAGATCTCCTGAATTCGCACGGCGAAGAGAGAAGAAAGGATTCGCGGGGAAAAGGACGAAGGCCCGGTCAGGAGAAACGAGCCAAAAGAGTATTGTCGGCGTAAAGGAATTACCATCATCACACTTTCCGTGGAAGAAGGCGTGGCCTGCCCTAAAAAAAACTAAATTCGAACAGGGGAACAAGAAGCGCCATTGATGTCGTCAAAGCACAAACAGTTTTTTTAAGAAGAGAAAGGAGGGATTTGGCGCGGAAGGGGGAAAAAGTTAAAAAAAAAAACCGAAAAAAAAAAATGGGTCAAAAGGAACTGCCCTTCTATTCCCATGTCAATTCCACTTAAACTCTGGAAAAAGGAAATGCAGGGCTAGGAAACACACTCTGGCCCGGGACAGAAAAAAGGAGCGTTTCAAGAGAGGGTTGCCCCGACCAGAAGTTCGTGGCGTCCTGAAAGGGACCAGAAAGACGGAAAAGGGGGAGGAAACGCTCTCTCCCCGAGAAAACAGTATGCGTCCTTTTCCCAGAGGCGTTTCCCCCCGAATCGCGGCCTCCAAGAGAAAGAACTCAGCGACAGGGGAGGGAAGGGGCATAAACTCATACAGGCATCCTGCGTCCGTATCTTAATCCTCGGAAAAAGAGGAGCAGAAGCCTGCTCCTCTGCTTCCAGAAAAAACCCAGTTCCGGAAAGGAATACCGATTTCAGCAATACATTTCAGGAAAGCCACTCACGAGAAAAAGGAAGAAAACCGAACTGTTCAATGGGCCCGGGGAGTCTATCTTTATTTAGGAAAAAAAAAAAAAAAGCCCTTAGCGGAAGCATTATATTCGTCAAGAAGAAAAAAAACTTCAGAAAACGGAAGAAAAAAAAGAAATTCAAACTTCGGGATAAATCCCATCCCAGCCTTTTCAGAACAAACCCACAAAGAAAACACTGTAAAACGATGGAGAACAGCTTAGAAACCGCTTATCCATCCCAAAGGGGAAAGGTGCCAAAAAGAAAAGCTAACATCTTTAAAGGGGGCCTCATAGACGGGAGTCTCTGCCCACCAGTGCGCCCCCCCACCGGGAAAGGGGGGAGTTCCGAAGAAACACCCCTCCCTTCAGAAAACACTGGTTCGGGGAAAAAGCGACTCTAAAGGGTTTTTTTCTGGCAGCCCGTAAAAAGAGAAAGGCGGTCAAGGGATGTCTTCCAAGGAGAAATGCGCTTGCCCAATAGAAGGAGTTTTCCACCAAGAGGGGGAAGGGCTGAGGGGGGGAGGGAGAGGCGCTAATATCCGCCAGCGAAAGCAAAAATTCAAGGGGGTAAGTCCTGTGCGGGAAAAAAAAACCGGAAAAGAGGGGAAAGCTCCCATTCGGAGGGTGTTGCCCACTAATATCCAAAAGTGGGATGCCTCTGCTGGGGAAGTCTGGAATAGGGAAGTCGTTCGAGGAAGAGGTCCGGCTGATCATGTAAAAGGACAATTCAAGTGTCGGCGTAAAATTCACACTTCGGGAAAAAGGGGAACCTCGGTGAGAAAAAACGGTGTGTTTCCTCTGGGGTAAAGAGCAGAAAGACTACCGGGAACGAGGTGCTTCCTTAAGAAGTTCGCGAAGATTTCACTCACAAACCCGCAATGAAGGGGAAAGCAGCAGCACAAAAACGCAAACAAGGGAGGATCAAACTTTCTTCACTGTGGGGGGGTCTCCCCAATGTAAAATAAGCCGACTTTTCCCAAGAGGACATGAAGGAAAAAAAACGACCTACAAAAAAATCTTAGGATTTTCTCTGGAGAGGGGAGAAAAAGTATGCCCAAAGAAAAAAAAACAACTCAACTCTCAAAAACAACACGAATCCGGCACATGAAATTCTTCGGGAAGGATTCAAAACGGAAAGAGAATCTCCGGCGCCACTGGAAATCCAAAGGAAGATAGAAGAAGGCTCAAACGCAACTCACCGTCTGAGAAAGAAAAAAAAGAGCTCCGAAAAGCACCGTAGAGGAGAGGATTTCCAGGCGGAAAGGACGGCAGACTTCTTGGGGGACTTTCTCCGGCGTTGAGAAAAAGGAGATATTTTTCGGGGAATGAAGGGGAAACGTGAGATAGGGCGTGGAATCCGCAGGAAAAGGAAAATTTTCATTTTAAGGCGGGGGAGCGTGGTATTTCGTCGAGGGGACGGGGTGGGAATCCTGGAAGACGAAGAGGTGGCGAGGGGGGGTTTCGGGTGGAGAGGTGCTTAGGAAGGGGGGAAAAGTCGCGTGAGAAGGATAAAGACCCAAAATTGAACACGTGGAGACAAAAGTTTTGGGCTTCCGAAAAGCTGCGGTCAGGAAGAATGGCGGGCGACGGGCTTTCGAGGAAACGCAATCTCGGGGAGGAAGAGGGAAGGCTTTAGCTGTGTGCAGAACCCCTTCTGCCGGAAGAGAGGGGATCTGCCTTGTGAAACGGTAAAAGACCCGAGGGGGAGGCAGAGACGTGATGGACCTGAGCAGAAAAAATGTTTCTAATGTCTATCAAAAAAAATTAATTCCCGGTCACAGGAAAAGAGGGCGGGCATACCACGGTGGAGGAAAAAACAGTTTTAGGGGGGGTGAAGAGAGAGAGGTTAGGAAAAAAGGGCGGCATCTCACATTACTAAAGGGTCGGAGAGGGGTGCCCGTGGATTCCAAGAAGCGTTATAAGGACACAGGAAACAGCACATTCAAAGCTGGGGGGGGGGGGGCAATCACTTCTTTCCGAGGGCATCCAAGAAGGGTTTCATGGAACGCCACAGGAGAAGAGCAGAAGACTGAGGGAAGGGGTTTACTTCTGAAAAATGAAATTAAAAAGTATGAAGTTTCTCAGAGGATGGGAGAAAGAAGGTCTGAAGGGGGACGTTTATTTCTTACATGAATGAATAGCTGGCAGGAAGAACAGAGGGGGCAAGACTCGGGACCTACGGAGTTACCTGGTTTGGGGGAAGCGGGGGGAACACTAGAGAGGAAGAGCTTTCTACTATCTGCGAGAAAAGATCCACGGTGAAAACTCGTGAACCAAATGGCGGGAGAAGGGGATGATAACAAAGGGGGGGAAGTTGACTTCACGCGAGAAAGGAGAAATGTGCGCCGTAGGAAAAACTGACGGGGACGCTGTATCCCGCGAAGGGGGGGGTGACCATTTTTTCGGAACGACTGCTTAAAAAAAAAGGAAGGGTGAGGGAGGCAGGATTGCTTTCACCTTGGCGTTCGGCGGAAAAATCGGTTATGCCGGGCGGGCGCGATCAAAGAGGAGGATTTTCCCTTGGGGAGGGAGAATGCGGGAAGAGTGAAGAAGGGGGGGAAAGAGTAGTGCAGAAGTGATATTCAAGGGGGAGGCTCGGAAACACTTGGGAGAAGGATTCGGAGGATAAAAAACGAAAAAAAGAAAAAAGTGGGTTTCTGGGAAGAAAAAAAACCCTGTCGCTAGGGTACCGGGGGGGGAAGAACTATGGCGACAAACTAAAAGATGGAGAATGAGGAAGAAGGGGGAATAAGGTGAGGGGGGGGAAAACGAGTGAAAGCAATAGAAAGGAGGGCAACAGCGCACAGTAAGGAGTAAGAGAAGAGTATGGGAAAGGGAAGTGGGGAAAAAGAGCGAGGGTAGTGGGTAAGGGGGGAAAAGAGATGGGGGACAAAAAGGATGCAGACGGGCAAGAAGCGAGGGTTTTGAGACGGGGGGAAGAAAAGAGTGGTAAGAGAGGAGAAGGGGGAGAGAGAGGAGAAAAGAAAAAGAGACAAAGGAAGGGAAAGAGAGACAAAGGAGCGGGCGAGGGGCAAAGAGGGGGCGTGAAAGACGATGAATCTGCAAAAGACATCTTGTGATTCTGCAAAGAAAGAAGGGGGCACTAATTTTCTTGGAAGTGTCAGCGTCCGGGGGAAGACGATGATTGTGAGGAGAAGAGGAGAAAGGGGAAAAAAAGAGAAAACAGATTCCTCTCAAACGAAGGGGAGGAGGAAATGAAAACCTGGGGCGCTTTTTTACGACCCGCCTGGCAGCGGAAATGGTAGCTTTACGTTGAATGGAACGGGAAACGCCAAAAAGGGGGGGGCTGCTTTGTGAATGTGGGAGGGAAAGAAGGGGGGGGAAGAAGAATACTCGGGTTTGTACGCGAGTTTTCTTCGTGAGAAAGCAAAGGCGAATAATTTCGCGCACAGGAGAAAAATAACTGTTCTGAAGGAAGAGGAAAAAAAGGGCGGTGTAAGGCGACGAAAGGAAAAAGGGAAAGACATTCTTACGTACATTCAGCGTGTCTGAACTTCACCAGGTTGAAAAGGGAGGGAAAAAGTGATCGCGCGTTGAGGGAAAAAGCGATGTGAAATGAGGAGGACCGACCGAAGGGAGGGAAGGGACGGGTCGAACGAAGGGAGGGACTCCCCTCCAAAAAAGAGAAGTGAAGGGCAAGGAGTCACCTGGAAGAAAAGGGAGAGTTGAGCTGGCCCAGGGGAGGAATGCGGCAACTGCACTTGCGGGGGAGAGGAAGAGGGCACGTGGAGAAGGGAAAGAGACGTCGGATTGTATTTGAAAAAAAAGTCTGGTTGTCTTTCAGTCCTGACAAAGGGAGAGGGACGGTTCATGAAAAGGTGGGGGCGTCGAGCGGCAAGGAAAGGGGGGCGTGAGGAAGAAAGGGGGTTGAACTCAACTTACTCGGGAGGCCCCATCTTTCACCAGTCGGGCAAGGGGGCGATTGCGCGGGAGGAATCCAAGGTCCGGCTGGATAAAGAAAGGGAGGGGGGTGATTCTGGAAGGGAGAGGGGGGACGCTGATAACTTACTACCAATCATGGAGAAAAAAAGAAAACGGTTTGCGACACGCTGGGAAAGGAATGAAGAAGACGAGCAAAGGGTGGAGAGGGGTGATGATCGGGCCGATAGGAAAAAGGAGGGAGGGATTCTCTCTCAACAAAGCATATATATCCTCAAGAAAAAGATTGAAGGGGGAATAGCGCCTGGAAGTCAAAAAAGATCCCATCTCAGTCAATAAAAAGAAGAGGCTCCCGTACACTGCTTAAAAGAGTGGGAGGAACGCCGCTTCAGGTGTAGCCATGATCGTTGCGGGGCTAAAAGATCGCAAGAAGCAAATAAACCGAAAACTTCGAAGGGAAAAGGGAAAGGGGAGTCGGCCAGCAGGATCCTGGGGCAACTCGCATCGCCACACTTGAGAAGCCGGAAGCTGTGCGGGGGAGAGGGAGAAGGAGGTTTGGAAAAAAAAAAAGAAAAACGACAAAAATGAACACCGCTCGCCCGCTAGAAGAACTGCAAAAAATTTTCCTGAACCGTAAAGTATCACGAGAAACCAACGAATTCTCAAGCCGAGAAGCAATCCAGATCCGACGAGGAGGTGAATACTCACCTTTCCAGGATCCACCGCCCGGGGAAAACCCGCCAAGTGCAGCAGCAGGGGAAGTGGCGGCATCAAAGAGGGAAAAAACTCTAAAGAGGGAAAAAAGAGTGACTTCCCTCCATCTCAAGGGACGTCAATTTTAAGGGGCTGACGTTTGGAGGGAAAAATAACTGACTCCGAAGGGATTAAGGGAAAGACTTCTCTATCGTCCGGAAGTCTATTCACAGGCAGAATTTAGAAAGCGCGATCACAGTTGAAGAAAAAAAGGGACGTCAAAAGTAGGGAAAGGGAACCACTGAGGAGGGTCGCTGACTTGTGGAAAGGATCTGCTTAATGTGAAGGGAAACCGAAACGCTTCGTCCAGAGAAACGGTAACGGGGTCTCCTGAGGAAACCTGCGAAGAGGGAATTCCGAGGATCAAGAAAAAGGAAAGTCCTTGTATGGAGAGCGAATTACAACCGAGGGAGGCACGGATAGAAAAGGGAAAGAAAAAGTTCCCTTTTGAACTCTGCTGGGAATGAAAGGGAATTCAACGTACATCAGAGAAAGGTTTACCTCAAGAAAGGAAGGGTGTCGTCAAAAAGGGGAAGAAAACAAACATTTTTTTCTCTGCCGGAAGTTGCTCGGAAGCTGAGAAAAAAGGGGGGAAACCTCTGGCCACTCTTCCCGGGGAAAACAAGCAAAGGAAAAGGGACCCTTGAGGAAAGGACACTAAACTTCTTGCCAAGGGGCTCATTCAGCAAGGATCAAAAAAGGGGCCGGAAGAAATTAAATCGGTCAAAAAAAAAAAGAAGGGTTTCCCCAGAAAGAAAAGAGCGGGCATTCTGGCGGGGCGACATAGTGGTCCTGCACGGGAAAAAGTTTCTAAAAAAAAGAAGGGAGGAAAACGAACTCACACTCTTCGACGGGGAAAATACGTCGTGGTCATCCTAATCGAGGAAAAGGGGACTCCTCTCCCTCAGAGAAGGACTAAGAAAGGAAGTTGCCAGCAAAAGGAGGGGGGAAACTCCTCTCCTGGCCATCCCTCTTAAAACCATGCTGAATACCTTGCCCCTCCACAGAAGCACGCATTCAAAAAAGAACCGATTTCATCAAGGAACGCCCTTTGACAAAGCAATCAGCAGCCGCAACCGTGCATTTTGGGGGGAAAAAACGGTGAGAAAAAAAAAAGGGGGGGATTCCCCGAAACGGGGGAGGAAACGACCGGAATGCTGAGGGCCTCAGTATATTCTTAGGGGCAGACGGCGCACCTGGACAAAACGAAAAGCAGGAACTCGGCACGGGGAAGGGGAAAAAGCTCCCATCCAATGTGTGAGAACAGGGGTACGATTTCACAGGGGGAGAAAAAAATTAAAATCGAGAAGAAGACCTAATCTCCGTTGGAACAGCTTAAAATAAAGCGAAACATAGGGGGGGGAAAGGGGGAAGCCGAAGAGAGTCAAAAAAAAAACAGGGCTTTTCTAAAAAGGACACCACCACCTGATTTTCCAGGGGGGAGGAAAGGTCCCCGCTAACCAAAAGCTTCGGGGCAAAAAAATTTGGGAGGGGTCCCACCGCGCCTAAAAAAGGAAGAGTGGGTAATTCCCTTTTTTTTGGGACGAACGGGGAAAGGAAAGCGGCGGTCAAGGGGGTAAAGAACCATTCCGGAAGAGGGGAGGAAGGCACAATTATTGCCTCTGCCAAAAGCAAAATCAAACAAGATTTCAAGTGGGGGTGGCTCGAAAGAGTCAGGGGAAAAAAGGCCAGCGTCCCCAGTTGGAATACACATCCCGTCGCAGAGTGGTGTCCTTGGAGAAGCGGTGAAAAAACAAAGACCGGCGGAAAGAAATCGTTCGTTCCACCCCAGGTCCTTCAATATCATTGCTAAGAAAAAATCAAAAGGGGGAAAAAACCTTTTATCCCGGCGAGGGCGTGTTCGGGGGGCCGGGGTGCTCGTCTCAAGAGAAGGCCAAAACGGTCCGGCCTTATAATCAAAATGAAGGGACCGAGGGGTCTGGGGAAAAAAAAAGCTGTCCCCTTGCAAGGAGTTCGGCGCCGCCGTGATGAAGGGGGAAAGTTGGAAAAAAACCCCGCTTCAGAAGAAAAAAAGAATCTCCGTCGCCACAGAGACGACAAAAATTCGCGAAGAGAACCCGTCGTAATTCAGGAACGAAAGCAGAAGGAGTCCTGCGTCGCCCAAAAAAATTTTGGCGGCATACTAAATTTCGTCACTGGGGAAAGAAGGTTTAAAATAAAAGGCCCTCAGACGAAGGGAAAAAAAAAAAATAAGCCGCCAGCGGAGACGAATCCACAGCGCCCAGGGATGTTCGTATGATAATCATTGGAAGGGACACCAAAAAAAAAAACCGGAAAAAGATATGAAAAAAACGAAGCACAATGAAAAATGGGGTCATTTGTCGGAGAAAGACAAATCGCGGGAGATTCCCCCGCTCAAGGGAAGCCAACGCAGCGGGAGGGAACGACGGCTGCCAGGCTCGAACCACCGCCCAGTTCGGAAGTCCACTTCGCGAAGGGGATACAGCTCAAAGACAAGGAGGACACTAGAGAGATAGGGACAATTCTTCGAAAAGCATACCTTTCGTTTCATTTTGCGTAAATCCTTGGGGGAGACGGAATAGATTAGAAAAAGAGGCAAAGGGGAAAGTGGGGTAGCCTATATTCGGAGAAATCCGACAATGAGGGGGAGAAGAAGTGGAGGTGCAGGGGGGGGTTCTCTCGAGTGGAGGAGGGGAAAAAGTGTTTTCCCTCCGAATCAAATCCTAAGATTGAGGGATATTTAGGGGGGGCATCGAAAAGGGGAGGCTTGGGAAAAGACTCTTATTCTCAATGAAAATCGCGAACGTCACCCACAGTGCCTAAAGGGGGGAATCCCAACAATTGGTGAAGAAGGATTTCTGCGTCTCTTTCGAAAAAAATGTCTACGAGGGGGGGAGGGGAATCTGAGATTGGGGAAAAGAGGGAGGGGGCGACGAGAGTATAGGGAAAAGAGGAAGCCTGTTGGCGTCCGCTGACCCACCGTCGTAGAAGAAGACGACGGAGGTGAAAGAGTGAGGTTGAAGGGGGAAGGGGATTCCCAGACCAAAGGGGAAGAGGGGGGGGGGGGAGATAGCTAATGACTTTAAGGGAGGCCTTACCGTTTGCGAATGAAGCGGAAACGAGAGCCCCCGCAAGTAAAAAAAACACCCTGCAAAAGGCAAGGGGGAAGGTAAGTGGTTCAGAATTGGAAGATGTTCAGTACCTGGGGCTTTGCTTACGGCAACGTTTTTAAAAAACTGGACTATGAGCTACGGTTTGTAGAAGGGACAAAATTGTTACTCTTCTGAAGGGCATGCCGCAGACACAAGAGAAGCTGTGGGAGAACAAGCACGAATAAAGGGGGGAGGCTCTAAAAGGGAGACTTTTTTGAACTACGTATCATCACGAAACGCGGAGACCTCTGAAGGGGATGGGGGGAGGGGGGTCATGAAAGAAGTCAGAGGAATGTGGTACCTAGTCTTACTTAGGTGTGGGGAGGAGTTGCCGTCCAGGAAAAAGAAATCATTGGGGGGCAAAATCTTTTTGTGAAGAGACGTCGGAGCTACGGCTATCGTTATTTCCGGTCTCGGGATTTGGGGGAGGAGGTGGCCAATGAAGAGGGAGAGTTCCGAAGAGGGAGTCCTCCCGAGAAAAGGGGAGGTTTTACCACGCTGTTATGTGATTGGAAAGGAAGCGCCGTTTGATTAATTTCAGCACGAAAATTGAATCGCCGGTATGAAAAATGAAAAGGGAAAGGACTGCATTACTCGCGGGATCCTCTTTTTGGTGCCAAAAGAGAAAAAAACACTCGTACTGGAACAAAGGTTGAAGGGATTTTCACCGTGAGTTGAGGAAAGGGGGGAGATTGAAATCGTATGTCCGTGAGCTCTTTATTTTCCAGGGGGGGGGGGGGGGGGGGAGGGGCAAGGAAGATTTAAAAGGGGAACGAAAGAGGGCACTATATGTGCGGGATGCAGGTGAAGACGAACATGCCGGCAATGGTGGATCCTCGCTTCTATGAAGTATACGGTCTTGAAAGAGAAGAGGAGGAGGGGGGGGGGTTGGTGTGGTACATTCGGGAGGAGAGAGGGGAAAAAAAATTAACCTTTCCTATGGGAATTTCTCATTAACGCCACTAATAAGGGTAGTTTGAGGCTCTTTGAAGTGTAAAGGGGAATTTCAAAGGTGGAGGGGATGGCTTCAATATCCCGAAGTTCATAAGTGGGGGGGATTGAAAAAAAACCATAAGAGGCAAATAAAAGATTTTTCAGGGACATAAAGGAAAGATGTGCCATAGGTTACTGGAAGCAATTCGGGAGAGGAAGAGGAAGGGGGAGAATGACACCTTGGTAAGGACTATACAGGGTCAATTCGATGGAAGGGCAAAGGAAAAGAAGGCTCGTTCCAAGGGAGTTAATTTGGGAAGGGGCGATTTACGCAGAATAAGGGGTAGCTCGAAGGAAAAAAGGTCTTTCGGGAGAAGAGGAGGAAAAAGGAAATAATTTCGTCGCAATCTAATCAGAGCTCAAGAAGAGGGCACGTCGAAAGAGAAAGTGATGAGGGTGAAGGGGACTTACTTCAGGGAGTCTTTCCGGACAATTCAGAGGAAAAAAGGGAGGAGAAGGGGGCGGTCAGGGGATCGGCCGGGGGAGAGGCGCGGTTTGAGGAAAAAGATCGAATGATCTGACTTCGTCGAGAAGGAGGGACCTCATGAAAGGAAGGTTTAAAAGAGTGAATCTCCGAACATAAGGAGAAAGAATATACAAGGGAGAGACGCTCTCTTGGATTTAGTCACGCGGAAAACGAAGGGAGTGGATCGCCGGGAAGGGAGGACTCTGCTGCACTTGGCGGATGATTTTTCCGAAAAGGCAGGGGTGGGATCAAAAGACAGACTCACTTTCGAAGGAAAAAGAGGGTCCGTCAGTCCTTCAACTGGAGAGGTTTCAGTAAATTTTGAAAGCTGCTTATAAGAGAAGGGCCGCGCGTCTCGGGGGGAATTTCAATTGGGAAAGAATAATCCGCACCAGATTAAGGGAAGATCAACGTTGGCCGATTTCAAGCCCTGATCCTTCTGTCCGACTACCAGAGAGAAATTAGGAGACGTCGGTGGGAGGAGGAAGAACGAGCAGAAAATCAAAGGAAGCGTGCGTAGCGTGTGGAAAGGAAGCTGAGGGACTGGCGCTTGGAGATGGACACTTTTTATCGGGAGAGACGAAGGGACTATGCCGAAAAGGGAGGGGGAGCTACGCAACCAAAAAGAAATGAAGAAAGAAAAAGAAAAAGCCTCTTTAAATATCGGGAAAAGAAATAAGAAGAAAAATTGTCCATCGAGGCATATCAAGCTCCTTCCCTCATCTTCCCAGCTTGTCGAAACAAGAGTCAGAGTTTTTTTAGGAGGCGGACTACTGTGAGGGAGAGCAAGAAGAAAGAAAAGTCCCCTCGCCGTGGACAGAGAGGAGTTTCTCGTCCTTCGCAGGGGGGCCATCGTCCTAGAAAAGAAGAGAAAAAAAAAAGAAAAGAACGAAAAGACAAAAGAGACCTCTCTAAGAGCCAGGGGGGAAGTAAAAAAGGGATCCTCTCTAAAAAGTCGCTCGCGAAAAAAAAGAGAGCAGAGGCACTCCACAGGGGAATAAAAAAGTTAAAGATTTTCTCAGCAGGCAAGGAGGGGAGGGGCCCTCATCACAGATCCTACTTCGTCTGGGGGGAACAAACTTCTTAAAAATAAAGAAAAGCCAGTGAAGAAGAGAGACCAGCATCCGAGAAATGGAAAAGGAAAGAGGCCAAGCGGACTCCCCAGCGGAGGAACTTGTATAATTCTTTGCTTGGTGGGGGAGAGATCGCAATGCGAAAAAAAAAACCTCTATTTCAGGTCTGCAGGGCCGTAAGTCATATCCTTCGAGTAAAAAGAGAAATTCGAAATAACGCGAGAGAACGCGGGGGGAAGGTGAGTTCAGACAAGAGCATAAAGGTTTTTTCGGACCTAGGGAAGGGCCCGTCATACTAGGACGGCAGAACTCGTGAACCAGTGGAAAACCGAAGCATGAAAGGGGGATATTGGGAAAGAACGTCTTGTATCAGCTCCTTTTCTCCCGAGAAGGGAGGGAGGGATGACGAGGAAATGAAGAAAAGTAATTGGGGAGTCGAAAAAAACCCCTCGTTTGCGAGACGAACGCCTCGCACCATCCTCAGCAGCAAAAAGGCCTTTGCTATCCGAGCGGGGAAAAGTCAGTCGAATTCAACGTACAGTCGGGGAAAAAGTTTTCTCCGCTTCCGGGGGTCGGTCCCCCCAATATTGAAGGGAACAGGGGTTAAAACTCTGAAACCGGGGGGGGAAGTACACCTAGGGAAACTCTTCCAAGGGAAGGAACAAACAGAAGGCTACCTGCCCTGCTGAAAGGGAACACGTAAACTTCTTTGAAACGGAAAAAGGGGGAATATGGAATCAAAAAAAAAAAACAAAAGAACGGAATTCATTCGTATTTAAGGGGGGAATGGTTTCCTGAAAAGGGGCGTCATCGTGGCGAGGAAAAGTTGTCCCCTCAGCACGTATTTCAAGGGGCGAAAAACTGCCGACCAGGACCACCCCAATTCTGAAAAGGAGGAGTCTCTGAAAATTATAACTACTAAAAAGACAAGTTTCCGCGAATAAGAGGGGGCGGCCCGCTCAGTCTTCTCAAAAAAGAGTGTAAACAAATCTTCCGAGAAAAACTCATTCTGCTAAGACTCTTGCTAAACCGGGGGGTTTAAAAAAAAAGAATCAGGAAGGAATACGCGCCCGAAAATAAAGAGTTCAGCTAAACCTTAAGAAAGGGGGGAAAATCCAACGCCAGCCAATAAAGGTGTTCCCCCCGGGGGGGAAGGGAGTATCGTTATTCCTAAACGAAAGAAAATCCGGATAGGGACGGCCTGGAAGTAGACGAAAAGGAGGAAAAACGAAGCAAAACGTGATCGCAGGGGAGAAAAACGTAAATCAAAAAAAGAGAAGGTCATTTGCAGGGAGAAAATACGGGAGAAAAGGGAAAAGGTCCACCTTTTGAAAAAAGCGGGAAAAGTCTCAAATGCCTGCGGATAAATGGAAGAAGCACAGAAGGTGTGGAAAAATCGCAAACAAAAGGAAAAGGGGTCAATCCGATAGAAGTCGAGGAAGAAACGTCTCTGCCCACCAAAAGCGCCATTTATTCCACCAAGTTCCTGTGGGAGGGAACCGCAAAAACCCAAAGGAGAAGTCAAAGGGGGGGGGAGGTAGGCGGGTCCACCAGCTACTCGAAGGAAGTTCCTTTTGGGGGAGGCAAAGAAAAACCCTGACAGAGGAGGAAAGGCAATTGAAGACGAATTCCTGCATAAAGGGGGGACGCTGCCAAGTATGAAAGGTGATTTGGCAAGAAAAAAAAAAAGGGTCCTGTGCGGATGGAGAAAATCCCTGGCAAAAGGAAAAAAACGTCCCCCAGGGGAGAAGGGAGACCAATCCGTCGCTCCAAAAAGGTCCTTTTCGATAAAGGTTTTAAAAAGGAAATCAGGGGGGAGAGGAACTCCCATTCCGATCCAATTGCTTCTCCAAAAAAAGTCCGACCACCGGTGGAGAAAGATTTAGGAGGGCCCAAGGGAAAAGGTTCTCTGATCGAAAAGTCGGCAAAAAAGCATTAGCAGGGAAAGCCTGATTGGAAAAGGCCTGTGACCACAAAGAGAAAGAAAAGGTTCCCAGTGAAATTCGCCGGGCGGATAGAGAAGGTGTAGCCAGACCCCATCTTTCAGCCAGAAAACTAAGGAGAAAAGGGGCGAAGCCCGGGAGGGGAAGCGAAGATTGCAGCGAACCTCAAATTCTTCAAAAAAAAGAACCGAGCGTGCAAAAAGGGGGCTCCAAGGGCGGAACGGGGGGGGACATTCCGGTTTCGCAGAAAGTCAGCGACTTTTTCCAAACATTTTGAACCTCCTCATAATAAAGAAAGAATTATTGCAACCCTAAAGAAAAAATGACCAATAGGGGGGAGAGTAGAAAATCTGCCCCAAGTTTAAAGTCGGGGAACTCTCGCGAAATACCAGATTCCCAAAAAATTCTTCGCCGGTTCATGGGGGAGGTCCACGAAGAAATAATAAAAAATTTCCCTCCAATCGAAGAAGGAAAAAGCACAACTCCTCTTCTGTATCCGGGGGGAAAGGCCTTTCCTGCACGAAAAGCACCGTGACTGGGAAAGGGAGCGCCAGAGGGGAAAGATCGGAGTATTAAATAGAGAGGAAAGCGGCGGAACGTTTCCGGACAGAACGCGGTGCCGGAGGATCCACAGTCAAAAAAAAGGAGGGACGCCTTGGTCGAGTGGAAAAGTTCGCTCGAGGAGGGAAATCCGCCCATGACACCCAGGGGCAGGTGCCGTTCGTTTGGGAATAGGGAATTGGGATTGTCAAAGGGGGGGGGGGGGAAGGAGAATCCTATGGGGAAGGGGGAATTCCCTGGTCGTTTGGAGAGTGCTTCTTTCGGCGGGCGGAAAAGAGACGGATGGCGAAAGAAAATGAAACGAACAAGGGAAAAAACCTTTTTGGGGGGGGCTGACGCCGGATTTGGAAGTTCCTTTAAGAGAAAAATGTGAGCTGCCATCTGAGAGGAGGTTGGTCAACGGAAGAAACTACGTAGTATTATCTGGGCGGAAGGGGGAGACTGGGGGCGTAGCTGGAAAGCTTCCTTCCACTAGAAAGGTTAAAATTCAGGGGAAAATAGGTGAGGAGAAAAAGAAGAGAAATCATGGCAGATCGCGAGAAGGGGGAATTTACCTTATCATGCAAAGAGGAGATCCGCTGACGACTATTCCCCTGAAGGGGGGCAAAAGAAAGAAGCAAAAAGGGAGAAAATGGACTTGAGGGGGGGCAAGTGAAGAAACTGGGAGAGGGGTGGCTGACTGAAAAACTGTCATCGCAAAAGAAAAGGGAGACTACGGGTGGAAAATCACACAAGCTTGAAAGCGCACAAGCATCACAGGAAAATCTGGGGGGGGATTGGTGCCAACTCAAGAGGGGGGCAAAGCTCCTCCGCCTATGCCGGGTCTGTAAAGGACACGGGAAACAGGTGAAACAGGGGGCAGTTTTACCGAGTGCCCAACACCAATGGGAAAAAATGATTCCTTCAATTGGGGGACCCGCATAAAACAGAAAAAGTGCGAAGAGAGGGATTTTTCCGTACATGAAAAGGAAAAATCCTGTTTTGTTTGACTCCAGAATCTTTTTTTCATAGAGGGAATAGAAGGCTCGCGGCCAGGGGGACTAGGGAGGGTTCACACGGCGGCTTAAAGGGAATCCGCGGCTTTCGAAAGTTCATCCCGATCTAAAAAGGGGAAACGTTTACCCCTTCGGGAGAAGGGGGGTTGAAAAAAGGAAAAAGGGTGGTATTTCCGTTTTTCTTCAAGACTCGACGTTTTGAAAGGAAGGACCCCTGACTAATATCCTGAAAGAGGGGAGGGAGACGATCCGAGGGGAAAGGGTCCTTTTGAAGATAAAAAACCCGGGTAACCCCTGCACGGGGAGGCGGGGGGGATTGCTTTTCTCAACGGGGGGTATTACTTCTATGAATCGGTATGCGAATCAGGAAATGACGTCTGTATGGTAAAGGGGGCAATTGATCAAAGGGGAGGAGAAGGCATTAGGGTGTCCACCTTCTTGGAAAGAAAAGGCAGGTTCATAAGGAAAAAAAAAGAACGGATTTCAGAGGAGGGACTTGAATTCCACTCACGTAGATCATGCGGAAAGCGAAAAGGAGGGGGCGTTCCATCGGGAGAGAAAAAAAAAGAGAAAGGAACGTGACGAGACTAGGCGACAATTCTTCTCTGGGCACAGAGAGGCAAGACGATGAAGCTGGGAGAGCGTTTTCTTTCTTCCATAGCCAAAAGAGGGGGGGAGAGAAGTTTACGGGTGGGGAGAGAATGGGTTAAGGAAGGTGAAAAAAGGGGACTATGCCAGAGGTGGAAAGTGGGGGAGCAGAGTCCTCTCAAACTAAGGGGAAAACACTTTTTGGATCGGCACTCTTTTGGTACTAAAAAAAAAACTGAGAAAAGGGGGTAGAGGGGCATTCCACTCGCTAGGGGTCAAATTGAAATGGGGGTGGGCTAGCCTTTGCGGAATTTGAAGAAGAACGTTTTGGGAAAGAAAGGAATAATAGAAATAGGGGGGGGGGGCTCTTAATTACGAGAAGATTGGAGTCGCACCGGTCAGGAGATTCAATACGTTTCTTCAGCGGGGACGTTTCAGAGGAAGGGAGGGACCACCGGGAGACCGGGAAAAGGGAGAAGCTTTCGGACAAAGTCAGAGGAGAAGAGGGCGGAGAGATTGTCTGGGATTTTATCTGTTCCGGGGAGAGAAGGTGTGATGGAAAAGTAGAGACCGGACCGAGGATAGAAAGATCGAGAATGCGAAATCCTGAAATAGTCGGAAAGCGTTCTGTTTCGAAGCGAGATAGCCCCTCCAAAACTTCAAAAGAAGAACATGACGGGAAAGGGTTCGGAGGAAAAAAGGGGGCCTAGGAGAGTGGTGGGGAGCAAGGACGGAGCGGATGCGTCAAAGAAAAGGGCGTTTGCGATTTATGGAAAAGAAGGAGGGGAACTGTGGCGGAATAAAAAAAACTTAGGGGGGGAATCATTTGAAAAAAGAAGTAGAAGGGAGGACCATCATAAAACTGCGATAAGGGGAAGGAAAATGTGGAGTTGGAGCTTTTTAAAGCCGGGAAGAGGCGAGGGGGAGGTCGAGAGGCTAGTGAACCAAGCAATTCGCGGCGGGCAGATGAAACGGAGGGAGCGCGGGCCTGCCCTTCGAAAAAAATACTTGACTCTGGACCGTGCAGGGGAGGAATTTAATGGCTATGAAAGCTGAAAATTAAAAGGAGTGGAGAGAGTTTGGCGAAACTGGTGGGGGGGAAAGGAACGGGCGCGTTGAGAGGGGCCTCCTATTTCCCCTTTTTTCGGTTGGAAAGCCTATGTAAGAGGAAGGGAAGGCTTGGTAGAGGGGATAGCAGACTCAAAATTAAAAAAAAAAAAAAATTTCCGCTCGGAAAAGAGGGGGGGGAAGATCAACCGATACAACTTGTAAAGGCTTCACTTCTTTCCAGGAATCAAAAGGTGTCTCAAAGCTCAGGAGAGGAAAGTCCCAATCTTGGGGTTCAAAAAGGAAAGACTTCCTCGCAAAGACAAGGAGAAAAGACGTTCCAGATTTCCCGTGTTTTGAGAAAGAGCAGAGGCCGCCCGCGAGAAGAACAAAGGAAATCTGGTGCGGAGCCGAGGAGAGAAAGTTGGTTCCACCCGAAGAAAGCGAGAAATCCAAGTAAGCACTGAGCGACAAGAACCGCGGATGAACCTTTCAAGTATGCAGCCAGTTGAAAACCCTACTGGAGAGTCTTCTTTTCATCATCCAGAAGAATAGGAGGGAAGTCGATCCTCAACGGAAAGAAAAGGAAGAAAATCCAGAAAAAAAAGGGGAGGGGCCTCATCCGCTAAAGCCACGCGACAAACTCGAAAAAATCCCTCCAGCGCGCGGCGATTCCGGAAAATGGGGGGGGGGGGGGCCTTGCTATGGAAGAGGTCCGACCGAAAATCCGGCCCGGGAAAGCGGTAAAGATCCTTGAAGTAGAGAATCGAGTAAGGAAGGAGAGGAGGGAGGGAATCACCAGGCGATCAAGGGAAAATCCTGGCCGAGATTCCAGCCAATCTCTCCAGAATAGACTTCTTTTCGGAAAGAATAGGAAAGAGGCGGAAGGGGAGGGGGCCCTGAATTCACATGAGAAAAAGAAACGTCACGTGCTATGTTCAGGTCTTGTATCTCCCTGATGAGAAGAGCCGAATGAAGGAGCGGGAACGAGGATCAAACACAGGAGCTTCCACACCGCTATTGCGTAGGGAAAGGAGCTTCCGCCACATTCCCCAAAGAAGGCCTGGGACGGAAGAAAGGGCTCTGCTGAGAGGGAAAATTCAAGGAAAACTGGGGGCCTCAACTTCATTTTCGTCCCCAAAGTTATGGGGAAAACAGGGGTTTCCTCGGGCACGAAGAAATCCGTGAGTCTCGAAGATCCCTTTCCAGACGCTATTGGGCCAAGAGGAAAGTGGGGACAAGAGGAGGAAAGAGAACAGAATTGACCGAATTTCTTCTGGGAGAAGCGGGGCACTTCCGCGCAGGGATAAAAAAACGTTAGGTAGGCGGGAGGGGCAGAGAGGGGGCAGAGGTTGGTGGCGGAAGACAAAACAACCTATCCATGTAGCGTGGAAGAAGGAAGAGGATACAAAAAGAAAGTACTCAGCGGGGGGGAGATTTAACGGAGCCCAGGAAAAATGAGTGCGTTCAAGGGGAGAGAGAGGGATGGGATTAGTAATGGAAGTGGGAAGGAGTGAGGGAAAGGAGATTTCAAGGGACGGCAGTATAAGAAATGGAATGACGAAGAATTAGAAGGGAAAAGGAACTTGAGGATTCCCCGTAACTATCTTAGCCCCATAAAAAAGGAAAAGGTCTTGTCTCTTGGGAATGTGTAGGACGACTCGAGGTGGGAGTGGAAAGTTGCAGGATACTAGAGAACGCACAAAGTAGCCCGGGAAAAGAACGAACTACGGAGGGAGAGGTGTTGAGAGCTGAAAAGAGGTAAGCTAAGAAAGGAGGTTTAAAGCAACACTGTGGAGTAAGA
>Ga0179593_1614423_pt1 | contig 19236 bp, 19 predicted proteins | sample CZODoug2_1_08_16_FD_185931 | JGI IMG/M metagenome (GOLD analysis project Ga0179593, IMG submission 185931) | Vadose zone soil fungal communities from Angelo Coast Range Reserve, California, USA - CZODoug2_1_08_16fungal (PacBio error correction) | ecosystem: Environmental > Terrestrial > Soil >...
CTAAGCGCCATGGAGGGTACGCTTCTTCTTTCAGAACCCATGCGAGGAAAAGGAATTGTAGCGGCGTGCGGGACGAGTACCCTGGATAGATGGCGCAAGAAGGAACTCAGGTCAAGCGATTTAGCAGGTCACAGTGAGGGGAGGAGGATCGGGATCTGTTGGGACCTCTGAGTGCCGCCCTACTGAAAAAAGACTAAGGGGGGGCCTTCAGGACCAAGCCGAGAACGATGCGACACGCAACTACGGTCACTTGAACGACAATGCAACGGGGCAGAGGGCAGAGTGATCTACGGAAAGAGGGAGTGGGGGGAGGCGGATCGAAAGTTTTATAGTCGGCCGCCGCAGATAGAGCGGGGGGAGAGGGCAATACCGGGCAACCTCTGACGAAAATCTCCACGCCCACAGAAGATTTTGCTAGAGGATCTGGGAGGGACAACTGTCTTAATCGGCGAAGGGAAAAGGAAAGAAGTCAGATAAACAAATATAGAAGAGGGGGGAATCGAGATGTTTCCCGGGATGGAGGTGAAACAAAAAAAAAACACAAGAAATAACGGACGGCCCGAGTTTTTCCGCCAGGAAAAGACAGCTCAAAAGAAAGGGAGAGCAAAGGAGATGAAGTAGACGAAGGTCGAGAACCGCGGGGGAAGGAGGCCGGGAGGGCTTTTAACGGGAAAAGCAGGGGAGTGTCTATCCATAAGCTCTGAAGAAAACGCGAGCATCACAAAAGCACGACCTGCCCTGCGCGACCAGGTCAGACACCAATAGTTGGAAGGAATGTTTTACTGGAGGGGAGGGGGATCCAAACGGGGGAGGGGGACTCCCTCGTGCCGGTGCAAAGGCCTGGTTACGGGCATAGTTACCTCCTCCCTTTAGTAAGGGAATATAGCACGGGTCGCAAAGCCAGAAAATCTCTACTTACGGGATCGACGCAATGGAATGGGGGAGGGAGCAATGAGACTGGAAACGACTTTAATGGAAGAGTTCGATCAGTCGCTACAGGTCGCCTGAACAAGTCCCGTGAAGTCCGGAAGTCGTAGTAAACCCGGGTCGAACGAATTGGGACAAGCGAGCGAGGAGTAAAAACCAACTTTTGAGAGGGTCGGCCTCAAAAATTGGACCGTGTGCAGTTGTGGTGGGTAGCTTGGGAAAAATTTCAAAACGAAACAGAATCTCGATTGGGAGCACCGGCCGGAGGATGGAGGTAAACTTTTGGGGGGGCGGGACGAGGAGGGGGGCTGAAATCTTTTAACGCTTTGCAGCGGGATCGGGTGAAAGGGAGGGGGGGGGGGGGCTAAGAAGAGATTCTGGGGGGGGAGGCTTGCGGGGGAAGGGTAGGATGGGAAAGCTGTTCAGGGAGGAGGGGGTTTCACGAGTGGAAAATTTCAGGATCGTGATGCGAGGAAGAGATGTTGTCGGTCTCTCTCCGAAGTCTTTGGCCGCTTACCATGGACAAAGGGATGAATCTCGAGGGAGGGAGGGACGAATGGGCTATCACTTATGATCTGGCCGCGGAGCTGATCTGTCCAAATCTGAAAGGGCCGAGCGATCGGAAAAAATTGGTTTTCTTGGGGGGGGGACGATGGGGCCGCAAATTCAGGGAGAGAGTGAATGGTTGACTTGCGTCCTGCAGTGCGGATTCAGAGCAGGTCGCTTTTTCCGAAAAGGCGGGTTCCAGAAAACCGCCCAGGGGGGGGCCGGGGAAGTTCGGGGAGAGGTAGCACTCAACTACGATAAGTGCGTGTGTAGTAGAAAAAACAGGGGTTCCGGATCCTTAGTTCCCGGAAAAGCAGTAAGAAGACTCTGGGGAAAACGGGGGGGGTCCGAAATCAGGGGTTTGTCGCAAAGGCTTAGCAAGATTGCCAGGGGGCTGGCGGCTGGGGGGGGAGGCAGGTTTCCTTTCTCCGCAGAGGTGCGGGGTGGGGAGGGGGGTAAAGTTTTGGGAAATGAAGAGCGAAAAAACAACAGGGGAATATGATATTGGGAAAAATAAAGGAAAAATCACAAACAAAAGTCATCGCACATTAAAGGACACCTTAAAACAAAGCAAGAGCGTACAAATCGCGAGCGCAGCGCGAGTATTCCACCTTATAAGTCAGGTCGCTTGGACGGGAAAGAGCGGGACGGATCGAGGAACCAAAATACAAAAAAATCATCGCGAGAAGAACAGAGGTCCTCTTCCGTAGGAAAAATTAGGGCGGGTGGGAGCAACCACGAATGGTCGAAAAAGGAGGATGGAGAAGGAATCCGCAAGCAGCAGCAGGGAACATTCACGACGGGCCATCCGAAGGAAAGAACACGTCCCGAGCGCCAGGGGGCATATCAAGATGGGACATAAAGGTCACCCCGCGGCCGCAGGGGAAGCGTGGAACTATTTAGGCAACGCAAACGCTTACAGTAGGGCTAGTGCATAGAATAGAAGGGCAAGAAAGAGGCTCGCGAGACCCAAAAGCTCACCTCATCATCGAAAAGAGGAAGACGACGAGACTAATGATACGCCCAGGGGGGGAAAAGCCAAAAGCGCCAAGGCCATCAAGGGACTGGAAACATCAGTTAGAAGTAAAGACCTTCTCACCCTTCCGGGACAGACTCGGTTCCAGAAAGAGGCCAAAGACAAACTTGAACATAACAGGGGAACAGCCACATGGTCTAATAGCGGAAGGCAAATCGAGGGAGGAAACGCGGCAGTCCACGAACCACCAAAACACAAACCGAAACCAAAGAAAAAAAATATTAAAAAACACAAAGAAAAAAAGGCGAACGCCTCTCACAAAAAAAAAAAAAAAAGGGGGGGGTGAGTGGAGAGCAAGCTCTCAGACTAACACAAGGGTTTTCGACAGCGGACAGGGGGCATAATACGAATCTCAGGTGCCACAGGGACGGGCAAGCTTTCCCGGGGCCCCGAAAATCGGTCTGGACTCCCAAGGCTGCGGAGATTTCCCGCTTCTTAGAGCTCGCTCTAACGACAAATTATCTTCACAGTACAAATTGAGTCACCGAAAGAACCGCTGCGAAATAGGAAAAAGTTCGTAAAATCTTCGGAACCCGAAGTAACCATCCGTAACCGACGGGGCGACCCGGTCGAGAAGGTGAAGGATTCGACTGATACATCGAGGCGTTCAAGATTATATTCGAAAACTGAAAGGGGAACCCACCGGGAGGTTACTCGGGGCCAAAATAAGCGGGGTGTGTCGGAACATTTCTCTAAGGCAGAAGGCCGTTTCAGGTAATGTGAGCTGCTTGGAATTGAGGGGGCGCAAGCGGTGAGGTCGGAGAATGGCAAAAACCTACTTTAAACCCAGGCGATATGAAAACGGGAGGGGTACGGGGGGCAGGAGCGGATAGAAGAGGGGTCAGAACGAAGTTCGAACGCCGTGGCACCTCTAGCAAAGGAAGCGTAGCTGATGGGGGTCTTGGGGACTATAAAACGGGGGGAGGGCCGATGGGCGGATCGCTCGAAACGAGAGTCAAGAGAGGGACGTGAAAATTTCAGGGCAAGGAAAACTTACTCGATCAACCAGGCGATCACGCCGTTCGCGCGAGGGAGCCTCGGCCCGTGCATTCCCGTGCCCGGAACTGGAAGGGGCGGATTCCATGCGGAACTGGCAGGAAACTTCGGGGGGATGCGGCAGGCTATCCAACAACAGACAAACGCCCTAAAGGAATGGACCACTGGCCGAAAATGAGAAATCGGAAAACAGAGTACTCTTGGGGAGAAGAAATCCCCTCGCCTGCCGGGCGAATTGACAATCGAGACGAGGTCCTTCGGACAGGGAAAAAGAATCTACTACCCGGGGACGGCCGTAGCCTCAGGAAGAAAATCTCAGACACAAAAAAAGAGAGAAGGGGGAGAGAAAAAAGGAGGGACTGGGACGGTGTACGTAGGAGCATCGACCAGCGGACCGCGAGTATGGCTGGGAGGAAAAGCGCGCAGGGGGCGGCGCCGCGAGGAGCAAGGGATCTGTGCGATAACTTTCACGTTCGGCAGAGAAATTAGGGAAGGGTAGCAATGTGGCACCGATAGCCCGCCGCAAACTCAGGGAAGGGTGAACTCAGGTAAGGGGGGGAAAAGCAAGCCTATGACAAGGAAAACGGTTCAATGGGACTTCAAAGCATTCATTTCCAGGACGCTCGAGAAGAAAAGGGGCGGGTCGCTCAGGATAGCGAGTTCGCAGAAAGGAAAGGAAACGAAGGAATCGCAGTCAGGCGGATAAGAAGGAAGCCAGACCGTATAGGAGCGATAAAACGAGCGAAGGGCGGGGAGGAGGATAGGTTTCGGGGAGGAGGTCGAACGCGTCAGAAAGGTAGAAAGGCGCAGTGCAGGCCCGGCGAGAAAAAAGAAATCCGAGAGGGGGGGTTCCAGGACTTCTTTCCGAAACAGAGCGAGACAGGCAAACCTCTTGTGATTTTAACTCAACCTCAGCGGAGCCGCAACGAATCGGCATGAGAACCGGGGGGGGTGAAAAAAATACGGGAGGCGTTACTAAAAAAGGAGGATCCTCAACGCGGGGGTGAATCGCAGCTCGACAGGAAACTCGTTGCCACTTGCGAGACGAGGTCGCCCCACTGTAAGGGATGTTTTAAATTCGGGCTGTTATACGGGAGGAGGGGAAAGGAGAGGGACTTGGGTTCGGGGGGAGGAAAAGACGTCGGCGAGGGGGTAAAAGGGAATATCAGGTCGCGCTCGATAAGGAAAGAAAAGCTACGCCGGCGAAATGATGGTGCAATCGACAAAGACCAATGCCGGAGCAAGGAGGGATGAATCCATCAGGGGTGGGACAGGAAGACTTGCGTTATTGATCCCCAGGGGAATAGATAGAAAACACGGGTTGCGATTAACATACGAAAGCGCGGGTTTCTGCGATTGGGGTACAATATGTGCAGATGAGTTGGGGGTATTGGAATCCCAGCAATCATCCCAGGGGGGTGACGCGCGGAACAAGGGCTCGGGGGGGGTTGTCTGGGGGGAAAAAAACGAGACATTAAGTGCTTTGAATCGCTTAGGAACAGGAAAGTTAGACGCAAGAGAATTGATAAATAAGGATGGACCAAACCCCTTTGGAAGACCATTTGAGCGGCCGGGGGGGCGATTGTGATGGAAGCTGTTAGCAAGGGGGACGGAGGCCCTTAGGGCTCTGGTATATTCTGGCGTGATGCTTAAGGCAGATTGGGAGAGATCGCAGATTTAGAGGGGCTGATTCGGCGCGGTCTCGGAGGGTCATGAATTACTTGAAACATCAGCTATTTCCGCAGAGGCGTTTCGCGGGGGGGGGGGAGCGTTCATATTATCGGTCTGGTCCTTGTGGGGGGGGCCGTTGGGCGAGCTCCGGGGCGTCTATATGACTGGGTGAACGGGGGGGAACTTCCGGGAGGATGGCGGGGACCATCGTGTTTGATCCGACTTATTACGGGAGCCCCGCCCTGCTAGGGGGAGTTATGGGGTATTTAATCGAAAAGAAGATGGTCCGGTTTGAGGTTAGAAAGTCATCAGGTCCCCCGAGCCCATGCGATTTCCCAACGCGCTCGTAAAAGGGGCAAGAAGCAATCTCGTGAAGAGGGGGAGGTTTTCATCCATGACCCCTGGGCGGCTGGGGGTGATGAAAAATGTTGGCAGGGCAATCTGATAAGGGCGGGAAAATGGGTATTGCCCCAGGAAGAAAAGAGAAAAAAAAAACTTAGGGGTAAAAGAATATGGTGAAAAAAAAATCCAATGAGGAAAGCGAAACCATCAGCGCGCCATTAACAGAAAGGCAAAACCATCCAGCATGGAGAAAAGTTATGGATCGAGCGAGAGGAGAAAACGTAGCCCACGGGCCGGCAAGAGCGAGGCAGGGTGCCAGAAGGGGAAACTGAAAAAATTGATCACCACAGAAAAAAAAAAAGGAATTCTCTTTCTCGTGCGGAACGATCCCTTCAACTCGCCAGTCGGGCGGGGGAGCACAGGGTTAAAAGAAACATAATCCGCAAGAAAAGAGGAACACGGTAAGGAAGTCATTCTCCTAGACTGGGGAAAGCGGGCATTCCAAGAACGGCCTCGAGCGCAAAAGGGGCACAGGATAAAAGAGGAAAAGAAAAAAACCCAACCCCAAACCACCCCAAACACCCCCCCAACCACCCAAAAAAAAACAACCCCACCACCACACCCACAACCCAACCCCCCCACGGCGCGCCGCTCTGAACTCAACTATCATAAGAAGCTAACGGGGAAAAAAAAGTGAGTGCGACAAGATAAGAAAAAGTAAGGTCGGGGTAGATCGAAAGAACCCAGCAGCATATCGGTCACGACGATAAAATCAGAAAACAGGGGGGCCAAAATGAAAATGTCAAAAGAAAGAGCCCCCGAGAAGGGTTCTTGAAACCATCACTCTGTGTCTCTATCGAAACCCGTGATAGGCAATTTTCATCGTATCCAGAGGGGGGGACAGAAGAAAGACCATGAAACGAGCCACTTGGAAGAGAAAGGAAGGGGCGCAGTAGCGATATGCTGGGGGTCGGCGCGGCCAGGCCCACGACCAAGCCAACGATCACCATTGGGGCCGAACGAAAGCTTGACGTCAAAAAACTGGCGTAGGGGTAATCGCGCTGCAGGCTTGGCGGATGGGGCCATAAGGCGGCTAATCTGGGTAAGGTTAAGCGCGGACTTCATCTACTACCGCAGGAAGACAAGAGCTGTTGTACAGAACAAAACTTAAAGAGGAGATCCAAAAGTCTGGAAGGAATAATGGGGTAATGAGGTTCGGGAGCGAGCGACCATTAAGAGTCCCTGTAAAGGTCGCATCCACGGGGGAACCCAAAAGTCGTGTGTGCTTTATAACAACAAAGGGCTCCATCTTCAACTACCAGAACCAGAATAACCAGAGGCCACCTCTTTCGGATGCAGGTGTGCAAGATCGGGGGGAGCCAAATAAGACTCGGCGGTGAAAAGAGAGGTCCCGAAAAAAGCGAATTTCGTAAGCCGAAAAAAGGGAGATCCAGTGCGCCAGGAAAAATGAAGGGCTGGCCGAGGTGTGAAAGCTTAACATTTCTGCGGAAAACAAGCAGGGCCGAGGGGTGGACGAAAAGAACACCATCGTCGACCAGAGCGGGGGGAGGGGGCCGGAGGAGCTAAACTTCGCCAATCGTCGAACGTTGAAAAAGACAAGATAACGGAGCAAAGGCCTCTAGAAGTGGGACAGGGCATATCGTAGACTATAGGGAGGGCCTAGGAAGGAATCGCTTCGCATCGCAAAAAAAAAGGAGGAGGCATCACCCACCCCCCCCACAAACCCCGGTAGTTCGTCGAAACTTCTCGAGAAGAGCATCAACACCGTTAAAATAGAGAGCCTCATCGGCAATAGGGCGCATTGATATAGGAAGGCTCCCGTGAAGCAAGAAAGAGTTACTCGAGGCAAAAAAAAGGTCAAGGTGACTGCCTGGCAGAACGAGGTTCCAAAGATACATGCCCAAATCAGGCGCCTGGGACACGGAGGAAAAGGAAAATCGCAAATTCAATCTGGGCTCAGAGGGAGGAAACAGAATCACAGACGCCTCTCGAAAAGCATCGCCTATAAAAAAAGAACAAACTCGACAGGTAAAAAAAAAAAAAAAAAAAAAAAGAAAAAAAATCTACTGCCCGAACACCGAAGACGTAGCACTCATGCCAATAGGGAGTCAAGCAAAAAAAGGGGGTGATAGTAAGAGGATTGTAAGATAGGACTACGAATCCATGCGGGGGGAGAGAGCTAGAAAATCCCTGCGAAGAGGCGATTCTGCAAAAGAGGAGGCGGGCCGGATCGGTCTGAGTGAGAAAAAACAAAAAAGAAGGAAAAATGAATGCTAGGTCTTTTTCAAGCGGGTCAGCGAATAAGGGCGGTTGGGCACATCCCAAGAGGGGAGTCTCGAAGGGTTTGACGGCATTTAACTCGGGGAGCCCAATAGCTCACAGACGTCAGGGAACGAGCTTGAAGATGCGAAGAAACGCAAAACGAGCGACGGGTGATCGCTGAAGGGATCGGAAGTGGCAACAAATTTCAGCAGCGAAGAAGGGGGGGGAAAAAAGAGCGGCAGGTCAAGGCCAGAACCAACCGTATAGCTTCCGAGGAACTGAAGGGCACATCTAAGAGGGGGGGGCGGAGGAAGGATACTGGAGAAAAACCCGTCGAACTCTCACTCGGATTTACTCAGGCCTCATAGGCACAAAGGGATATAGATGGGTCTCTCGGCCACCCCAGAGGGGACTGAAAAAAAAACTCTTTTTTTCCGGGACGGGAAATTGGCAAAAACAATCCACCGCATAAAAGCAAGCAAAGTCCTCTTCCGGTTGTTCTATAACCTCAGGAGGGGGATAAAATCCTCTCTTTACTAACAAACCGGCAGGGACTATGAACTTCAAAAGCAGCGAGAGATAAGATCACTCTCTACCGGAGGAGAACTGGTTTCACGCGACGGCGCCCCAGGTGGCCGGGGTGCACGGTGTGGGTAGAATATGCGCCTAAGGGGGGACTGGAGGAAAAGGAAAGTACGGTTTTACTGCGTCTTACAATTTGAAGGGGCAGGTCCGCATCTCCGACGAATCTAGACGGATCGGACAGAAGGGTCTGACTGAAAAATATAACCGTTCATCTTCCTTGTGCTCGGTGGATGAAACTAGTCCTAACCGAAGGAAGGGGGTTCCCATGTATGCGGAGAAAACCACGGGAGACGTCTAGCTGCTTGAGAAACTACCTGTTCAGCGTTCGGAAAGACGCGGGCGTGGGGTGTTGGAATAGTTTCTTGGGTGGGGAGGTTAAGGGCTACCGCATCATCGAGAAGGGGACGAAGGAGGAAAAGGTGCGAAAGGTCAAAGTCTTCGGGGAATTCAGTAACAAAAAAACATATTCATCGGGAAGGGGTGACCGAGCTTGCCGGCGATCACGGGGGAAGGGAAGGGGATGCAGGGGTCCATCTTTTACGGAGAGTGTTCTTGGAAGGGTTCGCTTTTCGAGTTCGGGCCGCTGGGGGGCGATCGATTGTTCGTCGTGATGCGTGAGAAAAGAAGCCGCGTGGGGGAAGCTCTACCGAAAAGAAGGCTTGGCGCGACTTGGCGACTGGCAACTCGGCGGCGAGGATCCAGCGTGGAAAAGTCAGGGATATTGTAAAAACTTAACGAGGAAAAAGCTGAAAAAAGCGCCTATCGTGGGGGAGCCTGCCGAAGTCGCGAGGCCGTGGTCTTGAACCGGCTAAAAAAAAAAGGGCAGCTACGAGAGGGAACGGGTACAGGTGCATGAGGTCGGGAATGAGCGTGTTATGGAAAGGAGTCGTAACGGGCGAAAACCAAAACGAAAACCGTTGGGCATCAAGGGGGACATTCGTCGGTTACGCACGATACGAGAACAGTGGGATGGGTTCCGTTGGAGGGGGAATGGGCCCCTATACGGGGAAGGGAAAAGGCCAATCTGCCTAAGGATTGCCGACTTTGTTTGGAGGAAAGGGGGCCTGGGCTAAGAATTTTGAACAACACACGGGGAGAGACACGCCACGCGGCTGGAAGTGAATGTTCCTGTGCCGCTGATGGCAGGGTGATTTTATGGGGACATTTTAGGGGGGGGAAAAATAGAAATACAACAGAGGGAAAAAGGGGAAAGCCACTGGCCACGCAAACCAGAGGGGCAGCGCCAGGAAAGAATAACATGCACACCCAAGATATTAGCTGTAAAAAATGAGTGAAAATCTCGCTAAAGCAACTGCAAACCGGTTCAGCCCCGGAAGGAAAGAGTCGAAGAGGGGAGCAAATCGGTAAACTGGTCACCAGAACCCAACTTCCTTAAAGCGGGTCGGAGGGTCTCTAAAACGGAAACCCTGAGCTGCCCAAGTGAAAAATTTCCTATTAGATAAAAGAAAAAAGAGGCCTAGGTAAGAAATCCGGCAAGCGAGGTTAACAGCATGAGCCGGACGACCGGTCAGAAGGACAAAAAAACCCTTCCCGAGTCCATCGAGATAAGATAGGAAACGATCAGCACTTTTCGATGAAGAAAGGGAGCAAACGAGGAGGGGAAAACGGGGACATAGATCAAGCATCCATATAATCACAGAACGGTCGTAGATTACAAAACATGCAGAAAGAAAAGGAAGATCGGAAGACGACTCATCGCAAAAAAGGAAAAAAGGGATTGAAAATCACAATGCAGTAAAAGCGTCGACAATCATCAATCTGTCTTCAAGATCTCGGAGAGAACTCGGGGAAAAAGAACGACGGTCCGATGAACAGTTGGCCTAAAAAAGTGGGCCGATCCGGAGGAGCGTCCGAAGAGGGTGTCGTCTGTCCAGAAAAATTAACAAAAAGCCAATGAATATGGAACGGAAAGGCGCGAAAGCGCACCGTGCGGGGGAAAGAGCCCTCAGGAAGGAAAAAAGTGTGGGTAGCATTACATGGCGACAAGCAGGAGTGAGAGGTGGCACGAGAAAAAAGGCCAGAACTGGGGGGAATAACAGTAATCATCGCATAGACTTCATTTTACGAACCCTTCCAGGCTGGCGATACCCGGCCGTGGGGGGAGGCCTGCGCAGGAGAGTATAGACTTAGCCAAGGGGAGGGAAGCAACCTCGCCCGTCACCGGGTTCGTTCGGGAATAAAGCCAAGAGGGCGAAAGAACGCCGTATCAACCCCAAAAGAACATCAGAAGGGGAAAAGGCAGGGGAGCAGTTGAAAGAAAGAGTCGTGTACTCTCTTTAGGGGAAGAGGGGGGGACATCGTCTTCACCCTCTTATAGGGAAAAAAAATGCCGGGCATTCGTGACGCAAGCGAAAGAAACACCGGTTGAATAAAAAAGGCGACAAGGAATGGGGTTTCTGGGCCGGCCGGAATTCGGAGAGAGATTCGCGTGCAAAAACGGTGCAGTCGAGTGTGGCAATCAAAGTGGGGGAAAACTACAATCTAAAATTCGGCTCTATCGTAGCTGGCGGCAGAGACCCATGGGCATGACTAGTCGACCGAGTTAGGCGTAAACCAGAGGCGCTCGGCCGCCCCAGAGGGAATGATGGGGGGGGTGTAGGGAGACGGAGTCGAGTCTAACTTGGCGAGGGGGCCTTGACAGGGATCCGTCGACTCGCAACGCGACACTTCATGGCCGGTGAGGGGGGATAAAACCTAAAAAGGGAAGGAGGAAAAAGAAAAGTCGCTCGAAAGCGCCTCTTCAGCTGAAAGCGGCAGGAGACAAGCCCGTCTCTCGGAGCCATAGGCGGAAGGAAAAAAAAGAGAAGGGGAAGAAATTCGAAAATGAGAAATAAAGGGTGCAGCTTCCTTTCATCGAGAACAGATACGACCCATTTCGCCGCAAGAAGTAACGGCAGGAGGAAAACAGGTTCCAAAAGAGGTAGGGAATGAATAAAGGGCACGCCGAAAGGCCAGCCCTCGCCAGCGCCGAGGGAGGTTATAGACCTGGGGGAGGCCCTAGAGCTCTTAAAAAACAGGAGGGTAAGGGGCAAGCACTCATCCTGGGGAAAAAGAGAAAAAAACAACGGAGGAGGAGGAAAGAGAGGGCTTAATGAAGGGCACGCCATGCGAAGAGAGGAGTCTGAAGAAATGCCAAAGGAACGACTAAGTCGGTCAGGGAATGCGCGGCAGGGCGCGGAGCGGCGGATCGGAATGCGAGAGACACTGGGAGGAGGTCATTTCCGGAAGAGACAGCAATATGGAGGGAAATCTTTGGGGCCAAATCGCTGAGCCTTATCGAGGTTTGCCTGCAAGCGACGAGAGGGAAAACAGACAGGACGGGAGGGGGGGAAAAGAAGGCCTCTTGTCAAGCTGGGATTCCGACGCCGAATCCTACACTTTGGATCCCTGGGTGAGGAGTGCGCAACGAAATTAAGCGACAGAATCTAGTGGCGAGGAATAATAAGGGGGAAGGGGGGTTAAAACAATTCCTAGGACAATAGGTGGCTCGACTGTCAGTCTAGCTACGAATGCAGGTGGAGGGGATGGAAATGCTTCTAGAGTCAGGGATTCAGTCATGAAGGGAGAGAAGAAGCCCTACAATACGAGAGAATTGTTTTTCAATCGGAGTGCCCAAAAAGATCGACGCAGCTAGGGGAAAACTACAAAGAAAAAACAACTAAAACGAAAAGGGAGAAACGGAGTCGAGAACCTTCAGCAGAAGGGGCTTGTTACAGAAGCGCTGCATGGAATCAAAGAGGCAAAGAGAATAACGAAAAGGGGGAAGGAGACCCGTCTCTACTGACTCAAATAGTGGGGGCCTATATTGTTTATCTTCTTTTGTTTGTATAAAGAGCACTCATTGGCAAAAAAAAAGGGAAGGATGGGAATGGGGGGGTAGAAAGGAAGATCAGTCTCCCGCGCGCGAACCGAACTCTCGACTCAATGGATCAGCCAGCGGGGGGGGCGGATAGGATAGGAGGCCGAAAGGAAACCTTCGCTGCTTCTCGGGAAAAGCACCTAGGAAAGCCGCGTTCGTATGAGGACCATTTATGCTCAACCAAGGAGGACGATCATAAGAACGGGGGAAAGAAAGGGGGGTTCTAGCTAGGGGACGTGGGGAAAATGTGGTTGTACGAAAGGTGATTTTGCGGTGGGGCCTGCCCGTCAAGGAAATCATACGAGCACCGGCTGGAGGCCGGTCGAAAGGTCACCGGTCTAAGGGAGCAGGATATTTCTGGGTCGTGATGGCCCCGCTGCCGCCGGCAAGATCACGGGGGGGAGCACGAGGGAAAGGGGGAACGAAGTCGGGGAAGGGGTATGTTCTGGGGATCTGTTCAATCGTGAGGTTGCCCCGCGACAAAACGGGGGGAAATTGCACTGTCTCGTTGAGGTCAAGGGAAAAGGGATAAAACTTCCTTCGTCGGGGGGCTGCCTCTCTAGATGAAATTGCCTATTCTGGAGGACTGATGCTCGAAAGAGAGGTAGGAATACCTCTTGGGGGCAAGACAGCTAGGGAAAAGGAAAGCTGCTGATCGGGGGTCTATCTTTTGTCCTGAACGATGCGAGAGGCATTTCAGGGTAATTAAAGGGCCGGACTAAGGAATTGCGCTCATGGTAAGGGAGGAAGGTGGGAGGAAAGGAAGAGGGAAGGGGGATCGGTTTAGATGAGGACTGGAGGCCACACGCCCCGCAGAAGAAGGCTTAGCCGCACAGAACGAAAGGTTGGGTTTTGTCCGTCATGGTGAAAAGAAAAAAGGGGACTGAAAAAAGCAATTTCAAGAAGCTACGGGAAGGGGACGGGGGGGAAAACCTTTGTCCAGGAAAAATGAGGCTAGATTCAAGCCAGGGGGGGGAGAGAGATCATGGCAGGATTGGGTTTTCTTGACATTGGTCCCTGCAGCGGAAATGGTTTTGATTTGATTGAGTGGATTTGGCCCCATAGCCGAAGATCTTGGGCCAATACAAGGAAATAAAAAAAACTGGCGGGTAAGAGAAAATGAAAAGAGAAACTGCAACGCAAGCCGCATCAGAGGTCCCCTGGCTTAAACGGTCGCTCGGAGAGAATAACAGGTCGCACAAAGAGGAAGGGAAACCTCTTGGAGAGTGTGACGAAGAGAATCTTTAACGATATGCCACCATACCCACGGATTCTAGGGATCGTGTTCGAGAAAGAAAGGACAAGGCCTCGAGCCAAGAAGGGTTAGGTTTGTAGCAAAAGGGAAGAGGAGGGAAAAAAGAGGGGCAGAGAAATCCTCATCTCTCGGAAAAGAACATATAAAGCCGCAATGTCCCAACAGAAATCTCCTAAGACAAACAAAGCGGGGGGGCTGGGGGGGAAGAGGGTCAGGGGCCAATGTAGGAACCTAGGAAAAGCTAAGAGGAAGGTGGACTTAAAGAATGCCCAACTACTAAAGGAGAACGCCGGACCGGGAGCCAATAAATGAGGAGAAAAGAGACCAAAAAAAAGGATCAATCACGATAGCAGGGGGGGGGGGGGACAGATAACATAATCGCCACTTTTCCACTCGCGAACCCTCACCTCTACCCGGCCGGGTCGAAAGCACTCTGGATCAGGAGAAAAAGGAAAGGGGGTCTTCGGAGGAGATGGGAAAGCAGATTTCATCAAGTCGAACTAATCACTAGCCACCTTGGGGAGAAGAACGGAAGGGGCTCTTATGGAAGGTTAGAGGGAATAAACTACACCACAACTCAAACCAAGGTTTTACCCGAAGAAGCGCGGAAAATCTCAAAGGGGTCTGAGGTTAATAAAATCACTAAAGCATCACAGGGGGGTGTTGGTAGGCAACATTGTTGCACAAGAAAGCACGGCGTCACGCGAAGAAGCAGAACTGAATCAAAGGAGAAGGAGCAAAGGGGTACTAAAAGGACAAAGGAAGGGGACCAAGGTCCTGCGTGCCAGGAGGACGGTACGATTTTCTGGGTCGAATGGCGACCTGATGCATAAAGGGGGGAGTCACCGTCTCCCGTCACTTTCGTTCCGAAGAAAAAAGGAAAGAGGGGCTCACCCTCTTCCTACAGAACCGAATTCATCTCGGCCATTGGGGGGGGGGGGAGAACCTTCAGGAGAAAGGGGGTCAAGTAGGAGTGAGGGATAGTTAGGCTGCGTCGTCGCGGGAGGGCCCCCGTAGAGATCGAAGGCGCTTAGAACATAGGGGAGGTTAAGTCCACAAGAAAAAAAAAATCAGGGCTCTACCATTTCATCAAAGGAAGAGAGGTTGCTTCGCCTATGGACAATTTGCCATTAGGAGGCCAAAGCGGTTTGACGTCAGTGGCCATGAAACCAGGAGGGAGAAAGAGGGGTCTGGTTCCTCCAGCCGGTCGAAGAAAAGGGTCTCCTAATTACAGACGGCGTGACTATAGAAGAAAAGAATAGGAATCTGAGTTCCAGTAAATTCAAGGAACGCTATCTAATACTGAACGTCGTCCTATGCCTTGATCTAATACGAGTGCCTCGGCAAAAAAGAGAAAGAAACTCTGCGTCGGGAGAAACAGGGAGGAAGAAATTGGGGATCAACAGCACTTAAGAGATCACGAAGGAGCGATGAAATCTGCATTATCTTTAAGGGACCCCTTCCGAGATAAATAGGCGGCGGCTGTAGGACGTCTGGAAAAGGAGAAACCTGAGAAGGGAGAGGGAAGTGGAGATGTAAAAAAGTAGGACAGACATATTTCGGACCCTTCATAACTGGTAAAGGGAATCGCGACAGTTGAAGAGCGCATCCAAGGGACGAAAACGAAGAAGAAGCGACTCACTCTAATGAGAAAAGTTCAAAGAATAATCCCAGAGCGTGTCCATCTCAGGAGGAACAGAATAGACGTACACGCAGTCGCGCATCCGGAGAACAATCTCTGAAAACAACGGAAGGAGGGGGAGTCGATGATGAGTGGAGAAAAAATCGCATGCTTTGGGGGACGGCGATCTCGGGAAAAAGGACGAGGAAGCGACTGGCGTAAGCAACCCCCAACACCCCCACCAACCCCCACAACCCCAAAACCCCCCCAAACACCCACCCCCCCCCCCCCCCCACCCCGACACAAAAACCCCCCACAAAAACCCCCCACCCCCGGGGTCTTCAGTGCTTCGCGGCAGCGAAAGAGGAGAATGCGACAGGGACCTCTTTCAAGGAGCAGTTCCCTTCTGAAGGGGAAGGCCCCAGGAAAGATGAAAAGGGAGGATAGGGTTGGGAAAGCTCCAGTTAAGGAAGGGAGCCAAGATGAAGCAAAAAAGCAAGTAGAAAGTAAGGGGAGGAAAGATGGGGCTGAAGGGATCTCTACGACGTCAGGGTGATCGCGAAAAAAGGGAGAAGTTTAAGCGGAAAATTGGAGGGGGTCCCGAAATCTAGAGAAGAGTTTTGGAGGGCAGCGTTAGTAAACTCCAAGGCCAAGGAGTAGAGACTTCAGGGAAAAATCAGAGAAAGAAGTAGGTCTTCAGTGGACTTGAGTAAACTGGCGAACTCTTACTCTACGTCTCGCGGCAAATCACCCGAAAAGATCGAGAGCAGACGAGCGGTGGGTTAAAGTAGTGGGGGGGAAACAACTCATACGCTTGGGGGTTTCCTGCCGAAAGGTCAGAGCTCAACCGCATAGGGCCCAAATGAATCCGGATCGACATGGTCGAGAACGAGAGGAAAAGAAGGCTTGTAATAAGACGGGGAAAGAGTCTATAGAGATATAAGCGTCAAGAAGAAGATAGACAGATCAATCTAACCGTCGATCTGGTTAAGGGGGGGACGAACCTTTTCACCCAAACGATTGTGAGGAGTTGGCTTTTTATAGAGGGGGGATTGAAAACTCGTGTCCTTGGTCAGGAGAAACAACGAAAAGGTACGGCGATTTTCGCAGGATAGGAGTCAGCTGTGAGCGAAAATACCCTATAGAAAGAATCAATGGAAAAGAGGGAAAAAGGGGTAAGGTTTCTGATCTTAAATGAAAGGCGATAAGAGAGGTCTCAGTAGCCTGCCACGAGGCAAGATGACAAGCGTTGGAACTTGGAAAAAAACCAGGGTAAGGCCGCAAACAGGGAGGGCGCGAGCTGGAACAAACGGTCGAGGCAGGAGAAGGTCGGTTACTGGGGTGGGGAGGGGGGGGAACTTGCCGCAAGGGGGGAAACAGCCTCGAGAGGGAGCGCCGGGTGAGGCCAGGGGTCGTGCAAGGGGGACTTGATATCGGACAGTATGTTAAGCTATGAAAACTAGGGGCCTAGGCAAAATCAAAACGGGGGGGATTCTTATACTAAGAAAAGGTGGGAAAAATGAGGCCCTTTGGCGAGGGATGGAAAGCTTAGGGGCTTGGGCCCCGAAGAGAATAGGTTCAGATGGGGGAGGGCCGAGAGGGGGGAGGCTCTTCCTCGGAGACTACGCGAGAGAATTTCTTGGGGGGCTTGCTTGGGATGCATAGAGGTAGGGGAGGGGGGAAAGTCAGTTGGGGGAGACACTATTGAAGAGAACAGCCTCATAGGGGGGGGGGGTCGTTGGAAAGTGTTTGATCCTGCCTATGGCTCTCGGAAGGGTGTGTACTTGGGTGCATATGGGCAGAGAGGGCGAATTAGAGGGAGAGGGTTAAAAAAAGGAGGGCCGTAGCGGGAAAGGGCACTCTTCATAGAGCATTAGGGCCGACTCAAAGGTTGATCAACATAAAAAAGAACGAACTGGGGGAGCTGGGTTAATGGGGGGTCGTTGTGTCATTTAAGCTCAACAAAGCATTGGGGGGGAAAAGGGGGGGGGGCAGTTAACATTTTCCCGATCGCAAGGGACTGGCCAAGGGAAAGCGCATCTTTCCGAAGGGTAGACGGGGTGGCAAAAGGAAGTCTGAGTCCATAGCAAAAATTGGGGGGGAGGGCATCCTGTCGCTGGAAGAGAGTGGTGTTCTTTTTTGGAGTGGTTTGGCTCGCTCAACAAAAGGGAGGGGAGGACAGAGAGGGGGAAATGGGAAAATCAGAAGATTCGCAAAGCGAAAGGCACAAAAAAGAAGGAACCCCCTGTCTTAATGCTCCGCATCGCCCGTCAACCCGAAGTCCACCCTAAGGTCCAGTCCAGGGAAGGGACATCATAGTATCGGGAAAAGGATCGCTCACCATCCACTGACCAAAAAATGTGTAGCGAATAAAAGAGGAAAAAGGAACGACGCTGCATCAGGGGGTGTAGGCACCTGGAGGGGGGGGGAATATAAACAAAAAACAAAGAGAGAAACCCAACTGGAGAAAGGATCCGCAAGGGAGACGGTAAAAAAATTCGATAGAGAAGAAATGAGAACGGAGAAGGGCAGCCAGAAGAAAATCTGCGGAAAGAAAAAAGAAGTATCTAACACTCCTAAAAGGAAGATGGAAAAGACTGCTTACGCAATCTGCTAGGACTACTCCAAAATGAGAGGAGAAGAAGGCGAGGGGGGAATCTTAGAACCAAGGGAAAGGCATATCTCACTATCAAAGCGGGGGGAGACTAAAGGATCGTCAGTTGCAACGCGCGAACAGCTTTCCAGCACACGGGCCAACGGCCAAGGGGGCAACAAAGGGGTGAAAAATCCTTGAGCCTTGATCTTAAGTCGAAAAGCAGAGGGGGAACATCCATCCCATACTTGTCCGAGAAAGTGCACGAACATTGGCACACAAAAATGAGGGAGGAGAATAAGGGCTTTGCAGGGAAGGGAAAGGGACCAAGAACCAGCCCCGGAAAGAACAGACGCGAACGCGCAGCAACAAGGGGGGGAGGGGGTAATCAGCAGAACAGAAGGGTGGGGAATGAATTACAGGGTTGGGATCAACCAACTCTTCTGACGGTGTTGCAAAAGCGGGGGGGGAAGCTACTGATACTCATTAAGGGCATCGTCGTGAGGAAAGAGTCTATTCAAAAAAGGAGGCGGAAAGAAAAAGGGGAGGGAGGGAGCTTTTTCGGGATGGCAATCGGAGAGGAGAAAATGAAGAGGAAATGGGAGCAAAGAACCCTCTCCTTCACCTCGGGCTGGCGAAAAGTCAAAGGGGAGGACGTTATCCGGGAAAAAAGAAAACCATGAACAAATGGGGGGGAACCCTGCCTCTCAAAAATAGAAGGGGGGGCTAAGATTGATCTTTGCTTCTTGCCCGTGAGAGAATGCTGGTGAGGGAGGGGGAAATCAAGCTGGGAAAAGCAAGAGCAGTTTGAGAGGGGGGGGAAATGTAGTACTGCGATTTCATGAGCGATGGGGGAAAGATGCGGGGAACGGGAAAGTCTTCCAAAATCATGTGGGCCGGAGAGATTTTGGCCCCGTCCTTGAAAAAAACCACACGGCGCTGGGGGTTCATCAGAGGGAGGGAGGGGGACTTTCTGGAAAGGGAGACTGGGGGAGGAGACGGCTAACTATTCTACGCCATGACTATAATATCATAAAGATAGTATCTTGTTAAGAGCATGGAGGATTCGAGAAGGGGAAAAAAGGTTCGAAATAGGCCTTTAAAAGGTCACTCGCCTCGTCAAACGCATCATTCAGGTCGGAGGGGTGAAATTGATGGGCGAAATATACGTCCTCCATGGAGCTACCACGTCTGATAGATAAGAAAGAAGGAGGACTTCAGGGGAAGAGGGAAATTGGGTCCAGTAGCGAGAGGGGTATCATAGGAGTAGGATTCATATCTGTCTCTGTCACCAATTGAATGACAAGGGAAGTGGGGGAGAGGGGAAACAAGACTACAGGAAAAAGAAAAAGTGTCCGATGGAAAAAAGGGGTCAGAAGAACTGCGAATCGAAGAGTTTCCTCTTTCCATCGACTCGCAGAGCCTCAAGGCGCTCTTCGAAAGAATCGAGAGACTGATGCCCTATCTGACGAACAGAAGGGGTCCTCTAGCCCTAAGAAGG
>Ga0179593_1614695_pt1 | contig 19236 bp, 15 predicted proteins | sample CZODoug2_1_08_16_FD_185931 | JGI IMG/M metagenome (GOLD analysis project Ga0179593, IMG submission 185931) | Vadose zone soil fungal communities from Angelo Coast Range Reserve, California, USA - CZODoug2_1_08_16fungal (PacBio error correction) | ecosystem: Environmental > Terrestrial > Soil >...
TTCTTTCGGGGGTGTTTTCGGGGTTCTTTATGGGAAATGTCAAGGCTCGCAGAAGACCTCGGGCTTCCACGCCCTGAGGACTAGAGAATGGAAGTCTGGATGTCCTCAAACGCGTTGGGCGGCGTCGCGCCAGGGGGAGGGGGGAAATTGCAGGCTCACGGGGTACCAGGGGTTGCAATGTCAAAAGGGAAAAGAAAGTGACAGGATGGGCGGAATGGAAAAAAGACATGCTCAAGAAGGAAGTCCGCCAGGGAGCGCGCGAGAAGGCGTCTTCCGTCCCATTCACAAAGAACGCAACGAGGAAAGTCTAGGGAAGATCTAACCGATCAGCTAAGAGAAACTCCCAACGTACTTGGCATGTCAACCCATCCTCAGTAAAAGGGCGTCAGCGTGGTACAAAAAACGTAAAGCAATCGCAGGCCGCCCGAGGGAAACAGTCAAGCTCTATCAGGAGATCAGGGTTTCTACTGGCCAACCAACGAAAGGTCCGACATAAGAACCGTAACATAAGAATCAACAAATGACTCAAGAGAGCGAAAAAGGTTGTACAGACTTCCTGGGCATCGAGCAGGCGGAAGGGGGAGATACGGAATTCCTCCCGCAAACAGGGGGAGGTGAGAACCGCCACCGAGGGCAAAAAAACTGGGGTGCAAAACATGAGAAAGAGCAACGCGAGAGACCCTAAAAGCGCTCACCGGAAAACACTTGATCAAGTGGGAGGGCAAAACTGAATTGCACAGCAGCTGATAGCCCTGTCTCTCACACCGGTAGGGAAATGCAATAAAACCTGGGTAGCGGAGGACCGTACACGATCTGTAGATGGGTCAAAACCATAGTAACAACAACAGAAACGGGCCGCTTGGGGTAAAGACTCCGTGATCCCTCAGGGGACAAAAGTCCGCGCCAGTAAAACTACTCGAGACTGCCGCATCTCAGTGGGGGAGTCTCGAGTACACAAAACCAGATGTAACGGAAAAAAAAATATTAAAGAAGCCTGGGGACGTAGCTCCCCGAGCGGCCCAGAAACAACGTTGAACAGGGGAAGGAGCTGGCCCAAAATCAAGAACTATGCCTGAAGGCCGGGAAACTCGCTCGGACGAAATCAAAGAAACTCTTACAAGAAAGAGAAAGAAGGTTGGTCATACGCAACTGGGCGCACTTCCTACTGGCTCAAAGTTACTGTTCACACGGCCATCGGGATATCAAAAACATCTAGAGGGATACTCCGACTGCCTGCAAGAGGGGAAAGTACTGAAAGTTGAGGAACCTCGAGAATTTGCGAGCTTCCTGAGAGAACTCGCGAAGTGAGTTAGAGAAAAATCGGACAAAGGGAGCTCTTCTAAACGGATCCACCAGACCAACGGCCGTTCAAGCGATGTGCAGAGACGTGAACAAAACTATTCTACAAATCAACTCTTCCCACCCTGCTGCAAAGAGGAAGATGTCTGTCATACATGAAAGAAGGCTCAAGGCCAAAATACATTATGCACAGATCCCATAACAAATCCCGATTACTAGTCCTGCATTCTGTCGGAATTGATCCTAAAAACAAATGCCGTCGACGTAGAGAAACAAGACGTTTAGATAGCAAAGTACGACACCTGCCATGAGCAAAAGCAGAGGCGAAAGAAACGGAAAAAAACGGCGCAAGTCCGGCAACAATAACCGAACAAGAGGGGAGGAGGAGTTAAAACGAAAGGAACGCCGCTTCTAATCGGGGGAGTTGTGATCAAAAACCTGCAACATATCCAGTGCGGAAGGGCGAGGGGCTAGTGAGACTCCCTGTTGGGGGAAGAGGACTGCGGAGAAGACGAAAGCGAACTATTGTCCAGAGGGGTCTGTCCGATTGGGGACCATCCAAAGGTCCATTTCTGGGAAAATAGGAAAGGGAAAGATCCAAGCCAACTCGGGACTGGGACAGCCCCTGACACCAAAAAGGGCCGCTCGGAGTAAACCCAGTTCTCGCCCGAAGTCGGGAACGGCAAAAGGAAGCAAGGCGCCCCGAGGAAAGGGTGATTGTCCAAGTTCCTCGAGAACCCGGAAGAGTCGTCCCGCCCCTTACATATAACAAGCTCGTTAACCGGAAAGGGAACCACGTCTCACCGACTGAACAACATTTTGAGAATTTGGGCTCGTCTGAATGGGAAATTTGGGAAAGGGGGGGACGCAATCAAAACGAACCAACTCCAGTATCTTGCGAGCTTCTCATCTGACGGTTCATTCGATCGGGTCTTGAAATCTAGATATAATAAGGGGGAAGTCCGGGTGAAAAGACGGAATGAGAACCGTCGTTTGGGGAGGAAGCTAGGGGGGATGGTTTCCATATTAATGACCGCTATCTGGGCACCAGAAAGCTGATGTGTACGATGGTGTTTGGGGGTTAGTTTGTCAAGGGGGCAGAAAGCCATCTCATAGTCAGCAAACGCCTCTTACTGACCTAGAAGTCAATCGGTAGCGAAGTGGGTAGTACGGTTGTAAAGCGTAAGAGAGAAGAGGAAAACCGAGCGGTGGGTGAAAAAAGAACAGACGAGGTATCGTCTTGAAGAAAAATAACGATCAAGGCCTCAGGGTTGACATTAACGCCATACCAGAACGAGAAGCGTAAGTGATCATAATGGGGCGTTGTGTCAATCGGGGGGGGCTCTCAACTAAGACACAGAGCTTAATTAAATAGAAGAGCGAGGCCTACTTTTATCCAAGCGGGAAAAGAGTGGATGCATCTCATGAAAACAAGGGTGGAAGAGAGTAATAACGCAAAATTCCCGCTTAGCAGCATCGACGGGGGGAGAGCAGGGGGGAATGGATGGTGATAATCGGAAAAAGGCTCTCGCGAAACCGACGTATCCTCAGAATCCTCGTCGACTAGGGTAAAATGAATCATGAGCTTGTAAGACCCTTGGGAACGGGATAAAAAGAAATCGGGCAATCGAGTTGAAAGGAGGTTAGACGAAATGTGAAATGCAAAATCGGGGGGGGGAAACAGGTTGACTCAGCTGAGGAAGATCGTGCGGTCATGGCTGTGAGGAAAAACGTAAAATCTGCTGAAGATGAGAGGGAGGGGCCTCGTTCCCTGGAACCGCACCCCCCACTACTCTTCCGACAGAGCCATAGACTTTGAAGCGAAAGAAGGGAGGGCAAAAAAGAGAGGTCTACTAGTAAAACGAGGAAACTATCATTAGCATCCCGGTCGTAAGGAACCCCGACGGAAGGGGGAAGAGGAGTGATACATACCCCGAGAATCGCCGAACATGAGCCAAAGGAGAGAAGCACTAGTAATTTGTTCGAGGATGGGGGAGGGGGGAGTACCGAAAGGGAGGACAGACGAGCCCCCGAGCAAGGGCGGCCTGGGAGAATGGGAAAAGGACCTGGGTGGAAACGCTATGTGATGTAGGGTGAACCGGACAGCATTGAAAAGGTCGAAGGAACCTCTCCATCTTGGAAAGGGGAGAAGGGGGGAGGGGGGGAAGCGACCGATGGAAGGGGCGGAAAGGGGTGCCAACGGGAGCAGAAGGGAAATGCGTACTCGTAACCCAACGTCTTGACAAGCAACTCTCTAAAGGGGAAGGGTAAGACGCTAAACTATTTGGGACCAACGAGAGTGGGGGTATCATCGGGTACCATAGGAGGAGCATACTCATGAAAAGCAAACAAGGGACCGGTGGAGTCTTCTACTAAGAGGAAATTAGAAAATAATACTGGGCCTAAGGACACAGCGGCCCAAGGATAATATTCACTATAAGAAAAAGATGCAGGAGGGGGTGAAATAGGGGTGAGGGTTGTCGGCCCGGGATTGGGAAGGCAGGGGGTAGACGGGGTAAGATGAAGATTGGAGAAATGAGGAGGGGGAAGAATTCGCGTAAAGGAAGAAAATTGAGTTCCTCGGATGCCGCGGATGTGTTAGGAGAAGGAAGCCAAAGAGGGAAGATAGGAGATTACCTTTATTTATGGTGAGGAAATTAGCTGATAAAGGGAGAAGGAAAGACGGCGTGTGCAAAAGTATGGGACGAGGACAGGAGTGTGAGGAGGAATAGTGCCGGAAGTGCAACCATCGTCTTGAAAAGGGAGGTGTACTGAATGGCCTGAGACTCATCGTGGGAAGGAACTGGAAATGATAGGAACTAGTTTTGTCAGATCGCTATCACTCGGGATGAACACATGCATGGCATGCTGAGGCAGGAGCGTAAGGGCAAACCGACGGAGGTAAACGCCGTATAGGGTGAGGGATCAAAAGCGTAAAAACGGGGGGAGGGGAACGAGCGCAGGGGACGAGTGTGACAGGTGGAAGTGGAAAAAAACAAGTGGGGGGGGAAAAACTGGAAAGATGGACTTTGGATGTGGAGGTTACCGAGGGCAGAATAATCAGGCTGGCCGGGGGAATTTTAACTCTGGTTGTTGGTCACACAGAAAAAGCAACGGCCGTGCAAAAAGAGGACGTGTCAGATGGCCCCAGAGGGGGGGGGGGTTTGAGGAAATAAAAAAATCTCCATAAAAAAACCTGTTGGTAGTCAAGCTAGGGGGAGGTGTCCAGGGGTGGCCAGCTAAACGCAGAGGAGGAGGGGGAAGAGAAAGCGTCGGGTCACCCCATCGGTCAAGTTTAAAACATTGGTTGTAAAAGATCGTTTCCTTACTGGGCTCCAGAGCGAGGACGTGAAAAAGGGCTCACGGGGGGGGCGGACCGGTTATAAGCGGAAGGAAAGCAGGTGACTAGGGGGGGAGTGACAATCAATGGTAAGAGGTGCTATTCGGGGGAACAACGAAGATCGGGAAATCCCGTGTGAGAAGGGCGGAAACTGCAAGGGCGGGGAGTCGATTGCCTTTCGATAGCGAAAAGGGAGGACGATGTTGAGCGCGGGGACTTTGCCGCAAGAGAGGATCCCTCATTCCGGGAGAAGCTCCCAGGGGGGTAAGGAAAAAGGAGGCGAGACAAAGCTATTGTGTCTATGAGGGGTTGTCCAGGGGAAAGTAACGATCCAGGGAAGAAGCTTCGGCTAGGGGGAGGCTGGTAAATTTACGGGGGGGGGCAAAAGTTAAAGGCGAACCGGGACAAGAGAGGGGGAGAGCAGTCCGAGATAAGTGTTTGGGTTCCCGGATGGGTCGGAGGGATAACAGGCTTATAGGGGGAGGAGGGGCTGTGTCCTCGCCTAGCCAACCGCGCTGAGGGGGGTAAGGGTCAAAGGGCCGAAAGAAAATGACCATGAAGTTTAGACAGTTTGGAAAACTAATGACTCTGAACCCGGACAGAATCCGCTACAATTTATTTCGCAAAAATCACGTAGTGGGGAAAAAACGGAGAGGAAGAAGAAGCTGGGGAAGACAGACTCTTTGTCTACCATGTTCCGAGAAACAAATGCAGGAGGGGGGAAGTCTCCTTGTCGATGGGATCAATAACATAAGAAAAGTAAGAATGGGAAAACACAACAACTGGGGAGTAGAAAAAGAGGATGGAGGGAAGGGATGGGTTGTGGTTTCCAACGAGATGTCCTATCTGGTATGGAGAACAACATGAGCAAAAGTTCCAAAAAATCCTTCTGCCAATTTTTGCAGGAAGAGGATGAGAAAACAGGGACGTCAGGGCCTCAACGGCTGGGGTAGGATAAAACGCCTTTTGTAGACGGGGATGGGTCACATCACTTGTAAGAAGATAATTTCTTGAAGGCCGGCATGGAGAGGAGGAATATGGGATATGTCAAAAAAAGATGATAAGAAGGAACATACCCGTCTTCCTAATCACGAGCAGGTAGGAATAGTCAACTGAAGGAACACCACAGAAGAAAAGCGGCACGGTTGATCTGATTAGAAAATCAGCTGAAGGTACATAAAGAGGGGAAGTACGGACAAAAGAGTCCCTCTGCGACAGAGGGGGGGAAACCGTCACCCGCGACAACCTCTGCGAGGCATCAGCAGGTCGCGTGTTCAGAAGAACACAGCGTTCTACGAGGAAGGGAGAATCAAAATCACGGACTCATCCTCGATGAGAGAAAGGAGCAAAGAAAGCAACAATGCTAAGGCTCTCTCAAGACTTCCAGTCCATATGTCCCGCAGTGAGGACCGTGTATACCTCACAAGGGTATATCTTAGCAAGAGAAAAACCGCGCGCGCCGGTGGACGCGCTACCCCGGCAACGCCTTCAAAGACTAGAAACCTGCATGGACCCTTCTTTAGCACCGTAAGAGGATGCGCTCGTGTATTCTGGGCACCGAGACGGGTAAGTAAGAAGATTCAAAAGAAATGAAATGAAAGACAAAGAAACTACAACCCTAGGGGAAACGCATGGGCCCACTCAACTCAGTTGGAAAAAGGACAGGGAACGACGGCGAAAGCAGATGCATACTCGACAAACCCCGAGAGATGAAAAGTACATCTTCAGACAGAAGGTCGACTGGTCACTCCCGCTGTGCAAACAGGGGACAAGTTAGTGGAAACAATAAACAGAAGTCCAATAAGAACCGGGTCAACCGCGAGAAATCTCCCTCAAAGCTCAAAACCCAGTTAGACGAAGAACCGGAGAACTAGGCAAGACCTCCGTCTCTTGCGAACAGGTTGGGACACAACCTCAGCCATACCTACTAGGCGGGGCTAAAAAGCCGTCCGGCGTTCAGTTCTATCTTCATCATTGAACGGGGAGATAGGAGAGTCTCCAATAGATAATTTGGGAGGGACTGCCGACAAACTGTCGACGGAAGAGGGGAAATAGGGGCCCCAAAGAAAAAAGTATGGATCCATACAATTATTCGAAAAGGTCATAAAGCAAACGAGTCGACCATCACCTAGGGAGATACCGAGATACCACGTCCACAGACCAAGGCGACAGATGAAAGACATGGGGGGAAGAAGATCCGTTCAGTGAAAAAACAAAACGAGGAGGGATGTACGATCCGGGAGAGGCTGCTTCAAATGAAGAACAAGACTAAGGGTGGAGGGGAAAGACCCTAACAGAAGGACTCTGTTTAACATATAGAAAATCGAAAACACCGGCCACTTCGACAGAAGAGGAAATTATCAAATCAAAAGGGATCAGCTATCAAAAAGCACACGGTCAGGTACTTGCCGAACTCATCCCGGAAACTGTAAAAGACTCTGAGGAAGAACCATCCGCGGAGCAACATAGTGGACGAGTTGTTAACCCCCCTACAGGTTTCGAGAGGGGGGGAGGGATTGGAGAGACTCGAGACATCGAAGTAGCTAGGGGGGTTCAAGGATCTGTGGGCTGATACCGTCAGGCACCATCAGCCGTCTCATAGGCGGTCGTGTAACGTCTCAGCGTCCCAAAGTCTACGCTGGTACGAAAGTGACGCCTGACGTCAAAAAGGCAGAGATACCGATGCCGGCAGAAAGTCAAAAACTCGTCACAACAAATAGGGAAGATGCCCCTGAAATTCTGAAACCGACCGTGAGGGGAAGAGGGGAATTGCAATGACACTCTAAATACTAAGGACACCGGAACCAGCCACCGGTTTGAGAAACCGGGGGGAACACAGGTTTTCTCACCGACGCGAAATTTATAGGGGGGGGAAGAGTCCGGAATGCCACGTTCAGGGAATCAGCCAAAGAAGATGGGGTTACGAGTTGAATGAGAGGGAACATAGGAGGGGACGCATGGGCGAGCTGGAATTGGCTTGAGCTCAGCATTTGAAGGAAGTGGAAAAAAGGACTGCCGGGACTGAAGATGTCAGAGGATACAGAGAGGGAGAAAGATAAGGGGGTTTAAAAAATACCGTTGCGGAGGAAAAAAAAGATGGAGATTGGATATGTCGGGGGCCTCGCACAGCTGATGGTGGGGGTCTGGGAATTGCATGGGAAAAACGGTCTCAAGGAAGGATATGCTCTCGCCGCGAAAAGGGGCGGCGGGCTTACGTTTACCAACAAGGGGAGAGGAGTTACAAGAACCTTATGGGGGGAATTATATTACTTGCCCGCACTTCCTACTCGATGCATATTAATAGCACCTTCAAGGGGTGGACATGACCGGAATCCCGCGCGGGGAGCGCCGTTCTCAAGAAAAATGTCAGTTCTGGATTTCTCCAGCAGGGTCGATAGCACACAAGCTTCGTAGAGCCATCGCGAGGCCGCAGAGTGGCCCCCGGAACAGCGCTTATAGTAGACGAGAAGGAAGGAAAATAGAGATGGGGAAAGTATCTCTTGGTTATACAAAAGTTTCGAACTAGGCCTCGCGCTATATCACGGATGCAGGACAGGAGCAGATCGGCGAAGAAACTGGGGGGGGAACTCCGCTCTTGAGGTGTGCCTTGGAAAAAAGGATAACCGGGGTAGAGAGCGGTAATTCCCATCCAGGGTGTCTCAGCAACCGCCGCATTTTGACGATCTTCTGTCTTACGCCTACGTTGAGAACGTAATCAAAACATCAGGGCACGCCGGGCGAGAAAAGCGGGCCGTTAGAAGGAGGAGCGCTTAGCTTTTCCTGGCAGGCATCCCACACGCAAGACCCAATAGGCCTGCAATAGCAGGTGGGTTGCCGCCGCGTTAACCAGGGGGGCAAAACAGATCGGTCTAAGAGGAACGGCCACGAACATAGCACATAGTCGGCACGAAAGATAAGAGATAGGAAGAAAAGACACGATAGCAAGAGAACAGTCACAAAAGGTTTATTGGGGTCCGAAAAAGGGAAGAGCTCACATAGGGAGGGGAGTCGGAGGGATCTTCACCGGGGTTCAGACGCTCACATTTAGACGGCCGGGGAGAAAACCGGGTGGGGAAATCGGCCGGTGGGGAAAAACGGGGTGGTGATGAAGATGGGGTCTGTTAAACCCCGGCGGTTGGGGGTTACCGGCTCCCATAAGGCGGGGCTAAGGGAGAACGGAGGAAAAAGCGGCCTGGATTGGGGGAAAGGAATTCGGCTAATAGAGACAGACATTTGTCAGACTGAAGTAGGTTTGACTCGAAGCAGCGGACAAGTTGAATTTCTTAAAAAGATAGGGTTAAGGATTTCCAAAGAGCGACCCGAACGCCATACAATAAATATAATACATTAATAACTTGGTGGATGGAAACGATAGAAAATTCTGAAAAGATCTGGGTCACGGCGGGATAAAAAAGCAAAAAAGAAGTCTTTTATCCTAAAGCAAACTGATTATGGGGTGAGGGTGTTAGACAGGGATGGCACAAAGGGGCAGGCCCGGGCTTCGGGATGAGCAAAGTATTTTCTCTGGCGCGCGTCGAAGGAAGGGGAAAGAGTCGATGGGCAATAGAAGAGCGACGATCTGGCCGAAAGGACAATTACGGAAGTAATGACAGACTAACGAGGTGAGTGGGGGGTATTGAAGAGAGGGTTTACGGTTTGGGAAAAGAGGACCTGAATAAAAAAATGTTACCGTCTTATCTCATTGTAGGGGGAATCGTTGTGAGGGAAGGGACCAAAGCTGAAAGAATGTTGGGCTGAGGGCGAGGGGGCCGGAAATACCGGGGATAACCTGTAGAGCAGCGGCGCCGAGTTTGGACGGAGGGAGAAGAGAAAATAAGTGAGGGCAGAAAGAAGGCTTAAGTAACGTTGAGAGGATGCGCCTCACAACCTGGGGACGGTAGCCGCGAGATGGGGGGTCGGGCATCCCGAGAGGGGCGAACAGAAGTTGTAGAAGGGGCAAAGCGTCAATTACAGAGTTGGCGTGGCAGATTGCCCAGTTGTCTTAGGAGATTAGTCAAGGAGTTAAACAGGTTCGATCTGCGGCCGGGGTTTTCTTGGGAAATTAAAACCTTACTTTGGGAAGGTGGTTTGACAGAGGAAGGAGGGAAAAAAGATGCGAGGACTTTTCATAGGAGGCCACATAGAGGTGTGGTAGGGGCGAGATGCGCCCAGGATGGCGCAGTCTGCGCCAGCTAGTTTATGGGGGGCAAGGGGTTCCAGTGTCAAAGAGGCGGGAAGCGCTACAAGTACTTTCCCATCCGGTTCGTTTTGAAGGTTGTGGGGGCTGACGATCGGGGTTCAGCAGAGCGAGCTACAGGCATGGGGGGGGGGGGGGTCCGGCGCGACGGGGGAAAAAGCTCAAGAATTCTTAAAAGGGCACGGCAGCATGTGCGTCGAGGTATGCACTGTAGTTCTTGAAGGGCGTCCTCTATAACTTTTCGTAGATCACCAAGAGGAAGCTTGCGCAGTGTGAGCGGGAAGGGAAATAGAGTAGAAAGGTAGTAGGCAGGGAGCCGCATTTCGAGAAGTCTACAACAAAATGCTCGCGGCATTTCTCTCAGCGAGACGTATCGTGGCGGAGAGGGATGGTCGGAAAGAGAGAAAGGATGTCGTGCGATGAGAGTGTAATGGGAAAAGAAGGAAAACGGGCCGTATGAGCTTAAACCCAGGCCTGCTGAGTACCGTTAAATCACCGAACCAAAAGCGGGAGAGGAACAGGGTGTGAGGAGACGTCCAAAAAGAATAACTGTTGGCTGATCCCGAGGGAGGAGCTAAGACCCTCGAACTCGGAAAAATGCGTGTTAGCACGGAAGTTGGAGAAAGAGACGAGGCCGACCTTGGGGCGCGTATGAGGGAAGAAGGGGGAATCGGGAGCAGGTGACGAAATGAAATATACCACTCCTGTCTTGAACAGCAGTCCGTGTCTAACGGACCAGGGATGGCGAGAACAAAAAGACACGTAGGGTTCCAAAACGCGCGAAGGAAAAAGAAGTGAGGACCATCTTCAGGGGACGGAAGGAAATCTTGGCCGCGAGGGAAGAAAAGCAAAGGGAAGTAAGTTCTGGTCAAGCCTCCAGGAAAGCGGGAATAACAAAAAAAATCAAAGGGTCTTCTATCAAAAACAAAAAGGGGAGGATGAAGGAGGCGGGTTGTTGTGAACGAGTAACTTGAACGTCTCGCCTAAAATTTGGAGTGTCCTAGCCTGCCTTCCTCGGTGGTCCGATAATGGCGACCAACAGAAGAGGGCTTCTCTGTAACGCTTTGGGTCGTGAGGCCAAGGTGTTTTGAAAAAAGCGTTTGTTTGGCGACGCACATCAAACTTAAGGGGCAGCGATGTAAAAAAAAAGGGAACGGGAAGTGGGGGCTGTGGGACAAAAGAACATGATCAACAAAAGCATGGACTCAGGGGTCAACTTGAAAGGGGGAAGCCTAAAGTCGATCCGAGAGCGGTCGGACCATCCAGAACATCAGCGGGTGCGAAGCGAACACCAGGTGAAGGAGATAAACGAAAAGGAGATCTTGGACGGGCGGACTGACACAAAAAATCAAACATGTCAGAGAAAGACAACCAACCGTACAGGTAACAACCCAGGCCAACGAAACTCGAAATCTAAGTACTTCACCTCTCATCGCACAGACATAGAAAGTTGAGACTAGCGCCGGAGATCACTGAGAAAAAAAAAGGGAAATCTTATTAGAAAAAACGCACTCGAGAAGAATGACCCTGGCTAACGCTCGAGGACCTCACCCCCTCTAGAAGACCCCGACACTGGCAGATAAGACCTGGGGCAGAAAATCTATAGGGGGGGGCCAGGGGGAAAGCACAAGGAAGGAAATTCATTGCATTCGTCAGCATGGCACGCGCCAAAATAGGAGAAGGGGGGAAAAGAGGTGATCTCACACACCGAGCAACCTCAGGGGGGAAACGTCTGCCGGAAAAGGAGGTACCAGGGCAGACTAGGACAAGTTATCAAAACTTTAAACAGACGCTCTTACCTGACTCCTGATGGCCTGCAGAGGGAAAAACGTCCTCGCCAAATTAAAAAAAAAGGGAGGGACGGCAAGGAGCGGGTCATCCTCGGTACGCAAAAAACCTCCATGAGCGTCCATTCGGGGACCGTCGTGTAAACGCTGGCAACCATGGAAAATTCCAGAGGGGAACAGAAAATCACAACCAACAGGAAGGTGCCCTACAGTTTGACAGAGGCTTCGCGGAAGAAAGACTCGTTAAAGGAACCCAAACGAAAGCAAGTCCATAACATGGCGAGGGCAGGACTGCGGCGGGCGATTAAACAAAGGCAAAGGTGGACTCGTATATAACTCTCTGTCGCTTAGCCTTCAGATGAAAGCAGGTAATGAAAGGGCTCTGAAAGCGCTATCATAAGATGGGGGGGAGGGGGGACTATCGACAGACTAGAAACTCATCAATAAGAAAGCTGTATCTCCCATCACAAAGGAACCGGAAATCGAGGAGAAAAGTAAACAAAAATCAAAAACACGGCCGAGCAACACCACGCCGAGGTAGAAGATCCACGGCGAACAGATGAAGGGAAAAAGAAAGGATGGTGGCAGAGCAAAGGGGGTCCATAAATACCTCAAAATCTGATGAGACCGGCATCTGTCTTCTGCAAACAACAGGGTCTCCGATGAATCTAAATGCATAGTTCTGGAAGGGACGACTAAAAAAACTAGACAGCCGCCAGGTCAGGGAGGAATCATCGGTGGGGGGGAAAATTAGCGTAACCGACAGAAAAAAATAAATAAACCTAACATAAAAGAGAACTGGCGGACAATCCCGAAATACCTCAATGTGTGAGAAGGACAAGAGATGAGAGGTAGCGAGGGTAGGAGAGCAAAGACCACTGCGGTGACTGAAAAGTGGGGGGCTTATAGGATCGAAGCCCAGGAGGATCGTTAATTAAAGAGCAAAAAAACTGGACCATCGCAGGGGAGGGGACAATCAGAGACGGTGGAAGGTACACGTAGAAGACTAAGAGAAAAGCGAGCTGCGACGGGAAATCAAGGGTGTCTCGAAAGTCGAGTATACCGCACCTTCTCCCTTAGAGCGCAACACGTAAGAAAGAAGAAAAGCTGGAAGAAAAGGGAGAGTTGGTCAAGGAAAGAGATAACACCGACTAGGGGGAAAAACACGATGGTCAAAACGTTTCCCCTTTGGGTATCAAACCGACGCTAAAATGGTGCTGGGGGAGCGTCTGCATGCGGTACTGGGCAGAAAGCGACAAAAAACATGTTCTAATTGCGGTGAAGTACTAATAACAGTTCGGTGGGGGGCGATTATATTGAATCATAGCTCTCAGTTGTCCGGGTGACGACTAGCCAGGGAAACAGGATAGGTAGACGGGTTCCTGACTGTAAAGTTGTGTTTCCATCAGTTCTGTTGAGGCGGCAACCAGTGCGATGGGCGATGCGGGCCTCGGGGACAAGAGATGGGATTCTTTTCAATAACAGCAGGAACGTCAAGAGGGAGACGGAGCCGCACGAGTGATCCGGTCAAGGCAGACCAGAAGGAGCAATTGGGCTTAGAAATTGTAAGGAAGAAGACAACATATGGATGGCGGTTTTGCCACTAAGAGACAAGTAAACCGAGATGGGATAGGAAGTCACGCGCCCTAAACTAGAAGGAAACCCTGTGTAGACTTAGGAGGTAAGAAGTGAGGAGAGCATCTCGAGGAGCAGCTGCGGGACGAATAAGGGGGAACCAGTTCGAGAATGATTCTTATAAAAAAGGATCTATGCAAATAGGAGAGGAAAAAAATATGATAGACTGAACCAAACAGGGCTAGTCAGAGAGGGAAACCAGCGGACCTAGGATTAATCTACTCAGAGAAAAAAACATAGGGGGGATGACAGAGAGAGGGGGATATCGAAAGGGGGGACAGTCGGGGCGCACTCATAGAGGCATTGCAGCTTAAGTAGCGTGAAGGTACGAGAAGAGTACCGACATATACTAGAGCCGCTGCATTATCGGTATACGGAGAGATGAGGCCGTGTATTAAGGGACCCTTGAGGTGCTCACATCAAATCGAGTGGCGCTTAGTGAGCCCGCCGCACATCGTTTACCTTCTCAGTCATTGGGAAAAAGAATCCGGTTGAAGGGAGGAGCTCTGTCGGCATAACGTAATGACAAGGCATCACGTCAGAGCCCTTCTGAAAGAGAGGCCAAAGGAGAAAGCGGGCGGACGTGCGGCGTAGGTTCCTGCTTAAGGAGTTAAACCACTAAAGAATCTTTGTCAGAAGGGCCCAAAGAACAATAGCAATGGGGGAACCAAGACCGACTGGGGGGAAAACCAAATCTCGTGCATAAATAGGCTCCGGAGAAGATATCTATCAGTCAGCTATCAGCACCTCTACTATTATCAAGACCAGATTAAGCGCCAAGGCACAGAAAGGGATGAAGGAACTATACTCATCTATGGGGGCGTCTAAAAGGGAAAGTGCTGTTAATGCAGACGATCACTCAATTTCCGCGGTGATAAAAAGGGAAACGCCGGTGTGAAAACGGTGCGGATGTGAGCTGTAAAGGGTGATCGGGGGGGGACAGATTCACTCGAACGGGGTCTAAGGGAATGAACTCAAAGCACAAACCGTCTTGTGCGCTACGAAGAGGCGAAAAATTGTTGGATAACTCGAAAGCGAGCAAGGGTCTCAGAGGGGCTCGTCCACGTCCGAGTTTTCAGAGCGCGGAAACCATATCCCGGGAGGCAAAACTCATGTCCCCAGCTAAGCTGGTGCATATCTTAAGAAAAGCCAAAAGGTAAGTGTGCTGCGATAATCACAACCGAACACGGTCGGAGGAGACGACCGGGGATAAAAGTCGCAAAGGAGAGTGGAATTGGGAGACAACCGCGGTGGAAAAGACGCTTGTAAGGAAGGTCTTCGCTTGGGTGGTGGTGGAGCATTGGTTGCCACGTTTGCAGGAAAGGTCTCTGTGTAGAGGGGAAAGTTGCTCCTGGCAACGTAAGGGGGCGCTTCTCACAGTTCCTCAAAATTACTTAGATTATTAGAGGGGCGGGGGGGGGGCAGGACGCTCAGACAAGTGACATGATCGTAGAAAAAGAACCTGGGGGGGGGAGGGGAGTAGGGAACATCGCTGAGTAATGAGTGGCACCCTGAGAACTTGGTTTCAAAGGACTTTAGACGCGAGTGGGGGGAAGAGGGTGGGAATAGGTCTGAAAGAGGGGTACTGCCTGGGGGGGGGCAGGGGAAGGGCGATGAAACCCTCTTAAGGGGTTTACAGTCTATCTGTGAAATATAGTACAATCATCGAGGAGGGAAATCGCAGGCTTCGATAAAGTTTAAAGGACGCTGCGGTTCAGCAATTAGAAGGACGGGCGTTAGCCAAAGGGTAATTTAAAAAATTGCTGGCGGAACGTTGTTGCTCAAGGCAGGAGTGCGCGCCAGTGAGGGGAGCGAATTGCCCACCCGGGTGGCTAGGATAAAGAGGAGGGGTTCTGGAATAGAACGGGAAAAAAGACTTTCCTTTGTTTCTTGGCCACTCAATGATAGGTTTTGAAAGAGGGGGATCGGGCAAGCAGAGCGGAAGTTCCGCTCGGGGGTGCCTTGGGGGAAAAGGCAAGAATAGTGAGGTGTTTGAGGCCTATATCCCTGAGCTTCGGGGCATTCTGCGTCTTTTATGAGCGGACGTGAGCACAGCTGCGAAGAGCGGTAGGGAACGGGCTAAGAAGTCGGGTGTTTCACCCTAAGGGTGGGATCAACCATTTGGAACCGACAGGTCGGGTGACGTCTCTAGCCAAGGAAGACCAGCAACGAAGGAGGACGCAGGCGGGCAGATAATGCAAGCAGGTGCTCGATGTGTCACATGGAGAAATTGAAAAAGGTAAAGGATTAGAGGCGATGGGGAGTTTCTTGACACCCGAGGATCTGGGGAGGGGATCGGGAGGACTGTGCGGAGGTTGATCCGGAACGAGAGACAGCATAGGAGGAGGAAAAGAATCAGGGACAAAAAGAACTCGAGTTCTCTCGTCGACTATTCATCTGCTCCGCTCCGGGGGGAAGGCGGAGGACGTAGCGAACGCTGTCGTGCGATAAGTAAGGGGGGAAGCACAAACGAGAAGGGGAGGGAGATTGAGTCACGCGGGCGTCGATGGAAGGGGAAAAAGTTCCCGTTTGGTGGAACTTACTCGGGTGTAATATTCCATAACATAAAGGTTTGGCGTAGCCGTGCAGATGACGGTTCGCAGGAAGTTCAGAACAGATCTAAGGGGGGGCTCTGGCGGAAGAGGCGTGATGAGGGACGTTGGCTACCTCGCCAGAAAGAGAGAGCTTGGAATCTGGGGTTCACTTCTTTCATGATTTTGTGGGAAGAACCCTCCTGAATCGAACAGTCATTGTAAAAAAAAAGGAAGCACGAAAAAAAAAAGGGAAAAACCCGTAGGGAGAATCCACGTATAGGGGTTAAAAGGGGCGCGAAAGACCAACTGGGGCAGCAAGACGTCAGTGCTCAAATGATAGGGGGCCTGGCAAAAAGAGGACGTCAAGGAGGAGCTGGGGCAGGGATAAATGGGAGGCAAAAAGGGAGAAATAGACCAGGAGAAAAAAATATCAAAGAAATCTGAACCAATTGGGTGGTGGGAGAGTTCTTTAGGAGGTTGCGGAAGAAGGGGAAGGTTCACCGTCAGCGCAGAAAAGGGGAGCCCCTCGCCGACCAAGAACGCCTTGGGAAGGAAGGGGGGTTTGAACGGGGGGGGGAGAAAACCTGAAGGCGGCGGACCGTTGGGAGGAGCTGACGGGGTTGCAAAACAAAGACGTGGGGGATTGCGACGGAACATCACGGTTCCAGTTTCGCGTTGAAAGGGGGCAGGGCCGAAGTACGGAGAGAGGGGTTTTTGAAATTCATAACTGATCAACGGCAATGGCCCCGATGTGATCACAATGGAAGCCGGACCAATCGGGGGAAGGGGAAGGTTCGAGAGCATTCAAAAAACAAACACCAGGGACATGGAGAACCACGCTTGAAAACGCCAAACAGGCGATGGGACGCTAGGGACTAACAAAACGATCGCGTCACCCGTTTTCGCTTCAGGGTGGGCAAAAAAAAGTTGAAAAAAAACCGCACACCTCTGGACTAAATCTCGGGAGTTCCAAAATTACATCGCAAAAAGAAGACGATTGAGAAAGAGCGCCGTAGAACTCAATAGAGGAAAAAAAGAGCTGCAGGAGAGAAGGAGAAACGCGATCCGAATGTTTATTAAGGAGGAGACGAGTCTTCCGGACTACTACGACTCTACCTAACGCGTTTCGATCGAGCACGCGTAAACGTGGATAAAAGATAAGAAAATGGGGTCGAGATAGGATCAAAAGGAGCCACGCGAAACATCTCGGGAACACCAACTCCGTATGAAAACATCGCGCACGGCTGCCGGCACGCATAGCCTGTGAAAAAAGGGGTTGGGGCGGGACTTGGGGAGACCGGATGGGCTCTCGACCACAAACGGCCCGTCAGGGAGGAAGAACCCTCTGACCGGTCTACGAGAATCAAAAGATGGGATCAAAACTACACCAAATTATGGGGACAACAATACAGGAGACAAGATGTCACTACAGGCAGGCACAAAAAAGAAGCTCAAATCCACAGCCTTCCAGAAACGAGCTCAGGCAGGAAAGATCTACTGGAAAAATCATCGATGTGGAAATAAAGCGTCCAGAGGGGGGAAAAAGACGGACGGCGAGAAGAAGTGGAAAGATTCCCGCTAGGCCAGTTCCTGAATGGCCCAAAGAAACCCCGGCCCAAATGACCTTTTTCACTCGTCTCTGGGGAACAGAAAAAAGAATCTTGACTACAAGCAGAAACAAGTTGGACGCACACTTCCGCGAGGGAATCGGGAGAGCCGGCCCAGGGAAGGCAGGGCTACACCTTTCTTTTAACAGAAAGAATCATCGGGTAGCTACGGCTACCCGCCGTGAACGGCGAGCTGCAGCACAAGAAAACGTATCTGAAGCAATGACTGCTAATCAGCGATGAGGTGGAGATAGGAAAAGGAAAGCGAAAAATAGGGTGCTCGGAAGGAGAAATGATGACTCAGAACACCGTTCAGCGATGGAGAGAAGATTCAAAACGGGGTCGCCCCACCAAGGAGAGAGAGAAAACCGGACTGAAAAACGAGGTAGCCATAAGAAAAAGCGATCCGAGGTAGAGGAGACTGGAAGGGACCCATGGACACTCAAAATGGTCAAGACGAAAAAAAGAAGGCAAGCAGCCGAATTAAGAGACACACTTTCGAACTTGGAAGAACTCTACTACATAGAAGGACGAACATCGAAAAAAAAGAATGTTGAGTAAGAAAAAAGGGAGGCAAGAGAACAAACACCTAAAACTGATAAAACGCAGCGGAAGCTTGGCGTATTATGGAAAAAAAGCGTATCAACTCCAGAAGGCCCAGATCCGTGAAGAAGGTACTCGAGGGGTGAGTTAGCCGACAAATACCCCGGGGAGGGGGGGTTATCCCTTCTGGAGAGCATCTAGAAGGGAAGGAGAGCTTGCTTTGGGGTTAAATCTTTAAAGGGGGAGACTTGTGGAAAAATAGCCGAGGGGTCAGGACTGTGAAAAGGGAGGAAACGGACATAACGAACGAGGACAACGCTACAGTTTGCTATTCCTGGTCGCGCACGAGTGAGGCCGAACCTCTTTCTAGCCACCATTCATCGGCGACGAAAAAGGAACACGTATCCCCGCTGACCGTTGATCAACATCAGAGGAGAACCAAGGCTGCGTGTTCACCGATCCCATGACATAACACATAAGACCGCGCGGTTAACAAAAAAAAGGGTTTAAAGGGGTTCTCACTCCGCAATGGGTTGTGTGGGGGGGGGGGGGGGGGGGGGGGGGGTTGAGGGTGGGGGGGGGGGGGGGGGGGGGGTTGGTGTTTTGTTTGGGTTATGGGGGGGGGGGGGGGGGGCGGGGGTGGGGGTGTGTTTGGGGGTGTGCGGGGGGGGTTTTGTTTGTTTTTTCACTTCCGCAGGCCCTTTCAGGCAAAGCAGAAGAGAAAGAACAACATTGGGAAGAGCTTTCAATGAGCGGAGGGGGAAGAATCAAAGTTCGTAATGGAGGTCAATGGGGGTCTCTAGCTAAGAAGACCTGGGCACCGTCCCGGGGTCGTACCGACCGGGCTGAAGAATGATCGTTGAATAGCGGGAATGGGGGACCGAAGGTGGGGGTGTCAAAAATTACGCAAACCAAGGGGGAGAGTGGAGTGAGAGTAAGGGGGGGACCAAGATGAACAGTGGCGTTGTTGGGGGGGGGAGGGGGAGCAATCAATCTCATCGCACTTGAATCAGGACGTCAGGGGAGAGCGCACGGCAGGAGGAAGTCCGACTTCTGATGAGAAAAAAAGACAGATTCGGGACCCCTATGGTCACAGAGGCGATGAGGGGAGACAACGCGACAAAAATCAGAAGGTTAGAAAACAGTCAAGTTCATTACGAATACCAGGAATCAGGGGGGGTCCAATGCCTCTGATCGGTAGGTAGTGAGGGAAAGGATCGAAAGCCCGCGGAGTAGCACACAGAGCTGAACTATCAGGAAAATACCTATGGGCCGGGAAAGGGGGAAAGAAAAG
>Ga0179593_1684915_pt1 | contig 19232 bp, 21 predicted proteins | sample CZODoug2_1_08_16_FD_185931 | JGI IMG/M metagenome (GOLD analysis project Ga0179593, IMG submission 185931) | Vadose zone soil fungal communities from Angelo Coast Range Reserve, California, USA - CZODoug2_1_08_16fungal (PacBio error correction) | ecosystem: Environmental > Terrestrial > Soil >...
ATTTACTTTTCCTTGTAAGAAAGAAGGAGGCGGTATCACTACGCAGAGGAATTTCCCGCCTTCTTGAGAGGGAAAGGGAGGCTCTGTTGTCCCTGTGTCCTGTAGAGGGGGAAGGTGGGCACTTCCTCTTAATCCTTTTGGGGGAGTCAAAGCCTGTCAGCATTTAGGGGGAGGGAGAAGACGCGTGTCGCCGTCTTCCCCGGGAAAAAAGAGATCCCCTTCTTTGGCGGGGGGTCTGGAAAAGACAGTCCCGCAAAAAGAGGGAAACGAAGATTGCCGAGGTTTTTGGCGGAAAGGAAGGAAGGGCAACGCTGAAGATCGGAGGAAAAAGGAGGACGACCGTGCGGCGCGCCTAACGGGGGGAAAAAACCTTTGATCTGCTGGGAGGACCATGAGGAGGAAAAGGGTGAGACGACTAAAGGGGAGGAGGAGGAAAAACTCCTTTATTGGAGGGGGGAGAAAAAGGAACCTGCGAAGCCTTCGTGACCTTCGTTCGGTGTAGTCCCGCAAGAAGAAAAGGAGATCGTCCCTCACCCAAAAAAAAAGGAAAACGACCCAGCAGGCCGGCTCAGAAAAAAAAAACATTTTGTCGCTGAAACGTTGCCGAAAGGGGGACAGGCCTGGGGCTGTCAGAATGGGAAAGAAAAGGGGGCGAGACCATCCACTTTTCCGAGAAAAAAGCGAAAACGACGGCGACCACGACTGGCGGGAGGGAGGGGGCTTGCCTATTTTTCTCTTATGAGGGGGGAGGAAGCTATGTAGACTTATAAGGAGGGAAAAAAAGGAAGGGGGGGGGTGAGACATTTTTTTTTCCTTTTCCTTCGGATGAGAGGAGGGTCTAGAGCGAACTAGCGGAAACACAACTCTTATCCTTCAAGAAAGACCTGTTTTCGCCCGGAAAGAAAGCGATGTATAGACTGCTACTAAGGGAGGATGCTGTGGAAGCCAAGGTTTTCAAGAGGGGTTGTTTCAAGGGGGGGGATGATTACATTCAAAAGAGAGAAGATAGGCTGTGACTCTTTCATTTGGGGGAAAAAGAGAGGAAAAAAGCGGTGGGGGTCGTCTTCGAATTAAAGGCCGTTCTTCTTCAAAGGAAAAGGGTACTCACCGGAGGAATCCGGTGTCTCAGCTTTCCGGGGGTGGAATTTGACTTGAAAGCTCTTTCCTGGGAGAAGAGTATACCTCTTTAGAGGGAGGGGAACCGTCACGTTGGAAACCCCCATTCCGACGCCTTGGTGAAAAAAGAAGGTTGACGGTTTCCGCTCGCAGAAAAAGAGGCAGCAGCTCTTACAAGACAAGAGCAGTTCGGGGGTAAGGGAAAAGGGGGGTCCTTCGGGGAGTGGTAAGAATTACGGGAGAGAAGAGGGTCACCCAAACGAGGGGGGAAAAAGAAACGCCTGTACCGCTAAACGGCACGGAGAAAGGAGGAAAGCCGTCCTCACCTGCACGGTGAAAGAGGAAGCTTCTCGTGAACGGGGGAGGGGAAATAACCATGTCCGATGAAAGGGGGGAAACCCGCGCCGTTCGAGCCAAATTGTATTCCTATCCCGTTGAAAACAACTCCGTTAGCGGGGGAAAAGGGGGGGGGTCAGGGGGGGGGGAGGAACACCCTTCACCTGCCTCAAGACACGGCTTCCCCTCGCGGAAAGAAGCCGAGTCTTTACGCTCTCTTAGAAAAAAAGGTGCTGGCCTTTCCGTCAATCTGGAGGAGAAAAGGCGAGGCGCTATTGACTACTGAAAAGATCAGGGATCTGCGTTGCCGCCCAAGGAGCGACTACACTTTGAAAGGGGGGAAGACGACTCCGTCTCTTTCTGGGAGAGGGGGTGGAACAGCAGTTGCCCATTGGGAGACTTACCTTTCTTCCAAGGATCCCCCGAGGGGGGGAAGGGTCCGCCTCGGGTCGAGGGGTCTTCGAAGGAGAGACTTGTGCCTCAGGAAGGGGGACATCATGGACGGAAAGGAATTGGGAATCCTAAGTGGAAAAGAGCCCTTTTCTGGGAGAAGGGCCCCGTTCCGGGCCCAACCACGGAGGGGAAAGGATTTTGAAGGCCGGCTGAGCCTTCGGGGGGATTGCTCGACCGTCTAAAGCTCATGCCGGATCAGCAAGGTAGCGAAGGGAGAGTTTTTTTTTCTTCCCTGGGGGGGTTATCTGAGGGCCGCGGGGAAAACGGCTCCACTGCATTCTTAGAAAAAAACCTATTCGGCAAAGGGACCCCCTTCCTCTGAAGAAAAGGGGGAAAGGGAGCGCAGGCTCACGACACTTTCGATACACAAAACTATAGGCTTCTTTGTCGAAGGAGAAGGGGGAGTTCTTCTCTATCCCAAAGGAAAAAAAAGGGGAAGGGATGAGATGGTCGGCGACCGAAGCAAGGAAAGGGGGGAGAAGGTGGGGGCGCTTAACGCCGGGAATGTGAGAGAAGGGGGCGAGTACAGTTTTTCTATCCGTGGGGGAGAGAGGAATAACTCCCTTCTCGGGCGAGTTTCCATAAGGGGGGGAAAAAGGGGGGGACACCGGGAACCCCCCCCGAAAAAAAGGAAGGACCAGGTTTGAGCCGACAGGGGGGAGAAGGGACGCCCATTGCTAACATCATTTCGCGTGAAGGAGTCAAGTCTTCGACTTCCGTGAAAGGAGAAAGAGGATAGGACGTGGGTACGCCATACAGGGGAAAAGAAAAAAAAAAAAAGGCTCTCTGGATTGGAACATATCGGACGGAGGAGTCCATTTCTCCTTCTCTCGTGGAAAAGAGAAGGGGGGTAGGTGTCCTCTCATTGAAAAAGGGGGGAAGGACGAACGGTTTTTCCACGAACAGTTGGGCAAGGAAAAAGAACGTCAGGACCATCGTGATCCGATCGGACTAACGCGGAAGGGGGAAAGTCGCGAGATTTTCCTACCTCCTTCCCTTTGAAGAGAGGGGAAACACGTAAACCATATCTCTCTAAAAAAAGGAATAGCTTCTTTGGGGAAAGAGGAAGAGGAAGTATTCAACGGACGAAGCAAAATCAGACGGGGGAGAGGGACGCGGTCGCGCGCTCCTGGGAAAAAAAAAAGGAGGTCCGTCTTGGGCAGGGAAAGGAGAAAAAAGGGGGAAAGGCAACATCACCACCGACTTCCTGGGGAGGACCAGGCCCTACCAACTTTCTCAGTGCAAAAAAGAACTCTTGTATCTCCCTTCACAGAGAGGGGAAGGGTCTCTCTTCTACTAGTTTGGGGGGGGGAGCCTCGAGTTCAGTTTTAAGGAAGGGGGAAGCAGGACCGTCGCTTATGGTTTACAAAAGAACTGCGTTCGCCCTTTTATCAAAAAAGAAAAAAAGGAGATCCGACGCCTGGTCCTTGGAGAGGGGAGGGCAACACCAACCTGGGCACCACACGTAGGGGAAAAAGGAGTGAGCGACAGCTACTGTCAGGAAACCCGGTCTACAAAAAAAGGAGGAAAAAAAGAGGATCTACATTCCCCACCAGAAAAGAGAACCCCCCCACCAAAAAAAGAGTGACAGTATCAGGCGGCTTTCTGGAGAGAAAAAGCTCATCCCTAGTCCCTTATTTGCAAAAAGACCGCGCAGCACTTAACAGGGAAGAAAAGAAAAAAAAAAACCCCTCCGCCTATAGGGGAAGCAGTCATCGGAGGAGACGAGCGCCTGGGAAAGACCCGGAGAATTGTGTCAATCGGAAGGGGGAAAAGCCCTCTGGGATATGCTCCGAAGGAAAGGGGGGAACAGCGGCCCTCCTATCACAAAAAAAGGGACGCAGCCTGCCTGGGATTTACGAAGATAAAGAAGAGTGGGGAGGGAGAGGAGTTCCGTTCTCTCAATCCGTGGGAAGGAGGGGATTCTGTCCTAGAAGGGGGAGATCCTTTGCTCTCCGAGGGGGGAAAGACCGCGCAGAACTGGAGGGCCCCTCAACACCGTGAGGGGAGGTGGCTTCCAATTGAAAAGAAGAGTGCCGTGAAGGGGAAAAGTATAGAGGAGTAAAGTACTCGCCCTGTTCACTGAGAAAAAACCTCCGAAGCAGAGGAAGGGAAGAATGTAAAAGGTCAAGGAGGCCCCACTGGGGAGGGGGAAAAAAACCCCTTCGCAATTCAGAAAGAAGGAAGGGAACGCGGCAACGTGTTCAAAGGGAGAAAAAGATGGTGGGAGGGCCCGGATCTCGAAGAAGGAAGGTCTCATGCTCGCGCACGAGGAAGGACTTGCTGCTGAATGGAAGGAGACCAGCAAGGCGGCTGCGGGTCGGGAGAAAGAAGGGTCCTCTTCTTCTCAACTTGTAATCCCTCTCGGGGGGAAAAAGAAAAAGGGGGGGGGGCGGCCCGCTTGGTGAAGGGGGGAGAGAAAAGGATCACATAGGACTCCAGGGAGAACGTTGTATCCTTACCCATCCAAGAAGATTTTTGAGAAGGGGGGAAGAAGAGGGGACCGTCTGGAAAGGGAATCTTCTCGAGAAAGGAAAAAAGACAGGCGTCCCTTGTGAAACGGACCGTGCAGGTCAGGACGTCTCCGGGGGAAGGGAGAAAATCGCGGTACAGCGGGGTCGGGAGAAATCTTTCTTTGGGCTAAGGAGCCGTTCCTATGTTCCCTGAGCAGAGGAAAAACCTAAAAAAAAAAAAAGAAAAAAAATCATTCCCACCACGCAGGAAAGGAAAAAAGGGATCTCTTGCGCAAAAGACCTTCCAGTAACAGATTAAGGGGGAAGTTAAGTTCCTCATGTGCCCGAGGAAAAAAAAAACCGTCAACCTGTAAAAGGGAGAGGACTTTAAATTCGTTAGGAAAAAGGGGATTTCTTTACCGAGGGGGAGGTTCTTTACTCCCTACGTAAGGGGGGGGTAAGGTAACGTTAAAGAAAAGAAAAGTGGTCCATACGAACAAAGCTCTCACTTTTCAAGAGAGAACTGCTTAGAGACAGGAGAAAAAAATCACACAGAGAGGAAAGTCGCCGTGGTGAAGGGAAGAAAAAAGTTGTCCTCCTTTCGCCAGAGAGAACCAAGGAGGTTGTGTCCTCTTCTTCGGTGACAAGAAATCCTCCTTGTCAGGGGGGAGGGGACATGTACTAAAGCTTCCCTCGAAGGAAAAAAAGGAGAAGAAAACTTGCAACATCCTTTCTCAAAGAACCCTTGAGGGAGAGAGGGAGGAAGAGGAAGGTAGAACAACACAGTCTTATCAGGAGCAGCTTGTTTATATACTCTCAGTGAGAGGGGGAAGAATCGCGCCCAGAAGAAAATGCTCAACCACGTTCTCGTGCAAAGGAAAGAAGGAGAAAGTCTACCGCCTAAAGAACCCACCACTAATACGATCATCCAAAAAAGAAAAAAAGAAAAAAGCAGCCACGGTTCGTTTTCTCCGGCCGGGGCAAGGAAAGAGGAGAGGATCACGCAAGTGGATTGTCAGGAGAAAATACTTCCTGATCAGCGTAAAAGGAGGATCGTAAAACCCCAGTGCCCTTCTTACAAAGAAAAGAAAAAAGGGAATGACCACATCTGTAACCAGGATGATCCGGCCTGCTTTGCGCTGAGAGAAAGAGGTTGAGTTACGATGATCTACGGAGAAAAGAGAGTGCGGGACTACAAAGAAGAGGGGGAAGAAGGCGCGGTAAGAAAGAAAAGGGGATCCCACTCAAGGAGGGGCGTTCAGAAAAAAAGAATCAAAGGTCTTCTCTCTCAAAAGGATGAAAAGAAAGGGGAAAAAAAGCATTGTCCTTCAAAGGAGAAAAAGTTATGGAGAGGGACGGACGTGAGAGCCCCCTGCAAGACCCTACTCTTTCGTTAAAAGGAAGGGACGCCGATCTTTAGCCGGGAAAAAGACCATGCCGAAAACTTTGCAGAACATCTTAGGAAAAAGGGGGCTACAATGTCCCTGAGGAGGAATGTATTTACTATTCCCCTTCAAAAAGGAGGGAAAGGTCGCGCATTTTCACGGGGGGGAGGAGGGAACCTAGTTAAGTCTTGGGGAGGGGCCCGCCCCTAACTTTTAAGGGAGCGGCCTTGCAAAGAAAGAAGAAAATGCCCAACTGATTAGAGGAGAAAGAAGGGGACAACCCGTCCGGAGAAAAGAAAGGAAAGGCAGCATCATTCCCTCGGGGGAAAAAAAAGAGGAGTGCATTTTAATATAGGAAGGAAAGGAAAAGAGGATACCAGTCAGCCCTATAAAACAAAACAACTTATTATTCTAAAAGGGGAGGAATGTTATCCTTGAAGGGGGGGGGGGGGAGGACGACTCTAGGAAGAAAGAATTCCATTGGGGGGTTTTTTGGGGTGTTGGGGGGGTTTTCTCTGGGAAAAAAAAAAGGGATGCTTAGCGGTCCGGGAGAAAGGTAGTCGTTGTCTTGTACGGAAGGGACCGTTGGTCAGTTGTGTGGCGGTTGCAAAAGGAAAGAAGGGGAGGGGACCTCCACACGACTACTCGGGAAACGAAAAAAAAGAGAAAGGGGGCGGACCGGAAAACCCGCGGTTTACGGGGAAAAAAAAACCATTACCTCACCATTTCCTAAACAAAAAGAGGAGGGGCGGACCGGGCTGCGTTACATTTCAACGGGGAGGAGAAAGGAACGACGACGAAGATATAGGGATGAAGAAAAGGAGGGGCGCAAGACCTTGATGCTGTGGAGTACCGAGGGGGATGACGCCACCTATTATTTTAGATCGAAGAGGGAGGAACTACGAACAGCCCTCCTTTATGGGGAGGAGGGGGAGAAAAAACGTTCGAATTCTCCTTCTTGGGGAAAAAGGAAGAACGCAAGTTAAGGGGGGGCTCTAGAAGAAGGAAAGAACCCCCCTTCATTTGCAGAAAGAAAAAAAAAAAGGAATAACATGCATTGAAGATCGGGGGAAAGAAGGGGGTGTCCTTGAATGAAACGTGCAGAAAGGAGGACATGTCGACGATCATATGGAATCATGAAGAAAGGATGGGTCGACGACCATCCACTGGAGAAGGGAGGGGAAGGCGTCGACGGACGCGACCAAGAAAGGGGGGGGAAAAAGGGAGGGGGCAGAGGTGCTCTTCTTCTTGGGGAGGGGAGAGAGGTAGACGTAGCGCGCGGGGGGCCCTGGAGAAGGGGAGGTGGGTTTCCTGTTCTTTCTCTGTGCGCAGGGGTGGGGGATACGCGCTAACTGAGTCGGAGAAGAAAAAAAGGAAGGGCATCGGATAATACTCTGTTGGGACGGGCCGAGATTGCCGGAAATTTATAGAAAAAGAAAGGGGTTGCGGATGCTTTGGAAAAAAAAAGGAAAGGTTGATGTTTGTGCACTGGGGTAGGAAGGGAAAAAGAAAAGGAATGCCACCTTTCCCGGGAGGAGGAGAAAGTGTCAACGCATAATGAACCTCGGGTGGGAGGTCGGATTCTACTTACCGAGAGGGAGGAACGCACTTCTAACTGGGGGAAAGAGGGGGGAGGCCCTTTCCTTCGGTGGCAGAGTAGGGGGCCGGGCTAAGGGTGTATCTCTGAAGAAGGGAGACCATCCGTTAACTTATACCTCTGTGAGGGGGGGGGGGGAAGCCCTTCACGTTTTTAAGAGAAGAAAGGGAGGAGAAAAAAAAGGGATCAGATAGATCTTCATGTGGAAAAAGGGGGAAGGAAAATTAACGGAGGCAAATCAGCCTTAGAGGGGAGTTTTTCTCCATAATCCGGGGAAAGGAACTGCTTTGTGTCTTCGTTTTATTGGACAGGAAAGAAGAAACATAGACGTCGCAAAGTTAAAAAATCGATTCCTACCTCTTTCAAGAGAAAGAAAAAAGCGCCATTGCCTTCCTTACCTGAAAAGGGGGAAAGGGGGAAAAGTGACTCCTCTCGTTACCTGGGAAGGAGAGAAAAACAATGTCGTGACCTAAGGGGAAAGCCCGTTCCCCCCCATCTTTGAGAGAGGAAAGTAGATGCTCCAACGCCCGAGAAGTCGGTGTGATCAGGGGGGAAGGAAACATTCACCAGCGGTCCGAAAAGAAAGGTCCCCCTCCTTTAATTGGGAAAAAGAGAAGAGCGCGTCGACCCTAAGAAAGGAGAAGGAAGGGGCAGTGCGGGTCATCTTGACGAGAAAGAAAAAAAAAGGAAGGCGCCGAAGCTGCGACAGCAGATCTCGAGGAAAAAGGGAGGCACCCATCTGAGCTTAAAAAGGCCGCGGGCAAAAGGGGAGATCTATGCTTGGGCGTTGGTTGGGGAAGCCTTTCCAGGGAAGGAAACTGCTGACCTTTCTGAAAAAGGGGGGAAACGTCTGAGTCCGCCGTCCGTGAGGGATAAGTGGCCCTGAGATTGAGTTTCAGCAGAGGACGTTTTCCATCATGAAAAACGGGACTGGCATCCCCGAAGTATAAAGGAGGGCCGCCTTTCTGCGAGGGGAAAAAAACCAAAAGAGGAGAGCAGAGGTTTAACAAAAAGTTCTCTGCCTCCTTCGAAAAAGGTTCTCTACCGGAAGAAAGGAAACAAAAAATCTGCTGATCATCATCTCCTCTTTCAAAGAAAAAAAAAAAAAAGGGAGGGGAAGTCCCTGGTCGGGAGGGGGGGAATAGGCGGGCCGCTGGAAAAGGAAAAAGGCGGATGCATAGAAAGAGGCCTTCAATCGGAAAAAAAAAAGCTTTCCACCATGAGAAGGAAAGGAACTCTCTCATGCTCTCCTATTAACTGTAAAGAGAGGGAGGAAGGGGTGTCTGAAATGAAATTTTCCATTGGGGGAGAGGGACCAACGCCTCCTTCCCTCAGGAAAGAAGGAGGGGAGGGAAAGGGGGAGAAGCAGCCCTATCGCGACTACTGGAAAGGGAAAAGCCGGTGGGATTTATCCGAAGAGAAGGTACATTTTTCGAAGAAAAAGAGAGGGACTGATCACTCCGTCTCTGGCGGGGGGAAGGGGGGGGGACAGGTTTTGTGTTCCACCGAAAGGAGGGGGGAAAAGGAGCGGATCGCCGACGGGCTAGTTTTGAGAAAGGGAAGGGAGAGGGCCTGCTTCACTTCTATTCCTCTTGTCCGGATAGAAAAAGAAGGGGAAAGAGAGCTTGGTACGCCATTCCCTGTCCAAAGAGAAAGAAGAGCGGGAGTGGGAACCTGCCTTTTCCGGAGAGAAAAAAAGGAGTCGCTCGTGGGCCATGGTCTTCAGGGGGGGATCTTTCCTCTCAATGAAAAGGAGGTGGCATGCCGACCGGTCCAAAAAAGGGGGGAAAAAAAGAAAAGAAACACGACCGTCAGCCTCATCCGTCCGATTCACTATAAAAAAAGGAGGGAGCACCGTCGCGGGAAAAGGGGAAAAAGAAAAGAAAAGGAAGAAGTCGTAGTCGAGAGCCTGGGGAAAAGGATAGCAGAGAACAAAGAACAAGATTGAGGAGGGCGTTGTAGTTTGGGACTCCACTTCTCTCGAAGAAAAAGAAGGGAAGGAAAAAGGGGGGAGGTCTGAAAATCTCGCGACGTGTGAGCAACAGGGAAGGAGGGAAAAGAAAAGTGCTCACGATTATGCCTTCCTGTAGGAAAGAAGGCCAAACATGTTTCGTTGAACTTACGGAACACTCAAAAAGATCCGTTTTACCTTCTCTTCCAGAAAGAGAAACTGAGCACGATGTGCCCCCTAGCGAAGAAAAAAAAGAAGAAGAAGGAGGGGAAAGAAGTCACCTATAGGGACAAAGAAAAGAAGGGTAGTCCTAGACTGGAAAAGGAGGGGGGGACAGGTCTTTCTTAACCCAAGCAGAAAGAAGAACTGAATTCTAATACTCGGGAAAAAAGAAAGGGAAGAGCAAGGCACGCGACCTGAAGGGGAGAGGGCCACCGAAGCCCGCGCGACCTAGGGAAGCGCTGTCGGTTTTCCCCCAAAAAGAAAAGAAACACGTATGGCCCACTCGCCAAAAAGAGGGAGGGACAGGATCCACTGCGTCGAAAAAAAGGAGGGACGCGGATCGACAGTCCATTCGGGGAAGAAACAAACCTTTACGTCTTCGAGAAAAGGGCTGCGTCTCGCCTACCCATCAGAAAGAAGAGGAAAAGGAGCAAGAAGAAGAAAAAGAAAACTGGGCAACAAAACAGAAAAAGGAGGGGCCTGCGGCGTTGTCCTTCTCGCAGCACGGAAACAGGAGAATGCAGATCATAAAAAAAAAGGAGTGTTTGTGTAGAGACATTCATCGGGGAGACGGAAGAAGGGGGTTCCTCCGTCGTTATCAGGGGGGGGGGGCGAATGGCGCCTTTGCGAGGAAAGAAAGGCCTCTGGGAGGGGGAAAAAAAAAGTCCTCATTCCAGGGGAAGAAAAGGGAAAGACGATCACACGCGCCCAGGGAAAGGGGAGGCCGGGAAAGTGAGGATATGCTGAGCCTTCAGGAGGGCGCGAAGGGGGTGGAGTCGCTCAAATCCGTTCTCGTGAGGGCCGGCCTAGAAAGGGGGCCTGCTCGCCTCGGGGGGGAAGAAAAAACCGGGGAACGCGAGGGAGGCCAAAATAAGAGGGTATACTTCTTGGAGGAAAAGAAAAATCACTCCTTTCCGTACGGGGAGGGGGGTACGTCTGATGCTCGTTCCTCTGAAGGGAAGGAGCATCCCACCTCTAACGAGAATCCTTTAAAATGGGAAGAGGGGGAGAAGAGTCTCACGAGGAAAGAGGGTTTCCACACCCCTTCGCCCACTCAAAAAGAAAAAAGGATTCCGTCCTTACTGGGTGAGTCACCTCATTTTTTGAGGGAAAAAGAGATAATGTTCCTTTCTTCATCCCAGAGGAAAAAAAAAGGGAGGAGGATGCTGTTCATGTTAGTCAAGATAAAAAGGGGCTGATTTCCAGTCGGGGGAGAGAGCGCTTCAAAGGAAGAAGTAAAAACGTTAAAGAAGGAAAGGGGGGGGAGAGTGTTTGTGGTCCGGCCGATTGTGAGGGGGGGGGACACCTTTTCAGAAAAAAAAAAAAGTCCCTTGCGTTGGATCCTACAAAGGAAAGAGAAACCAAGATGGGGTAACGTCTCTTGGGAAAAGGAGGGGAAGGGTGATGATCCGACTTCCAGAAAAGTAGTCACGTGTTCTTCCAGGTAAAAAAAGAAAAAGGAAAAGAAGACTGCTCCTGGCGCTTTGGCAGAAAAAGGGGGAGTAGCGGTACAAAAAAATCTGGCGGCAGAAAAAAAAGGCGGACCTCGACTGTCAGGGGGGACTTCTTACCACAAAGGACCCACGCATGTCCCTGAAAAGAAGCGGGCGCATCACTTCCAGAAGAAATAGGGTGAAAGACTTGGGAAGTGCGGAGGGCCGAAAGGGCAAGCCTCCTTTTCTCCCTCTACTCCCGTGATACCAAACGGTCAACCTGAAGCGCTATCTTCTGCCAAGGAACTTTCGTTCGGGAGGGGGGGGGGGGGAAGGGAACCTTTTAATGGAGGAGAGATAGCGAAGGAAAGGGGTAGACGTTTCCTGAGGGAAGGAGGAATATCTCACCCTTCTAACGTTAAAAGTAGGAAGAAACGGACTGAGGGGGGAGAATCCCATAAATGCGAAAGGACCAGGGGGAAGAGAAGAACTTCCATTTTTACTTCGAAGAAAAAACCCTCTTTGGAATAAGGGAGGGAAAAAGAGAAAGAACGACTTCATCCGTCAAAGGGGGGGGGGAAGTTAACTATCTCTCCCTCGAATGGAAAAGAAAAAACATCAACATACTTTCAAAACATCAGGGAGAAAAGAACAAACCCGTGAGTAATCTTTCTTATACAATAGAAGAGATAAGGGAAAAAAAAAAAACAACGGGACGGTCCGTTGCCGGCTCAGTTTTGTGAAAAGTTTCGCGCGAGAACGTCGATTCCATACGCGCCAAAAAACAGAAGGCTCAAACCACGTGCAAGGAAAAGAAAAAAGACGCGCTCACGTTCTACCTCGGAACCAAAACCAGATCACAAGAATCTATCAAAGAGGAAAGTCCATCCTCGCCTCAAAGGAAACAAAAGGAGGGAGCCGCCTTCTCACACCTCTTCTAATCGAAGGGGATGGTAGGGAACGCCACCATCCTTCTGATAGCCGATTAAAAAAGGAGAGAAAGACACCGCCCTGAAGGGGGGGGAAAAGGGCGCACGTTCATCAATTACAAACCTAGGCCAAGGAAGGAAATCCAGGCCTGCCTTGTTTCGGATGAAAGAAAAAAGGGGGGGAGGGTTATTGGACGATTACTACGAAACCAAAAAAGAGGGGACCATACACACAGCCAACACCTACTGCGTTCAAAGGAGAAAAAAGGGGAAAAAAGGCGTCAATGCGAACATCAAAAGGAGGAAGGGTTTAGTCTACAAAATCAGAGGATCTTCTACAATAGGAGGGGTAGTGACCTACACGCCATTTCAGAGAGAGGAAAGGTATTGGCTCCCCTGGGAGGAAGAGGGAAGAAACCTTTCCTTCAGACCAAGGAAAGAGAAAAGGGGAGGTCCTGTTCGTGGGGAAGGATTCTCCTTTTCCCTTGAAAGGAAGGTCCCTCCACAGATCGGGCATCTTCGTCTGGGAAAGGAGGGACTGATGGGAGATCCCGAAGAGAAGGGGAGTTCCGGTAATGGGAAGGAAGGCGTACCCAGGGGAGGGAGGGGGAAGGGAAAAAAGAAAACCTACTTCTTCCAGGGGAGGAAAACCCCCCTCCCTTATTAGGGGAAGTGGGACGTACTTCCACCAGAAAACGAAAGAAAAACGGCACACCGAACAGCATCATCCCCGGCGACAAAGAAGGTAAAGAAAGAAAGGAGTGAACAGTTTAATATCTTCGTCTAGAAAGAGAAAAAAGAGGATAAATTCACCTTCCAAGAAACCAAAAAAGGAGAAAAACTAGATAGATGTACTTTTCCTGTAATAACGGAGGGGGGGAAAGACGCTCTTCACCTTTCACTCCTTCAAGGAGGGAGGAAAGGATGCTTCTCGGTGGTCCTTTCGTTCAGGAAGGGGAGGAGGGGAGGGAACGGAATGAGAAAATAAAGTTTGGGTTTGGAGGGGAAGAGCAGCATTCTTGGCTTTCCCTCCATCACAAAAGAACAGGCGCCCTGTCCCGGGAGAAAAGGAAAAAAGCTGTTGACTTGATCGTAAAAGGAAAAAGCACAAGGCTAAAATCAAGAATAGGGAAAGTGCGGAATTTCTTCTGGACAGGGGGGGAAAGAAGAGACGGCGTCACTAACATTACGAAAAAGAGGGAAGACCTTGTCTCTCTCTCGAACGTGGGAGGAAAAAAAGGGAGGGGAAGAGACCACTGATTTCATGAAGAGGGGGTGATAGCAATACCTTTATTTCTTCGAACGGAAAAAAGAGAAGGTGGGAGTTCTCCTTGAAGGAAGGGAAGAGAGAAGGCTTCTTGACCTTTAACTCTGCGGGGGGGGAAAGGGGGGTGAGGTTTTCGTCAGGAAATCTGTAAAAAAAAAGCCCCGCGTTGCTCCTCGAAAGAAAAAGGAAAATTGAGATCGTTTTCCAGATTTTTGTAAGGGGGAGGAAAAAAGGGCTGGGGCTTCACTATCATTAATGGGAGCAGAAGGAGGGGGCGACGACCATCCATGCGCTGATAAGGAAAAGACGAAACGCGACCACTACCGGCGTGAGGGAAGGAGGAGGAGGGAGTAGTGGTGATCTTTTTGGCGGAGGGGAGGGGAGTGTAGCGTCGGAGGTCATGGCAGCGGGAAAAGGGAGGGGGGGTGGACTGCTGTAAAGGGGGGCGCGTTGGATCTACTTGAAGAAAAAAAAAGAGACACAACTCGGATCCTCTAAAGGGGAAGAAGGGTCCTCCTTCAGAGAGATGGAATAGAGGCTAAAGGGGTTCTATTCTTTGGGGGGAGGGCACTCTGTTGAAGGGGGGGGAGAAGGGGGGAAGGTGCTTTACTAAAGAGGGAGGCCACCTTTCCCTTAAGGAGGACGGGCCATTTGTCACCGCCTAAAGAGAAAGGGTTGTCCGGGGGAAGGAGAAGGAAACTAGTTCTTCTGCACAAAAAAAAAGGCGACCTGGTACCAATCGAGAGTCCTGGGGAAAAAGGGCCACCGTCGGTGCATATCACTTGGGGCTGTGACGGCGGAAAAAGGACCGCTCTGGCCCTGGGAGGGGAAAAGGAGGAGAAGAGGTGATCGTCGGGCGTCCGCCCGAAAAAGGGGCTCGCCGCCCATCGTGACTTGGGGAAAGGGCAGAGAGGCAGTTGACGGTTTCTCTCTTCTCAAAGAAAAAGGGGAAGAAGCTCTGACTTGAAGGGGGGGAACAAATCCGTTTCCTTTGGAAGGGGACAGGAGGGAAGTAGGGAGTGGTAGGCGCAGTGCGAGGGGAGAGACGAGTCCAGCCGAACGCGGGAGGGGAAAAAAAGAGGCGCGAATACCTTCACGGGCGAAGAAAGGGGAGAGAAGCCCGGCTGCCCCTGAAAGGGGCCGGAAAAAAGGAATCCTGCTCTTCCGGGAAGAGAGATACATCACCATTTCTATGACCGAAAGGAAAAAGGCGAAGTTCCAACCCATCTGGGAGGGAGGGGAAAAGGCGTCTTCTCCACGAAGGGAGCAGGAAGGAGAAGGGGATCAGGATACGTGTCTAACCCCTTCACAGAGGGGGAGGGAAGAAGTACGGCCCGCGCGTTAAAGGGGAGAAGGAGTTACCTCTCCGTCGAAAGAAGAAAGGAATAAGTGCTGGAAGGCCTTTAGATAGAAAAGGAAACACATCAGCACTTCTAGTGAGAAAGAAAAGAGACAGGATCTGCTGTCAGAGAAAAAAAAAAAAAGACTGTACGACCCTTTTGCCGGGAGAAAAGGGAGGAGTCATGAGGGGAGAAAGGGGGTTGAGTTGCCCTTTGAGAATCGTCCTGAGCCTGGAGGGAGGGCTTCCCAAGGGCTGCTTAAAAAAGAAGTTCGTGTTTTCTGCCCTTGCAAGAGGGAACTCCTCTAGAAAGGGGGAAGGACATGGACTGCACGGAGGGGAGTGGGCATCCCATCGGAAAAAAGGACCTTTGAGTCCTCCTGGAGGAAGGAGGTCCCCGGTCCGGGAAAAAAAGAGAGGATTTTTTCTCCTGACGGAGAGGATGGGCTCAGTGACGGGGAACTACCTTCAAAGAAAGAGCCTGCCCTCTCTGAGGGGAGAAGAATCTCCTCAGGACGGGGGCTTCACTTCAGAAAAGTAACTTTTCGGGACGTGTTATCAGGAGGAGAGGGCACCTTAGAACTTGACGCGTATCAATCTAAAGAAAGAGAAAAGTCGTCATCCTCACTGCTAAAATGGAAGGAGAAGGAAACGGATTAAACTTCTCGCGAGACGAAGGGATCAACAAACGATATGCATTGGGGGAAAAAAAAGGGAAAAGTTTCATTTTTATTTCTGCAGCGAAGAAAGAAAGAAAAAGGACTCCCCGGGCTGAGATGTTCGGAGAGAAGAGAAAGAAGGGGAGGTCAGTGGTTTTCTCTTAACCGCCGGGGGGGGGAGCAGGAGATGTACCAGTTGTGAATCCCCTGGGGGGGGAGAAGTCGCTGTCTATCACTCCTTCGGAAGGGGGAGGGGGGGGAGGGTTGGGTGCCCATTGGGGGGGAAAAGAAAAGTAAAAGAGATCTGCAGTACTTTCTTCGGGGGGAGAAAAGGAAAAAAGAGTGACTTGGCAAAGGAAATTAGAAAGGGAGAAAGCTTTCTACTTCCGCGGGGGATCAAGAGGCTTGGTTTACGCAAAAAAAGGAAAAAAAAGAAAGAGGAAAGAACCCTGCTCTATTTATTGGAAGAAGGAGAAGGAGAATCAAAAAGCATGATCGTAGAGAGAAAAATCGTGCTCAATTTTTTAGGAAGAAAAAGGAAAAGGAGTAGGTGTTTATTGTGGAGAAGGAAAGGGAAAACGGGCCCCTTGCCCACGCGAAGGAAGAAGAAGACGGTCTAGCCCGATCTAGACCGAGGCGAAAAAAATGGGCAAAGTAGGAGAGATTTTCCCGACCTCCTTCCCGTTGAAAAGATAAGGAAGAAGGGGAGGTCCCCGAAACTCATATCTAGAGAAAAAAAAAAAAAAGGAGGAGGATTAAAGAGAGAGAAGGGAAGGAGGGGGGTAAGTCCACGTCCTCGACTCGAGGGAGTCAACGGAACTTTATTTCGAAAATCGCGCGAAAAAGGAAAGAGAGCTCTTGCTCTACGATGAGGAGGAAGAAAGGGGCCCAACTGTTCTTGAACCGGGAGGGGAGGGCAAAAAGAGCCGGTGAAGGCGTTGGGAAGAAAAATTGATCAAGATTTGCCTCACTAGTCTCCGACGAATGGGAGGGGGGAAGAAAAGACAGGTTCCTCATCAAAGGGAAGGAAAGAGGGGCGCCTCTGCGACTTTGGACGAGGGAAGGGAGCCAGTCAGGGGGAAGTCACGTGGGGAGAATGACCCCTTACCGGAAGAGCGGGGGAATTAGCAATGCACTTACCGCAGTAAAAAGGGGAAGAAGCCCTCTTTATCGACTCCCCTTGTACGGGGGAGAGGGGGGGAGGGAAAAACAACACTGGGGCACCAACACTTGGGGGAGAAAGAGAGGCCCTCCTACTTATTTATCGAAAAAAGAGGCCTTTCCACGGCGGGAGGACAAAAAGGCTTATCTACATTCCCAAAAGGAGGGGAAGACACCCACATTGACTTAAAAAAAAGGCTGCTTCTCTCCTCCATCTAGAACGGAAAAAAAAAGGGGGCAGTCGGCGTTTTGAAGAGAAGGAGACACTTCCCCATTCCAATGAAGAAAAGAAAAAGCCTGCCTATAGTGTTTGGGGGGAGGGAGGAGCCTGCTCCAGGGGGAAAAAAGGGTGCCTGATCATTGGGGAAGGGGGGGGAGAACGTGGAAACAGCCTAAGGGGGGGGGCCGCATGAAAAACAGGTGAAATAGCTCAACCCTAATCAAAGCTCACTCCCAGGGAGAAGAAAGGGTGCGTTCTCTTACGGAGGGGAGGGTCCTTCATATCTTGGGAGGGGCTTTATTCCTTTCTCTCAATCAGGAAAGGGGGGAGGGAAGATAATGGAACTTTCCCAAGGAATAGCACGAGTTTTTCCCTACCTGTGCGAAAAAAAAAAGGGGGGGGGGTAAAGTGGGAAAGGGGAAGTTTCTATTGAGACCGGGGGAGTTTTTTGTTTTGGCAAAAAAGAAAGGAAAGGGAAGTCCATTATGTCTCACAGAGGGGGGGCCACTTCCTCTCATGGCAAGGAAGAAAAAAGCTAACGCCTTGAGGGGGAAATCCGTTGAATAATTTTCAAAAAGGGGAAAGAAAGAGGCGCCCACTTGGGAAAATGGGGGGGGGAACAACCCCTTCTCCAATAAGAATAGACGTCTAAGTGAACTGTCAACAAAAAAAAAAAGTCATATTTTGTCGGGGAAAGCGCGATCCTGTAAGGGAGAATGCTCGTTCTGCACGAGGATGACTTCGTGCTTTTAGAAAGGGTTAGTCAAGCCTTAACTTCAATAAGGGAAAAAAAGATTTTCCCTAAAAGGTAAGGGAGCGTCGCGTCATTCCACTAGAGGGAAGGAAAAAAAACGATTTCCGCAGGGGGTTCCCCTCTTTTTGAGGGTTAGAAGGGGATCGAAAACCCTATCACACCTGTCTAGAAAATGGATAAATGGAGTTTTATCTTCCTGAAACCAGGGAACTCCCCTATTTTTTTGGGGAGGGGGGGGAAACCATTCCTGGTTTCAGAGACAGTGGGGGGTGGGAATGAGAAAGAAGGACAGTTCACTATCATGAGTCAAGGGGAGAGGAAAGGGCATTTGGTGAGATCCGAAGAATTTTTCTTCCTTTGCCGGTAGGAAGGGAGGCTGGTCCTTCTCTACGGGGAAGGGAAAAATAGCATCCTTTCTAATGTGAGAAGGGAAGTAGGACAAAATCCTAAAGACAACCGGAAAAAATTCCAACTACAAAGGGCGCCACCTTCATCCAGAGGATGAGGTTCCGAGGTTCCTCCTGGGAGAGAAGAGAAGAAAGGGAAAAAACTGAAGCGCTATCGGGACTGAAAAGACTTCCTTTTTAAGGAGGGGGAAGAAAGGAACGAGGATTCACGGGGGGGGCTTACTCAAGAAACCTAGTAAAGGGAGTGGCCTCCAAGGAATAGGAACACGATAACTGTCCACCTTGAAAAAACGACCCTTCTGGAAAAAGGTTCATTCCTCGAAGTAACGTACGATTACCTGGACCTGGGAATTCCTATTTTTAATTATAGGACCGAAACGCAACAGAGGTAATCTCTGCGTTGAACAAAAGAAGAAGTCCCCATCAGGAAGGGGTTGAAATTTACTGAGCTCCGAGGAAAAAAGAAAAAATACCCCCATTGAACAGGGGCGTGCACATCCGGGCTCCAAACATAAAGGGAAAAATGATTATCTTCTACTACATAGAGGAGGAAAGAGGGAGGAAAAAAAACCAAGGGAGTATCCGTTGCGTATCCTCGGGGGGGAGGAGATCCAGTTCTCTCTAGGAGGAGGGAAAAAGACACAGCTACATTATTAAAAAAACGAAAACACTTGCTCCTTTCCAGGCCCGAGAACTCACTTAGAAATTCAGAGCACACACCAATCACCACTACGATAAAAGGAAAAAAATCCGAAGAAAGAGGTAGTTGTCGCCTTCTTAGCAGAAACTTGAGACAGACTTCAATTGGGTCTGAGAAGAAAAAAAAGAGGCATGATATTCAGCTTAAGAGAAGGGTAGACAGCCCCCAGGCCCTTGGGAGGGGGGAAGGTCGGCACTTTCATCAGGGGGAAGAGAGGGAAACGTCAATGCCATCACTTCCGGGGGAAAAAAGGAGCAAAAACCGGCCGTGAGGGTTATTTACATGACGAGAAAGAAACATTTGCGGTCCGAAAAGAAAAAGAAAGGGTCCCAGAAAGGAGAGGAAAGGTCAGTCCGTCGAAAAATCAGTAGGGTTCTTTGAAGGGACATCAAGGTCTGGGAGAGAGCAACCCCCAGGGAGGGGGGGTCAGGACAACCATGGAAAGACAGCCTATCAAGGTAAGTTGCGGAAGGGGGTAGGCGCTACTAGCGAAAGGGGAGGGAGAGAGATCTAGGCGCTTTCGAGAACCGATTCTCTTGCGGGGGGAAGGGGATAAGAGGGAAAAGGTCCTCACAACTCGCATCAGGGGATGTTTCTCCCTGGCTTGAAGGGGGATCACCGTCCACTCATTTGATTTAAAAAGGAAAAAGAGGGGAGCCTCTTAACCGAGGAGGAGGAAATCCCCTACCTGCTGGAACAGGAAGGAGGACCCACTACCAGGAAGAACTTAATTCTCGGCCGGGGAAAGGTCCACCAGAAAGGAAGGGCCGAGCTCTTCCACTCGGCACGCAGCAGGAAAGGGAGGAGAAAAAGAAGTATTCGGACATTTGAAGAAAAAAGGAGCCCTCTC
>Ga0179593_1520052_pt1 | contig 19230 bp, 33 predicted proteins | sample CZODoug2_1_08_16_FD_185931 | JGI IMG/M metagenome (GOLD analysis project Ga0179593, IMG submission 185931) | Vadose zone soil fungal communities from Angelo Coast Range Reserve, California, USA - CZODoug2_1_08_16fungal (PacBio error correction) | ecosystem: Environmental > Terrestrial > Soil >...
AGCTTATCTAGGGGGAGGAGGCAGCAATTAAGCTCGGAAAAAGATTCTACTTGCAAAAAGGGTAGGGTCCATAAAGTCAGAAAAAGGAGAGCTTCGCCCCAAAAAGAAAATGGCCTCTCTACTTATTCTGAAAAAAAAGGAAGGAGGGAATAGGGAGAAAAAAAGAAAAGGGGACCTTCACAGCCCCAGTAAAAAAAAAGAAGAGGGGGAAGGGCAAAAAGCTTCGAAGATGGGGGGGGGGGAGGGGATCCGGAAAAAGGACTTTTATCCGTTGAGAGAAGAAAAAAGTGACCCAAGATCACTAGACCGACTTTGAAGAGACGGGTACGTCAAAAAAAGCAAGGGCTTGCACGAAAAAAAACCAATCCGCTTGAGGCCCGATCATAGAAAAAGAAAAAAAAAGAGGAGGGGGAAAGCGGCTCAAGCGTTATTTAAACCCTCGGAAAAAGAAAAAGTTGACTGTGAAGGAGAAACGAAATTCTGGACGGGAGGGTCCCCGCGTGGAGGTCAAAAATACTCCGGGGGGAGACTCTAATCCAAGATTCACAAAAGGGTTTAAACGGGATGGAAAGGCCTGTTATAAGGTCACCAGGGGGGGAAACGGCCTATTTCCAGAGGAGAAAAGGGGGGGGTCAGACGGGCTGGGGGGGCCATATCTTGTTTGTTCGAAAGGGGAAAAGAATAGAAACCTCAAAAGAGAAAAGAAAAAAGGGTCCATCGCGAGGTAGAAAAAGAGGGTGGCGAATGCATCTAATCAATAATCCTCAGAAGGTTTAAGAGCAAAGGGGGGATACGATTTTATCTGCTGGGAAGAAAAGAAGGGGTGGAATCTAGGCAAGGGGGGGAGAAAAACTTTCTCAAAAAGGAGGGGGAGGTGACTCTTTACGAGTCCCCATTAAAAAGGGGGGAGTTCGGGAAACGAAGGAAAGAATGCCATCCAACTTCTGTGAAAGAGAAGGGGAACTAGGGCGCTTAGAAGCGAAAACGTTGTCATACAGAAAAAGGAAAAAAACGTTCCCATCCCTAAAAGGAAGAGCCGGGCCGAGACCGTGCACTGTGTTGGAACGGGGAAGAAGGGAAAAGTCCGGAAAAAGGGTTAAAAGAAAGGGGGGAACGAAGACTTGGGGTTACGGGAAAGGGACTATTGACAAGAAGGAGAGGAAAAGAAAAGGTCCACAGGCGTTGTAATTCAGACAGAAAAAAAAAAAAAATTGCCCCAATCAAGAGGGAAAAAAAGAGGGGAAATTTTGCTAAGTGCCAACAAAAGCGAAGGTTACGCTCAGAGAAGGAGGCTGGGTATATCACGCGAAAAAAGTGCAGGACGGCTGTGAGGGGGGGAAAAAATCCGTGCTGAGAAGAAGAAACGGATGCTGATGTTTGTCTGGACGAAAGGGAGGAAGGCTTGCGAAGGGGGGGGGGAAAACGTGTCTGGGGTTCTAATCACTTTCCTCGAAAGGGAGGGAAAGAGACTGAATGGAGCCGGAAAAAAAGGCGTTTTCCAGATGACAGGAAAAGAGGGGACGTCTGTTGATTTGAAAGCCAAAAGGAGAAAAGGGGGAAAGGAGGGGAAAGATGGAGATGGAGCGGTGCTCGGGAGAAAAGGCCAAATCCCCAAGAAGAGACGGAAAAAGGGGAGGTCCTGGTCTGAAAGGAAAAGGGGAAGGAAAGAATGATCGCCGCACAGATAACGGAGAACTTTCCTGCGATTTGGGAGAGAGAAACAAAACGGAGAGACCAGGGAGACACAAAGAGGCAGGACGGAAAAGGAGATCATTCGCAGAACGGTTTACAGGGAAGCGAAAGCAACCCTGTCAGCCGAGGCGGAGGATGGAAGTTAGCAGGGGAGAAATCCAAAAAGGGAGACCGTTTTGTCTCCAGGGGAAAAGGGGGGAAAATCAAACAGACCGTCATCAAGGAAGAAGGGGGGAAGAAGAGCGTGGGAGGGAACTCAGTAGATTCTAAAGAAGGAGAAAAGGGGGGATTGGCAAACCAAAGGGGAGAGAGAAAAGAAAAGGGAAAAAAAAGCTTCATGGCCGCAAAAAAGAAAAAAAAAGGGGCGGCCCGTTTCCTGGATGGGAGGGGGGGGCAGCGGGGGAAAAAAAAAAGCCATGCAGAAAGGGAAAGGGGGACGTCGGGGTGGCGAAGATAACCGAAAGGAGCTAAAACAAAAAGGGGGGAAAAAGGGATCAGCAACTTTCCCATCTTCTGGGACAAAGAGGGGGAAATGGGAAAGAGAGGGAAGAGCTCTGGATGAGGAGGGAGCCAAGAGGAAGAGTGAAGGGGGGGGTTTGTCAGGAGAAGGAGAAGGGAAACCCCCCATTCTTCGTGAAGAAAAAGGTTGGGGAAGTGATGATCAATTATTCCAATGGGGAAGGAGGGGGACAACTGGAAAAGTTTTAGAAACCCTGCTAGGCTTAAGGAGGGGGGAGGGGGGAACGGTTTTACCCTTCGGGGAAAAAGGAAAATCGAAAATCGGAGAGTACTAGCTCATCCCTATCAAAAAGTAGAAAAAGGGAAGTCGTTTTCGAAGAAAATGGGAAAAGGCTTTTAACTTTGACAAGGAGATAAGAGGAAAGACGGTTTGAGAAAGTGGTAAAAAAAGGGGCACTGAGTCCTGGGAAAGGGAGAAAAGAGCAAAGGAGTGTCCGGAGAGGCCTTCTTTGTTCTGAGGATTATTAGGAGTTCTTGAAGAGGACATAAGAAAAGACCCGGGGAAAAGGGGAGGGACAGCTCGTCCCACAAGAAAGCAAGGTAAGTATCGTACTGAGGGGAAAAAAACCTCCCTCACTTAGAAAAAAAAAGAAGGGGAAACGAGGAGCGAGAAAGGAAAAGCGCTTTTATGAGAAAAAAGGGGACCTTCTACAGCCCCAGAGAAAAGAGGAGGGCCAAACCTAAGCGTAGGATTGTCTTATATCAGGCCTGTTAGAAAAGAAGGGGTTCCGGGGGATCCACAGGGGGACAAACCGGATCACTAGACCGACTGGAGACTGGGAGGTCAAAACCGTCTTATGAAAAAAGAGGTGTTCGAAAAGAGTGAGAGAAAAAAAACAACGGGGGGGGAAGGGGAAAAAAAAAAAGAAGAGAGCTCAAGGGGATTGGAAACCAAGGGAAGCCCGGGGTGGGGAAGGTAGCAAGTCTAGCAGGGACGAAAAAGAGCGTTGCAAAAGCTTGGGGAGAGGAGGAGGGAGTCCTGGGGAGAAAAGGAGGGAAAGGGAAAGATTTCAATCGCCGCTTAAGGGAGGAGAAGCGCATCATGGATGGGAAAAGGTTTAGGTCTGTTAGAGTGGAGGGAGGGGGTTTTACCAAAGTTCTCGAGGAGGTCCAAGAATTTAAGGGAGGGGGGGAAAGAGGGGAGATAGGACCGTATTTAACATACAGGGGAAAAAAGGGTCATCGTGCGAGGAAAAAGAGAAGGAGGGAGAATAATTGTCTGATTCATTAATCAAGAAAGAAAGGAGAGGGATACCCGTGGTAAGGGGGGGAGTAGAGGGATTAGGTGGGAAGGGAAGGGGACTGAACATTTACTAATCGCCACCAAACCGTCCAAGGTGAAAGAGGTATGACGAGTCACAGTAAAACTCCTTGAAAAGGAGACATTGGTGAGGCAAAAAAAAAAAAGGGGAAAAAGAAAAGAAAAGATATCTTAGGAAGAAGGGTGAGAAAGGGAGGAAGGGAGGTGGTAAGAAACTCTATGGAAGGGACCATTAAGAAAAAAGAAAGCCTGGCCGATGATAAACGAACTGGTTAAAGGGGGAAGGGGGGAGATCCTTATCGCTCAGGAGGAAAAAGGGGGGGGGGGAGGCGAAGATGTTCCGAGACGGAAGGCAAAAGGAAAAGAAAAATTACGGGACTAAAGTTTGTTATCGACAAAGAAGAAAGGAGCACGGAACAAACAAAAGGTAACGTTGGCGGGGAAAAAGAAAAAAGAAAAGCGAGGTTAGCTCCTCGTGAGGGAGGGGAGCGCAATGCAGCGGTCCGGCTGCATGGCGGTGGGTGGTGAAAAAAAGGGAATGCTTGCAAAGAGGGGGGGGGAACCCAAGGGGTGGGAAGGGGCGCCGCCATAAGGGGAGGGAAGGATTGTAAATCCGCGATGCTACGTAAAGGGGGAGCCGCGCCGGAGTTAAATCTACTTATGAAAGAGAAAAGGAGATCTCAAGGAACAAAGGAAAACTGTTTTATGGGAGGGGGAAAGAGACAGGAGCCAAGGTATCTGCAGAAAAAGGGGGGGGAAAGGGAAGCGGGGGGGAAAATGGGGACGGCATCTCGCCTTAAAGGAAGAGGGAGCAGGGGGGTTCTTAAAAAAAAGTAGCAGGGGGTACGGAGTGCCTAAAGGGAAATGAAATCGCCGCCAATCTGCGTCCTGCAAAAGAGGGATTTGTGGTCTGAAGAGAAAAGGAAGGAGGATGACAATAGTAGAGATCTGAAGAACAAAAAAGGGAGGGTTTCTGGCAAACCGGGGAGCGCATTCTGGACGGGGGAAGAAAATGACCTGTTTTACATCCCGCTCTGTGGGGCTTTGGGGGGAGAGGGCACGTCAAATAGCACCCGAAAGAAAAAAGGACTAGATCCTTGGGGGGGGGGAAAAAAAGGTCCAACATCAAACAAAAAAAGGAGAAAAAGGCCCGGTTTGTCAGAATCTGGGGGAGGTCCTAATGAAAGGGGCAGGAGAAGCTTTCTCTTGAGGAAAAAGCATAAGAGGGAAACCAAAGAAAAAAAAGAAGCCTTCTGCAACAAAGAAAAAAGGGGGGGGCGTCCCGTTCCCTGTAATGGAAGGTGTTCAGAGGAAAACCACAACCGCCATTCATAAGAACCAAGACTATTGTAGATTTTTCCAAAGAGAGATTACCCGCGAGATTATGCGCGGGGAAAAAAGAGTTCTTTGGGGTAAAGGGGGGACATGGGAAAAGAGAAGGGGCATGTTTTACGTCATGGTTGACAAGAGAAGGAGGTTGATGGAGGGAAAAGTTGTCAGGAAAAGGGAAGAGGACTCCTTATCGGTAACCCCAGAGGGGGAATCTCGGCCAGGAAAAAAAAAAATCACTGATCGATATCAGAAAAAGGGGGGGGCCGTAAAGGGAAAAAAGTGGGAGGGACGGCGAGATGAAGGAAGGGGAGGGGTGGGAACGGTTTTGACAACTGCAAACTCAGGGAGGAAAAAGTATTCCTCAGCTCAATCCCACGGGGTCAAACAAGGGGGATCGTGGAGAAAGGAAAAAAAAGCGTTTTACTGTGACTCTTAAGAGGAAAAAAAGGTTTTGAGAAAGGGGGGAGAAGGAACCGAACGGTCGATATTACTGGTGTAACTGCAAGGAGGGGGGGGGCGGTAAACAAAGAGGGAAAAAAAAAAGGTCCCTTCTGAGGGAGGAAAAGAAAGGATCTTAGGCGAAGCTTCTTGAGTAAGGAGTTCCAACTTCGCTACAAGGAGGAAAACGGACAGCCTCTTACAAGATTACGTAAGGGTTGAAACTCAAAGAGAAGATAGGGACCGAACGGGTCAGAAGGAAGGAAACCATTGCAAAAAGGGGGAAGGCTAAAAAAAAAAGAAAAGGGGGTTCTACAATCCACCTTATTCGAGAAAAAAGGAGGGCAAAAAGAGGTAGATGGGGACGATCAGCCTGGGATAGGACCGGCGTAAGGGGGACCTTTTGGGAGGGGGACTTCCACGCGGGAAAAAAGGAGAAAGAGAATTCGGAAAGGAGAAAGGGTAATTCTCACAGTCAAACCGAGAATCCATCATCGGGGGGAAACGCTTGATCCTATCATAAAAAAGGGGGAAAAAAAAGGGGAAAAAGGAACAGATAGAGTCTTCAAAGAAGAGATTGGAAGGAAAGCATACTCCTGGGGGGAATGGGGAAAAAAGTCGATCCTTACCAAATTAAGGGGGGGGTCCCGCTTGGAAAGGGGGGAAGCACTTATACAATTTACAGGGGATAGAAAACAGGGAAAATCGAAAAAAAAAGTCGATGGAGGAAGAGGGGGGGCTTTATAAGGTCCCAAGGAGGGATATTTAAAGGGTAGGCAGGGGGGAAGGGCGAGACATTTCGGTCTCCTATGGAAGGGGAGTCCCAGAGGATAGAAAACCCAGAGAGGGCGTCCGGTGAGGGAAGTAGGGCTGGAAATGATCTAATCAATAAAAAAGGGGCTCCAATTGGGAGAAAAAAAAAGGGGAAGACTACGACTTTTATATTCGAGGAAAGGAGAAGGGTGGGAATTTAAAGAAGAGCCGCAAAAAAAACACTTGATGCAAAAAGGGGAAGGAGGGGGGAAAAGCAAGATTGACTCTTACTAGTCAAACGGGGGCGGGTTCGACAGAGAGAAAGGGAAAGGACAGCACTTCTTTTTTCTCAAAAAAAGGGAGAGGGGAAGACCCTCGGGGGAGAGTTCACGGGAAGAGAGGTTTCAAAACAGGGAAAAAAAAAGGAAGTAAAGCCTAAAGGAACTGCACCAGGAAAACGAAGTCATGTCACGCCGGTATTAGGGAAAAAAAAAAAAAAAAAAAAAAAAAAAAAAAAAAAAAAAAAAAAAAAAAAAAAAAAAAAAAAAAAAAAAAAAAAAAAAAAAAAAAAAAAAAAAAAAAAAAAAAAAAAAAAAAAAAAAAAAAAAAAAAAAAAAAAAAAAAAAAAAAAAAAAAAAAAAAAAAAAAAGAAAAAAAAAAGGCAGGGGGAAACATGTCAGAGAGAGGGCGGAGAAGAGAAGAAGATTTTCCGAAGAAAAGGGGGGAAGGAAGCGATCTTAAAATTCCTATTGACCAAAGAAATCTCACCACCCGGGGCGGGGGGGGAAACCAGAAGCGGAGGTCACTCCATTGAAAGAAAAAAAAAAAAAGGAAGATGGAGGGAAATGGGAAAAACAAGCTCAGCATCTAGGGAGGGGAAGAACTAGGGAAAAAAGTCGTTTTATGATACGGGGGACGGGAGGCAGACAGACTTCATGTCGTGTTTTTAGTTACAGGCCGGGGGAGAAAAAACAAAATAAAGAAAAAGAAAAGCGGAGGGGGAGGCCTTCATCCAGGAAAAGGGGAGGGGAATTGGTAAATCCCTATTCTACTGAGAAAGTAACCTGGGGCGAGCAAAAAAGAGGAGGAATTTGCGGAATTCCTACTGCTATCACTTGGGGCAAGGGAACAGAGTCCTCTAAAGGGGGGCTCGGCCCTGAGGGGAAGGGGTGACCGTTTGGGCATCAAGTCGAACGGAAAATCGCAGGAACGGTCTTGTTCCCTTCTCTGGAGATGTCAGAATAAAGGGGCAAAGAAAGACATCTTCCCCTACGCCACTTCCACAAAAAAAAGGGAATGGGTGGGAGACCAGGGTAGAGGGGGAAAAGGTCAGACCGTGGAAAAAATTCGAATATAGAAGTAAAAAAGATGGAGAAAAAGAACGAAGAACTTTTTCCTGCATTGGAGTCAAAGAACAACAACGCGACAACGTCTAAGTAGGGGGAAAGAAAGAGGTCGAAACTCACAGAACTCGCAGGAAAAGAGTGTCCTCCCCCCAGTAAGTACGGGGGGGGACCAGAAGAAATCTTGCGGCGAACAGGCAAAAGAGGGAGCTCTGGAGTCCATCAGACGGAGAAGTAACCATGAACAGGGGAAGCACGACTCAAAAAAGTGAAACTAAGCAACCCTTCACCGAGGGGAAGGGTACCACGTGGGAATGAGTAGGAAAAACGGTCCCCCCACGAAGATAAATAGAACATCTTGAGCAATACCGTTCCTGATGAGGAGAAGGATTTTAAAAAAAAAAAACAGAAAAATACAATAAACTGTCATCAGAAGATGGGAAAGAGTGTTTCATGCTTGCCGAAACTAAAACATTGAGCAGTGTCAGGGGAACCGAAGCGGCGCGACAAGGGGGGGGGTAAACTTTACCAGACTTAGAAAAGATCAGGGCGTGTCAACAAGCTGAATGGCAAAAATAAAAAAAGTTTGTTCAGGAAAGAACGAAAGACACAGGAATCAGGCGGCACTATCACGCATTTCCATCCATGGGAAAAAAGAACACACACCAGCCAGGAAGGAGATGGAAGAAGCACGTCCCGGTTACTGCATGGCAGAGGGACGAACCTCCGCACAGCTCTCCCCCAAAAAAGGGGGGGAGGGTATGCTTGCCGCACACCCCCTACATCTCTCCACCCACCCAGCGACTGTGGAAAGAGTTGTACGGCCTGGCAGAGGTACCACTTCACATACTGAGAGAGAATTGGCGGTTGGGGTATAGGGATGGATGAATTACACCTCCTGGAAATGGGAGGAGATCCTCACTCTTCTTACCTCGAGGAAAAATAGGCCCACGACCAAGCCAAACCACCAAGCCAGGAGAGCAAACCATAAATTCCGAAACTCAAATGCCCTCCACTAATAAAACTCAATACTGCCCCATACACACAGAAAAACACAACCATAGCAAAACAACACAATACCCTTCCTACATACACAACACATCGGCAAAAAAAAACACATAAAAATAAATACACCCTACCCCACCCTGCAAGCAAAAACCGACATACCAGGTGTCTAACATGCCGCCCACACCCCCCCCACACCCCACCCACAACGGACCGCGTCCACTTACCACCCCCCAGCCTCTCGTATAAAACCTGCACTGCCACACGCCTCCGAATGTAGTTAGTGGGTGGATAATAAATTGAGTATCACACAACAACACATAAGATCAAAAACTCGTCGTTAACCACACACACCCCCACACCCAACGCAACTCAGGATGTCTAAAGGAAAAATCAAGAACAAAAATAAACTAACACTATCAAACGATCTGTCAATGTTTCCACAAATGGGAATCCCAACCCCACCCCCCCACATTTGGCCTGTTTTTGGATTGACTTGCCCTCGTTCCTCTCGAAACCTGACACCAATTCCCATTGGTTTTCGTTGCGTTTAGTAAGAGCTCTGATGCGAGATAGACATACAGGACACCCTAAAAGCCCGAACCGGGCATTTGAAGTACAATCAACTCGCGGATGATGCTGGACTACTACAACCCTGTCATTCAACCTAAATCGAATCTCACTCTATAAAGATCTCGAACCTCAAAAGCAAAAAACCAGAAACAAAATAATGCGTTCTCACCCACAAGCCAAGTGGGTGAGGGGGAGCCGATATGAACGCTGCACATGGGCGTGGTAAATATAAACTCATGTCCGGGTGTGGGGAAAACCAAGACAACTAGTCACTCGAAACTAAGAACAAGATAACAAATACTTTACTCAAAACGAAATGGTCTCCACCTGCACGTGTAATCAAAACTCCACTGGGCCCCGTCATTACCCATAGCAAAGAAACATGGGACGGAAGGACGGATATACAAAGAAAAAACAAGATACAAAAAATCAAACTGCAAAAACAAAAACACCCCACAATCAGCAAACGAGCTGTCAACTACCCTAACACACACCTCCTCTAAACTCTCTAGTCACTAATCTGGAACAATTGAAAATTGGTTCCAGAGCTATTCTCAATTACCGGGACGGTGGTATGTCTTGTCTTAGGCATGATCAATAACCCACTACCTGTACAGTCGAGGGGGGTGACCTATTTGTGGCTAACGTCTCTCTCTGGTTGGGGACACTTAAAGTGCGTATTACAAAACATATAACCAAAAAGTGTGATGGTCCCCATTGTGTCTTGGTGTGAATACCAATGTCAAGGCAGCGCGCGTGTAGGTTTACTTGGCGTAGAATAGTGATCAAAGGATAGGAATAAACCCTGAATCTCACTCATGTACCCCCCTTGGGTGCTTTGAAGGAAATTAGGAAAGATCAGGAATCAATGAAAACTTGCACATTAAGAGTGATCTGTTTGCGTGTGGTAGGTGCGGGTAAAAGCTGGGGTGGTAGTTATAGTGTTGTGGGGGGTTGATTCTTCCAGTGATATAGCAAGGAAATTGGTAGTGTTGGGAGTGGGGTACACGCGCAGACGGGGTTACGGTGCGAGAGAGGAGACTTAGACAAGGTGAAAAAAAGTGAAAGGGGGAGGGGGTGCTATACAGGGGGATGGTGGGGGGTAAAGGGGATGGGTTGCTAGTGGGCAGGGTGGAAAAATAGGGACGCGAATAAGTGAAGATAAAGACTTGCGGATGTAAAGGGGAAGGAAATTGCTGCCTGTGTAGGTCGGAGGGAAGACTTGTAGGGAATGGAGAATGTCCAGGGCGTCGGGAAAGAAAAGCGCGTCGGCTGGTGGTTAAGTGGGAGCAGTGATGGAGAGGTTTCTCTTAAGTGAATAAGTGTTATGAGGTTGTTTTGTCTCTTCTTGGCAATGGGCTATTGTGGTCGCGTGGTCATGAGTGTATGATTAAAGTTATTTGGTGGGGGTGGTGGGGGTGTAGTGGGATAAGTAGATGGTTAGTTGATTAAAGAAAAAGGGGGCAAAGCGACTGGTGTGGAAAATAGTGTTATTCTGTTTTCTTTGGTGGGGGGTTAATAGAGCGGTATCATGGGGAAGGTTAGATGGGACAGAAGGTCTGTGTCGTAGTGATGCAGGGGTGGGGGAGGTGGGGGAATAGAGATGGAAAAACGGATAAAGGTGACGGCCGGGAGGAGGAAAAAGGGGAACATCGGAAGGAGAGGGGGAGAGGAAAATGGCTTTAGAAGGCCAAAAAGATTCTTAAAGCGGACTAGCTGGGGTATCTCCCGACGTGGGGGGAGGTAGGTGGGTCACTTAGGGGTTTACTCTGGGGATTAGTGAGGCCTTTTGAGGTGTAATTTAGAATGGGGCAGGGTTTGCCAAGCGCGTGGAGTGTAGGGTTGGAGACGGTGATGGGAAGTTTTGGGCGTGTAAGGGGAGGGGAGTTAATTTTAGTGCACAGAGTAATGCGCCCAAGGGTTGGGTTAGGGGTTGGGATCATTGAGTGTGGTTGGGTTGGGTTGGGGTAGGTGTAGTCAATCTGAGGGAATGGCAGAAGGGGGGGGGTGCCTTATAGGTGGGAATTGGTGTGTAGGGTGGGAAATGGGGGTTGGGGTTGTGGTGGGGGGGGGTGTGTGTTGGGTTGGGGGGAAATGGTGTGTGAAGTGTGCTGTCACCAAGAGTGGGGAGCATAACGAAAGGGATTTGTTTCTTGTGGGGGAAAGCGAATGGGTGGGGAGCGGGGGGCGGGGGGGGAGGAAAAGATACTCGTCGGTAGGGGGGGGGGGTGTCAAGGCCCGACATGGCTCGTTTAGTGTGTTGTTGGGGGAGTGGGGCGGGGTGGGCGGGGTGGGAGTGGTCTCGGGGGGGGTGTAGTGGGAAAGCTTTGGTGGAGGAGGTAGTGAAGGTGTGGAGGTGGGTGGGAGGTGGGCTGGGGTCATGGGACCAGTTGGGAAGGGGGAACAAAAAATGGGTACGCGGAAGAAAATGTGTCGAAGGTGCCGGGGGGTGGTGTATGGGAAAAGAAAGGGCGGTCATGTGATTGGGATGGGTCTGCACCGGTGGGTGGTGGGGGGGGTGGTGAAGGTGTCTAGGGAGGTGTCACGTGTTGAGGGGGGTAGATAGGAGCTGGGGGTTTAAGCGGAGTGGGGTGGAAACGGAGCTGGTGGGGAGACATAGGACAATTTTGGGGTGAGGTGGCGAGCGGGCAGGAGCGGGGAGGTCCAACGGAGGAAACCTCTGGTGACAAGCTGGTCAGATCAGTTAGGGGTTGGGGAGTTGACTAAGGGGGGTGTTGGGGGGGGGGTGTGTGGTGGGGTGGTGGGGGGGGGGGGGGGGTGGGGGGGGGGGGGGGGTGGGGGGTGGGGTGGGGGGGGGGGGGGGGGTGGTGGGTTTGTTGGTTTGGGTGTGGTGGTGGGTTGGTTGGGTTGGGGGGGGTGGGTGGTTGGGGGTTGTGTTTGGGGGGGGGTTTGGTGTTTGTTTTGTTGGGGGTTTTGTTTGGGGGGGGTTTGTGGGGGGGGGTTGGGGTGGTGGGTGGGGGTTGTGTGGGGTGGTGTGTGTGGGGGGTTTGTGGGGTGGGGTGGTGTTTTTTTGGGGGGGGTGGTTGTGGGGGGTTGGTGGGTGGGTGGTGGGGGTTGTTGGGGTTTGGTGTTGTGGGGGTGTGGGGGGGGGTTTTGTTTGTTGTTTGGGGGGGTGGAATGGTTTGGGGTGTGTTTTGTGGGTTTTGGGGGTTGTGGGGGGTGGTGTTTGGTGTTTGGTGGGGTTGTTTGGGGGGGGGGGGGTGTGGGGGGGGGGTGGGGTTTGGTGGGTTGGGGTGGGGGGTTGTGGGGGGGGTGGGTGGTTGTTGTGAGTGGGTGGTGGGTGGTGGTGGTGGTGTGTTGGTTGGGGGGGGTTGTGGTTTTGTTTTGTGTTGTTGTGTGTTTGTGGGGTGGGGGTGGGGGGGTTGGGGTTGGGGTTGGGTGGTTTGTTGGGTTGGTTTTGGTTGTTTGTTGTTGGGGTGGGGGGGGTGTGGTGTGGGTGGGGGGTTGGTTTGTGGGTGGTGGTTTTGGTTTTGTGTTGGGGGGGGGTTGGGTGTGGGTGGGGGGTGTGGGGGGGGGGTGGTTTGTTTTGTTGTGGGTTGTGGGGTGGGTTGGTGGTTGGGGTGGGGGGGGGGGGGGGTTGGGGTTTGGGGGGGGTGGGTGGTGGTGTGTTGTGTGTGGTGTTGGTTGTTTTGTTGTCGGTGTTTGGTTGTTGGTGTGGGTGGTGGTGGGGGTGGTTGTTGGTTGGGTTGGGTGGTTGTTTTGGTGGTGGGTGGTGTTGGGTTTTGGTTGGTGGGTGTGGGTGTTGTTGTTTGTGTTGTGTGGGTTTTTTTTTGTTGGTTTTTGGTTTGTTTGTTGTTGTTGGGTTGTTTTGTGTGTTTGGGTGTTTGGTTGTGTTTTTGGTGGGGGGGGGTGGGGGTTTGTGGGGGGGGGGGGAGAATGCTAGAGGGCGGTCGGTGGTCATAGGGGGGGGTATGGGGAGGATGGACGGCTCGGTGAATGTTGAACTAAGGGGGGGGGTTTAAGCTTGGTGTGTGGGGGATGGTTGGGTAGGGTTGAAGTGTGCCGGTCACCGGGTCGCTGTTATTTTGGGGAAATGGGGGTGGGGTGGAGCGTGTGGGTAGTTAGCGGTAATGCGAACATAAGGTAGTGAGTGGGGCTGTGCATCCATCACTAGGGACAAAAAGTTGGATGTGAGTGGTCTGTGCTGCAGCCAAATGAATTGTAGGTAGACTAGTGCCCGATGCAATGTCTGTGTGGGTTGCAGGAAAAACGCTCCCGCGTCCGGATTCGGAAGCGAAAGGGGGACCCACTCGCTGGAGTGTAAGTTCCAGAAGTGATTAAGAGAAGGAGAGCTGGGCGTGTCCTGGTGTGAGTTGTATGGGTGGGTGGTGTGGGGGGGGGTTGGGGGTGGTCGGGTGGGGGGGGGGGGGGTGTGGGGGTGGTGGGGGGTGGGTTGGTGGTTTGGGGGGGGTGGGGGGGGTGGGGTGGTGGGGGGGGTGGTGGGGTCGTGTGTGGGTGGGGTGTGGTTGGGGGTGGGGTGAGTGGGTGGGGGGGGGGTTGGGGGGGGGGTGGGGTGGTGGGGGGGGGAGAAAGGGTGGTTAGCGGGGCGAGACGGGGTATTGTGTTTCCCGGGAAAAAAGTCTGTGCGGCCTGCAATTTAGAAAGGAAAATGGGGGGGTTTGCTGTGGTAAAAAGAGACGTGGTAATAGGTCCCTGAGGTCCGTCCATGAGCAGTGGGGAGCGTGCGTTGCTGCCGCACAGGAGCAAAGTTTGGGTGAGTTGTGTCGTGCATCTCTCAGAGGAGAGGAGGGAAAAAGATTGAATAAAAAGAGTGGGGGAAGGGGCAAGATGCACTAGAAGAAGGTCGCGTTCTTGAGGTAGGGACAGGAGGCCGCTAGGGGATGGAAGGGGGGGTTATGAGGGGAACAGCCGAGGCTGCGGGCAAGTTGGAAAGCCATTCAAAGGGAAAAGAAAGTGTGGATAGGACCTTTGACCGAGGATAGAATAGAAAAAAATAAAAAAAACGGTGGTCCTGAATCGAAACATGTGGGAAAGAGAGTGGGGAGACCGGGAAGAAGCCGGCGCGACCGTTGTGAAGAGAAAGAGCTTAATGGAGAGGAGAGCCACGTCCCAGAAAACCATAATCCCACAGAGTTGGTACTTCTTCTGTGGGATGGATCACCGTGAGCCCGGGGGAAAAAAAAAAAGACCCGACCACCGGGGGGGGCATGCAGCGCTGGACGGACTCAGGAGAGTTGGGGGTTCCGTTTTTCGGGGTTGGTGTTGGGGGGGGTTATTGGATTACCCAAGGCAAACGATGCGGGTAGTCGGTAGAGTAAGTCAGGAAAAAAAAGGAGAGCCGCTTGAGAAACCAATCTTGTCGGACGGAAAAGGGTGGGGGGGGGGCCAAGTTTACGTTCATTGTGACCAAGGGCACACTGGGTGAATAAAAAATAGTCAAAGGGAGGACGTGTTCGAAAGGAGACGGGGGCCTTTCTGTACCAAAACATCTTCGCCGCTTCTTCTTTGGTGTGGGGATATCGGAGGGTAAGGGAGCGGATTCAGGAGCTGGTCCCTGTTGGGGGGTGAAAATGGGAGAGCGGGGGGAAAGAGGGATGGCGAGCCTGAAAACGGAAGTGGAGAACGGGTGACCCTCGTGCGGTAAGAGTGCGCGAACGGAGGCAAAAAAACCCGAGCAAAGATCGAGGGATCAGGCATGTGGGGAAAGTCTGTGAAATTAGGGGGGGTATCCACTTGGAAGAAAAGAGAGGAAATCGTTAAGAGTCACTCGGAAAAGTGTTTATGATTAAAAGAGGGGGAAGGGTCAGCTTCACACATTGCTGGGGGAAGGAAAAACTGAAAATTGACTGGAGGATGGCCCTCAGGAAGTAGGAAAAAAAAGAAGCTTACTTAGGTAGAAGGCATTCACCCAGGAATAGAGAAAAACTTGGTGAGGGAAAAGAGCGGCGCAGAAAAATGGGAGGTAGCAAGGCATCCCGGGGCCGAGCGAAAAAAATCCTTCAATTCTCCTGCCGGGACTGTAGGAGGAGGGGAAAAGGAGCCGAGATCTACCGGCGCTTTAATGAAAAAGCTCCTTGTGTGACAAAGAATCCAGCACCCGCAGGGGGAAGACAGGTCCAAACCTAGGAGTCGATAAGGGGGAAGGAGATCACGCTGTATAAGGTTTATGCCGGTGAGCGGGAAGTGCAGGTACTGTCTGCGGGTGCGGCCCGAGCAAAAGGAGAAAAAAATAGGAGTGTTTAGAAATATAGCTGAGAAAGAGGGGGGGGGGTCCAATCAGAGGGAAAGGAGAGAAGAGGGGGGGGACGGAAGGCAACAAGCGTTGGGGGTAGAGATGGAGTGTTAAGTAGGCAGGTCAGAGATTGGGTGGAAACCCGCTGTTGAGTGCGAGAGGGACAAGTTTCGAAATGACAAGTGGAGGTTGGGGCAGAGGGGAAGGGGTCGATCGAGAAAAAAGAAAGAGACGGGATAACAGGCCTATCGGGCGCGTGTAGGGGTGGACAACGAGGAAGATCATGCTCGTGCCATGGGGATTTAGATGTGAAACGGGTGAAAAGACGGGGGGGGGGGGGGGTTCAGAACGGGACGCGGGAGAAAAGGAAAGATGCGGGGTGGGTGGCGTCAGGAGAAAGGGTGGGTGGGAAAAAGGTCGAGCGAGAGTGGCCAGGGAAACAAAGAAAATGTACGAGCTGTTCCCGCCATGGGATAACGGAGGAAAATGAAAAGCTAAAAGGGTTGGTCTCCCACGGGGTAGCGAGAAAGTGCAGTCGAAGACTCCGAAAAAGAGCCACAGCAATGGGGCTGGACCAGTACGAAACCAGGTTCGCTTAATCGGAGGGTAAAACTTGAAAAAAGAGGGAGAGGAGTGGGAACGAGGGGACAAGGGATTTTCGAAACGAGAGAAACATGTGGGGAAAAAAGACTTCTTTGGTCTGGACACTAGGTAGGACTCCGTTTGTCGCGGGGGGGGAAAAAAAACCTACGCGGAAGTCAGCACCGTAGAAAAAAATAAGAAGATCGGCGCGGCTGGAAGGAAGGGATACAGGTGGTAAGGGGTTGGGAACTTAGGGAACAGACGGAGAAAAAGGACTCCCTGATCGCGTGCAGGCGGGACGAAGATTTCCGAAGGGGGGGAAAGGGGAAGTCGATCTGAAAAGTACTATTGGAAAGGGGTGGGACGGTAACCAAAGCGGGGTAAGGACAGAGCGAGTTCAACCAGACCGTGAGAACTACATAAGATGGAGGGGAAAGGGGAGAAACCCATCATCTCGCCGGGTTAAGCTAAAAGGACTGCACCGACAGGGCACCACCGTGGAGGGGGTTGGGGGAGGCGAGAGAAAGAAAAAAAAAGGACTGCTGATCCCTCCAGGAACAGTGCTCAGCCAGAATCGTGGGAAAAAAAGTGGGAGGGTAAAGCCCTATGCGTCTGATCTTTAGGGGAAGGAGAGAAACTGAAGAGGGAACGAGAGACGGGCCGACCAGGGAGGAGGGCCAGATCTTAAAAACCGGTTTCCTTTGGGGGAAGGGGTGAGTTTTACCTTGGGTGTCAAAAAAGAGGAGGAACGGTCTTGGGCAGAGAGTGAGGGGGCGCTGGTCCGGCCATCGCCGCTGAAGAGAAAAAAAAAAAGCCCAGGGTTCTTACGGAGGGTCTTGTTAAAAAAAGGGAGGAGGTAGAAAAAAAAAAATGCAATGGATCGCCGCCAGAGGGAAAGACTTGTAGGGCCTGTGATAGTGTGGGGGGGTCTGCGATCTCTCTAACAACAAAGGTGAAGAGAGGCGGAACGACGAAAAAAGGGGAGACGCCGATCTGAAGAGCAATTCGAAAAAAACGCCTCAACCATGACCGTTGGAACACAATCACCCTGAAGCCTGGTTAAAGATGAGATGGGAGATGCCGCCAATATCCCCGCTCAAAAGAATAGAAAAGAAAAGGCCGAAGACCATGTCAACATCAACAGACCGTCACAAGAGGTACCAGAATCTGGCAACGATTTATCCGAAAGATTCTATCGGCGCGGCGGGAGAAGAAGGGGAAAAAAAAAACGTGCAGTTCGGTCTTACCATGAAAGAAAGCTAAAAACCTCAGAGAAAAAGCTGGGTTGGGAAAAAGTCGGTTGATGGATCAAGAAAGGTTGGAAGGGGGCAGCGGAATATCCGCCTAAAAGGGGAATGCAGCCGACTGTGAGAACAAAAGCAGGATTGGCGCTTTCTTCTCGGGGCGAGTTGGTACCAATAAGAGGGGGGGAAGAGCGGGGGAAGGAAAAAAGGCTGGAGCAAACTTTTCCATCTGGAAATGGGGGCAAATGGGGTAAAGTGACCTCGTCAGAATGGTGAATAAAGGATGAGAGTACTGTGGCAAAGAAGAGAGCGGTACCCACCCACCTTCGTCTTCGCAAGGAGAGGGCAAACCTTAGCTATCAGAAAGGGGGGTTCAAAGGAATACGTGTCAGTTTCCCGTGGAAGAAAACGTCTAGGTCTGGGAATTTTTTTACCCTCGAGGGAAAATTAAGAAGGATAAAGACGAGAGTGAGAGACAGTTCTGAACTAAAGGGGGGGAGAAAAAAGGGGGGTCAACAAGGCGTTTACTGAGTGCCATCTTCAAAAAGGGGGGAGTTTTTATGATTAAAGCCTAAAAGAAAGAAACTTCTGGGTTGAGAGAAAACTATCAAGGAAGATTAAACTTGTAAAGGATCGGAAGAGGCTGGCTTATATGCATTCAGCAATTATCTCGGAACCCCTGGAGGGAAAAAAGGTTCTGTTCATAAAGACTGTAGTTAAAAAGAAAAAAGGGGGTCTAATGAGACAAACACCAGATAGGGACCGGAAGAAACCCAGCTCCGTAAGCTTTAATATGCGAACACCTAACCCGGAAAAAAAAAAGGATGGACGAGAAAGAGAGGTTCCAAACCTAAGGGAAAATCATCCTGTTATCCCGCGTACCGGGAGGTCAGTTGAGCGAATTGACCTTACCGTAATTCACTAGATAAAAAAAGGAGCCCTGCTCGACTTGGGGGAGGAAAAAGTATGGCTCCTTAAAAAAAACGGGTTTCAAAAGAAAACAACAACAACGGAGGGGGAGGGAAGAATCGGCTCAGCGGATTGGAAACCCGCTGGTGAAAGTTTGACTGGGAAACTAGAGGGGACGAGTCGGTCTAGTGATAAAGGGGTGATCGGGAATAAAGCCATATTTCAATCGACGCTTGGAACCTCGATGTCGGCTCCTCGAAAGGAGGCTGTGCGAAACTATGAGAGGCTGGTGGTTCATAACGTCCTGCGGAAGGAAGGGCCGGAGAGACCGGGGGTGCCCTATAGAAAGGGTTTACGAGCTGTCAAAGACAGGGGGCACGACGGTAGCGAAGTCTGGCAGATATAAGGGGTCTAACAAGAAGAGCGAAAAAGAGTTCTCCAAGTTTTCATACCTAAGAAGAAAGAGGATGAAAGGGCGATGGTACAATGTGGTGAAAAAAAGGACCCTTCGGCGAGCTAAAGAGCAACGCGTCTTTGAGTAAGAGGGGAAAAAAAAAAAGAAAGTCACAGTAAACTCCTTTTTCTGGAAAAAAAAAAAAAAAACGAAAAAGGGGTAAGAAGGGCGAACGCAAAGGGGCTCGGATGAGCTTAGGGGGTTTCCGGGGTGCATACCGGGGGGTCAACACCCGTTCCCATCCCGAAAAAAAAAGAAAGGCCTCGGAAGGGAAGGGACAAAGGGGACCGCCGGATGAAAGGTACAAGGGGCCAAATGAATCGCTCAGGGCGGACCTGGGAAGATTTCCGAAAGACGGGGGATAAGATAGTCTGTAATCTGAAAGAAGCCGGATAAAGGGGGGGTATATCAAAAAAGACGGGTCAACCATGACCGGAAAACAGTGCAAAAAAAGGAAGAACAAAAAATGGAAAGTTTGCGAAGAAGGGAAGCGTATAAGTGGGAACAAGGAAAAGACGCGCCAATGCCGTCACCGGAAGGAAAATGAAAAGGCGTTGGGAGCCGGATCGTCCGCAAAAAAAGGAACTGGCCGCAAAGCGAGGCTGGGCTGGGGCGCAGCCTGAAGCGGGGTATGCGAAGAGTTCTGGGGTCATGAACAGGGAAAAAAACGATCGAATCTACTGATGCCACTGAGAAGAGTGAAAGAAACGAAACGGACAGGGGGATGAAGGGGGCCAGAAGGAAAGAGCCCCAAGTGATCGAAAGAAAGGGAGAAGGGAATGGAAGCGTGGTAAAAAAAGAAAAAGGCCCATGCCACAGCGCCAGGAAAAAGAGTGTTAACCTCTCGTGCTTGTTACAGGTAAGGAAAGGGATCAGTCAGTCCAGAAAAGACAAGAAACGAGAGGAAGGGC
>Ga0179593_1299402_pt1 | contig 19229 bp, 17 predicted proteins | sample CZODoug2_1_08_16_FD_185931 | JGI IMG/M metagenome (GOLD analysis project Ga0179593, IMG submission 185931) | Vadose zone soil fungal communities from Angelo Coast Range Reserve, California, USA - CZODoug2_1_08_16fungal (PacBio error correction) | ecosystem: Environmental > Terrestrial > Soil >...
GCAAGAAGCGAGGTCAAAAGGATCAGAGAAAACTACAACTATGGAGGGGGAGAACCGATTTCGGAAAACGGGACACTTAAGGTGAGAAAGAAAAAAACGTTCTCAACCCGCTCCGCTTTTCAGGAAGAGTATACGCTCTAGGGGGCTTTATTCGGCAGTGTGAACACGAATCCTGTGCGCGCTTTAAAGGTGGATGGAGAGAGACGGAGAGGATATTTGACCATTGCAGGGAGGAAAAATCTTTCAAAGAAAACCCTTGGGGGGTCGCTCCGTGAGCAAACGGGGGGCTTGTGAAGAGAATAAAGTTCGGGTGGGGGGGCCAAGAAAAGGCGGATAGGGGGGCTCTTGCCACTCTCAGGGTGGCCTAAGAACGAGCAACTCAAAGCCTCCAAAAAAAAAAAAAAGGGGGGGGCCTCCATCGAAGTGAAGCAGATGTAAAGTGCACATTAATTGCATCCTAGTAGCGCCCGAATGGTCAGACCGGGAGGGATCTGCGAACTCGAAGGGGGAATCATGTCCGATGACGCCCGCTGAATCAAAACATACATATGGAGCTGGGTATCCTACGCCTACAAACGTGAAGCAGGAACGTCGACAAAACATCAAAATCAAACACCAATTGGAGGGAGGAACTGTCGGGGGGACGAAAAACCCTTCTCTTCACGGCCGCGGAATCGGTATATACAGTCGAGCCCGGGAGACCGAGGGCTACGGACGGGTGTCTACAATGGAAAACGAGGATCAAGATGAAGGAAGGAGAGTAGAGGGGCTCGCTTCGCGCTGAACGCGACATCAAAGGCCATTCAGTCTAAAAAGGAAAACGACACGATGACTTAAGTACGACTGCTCGGCACGCTGCAGGATCAGAAGAAAGGCTATCAGAGCCGGGACGCTCCTACAAGCGTCCAAATGGGAACTCGAGGAGAATCACCATCCTACCAAAGTGCGGAGAGTAGAGCCCGGAGTCCTGCCAGAATCAGAATCTGATATCTACTAAAGGGGAGAAAAACAATGAATGGAAGGCCCGGAAAAGGAAACGGTCTATAAACTGAGTTGGCTAAGAGGAACATAGGGAAAAAATCTAGCGAAAGGGAATAAGGGGGTAGACCACATAGGGGGAAAAAAGCTCAAAACAACACACAATCTCGGCAACCTTAGATGTAAACGGACCGTTAGAAAGGGGAGGGAGAAGCAGAACAAGGTACAAAGTGGGGACGTGGGTTGTGGGGTCCGAACGGCCAGCCTGGGGACCGACAGACCTAGCCCTTGTGCGGCGACTGAAAGACCCGTTGGGCACGGCTGGCTGATGGAGGGGCCGTTCCAACAAAGCAGGAAGGCCCGGACCCCTGTGTGTAGGGGATTATTGGGGGGGTGAAAACGGAGGGTCGAGTAAAGGAAGACGTTCGCTGATGGTGCTTCCCAGAGGCCGACAACACTCACGAGAAAACCCTCGATCAGAATGAAAAGTGGTTCGTTGCAGGTGGTAAAACGAACAGCACACCGCTTTGGAAGGCGCTCGACTTTGGCAGGCAGCGCCTACCCTGGACGCCCATGCGGCCTTCAAATATAAAACCCCTGAGAGAACAAACGCGCTCATCACAAAAGGGAAAAAGGCGCGTAGGGGGGATTTTATCCTCATCGGAGGGGTAACAAACGTACCAAAAAAAGACAAACTGTTCTTGTAAAGGTGTCTAACCGTAAGGTACGGGTGGTGGGGGATATGGTTACGGGGGCAATGGATTTGGGGTTCCAAAAAGAGCTCGTCAGCATTGGCGCGGGGGTTTTGAACCGGGGCGGCAGAGCAAAATGAGGAAAACAGCATCAGTGAAACGCGATCAGGAGGTCACCGCGGAGGTCTAAGAACGCAGGAGGGACGGTGATTAGAATCGGAGTAGCGGGGAATGAACTCTAAGACGGCAAAATGAAGCAGGGGGGCTTGCCCGTTGAGCAAAGGAACGTTTGAAAGGGGGAGGGGACCGTCATCAGAGGCGCTGGGCCGGACTCATGGTGGAACGCAGATAAATGTGACTTGTCGGAAGAAGAAACCTGACTAAGATTTGACCTACAGTGGAACAGGGATACAAGATTGAGGAGTAGACGGCCTGAAGTCATGGGGGAGGCGTATTACAACTCTGTCCTTCTTTCAAAGATCAGGGGGAAAGAGAGAACGGAGGTTGGGGGGACTCATCCATTAAGGTTGCCGACCAGGCGATCGAACGACATGGGTGGACACACCTCCCTGTAGAAAACACCGGTTATATCCGGCGGGTCCTAAAAGGGTGTCATGGCACCATTGCCTAACCTTTTTCCCAAAATCCAAAAAAAAGGAAAGCGAGCGAATATATTCGGAGTCTAAAGACCAGAACCGGCTAGTCAAACACAAAGATTCGCCGGTCAAAGGAGGAAGAACTACACAACAACGGAAAATAATTCTAGCCGACAATGAGTCGGGTGGATGGGGGTTGTTCAATCGGTCCATCGCGAGAAACAACAAAAACTTAGAAGGAACTCAGGGAGTGGCAAAAAAGTCATATTTGGAATTGCTGGAGTAGTGTACAGGAGTGTGTTACCGAGTTACTCCGATCGGGGGGGCATGCTATGAAAAAAGATACTTTGTGTGGAAGCAGGGTCTGGTCTAGTCTTCGCCGCCGCTCGGGGCAGCGATGCTTGGGTTATGGGGGGGGCCAAAAAGTTTCCTTAAGGGTAAGGACACCATTTGTGACCCTCCAAGATCCCGGTGCATTTGAGAGCCAGTGCTGGGGAAACGGGTTGTTAAGATTGTCAGTAGTAGGGGAGTCTTTAAAAGGCTGAAAAGGGCTATTAAAAAAGTTCGCTAGAAGCTAGGATTGGACCGAAGGAAAATTTGTCATCGAACAGAAACAGTGCTTCCAGCCGGAAATAAATCTTGAGATTTGGGGATAACCTCTAAAGCCAATCACAATGAGGGGTAAAGGGGGGGGGGGGAGACAATTCAAAAACAGGGTGGCATTTAAGCAACGTGTCAAGCCATCCAGCGACAAGCCTGGACGCCTTGCCCATGCTCTTTCATTAAAGTCGACTGTAAATCCACCGGTGCAAATGTGGAAGGGAGATGGAGACGTGCCTCTCCCAAGGACGTACGCGAATGATCCCATAATCAAACGGTATTAGACGAAGGATACAGGCCAAAAAACCTGATGTGAATAATGTAGTCGGCAATAGATAAAGAACTTGTGTGCTGTTGGCATAAGTATTGACGAACACAGAGGGAGTTTCACCACCAGGCTAACTCCATTTGGCTCTAAAGTAGGTTAAGTTGACAATCCATTGACGCAAACGTAAAAAAAAAAAAGGCGCCGAACGGTCTCATACAAGGATACAGGAGTTCTGGGATTGGCCATTCGTGAGGAAAAACGCCTCCGCTGAAGATACGATCCTCCCTGTGGTAAGTTTGGGCTGGGGGAGGGGGAAGTTTCTGAGGGGAAGAGGCCGCAGCGTCAGAGTGGGGGAGATCGGAGCGGTCAAACGTAGAGCTACTGGGGAAGGTGTGATTTGATCACCCTGAAAAGAAACGAACCGACGATGAGATGCTCTTGATTTGGGGTTAAAGGAACAGGAGTTGAAGAAACCTACTCAGCGAAGGATTGAGGGTGCGATCTTCAAAACCGAAAGGACCACCAATAACGCGAGTACAGTAGTAAAAGTTCCTGCGCCGGCTCGAGGCAAGAAAAATCATACATCAGAAACAAGAGGGGGTTTTGGAAGGAAGGGGATTGACACTGTCTCCTCTTCGTTGTCAAACACTGTTCGAGGGTCGGAACACATACCACTAAACGGGGCGGGGGGGAGGGGGAGTTCTTAGTCTAAAAGAAAAAAGACCACGGTAATGTCCGAATCTAAGTTCTTGCAGGAAGGAATGACGAAAGTTTTGAGAGTGTTCAGATGTGGGGGCTTGGGGGACAAAACGAATCCCTGCGCGGCGAGTTTCGAAGGTCTCAGCCGTGGGATGGAGTGGAACTTGTGAGAAGGAGACGACTTGGGCCATCTAAAGTGCTGCAATAGAGTATGGGGGGGGCTAATCGGTAGAGAGAGAGCAGATCGGAGGATTCCGGACACAGGCACACGGGTGTTGGGGTAGGTGAGGAGAGACCGAAGGACGCAAGTGGGCGAAGTAGTCGAAAAACGGACGGAGACTATCCAGCAGTTTCCGAATGGAATCCCGACGCAGAGCCGAATTATTGACGAGATTCGTGAAGAGGAAAGGGGTCTTTGGGGTTAAGCGCATACAAAAAAAAAACGCGTCTATCGTTTAGAAATACCCGGGGAAGCAGGGAAAATTGGAGAAAGCAAGTGGGAGAGATTAAGACCTAGAAAGATGCAACCGATGAGGGAATTCAGAAGAAAAAGGGTCACGGTGGCCGGCAAACGAAAAGACGAAGGTCAGAGTGGATGATTTGTGGATGGTGACGGGTTGGAAAGAGATTAAAATAATTTCTGAGAAGCGAAGGATAAATTTCTTTGGGAAAAGGGAACAGGAGGGCGTCGATCAGTGAAGAGAGATTTACACAGGGGATGCCGAGGGAGGAGCGACCAGGAAAAACGGGAAAAACTTCGGGGGGGGAGTTGTTGACAGTAACTTAATGGAAAACCTGGAAGGGAAGGTCGATTGGGATTGTCGGCGGGAGCTGCGCAGGAGAGCCAGAAGGGGGAACGTAAAATTGTAATACAGCTGCGCCAAAAAAAGGTGAGGCGAGTTCACCAATAAGCCCTCCTGGCGCACGGCGAGCAAAACGGGAGAGGCAAAGGGGCGTTCCCTATGTGTCGCCATGATGCTGTGTCAAAGAGCCAAGCGCGAGAGCGACCACGTTTAATCGAGGGGGAGGGGCACAGTCCTCCAAGTACCACTTTCAAAAAGCTAGAATAGAACGGAGGAGACTAAAGGGGGGGGGGAAGGGGGGGAAAGGAAAATGGGGGTCATGAGCAACATGGGAAAGCAGGGGGGGGTCGCAGTGGGGGGAGGAAAAAGACATTAGTTCAGAGCAAAACAGGGAGGGAGTAGGAGGAGTAGTTTGTTAAAAAACAAGGGAAGGTACGTGAAGTTGATAAAGGGAAAACACGGAGGAGAGGAAAAGAGCTCTTGCCAGTGGGAAAGGGAGAAGGTTGGTCAAAAAAGATCAAAAAGCGCGGGACACTAAAAGAAAGGAAGGGGGGGAGTTACAAAAGGCGTAAAAACTGAAAAGAAAAATCCGGGACAGATGCTTTGCCCGGACGCCCAACTTCCTACAAACCCGCCACCGAAGCGGCGGAATACGTGGCGAGGAAGAGGAGGGGGGCTTAAAGGGGTCGGGAGAGGAGGACGGACCCAACCATCCTGGACGCTGAGGCATTTGGCTCGGGTAGAAGCGATGACATACAAGAGAACGGTAGAGGGAAAAATCGGGAAACGCGGTGACCGAAGAACAAACTGGTGGCGGTCCCCCATGCGGAATTGCAAGCCGGCGGTTTAAACTCTACCTTGGCAAAAGGGAGGGGGGGGGGGAGTCAATATGAGTGCGATAGGGCTGGCTCGGATTGGTTCTGAGAGAGCCGAGAGCGCAAGCCGCCCCCTCAAAAAGTGGTGCCCAGCAGAATCAAGAAAAAATTCAACGGGAAAGTAAGATTGAAGGGCGAATAAGCGGCCGAAGTGGAAAAAACTCATTCCTGACCCAGGTCTGACGTCCGCCAGGAATTCGAGGCGGGTATTCATCGATATGGCCGCTGCTTTAGAACGGTCGAAACAGAACCACGAAAGACGGCCCTCTGTACAAGCTCCCTGAACGCTCGTCTCAATGGGAGAAATGAGAACAAAAACTCCAAACACAATGACTGACCTGGTGGGGTAGGAAGGCATTCGGTGAAAATCCCTGGGGGGCCCCCCGGGGCCCTTCGAGGAATGCCTTCATCTTATTCGGAGAAGTCGCCGGGCCTAGCATCTCCGCGAGGGTTGAGAACATACTTAAAAACAGAGGCTAAAAGGAGGCAGGTGCCGCCGCGAATTGTGCTCTTCTTCGCTGAACTAAACAAGAACAGCAAAGCCGTACTCCGATCACGGACGGCCGAAGGGCAAGGAAACGTCAGGCTCGGCAAGCGTCGGCTAAATGGAGGCGCCAGGCTTGTTCCAGATACGTCCCTCAGATAAAGACTTAGAACCAATTTTAAAGAGGTAGAGTAGAAACGCAAAACGGCTTGCTTATCGTATTTAAAAGACGAAGACCGGGAATCCTAGAGGAGAGATAAGAAGGTGCAACCAATTGAATCTAGGGGCAAGGAATGTCCTTGGAAAAAGGAAGTCTACAAAATGTTTGCTAAAGAACAGGAGAAAGAAGGGAGCAACGAGTAATAGAAGAAGAGCAAGGGACCTAGGAAATTGCCAAAGAATCAGGTAAATAAGCACGAACGCATCTTTACGAACCTTATAGGGAAAAAGGTAATTGGGGTCTGCGGGGGGGAAGTCAAGCATAAAGAAAATTACCAACGGTGAAGGGGAGGTTTTGGCACAAAGGATCAAAAGCCGTGAGACAGAAGCTTAAAAGAAACAGGGGAAGGCAGAAGTCAAACAATGAGTGTCTAGGAAAAAAGGGTCTGGGAGGGTGATGGCGTTACAGAAAGCAGGAAAGTGCCGCAGAAAGGGAATATCGAGAGGGGGGGTCGGAAGGGTCCCAGTAAAACCTGAAAAGGAAGGGGTGGGAGGAAGGGTGCGTTCAACAATCGGTGGAAAAGAACCAAAAATCAGAAAGGGGAGTACGGGGGGGACTTTGAGTTTGGGAATCCCAATCACACCCTGGGAATGCTCTCGCGTGACCTTCGCAAGCGCGAAAGCTACCACAACTTCGGAAAAACATAAAATCAAAGAGAAAAAACGAGAAAACTAGCACCTGATACTGTACAAACAGAAGCAAACTATGGGCTTTTACGCATCGAGGGGTGGTTTGGAAGACGATGGCCCAAGAAGAACGAAAGTAGTCAACCGGTTACCGTTTGCAGGGAACCGGGCAAGGTCGGTTGTTGAGATGGACGTCAATGGATTGGTTTGTTCCAAATAAATACCAGGGTGGGTGAGTCAGCAAGGCATTCTTGGGTGGTTTACCAAGGAGGGGAGGGGAGAAAGTCAAAAAAGCAACAGCAAGATCCAGTTTCTTAAGGGCCCCTCGAGAAGGAAAAGAGGGGTGCGGAAGGGACGCAGAATTAGGGGCACAGGGGGAAGGAGGGCCGCGTCTGAGCGTACGGATGTAAAAAAAACAAAATGACGGCACGCATCGCAACAGTTCGATGGCTAAAAGGGTGAAGGGACGATTTCCGGCACCGCGGGGACATGAAAAAGCGAAGCAGGCGGAGGAATGACCAGGGAAACGCATCTACCTGTGAATCCGCTCATGGGAAAAGAAAAATGCTTACTGTGGATTTTGAACTGAAAGTGGCGGTAGGACCAAAAGCCAAAGAGCTTTCGATAGAGTATGACATGGGGGAGATGAAAGAAGACTTTCTTCAGGCAAATCGTTAGCACGAGAGAAAATATGGAGCTCTTGCCGAAAGTAACGAAAAGTTCGAGGATAAGAAAGAAAAAATTGTTCATCACACAATGATGCACATGGTCGCAAAAGCAAACCGGGATATCGGCACCGCAGGGAAAAAGGACCCAATTTCAGGGAGGGTGCCTCCCAAAAAAAAGAAACCAACCAAGGAACGCGAACTGAGAGGCGGCACATTGGTAGAAAGTCGCCACACAAATAATGGAATCCATGAAAAAGAAAGGAGAGGTCAAGAAAAGAGGGAAGAAAAAGACCCTGAATAATTCTAGCCCTGACATTAAGTATGAGACGTGTCTTTTGTGCAAATCACAAAAAAAGACTCAAAACAACAATACAACCAGTAGGGAGAAAAAAGAGAAGAAGGGAACAAAAAAGACACCTACCATTGGGGGGGGGGAGGTGAGAATGGGTGGGCAAAATTTTCTTGGGTTCTATTTTCTGCCGGGGGGCCGAGTTCGGGGGGTTGCGCTTTTCTTGAACTATTAGGAAGCCGCGAATCTCGTTCCCTGAAGGTTTGGATTTTTTGGAGAAAAATTGAATACAGGGACAAAATGACACCAAGGTAGGTGACAACGAAGTAAAGGTATGGGTAGATCCTGTCTGATCAGGGGGAACATTTTCGCGATAGGGGGAAGGGGGAGGTAATTCTTCAATGAGGTCAAGCAGTTCAGAGAGAGATAATGGTTGCCCGAGAATATTATTTCCAGCTATCTCCCAGATTTCAGACAGAGGCGAAGCACGGATAGGTGGGGGAAGAAAGGGAACCGGTAATTCAATCCCAAAGTGTTTAAAAGGGAAAAAAGCTGGAAGTCACAGGGGGAAAGGAAAGTCCCTCAAAAGAGGGTCAGGATCAGAAGACTTCTTACGGGAAACAAAGAGGTGCCGACGTCGACTTCTCTGAGGGCTAACCATCGGGCATATGACGGGGCCGTAGAAGAGCTAAAGGAAACGCTAAGACCGGAGGAAACAGCTCACAATGAGAGTGGCGTAGAGAAATTCAAACGAGGGGGAATAGACGGGCCTCGAAGAACTGGGGGGGTGCTGGGGGGGGGGGGGATCAGGTTTGGTGAAGAGACGGAAAAAGAGGGGGGGACGCCCCAAGCTAAAGGCGGGGGGAGTCAGAGGAATGTATTTTACACAAGCATTGACGCAAGGGATCCAAAAAAACAGACTTAGCAATACTGGGGTCCCATTTCTCAGGGCGTTCTTGAGGGGGCCAGGGATAGAAAAAAAAAAACTCAGAAGAAAGTGGTAAAAGCCATATCGTCGCAAGTCAAAGGGGGGGGTACATAGTGGCAGTGAAGCGGAGGTCTACTTTATTGAGGAATGGTCCGGAAGGGGGGGGATGATCGGCGCAGGGAACTAGATAGAATTCTCGTTTGGTTGGGGGCCAACCAAGAAAAACGACGATCAGATTGAGGGGTCATGAACGATGTTTTTGCGCAATACGTGGAAGGCAAAACTGACTAAGGCGTGTGACGAAAGCAAAGGACCCGAGGACCGACAATATCGGAATCCAAAAGGTGAGGGACTTCCTGAGAATGAAAAGAGAACGCAAAATAAAAGCAAGACATCGAACGTGGAAGGAGGAAAAAGTGTCTCACTGTGTGAAAACACGGAGGGGGATAGCGGGGGGACTTAACTACCACTGGACAAACGTGTTACTGCGAAATTTAGTGTGAGGAATCAAAAATCGCCAACTGTCAGCTGAAAAGAGGGTTGGGCGGCAGATGCAAGGGAAAATTTGGGACTTGAGGAACAGGGGAGGGGGGGTCAGGGCATCATGAGACTTCAAACGGGGAGCAGTGTTGCGCATTCTCGATGCCGTTGGCAAAATCAGTCTGGTATTAAGACCGTCCTGGGAAAGGAAAGGAAAAAGGGACTGCAGAGATATGTGGCGACAAAGGACGTAATCGGCGATCAAGAAAGGATGGGGCGCTGCCCGGAGAAAAAAGAACTCGAACAAACGACGGGTTTGTAGGGAGGGGAAATTGAGGAACGTGTCACTGGTTCCTAAAGCGAGGAGGCGGACAGGGAGCGGGGGGGAAAGAACAGCAAGTAGAGGCCCTCGGGAAAACAAGAATATTTTCGCTATCAGGAAGTAATTCACGATGGAGTTAAGAGGAGGAGAGGAAGGTGTTTGATCATAAGCTAACATCCACGATCGCTCGGAGGAATGCAAGGCCCCTTGGGAGCCCGAGTGGGTTCAAGGATTGACTAAAAGACAGGGTGAGAGCGTTACCCGAGTCGACTGAAAGACTAAGAAGAAAGTAGAAGTAGATCAGAAGGAAGGGTTGTCCTGCAACCTAAGGAGGACGCCCAGGTCAGAATTTTGAGGAGGTTGGGGGAAGGGGTGGGAGAAAGTTTGACGGGAGTAAAACGAAAGACGGGGGGTCAATGGAGATTCTACGATCCTCTCTGCTTATTGGAAAAGTCGACCGGCGGGCGGAAAAGCACTGCCAGAGGAATAAAGGAAGATCTAGAGAAATGGGTAAAGACCGCACTGCTGGAATACTGAGGAGGGAGGCAAAAAAATGGTTGAACATAGGTGGAACCGGTTTTTTGAAGCTATGAGGAGAGGGCCAAGGGACGGGGAGTCGTTGAAAGCGGCGCTATAGAGCGCCCAGACAGGGGGGGACGATCCCTTCCAAAGGGAGAATGACTGACGCCACCCAAAAGGTGAAAGAGGGGACAATCCCCGCAGCAAAGAAGGGATGAAAGACGACAGGTTGGGTTTCAACGCGTTCCGAGGCATCGCACACGATAGAGGGGGAGATCTCCAGAGGGGGTAGCAGGAAAAGAGGGGGGAAAAAGACCCCTGGAAAAGAAAAGAAGCGGAAAACATATTCTTCAAAGTCCTCCGACCGAAAGCAAAGAGTAAGAAAAAAAAAAAGAGGAATCAAGAGAGAAAAGTTTCGGGGGAAAATTGGGGGAAAGGGTAAAAGACCCGAGAGGGGGGCAAAAAACAGGGTGTCGACCCGCGGGCGAAGAGGTCCGGGCTGAGTTTTAAGGGCGTGAGTGATTATGGTTAGCCTTCAATGCGGTTGGGGGGAGAGAGATAAACAAAAAAAATGAGGATTATTAAAGAAGGGAAGAAGAAAGTAACTGCGGAAGGCCGATTTGTCAACCGGTATAAAGACAACAACACCTCAGAAGGGGATGTCTTAAAAGGGAGGGGAGGGAAACAACACTTCGAACTTCGCAGGGAAAGACGACTTGGGGGGGAAAAGGGGGGGAAACAACTTTACGAAAAAAAAAGAGAAAATTTCATCGGTCGTACGTTCTAATTCCAAAAACGAGTGAAAGGGTGAATTTTTAGTAGTCGATGACCGGTGAAAAAGAAATCCTGTGCGCGAGTTTCCAATTGCGTCGATCGCGCCAGAAAGCAGGTAGAAAAAAGAGAAGCTGGGAAATGGCCCAGAGAAAAGCTTTTGAATAAAACAAGGTTAGGGTAAACCACGTTCTCAGGACGTAGGCGGCTGGGGTGAAAGAGGACTGTCAAAATTTAGGGTGGCTCATATGATATAGGGAAGAAGCGGCGGTGAAAAAAATCAGGTTATTTTCTACTAGGAAGGGGAGGGAAAGAAGCCCAGGAAAAAAGGGAATCATCGAATTCAAAAGAAACAGAAGGGACAGGACATAAGGGGAAGGGACAGTAAGAACAAAGGAAAGTTTTTGTCTAAGTCTTCAGGAAGGCTTGCCGCCTCGCAGGAGAAGGGAGAGAGGATCTCGATTTCCCTGGGGTTTTTTAAAAATAAAAGCTCGCAAGAAAAAAAGAAAATAGAAGGGGCTCTTCATCGAAAGCGCCCGGAAAAACGGGGTGGAAAGAAGGGGGAAATTCAAAAAACGAAAAAAAGAGAACAATGTACGTGGTCTTCCGTAAAAGGGAGGGGGGCAGCCAAACTTCCCAGGAGAGATAAGGCCTAAATCCAATAAGAGGAGAGGGAGAAGGGCTACTCGCTCCCTGACGGTTGCTAAAAGAAGAAAACAAAAGAGCTAAGGGGGAAATTGCATGCCAAGAAGGATTTTCGAACGTCTTTGCGCGAACTCCCCTCAACCGACTTTATCGAAGGACAAGAGAGAATGTGCATGTTCAGGAGAGGCAAGGGAGGGGGGTCTAAAAAGGGAGGAGAGCCGCCACTATGGATTCAGAGCAAAAGCGAATCAGATCTTCTCCCGTGGAACTCGAGAGAGAAACTCAAATACCAATGACTTATCAGAGGAGGCCAAGGATCATCCATAAAAAAATCCTGAGAGTAGAGAATTGGGAGGGGCAACATGAAATCTCGTGAGATCAAAGGGAAAGAGGTAGTACGTCTACGAAAGAAAGTGTTGAGTAAAAAGCCGAAGGCGCAACCAGAAGCCTCGTAAAAAAAAAAGGAAAAGGGGGGGGCAAGATGCGAACAGATCAGCAAGCTTGAACTGACATGCACCGCAACCTTAGCTGTATTACAGTGTGGGGGATGGAGGGGTCGAGAGCATACCCTCATCAAACAGGGGGGAAAACTGGGGGGAATGGCATACTAAATAGAAAGCCTGTTCTAAAAATGAGAACAGTTGAAGGAGAACTGAAAAAACTGTGGGGGGCTGTAAGGGTCTTGAAAGTGTCATTGGCAGTCAAACCGCGCAGGCGAATTAAGGGGGAAAAAAAAGGTGAAAGATCGATAGTGAGCGGTGGGAAATGGTCACCGCACCTCAAGATTCGCTGGCAGTAAGTGGGAAATCAAAGTTGGGGAAGGTAAAACCATAACGAGCAAGCCAGAGAGCTGAGTTTACTGTTGGGGGGGGAGGGGGGGACAAGACCAAGCAACCTCTGGGTCAGTCAGAGATCTTTGAAATTCACTCAGAGACGCCAAAACTTCGGCCGAAAGGGAAAGAATACAACAGGGGAGAAACCTCCTACTCAGAGAGAATGCAAACTCTATGTACCAACATGACCTAGTGCTGGGCCTCGGATTGGGTTGGTACTAAAGAGAAGGGGGGCCGACTCAATGAAATAAAAGGGGTATTCACAGGGTATTTTCTAACCGGGAGGGGGGGAAGGGGGGGGTATAGGGTGCGTCATGGGGGGGTGTTTAAAAAATACGCTAAGAAACAAGCGTTAGCGTCTGGGTGGGAAAACGGGGGCTTCTTAGGAAAGATCAACGCAAAAGAAAAATCAAAGGAGGTAGAGGGGGAACGCTCGTCTTACACAGCGGGGGAAGGTCTCGACCCAGAGAGCGAAAAAATCTGGGGGAAGAAGAGGAGAGTACTGACTTGCTCATGGCGACTTCAATCATAGAGAAGGGGAGAAGGGCGTTAGCCCGGTAGAAAGGCACTGGAAGCAAATCTGGAAAAAGGGAAAAAAGCGATGCTGCTGAATCCTGACGAAGGGTGATCCGGGGAGAGCGACCGGTGACTTGGGAAAAAGGAAAAAAAGGGGGATAAAGTCAGGGGTATTGGCCTACCGGGTCGCGTATTCCCACAGAGAGGGAATTCGAGAGGCTGCAAGAAAAAGGGTTATCGTGACATAACTCTTTCCCAAAAGGGCAATCCTACGCGAGGGGAAAAAAAAGGGGAGTGGGGAAAGGAGCCCGTGCGTCCAGAAACTTCTAGGGGACAGGACACTTGGGGGGATCAGCACCCTGGAAAACAAGATCGCACGCACCGGAGAAAGGGGAAAATCAAATGTGCAGAAAAAGAAAAGGGGGCCTTTAACTTGTTCCGAAAAAAAACCCAAACATCGCTCTAAGAGGAAAGAGGGGAAGGTCCGGCGAAGACGAGACAAGGCGCACACACAAAAAGAAGTCTGAAATTTTCGCATGAACCAAAGACTGGGGAGAACCAGAATCACAAAGCAAGTACCTAAGGACTAAGAAAACTGATGAGTCAAGGGGAGGTTGTTTTGGTCAAATTGCCTCAACAAAAACACAGGAAGCGGGAAAAAAAAGAAAGGGCTTTGCAAAGGTGGGGGGGCCTTTTTACGGTTTCGCCCGCCTCTCCCCCTCTGTTCCTGGAAGGAGGGAGGTAGGTGAAGGGATTAAATGAGTGGATGGGGAGGGGGGGGGGGGGGACTGAGTGGGGGAGGAACGGGAGAGGGATGGAGACCCTCCCCTCGCCGAAAGGGGCAGTGGTCGATAATTCTGTACTTGGCGGGGGAGCCTCAGTTATGGAGGCTGGGGTTCATGCATTCGAGGGACGGGGGTGTGTGAGGAAGGGGGGGGGGTGGGGAGGTTTACCCGTCTTACCTCCGAGAGATTAAGAGAGGTTTTGGGGGGGGGGGCTTTTTGGGGTCTACCCAAGTTTCACGCATGGGGGGAGGACAAAGGTTAAACCAAAAAAAGAGAAAGGGGGGGAGAGAAATGGGAAAATTATGCAATCGTGGAAAATTCGGAGAAGATAGGGCGGGGAAAAAGGTCGAAATGCAAAGGAATTCTCGAGAGAGAAAGTTGGGCCTCGAGGAAAGGGAGAACGGCACCGGAATGTGAAAGCTCTAAAGCATCGATTGGTGGAATCTCCCCTAAAACCAGGGAAGGCCCAAAAAGTCGTTGTGGAAGGCAAAAGAAAAAAGTCACAAATAGGTGCGAAAAGTGGTCTATCGCAAGACAGCATGTCCTGACGGGAACAAGATTCAAATTTCCGTAAAGGAACTGGGGAAAACGAACAGACAAGAGAACATCGGGGGAAAAAAGGGGATTCGTTCCGGGAGAAGAGAAAAAAAGGACCTACTACCTGAAATTCCAAAGAAGAAAGGGGGACTAAAAAAAAGGGCGACTTCCCGAAAACGGGGGGAAGAATGAAGGGCCGCAGAAGAAGGGGAATGTGCTGTTGGCCTTTTTGATATGGGGACAGCGGGGCCGCCGGGGGGAAAAAACACCAAAATAGAGAATTTGCTGACGACGTATTAAGTGAGGGAACAAAGAAGGGGCGAACCGAGGCCCCAACACGACCGGGGGTTCAGAAATGGAAAAGTTCCACAGTGGCGTTAGTTAGGTGGTGAATAAAGGGAGTACCACCACGCGAGAGTGAGGGACCAGGTAGAAGTCCCGGTGGTAATATATTTGGCAAGGCGGGAAAAGTTTTCTACTGTGAAAAGGGGAGGGGCCCAGGGCAGGGAAGGGGGTGGTAGGCGCGAAAGGTAAAGAGGAGACACTGCAAAAAGGTGGGGAGGGGAGGCAACCCCAAAGAAAAGCACAGCCAAATCTAGTGCTTACGGGATGTTGGGAAGCCCCGATGAAAGGAACACTGGGACTCAAAAGAAGTAGGGAGGTGCGACTCCTTTAACCAGAGGCCGGAAAAAAAATCAGCGAGAGTAAAACGGCCCTTGGTCCTGCGCACGGAGATTGGAACGCCAAAAACGCCAAAGAAGAGAAAGAAGGGGGGGTTAGGCTGAAAAGGGAGAAAGAGGGAGGTCCCACGGCGGGATGGTCGAACACAGACCTCAAGAAGGTGGGCATGTATGTTCTGCCCAGAGAAAAAACAGACCACTGTCAGTCTCCAAAGTGGAAGGAAGCTGCATTCAGAAAGCAGTGGCTTTAGAGGGGACAGGGGTTTTACAATCAGGAAGCAGGGGAGCGACTCGCGGAGAGGGGGCGCAAGTCCTCTGGCAGTGGATGGTGTAGCAAAATCGTCTGGGGAGTAGGGGGGAAGCCTGGCCAGAGAGAATTGCGGCAATAGAAAGGAAATGGGGGAGCAAAGTCGATCTCGTATCAAGGAGGAGGGCGTCGGAAGAGGAGACCAAAGAAACGCTTTTTGGAGGAGGGACTATCAGAAGTACAAGTGGGAGGGAGACTCGGGAGGAGGTCGTACTTCTTCGTAAGGAACAGACCTGGGGGAAAGAAGACTTGATCCCGAAAAAGGTGAAATCCGGAAGTTTACGGCAAGTCAGATAGGGAGAACGGAGAGGATCGTTTAAAGTAAAGAAGACTATCCCCGTCCTCTTAGGAAGGCAATGAAACTGCTGGGTGAAAGGGGGGAATCAACGTCCTTAGGCGGGAGACCGGCGACTTAGGGGAAGAGAAACTAGAACAGGAGATCGCAAATTTGGGGAAGGCCCCGAATTAATTACGACAAGTCATCCGGGTGGGGAAGGTTTTAGGTTGGGGGGGGTCTACGCCCTTGCGTTTAAGTCTTTCCGGGGAGAGGGGAGGGGGTACATAGAAACTGAGCGTGTGATGAGGGCGAATTGAGGGTGCCGCGAATGCTGAAAGAAGACTAAGAGCAGGGACGATGAGACATATCCTCCGGGAATGGTATAAAAAGGAGGGAGAGAATTGGGGACAAGTCAATGTGAAAAAGGGAACTCTGGGAGATTGCTGCGATGGAGGCAAATGGGGGAGGGTTCTTCTTGGGGAAGGAGAGTAGGACCAGAGCCGCCTATCAATTGTACTCGAGACCCTAGGACGACCGTTCCCACCAAAAGGGGGCAAGGGAGATTTCAAAGCCGCCGAGGAAATAAGGGCGCACTGGGGCCGGAAAAAAAAGAAGGTTGATAGAACCGGGGCTTTTCCAAGGGTCGATCCGCTATGGTCTCAGAGAGACCATCTATTCGATTGAAGAAAAAGTGGTAAGCACGCGCACAGGATGTACATTCAATCAGACGAAAAAAGAGAAGACCAAGTGAAGACTAGAGATAAAAAAGAAGGAAGAAGCTGAAAATGGGGGATGTTTGAGAAAGTTGGGGGTCAGTGGGAAAGAGAAAAGGAGAGGTGGGATCATTGGTGAAAAATCGTGGGGACTAAAGGACATTCCCTTCTGAGGAAAATTATGATTTGGAGGGGGGGAAACGAGGACGCAATTGACTGGAAGGTAGAGAGAGCAAAAAAAAAAAAAAAGAAGAGGAAAAGAGAGAGATTACTAAACAAAAAAACTGCAAGGAAGGGGCGGTTTTTTCAAAAAGAGAGAAATCAGCCTAACTACAACACTCTCAGACAATTGGAAAGGGGAGGGGCACAGGGGAGGACCACTTGCGAGACCACTGAGATTCAGGAGGTGGGGGCCCACTGACCACAACTTTAAAAAAACGCACCTTGGCAAAAAGCGGAGCGTTAAAGTACTCAAGGGCAAAGGGGGGCTTGGGGTCGGAGGATGTCAAGCACAGGTGAGCCGATGATTCAACGGTTTGGGGAACGAGAGCCTCTCACGCTTGGAGAGGGGGAGAAAAAAAGAATGGCTATGAAATAGGTAAGAAAAGACGGGGAATCCCTGTTTCTGACATCAGGTGTAGAAAGGGGGGGGCTTAGTCGAGGGGGGGGGGACGAACGCCCTTTCGGGAGGGGGGGCGTAGTCCGGTAGGGGGACTGAGTCGTTGTTAAAAAAAGAGGTAGAGTTCTGCTCGAAGTTCCGGGAGGACTAGAAAAGATCCCCCGAAAAACAGGTTCCGAAGGGAATAGTGAACGGGGGGGGGAACCAGAAAGGGGAATGTCAAAAGAAAAGCTCAATTGTTCGAATTGAGGACCATTTACTGAGAGGTCCGCATTAGAGAGATGAGGTCTAGACTGCTGGCTTTGGCGACGGAAGAAAGCGGGGCAATCATAAAAAGCCAGAGGGGAGATTTAGACAAGCCCCAGGAAAAAGGAGTGAACGCACAAAGTCGACCAAAACATACCAAAGCCTCACAAAGGAGAACCTGGAAAAGTCATGTCGGTGCCGGAAAACCGATCCTGAGTAGGAAAAAAAGTCAGCGGCAGTCCGAAGTAGCCGGGGTCAGAAAGGCTCAAGTGTCGGAAAGCCGGGAACAGAGAGTCAAAGTGGAAAGGCAGGCCGCCAGAGAGGGAGGGGGGGGGAGGTCAGGAGACGGAGGGGGGAACTCGCCCATCACCCCTTTCCTCTCAGAGAAATAAAAAATCGTACCAGGCTGCGCTCGGCTCACAGAGGTCTCAATGTCGGTCAAGCCCCTCTTTATTCAGAAGGCCTCTAAGAAGAGAGCCAAGGGGAAAATCGGGAGAAGCACGCCCTAAATCGGTGCGTATCGTATGTGAGGCAAAAAAAAAACCATAAAGCCATCGGGGGTATTATGAGACTGGGGAAAATGAATCTCGGGCGCCACTGTGAATATGGAAAGGAAGTGTACGAAAAAGAAAGGGAGTTGGGCTAAATACAACACTAAGAGAAGAAAGTCGCGCCGAGCAGGACAGAGTCATATTTGGAAAATAACAAAGAGGGGGGGGGGGGGGGGGGGGGGACCCCGAAAGGGAGAAAAGGCGATTGCCCGCAACCTTAGAAAAACTTACAGTTGGGCTTGAGGGGGGGGCAGTGAGGACAAGCAGAACATCATCAGGACACGTGGGTAAGGGGAAAATGGTGTGGGGGGGGGGGGTGGGGGGTGGTGTTTCAAAAAAGGGGACAGAAGGGTGGTGAATAAAAGTTGAGGACAGTGTCATCTCCTTAAAAACCCGGAGGGGTTGTGGAAGGGGCGGGTGTAATTTTGTAAGGGAAACGAAAGAAACGCAGCAGGTCATTACCTGGGTCCAGAAATTGAATATCGATTTGGGTGGGGGAGTCGGGGTTCCCTGGTCGCAAAGAAGGCGTCTTGATAAGGGGATCCAGTCTGGCCTACCAAAAAACACGAAAAATCCCTCAACTCAGGAGTCCAGGGGAGTTTCTTTGGAGGGGGTGGACAGACCAAAAGAAAGACAAAAAAAAGCTTGTAAGGCGCTCGAGAGTTGGACGGAAGAGCGGAAAAAAAAGAGGTCCGCCTGCGGCCGAAAATCAAAAAAGGAAACCTCTAACGGACTGCCCAAAGATATGGGAAAACGAAGGGGAGACGCTATGGCTTTTCCTCATCGGAGGGGGACATAACGATAGGAAATCCTACGAAAAAGGTAGCACCGGAGGAAGAACAGGAGGGAGGTGGGGATATAAGGAGTGAAGGAGGGGGGAACTAAGGGACATCAGTCATGCAACAGGCGGTAGCTTGGGGGGTTTGGGGGGAAAAACGCCTCCCTTCGTAATAGAAACCTAAAACACACACATCAAGTTCTTGAGGGAACGCTATCCATGAGTAAAAAGAAGGGGGTAATTCTAAGAAGAGTTCCCGTGAGATTAAGAGGGGAGTAAAGAGGAAAGGAACTCGTATTCTCCTGTCAACGGGTAAAATGCGGGGGAGGTTGGCTTATCAAGTTGATAAGATCTTTATAGCAAAATATCTTGGGGGAAAGGCAGCTAGGCCTGAGGAGAGAAGGGGGGTAACAATAGACGCTGAATCTACTTTGAATTTTCCGGATCTTTAATACACCCTGAATTTGGGATGGCCTTACCGTTCTGCGTAGTACAAAGCGAGTATTTAGGGAAGGAGGAGGAAATTAATGGATTTCGAATGACATAAATCGGTTCCTTCGTGCAAAATCCGCGGCCAGAGAGAAAGGAGGCCAGAGGGAGTTAAGATTGCACGACCCGGCGATAGCTAGGGTTGGAACCAGGGGGAAAAATTCACTTGATGCAAAAAAAGGGGTAAGAGACGGGGGGGAGGTTATCAATGGTGTCGGGGAGACAAGTGCCGTTAAAAATTGTGGGGGAAAAATCCCAAAAAGCAACCCAAACCGGCCGGCTATCTGAAAGGAAGTACGCAGTGTAAAAAATAGGACAGAAAAAAGGAGACGCACAACACAAAAAGAATACTGAATAGCAATTAACCCTCCAGTGGCAAAAGGGAAAACAGACACTGAACCTAAGCAACAGAAATGAAGATGGGGATTTTTAAAA
>Ga0179593_1495707_pt1 | contig 19229 bp, 20 predicted proteins | sample CZODoug2_1_08_16_FD_185931 | JGI IMG/M metagenome (GOLD analysis project Ga0179593, IMG submission 185931) | Vadose zone soil fungal communities from Angelo Coast Range Reserve, California, USA - CZODoug2_1_08_16fungal (PacBio error correction) | ecosystem: Environmental > Terrestrial > Soil >...
GGCACGCTGAATTCTGGGGGAAAGGGAGGAGCTGCCTTTCCTGGGCCGATAAGAAAATACTACACGCTTAAAGTGGAAAGACGCAGCGGGGGGCAGGACCCAGTACACCGACAGATAGGGCACGGGGGCTGGATCTGTCGAAAACACGGTTCTCGAAGAAGAAGAACAGTGCAGACACCTACGCCTCGGCGGTCCCGGGCCTCAAACGAAGCGCCGAAGGGTTGCGAGGGGAAGCCACAGTCTACCTCCTCGAAATAATCACGAGAGAGGGGGGACTCTCATTCTACAGGGAGTGGGAACCTGAACGCTGCCCGGAGCCGGAAAATCTTCATTCATGATCTGTAACTGCTTGGGAAGGGGGTTTGAGGCATCCGTCACTCGCCCGACTCCACGGGTGCCACAAAAACCAGGTGACTTCGAGGGGAGGTAGAACCTGCGAACGAACCGACTTTCCGAAACACCCGATAAATCCCATCGGGAAACTGAGGGTCCGCCTAGGGGGTAAGTTTCAAGCACGACATTCAGAACGCTCAAAGGGAAGGGGGAAAGGCCGCAAGGGGACAAAGAAGCACCCAGAAGGGCCCGGCGACCCCAGGCCACAAAAACTTGTCGGGCCGACCAGATCCAGGAAGGGCTTTCCGGGGACCAGCATCCAAATGCCCAAGAAAAGAAGAAGCCATCGGCGCGATGCCGCAAGCGGGAGGATGAGGCCACCAACCATACCACACAGGACCCTTTCCGGGGAGGGGGATAGGCTGGAGGGCACCAAAAAGGTCGAATAAACTCGTCCGGAAAGAAGAGATCGGGGAAAGCCAGATAACTCCCTCTCTCAGGAGTCCGCAGGGTAGGGCCTACATCCTCAGGAACGAATGCCCGGGGACACTCTCAATGAAAAGAAGACGCAGCCGCAAAAACAAAAGTTGCCATCACTCCGCGGATAGAACTTCCTCATCGGGCGGGCGACCCGGTTGCGCGCGCCAAAAAGATCGCTGCCCTGAGGACACCCGACAAAACGACCTCCGAAAAGGGGGGGGAAAAAGGCTCCCCCTCCTACGCAGACGCAATTCACTGAAAAAAAGAGCAGGGATTTTTTGTGGTGGGACCAGCCGGTTGTCCCGGGGAAGTCGGCTGGTACTATTCAAAACAAACCGGCGGGGGGGATCGCGGGGGCGGGAATTGCACAGCCAGAAAGGGGTCTCTCGTCCCGGGGGTGCTGTTGTAGGAAGGGAGAATGAATGGAGCACATGCTTTAACAGGGGCAGGAAGGGCGGCGGGCAGTGAAGAGCCCTAAAAGATCGGTGACTCAATTAAAGACGCTTTCCTGGGGACCGGGGCGGAGAAGTCGTTAGAAAAAAAGAAAACGCTTCGCAAGCTTCACCGGAAAGCGTAGAAAACGCCCTGGGGGGTGAAAACGGGAGGGAGTGGGGGATGTCCAGAAGCTGGAGGGGCGGTTTATTTGCATCGCGGGGACGCGCGAAAAAGTAAAAAGGTAGTGAGGCAAACTGTCGTCAAGGCCCTGCGACTGCGGGGGGAGGAGAGAGTCCAACACAACAGAGGAGGAAAAGAGATGATACCCTCCTCGAAGGAAAAGGGGAAGAGCACACAGCGGGGCCCCCCCGGCTGTCCCGGCCGAACTCTAAAAAGGCACACCTACACAGACAGAAACTAGGCAAGGCCTCATCGGAAACGGGGTCACCACCCCTACGAGCAGAGGGGAGAACATGGCCGAAACGCTGGGGGGCAGGCGACTAACGCCAGGCCAGGCCCGCCATGCCGGTACAGAAGAAGTCTTCGCATTACAAGGGGAATGAGGCGTTGGGGATGGAGATAATGAATTATCCGTAGGAAAGTCAAGCACCAAATGTCAAAATACAACAAACCACGTGGACAGTAGAGAAAAAAGCGCGGATGCTGTGCGTCATTACAGAAATACCCAGCCGTGATCTGGAGCCAAGAAGGATTAAGGACAATCACAGCTTCAACACCGACGTGGCTTCTTATATGGGGGGGTGTCTTACTGGGGTCAGGCCGCCTTATGATTGGACGGGCTGACGGTCGGAGGCCGGGTCGGGGTAAGAGGAAAGAGCTCTCTATGGGCGGGAGCTAAAGGGTCCGAGATGAAAGGAAATCAGATAGGGAGGAGGACGCCACGGGGTCCGGGCTGCTGAGGCGGAAACAAAGCAATGGGCATAAAAAAGCGCTTTACTTGGGCAGATGTAACCGGACCAACAAGAAACATCACGACGCAAATTCAAGAGGGGGACTCAGGGTGGGTCCCCGAGATCAGGCTGGAAAAGTCGAGGTAGGGCACCCATTTCCGTGGATCCAAGGCAAGATGAACGCGTCAGACGGGGCGAAGGCTTGGGCAGGAAGGTCAGACCGGGATGGCTGAAACGCGGGGCTACGCCGGAGAGCGGACCAGGGAGAGATGCATTGGGCCATACCCTTTACGGCCTTGAAAGAAAAAAAATCGGGGGAAACACGCGGTGGGGGGCGTCCGCCGGCATCGGGCATGACCCCGGGAAAAGAGCAGATTAGTAGGGTGGCGAAGAGCGAAGGGCCGCACTGCCCAGGAAGAGACGCAGCACGGGGAAAGAAGGGGGGTAGGGACGTCGGAAGGGCCAAAGGTCTGTGATGGACGAACAGGCGGGAGCACGAGCAGTTAAAGGGGGGATGAGTACAAAAGTGCGCAGTGGAGGAGAAAGATCCCGGCACAGCCGGTAAAAAAAGAGCGGTCACCGGCAGGTCTGTAGCGGCGCCTCCACAGGAAGCAAGAGAGGATAGGACTCTGGATCTAAGAGGAGGTCAGCTACGATGAAAAAGACCGCACCCCCACACGAGTGCACCTGCACTAGCCGAAAGGGGGGAAGATGAACGCTTGAATGCCGTCTAGACCCTGGTGTAAACCGGAAAAGCAGCGTGAGGGACAAGTGGGGTCGAAGGAAACCAGTAAGATGGAACACGATGGAAAATAGCGGCCCAACCGAGCGTGGAAAAATACCTAAAGCGAAGACAAGTGCAAAACCGAATCCGTCAAGAGGGGGGAGAACAGGGATGATCTCAAAACCACAACTGAGGGGGAGAGATGAGATACTGAAAACTGAGGAGAACGAGTTCGGGAACCTGGTAAGCAGGCCTACGTGGGGATTACTAAAAAACGAGGAGGTGCCGATACCCGGGGCGGGTCTTTAAAATTACGCGCCGGACGAAAATGAAAGACGTCGGTGCGGACACGGCGGTATGGGGAAACCCTGGGAATAGAAAAGGGAAAAGACAGATCCCCAAACGCTATGCAAGCGGAAAGGCGATGGGCCGGTTCAAAGCGGCGCACGAAGGGTTCGGGGATGGCAAGAAAAGTATACGAAGGAGGATCCCACGAGCCGGCGGAGTTCCAGGGAGTTGGGGGGCCCGACCCGGCCTTCGAAAACCTGAAAAAGTCGTCTGCGAGGGAAGGATTTTCGGGAGAGTCGGCAAATCATCAAGGTGAGCAACCGGGTTCAAAACCAGTGGCTGCGGCGTGCGGGGGAAGAGACAAAGGTGCGGAAAACAGACGACACCAAGGACAGCAAAGATTGTGGGCGCACCAGTTACAGGCGAAAGGGCAAACTAGATACCAGGTAAGGAAGGGGGCCGCCGCTGGACGGAGTCACCTCCAAGGCAGCCGCACGCCACTCGATGAAAGAAAACTCAAAAACATGCGTAACCCCGGATGGGCCAACATTACTCCATGGCAAAACGAAAAAAGGTAACCGCGTCTCGAACCTGGGAGGTAGCTGACCTGCCGACCCAAAAAGAAAGAACGTAAAGTACCCGCCGCGGGCAAAGGGCGGTGACCTCAGGAGATCCCCGAGGGGGAGCCAGACACCTCAAATAAAAAATCCTACTCTTTTAGAACAGCACTCCCCAAGAGGAAGCTGAAAGAGGGGTCAGTCTTCACTAAATCCTTGCCCGGTTACACCAGCATCTGAGCCGCCGCAGCCGAAAGCGACCCGAGGCGTCCGACCCGATCGCAGGCGTTCAGCATCCGGGACTCCGGGGGGGACGCCTCGCGCCCAGATAAAAGAAAATCGTCGGACACCACAAGGCATGCAGAACTTCGCAGGAAAGAAGAAATAAGACTACCCGGGGCACGGCAAAAACACCAGAATCAAAAAAGCGGGTGGGTGGGGAAAATGGTTGTCCCGTCATCGACTGGGAGAACGAATTAACAGGTTTACGGGGGAAGGGAGGAGGGAACAGCCTCCTCCGTCTGTCAACCGTGTCTGTTCTGGGAAAATAGTGGGGGGGGGCACCTTGCTTGAAAGGGAACGAGCGCAGGAGTACGTCACCTCAATCCAACACACAGGGACTGACGGAAAACGTCACTACGGTCATAGGAATGGCGGAGCATTCGACCTCTCGTTTTAAAGCCCAGACGCCGCCTTGGTCCACAGACGGCATAGAAAAGGTGGTGACCACTTCTTACATGGATGGAAAGAAAGGCTGGAGGGTACGAACGGTCGAGTCAAACTTGGTTCGAGTAGTGAAGCAAAGCCGGCTGCGACAGTCCTGGGGCCGACGAGGGGGGAGGATCTGAAAAACAAAAAACAGGGGAAGGGGAAGGAAGGGAAAGGAAAATAGGAACCGTCGCAGAAGGCAAAACCGCCAGTATGGCCGACTACGACGACCAATTCAGGTTGGGGCCGAACTGCGCCGGCACCTAAAGAAGAAGCTTAGAAAGAAGCAACCCGTGGTCACCAAACAAAAACTGAGACATCTTGTGCAGTAACGAGCGAACGGGGGCGGCATAAACGCGTTCACTCCAGGAAGCTGGAGGAGGGATTATGAGAGACGTCAATGAGGAGCGAGTAGTGAGGGAGAGACTCGGCCGAAAAGGGGGGCCACCGGTGGCCCTCCAGGCTTCGCACAAAAAACACCATGAAGGCGCGAGGCTGGTAAGGCAAACCTAAACCAGGGTGAATCGTCCCAAGCCGAAGCGGGACAAAAGGGCTACAAAACAACCCAGAGGGGGAGAGCCGAACAGGGGGAGGGGCACTAAGCCAGGGAGGGATATGAACACCAAGTTCGGTGAAGACGGTCAGCGAGCGATCACGGGCGGCGGCAAAAAGGCGACGCAGGGAAGGGAGGAACTCCTGGAGAAGAGGAAAGGGACTGACCGGTTTTCGAGAGGAGGATGTAGGAAACCAGCATGAACAAAACAAAGAAAACGTGAAAATCGGCAGGAATGAGGCTGTAGGGAACTGACCACGCCGTAACCCACGGGAAGAGTGGAGGAGGGGGGGAGAGGCATCATAGATACTCGGCCGGAGAGTGAAGTCTGTGCCGGGATCTACACAAGAAAAGAATGAAACGCTAGGAGGCGGGGAATTTCCTGACCCTGAAAAATGGGGCTTCGGGGAAAAGTACATCTTTGGCTGGGATAGGACAGGAGGATGAGCAGTTACCAGCAGTTCCCTGCGGGTAGAGGGGACAGGACACGCCCGGTAAGAAAACTGATCACTGGAGGGGTCCCTATTGCGCCGGGGCGCACGTCAAAGGGAAAGTTCCAAGTATGCCGACAGTAAAGACCGTGACCTAGGTTCATGAAGGAGGGATTCTTCAAAAGAGAAAAAAAACGTTAAACAGAATTTGAGGGGGGGGAAAAAATAGTCAAAAGTGATGGGGTCGACTTGGTCTGACGAATTTAATAATAAACTGGTGGTTGGGCTTGCAAAATTTGAGGAGTTCGTATCCAGATGAACTGAACAAAGGGAACAGCTCTCATACAGAGAAGCGAGGGAGAAGGGACGTGCAGGAAGAGGGGGACCAACCCTGAAAATCTAGAATCGGACGCTTTTCCTTGCTGGGTCGCCGGTTCCTTAACACATCGGAGCAGTAGGGACCCGGACTCGGGGAGGCGGACGTCGCAGGGTGCTCTGCTCTTCAAGGAAGAAAAAACTGGGGGGGAGAAAAACGTACGCACCAGAGTGCGGGTGCCTTTGGGGAATGCAAGGGACCATGACGTAAAGCTGCCCTATGGACCTAGCCGGCCCAGCAGGTCCCTTAGAGAACCACGTCAACGAAGAAGGGGGAAGGTGACAACCACGAAAGGACAGCGTTTGACCATGAGCTCTCGAAAAAAAAAAAGATTATGGAAAAGAAGGAGATACCTGGAGGCTGCGAAAGGATGGGGAACTTGTCGGGCTCGCCGTCGGACGTGGGAAAGACAACTGAGCTTCCAATTAGCGCCAGCAGGGCAGCTTCCCTCAAGGAGGAAGAAATAAAAAGGCGCGGTTGGGGGCAAGGAGGAACTGGAGCACCCTCTCGGGCCGACTAGCAGAAAAAACATCGGATCCTTCAGAGCGATGAACAGGGGTTGGCTACAGAGCGATCCGGTGGGAGCTTTCAGCGACCCAGGCTACGACTCTAAATCCCGGCTTCTCAAGCGGGCGCAGGCTTAATGCTTTTTCCCGGAACCAAAGGAGAATCAGTCGAGGAGAGAAAGGGGCGAAGGGGTCTTCCGAACATCCTCAAAAAAAAAAGGGTGAAAGTCAACGGGGAAATGCGCGGTATTACAAGAAAAATCGATCAGCCTGCAAAGAAAGAAGAGAAAAATCACCATCTCAGTTAGAAGGGGAGTTAAGGGAACACTCAACTTCCTAACGAGACTAGGGAAGAACTGAACCGAAGAATGCAAAAAAAGAAACAAACAAGCCCAACTAATAAGCATCAGACCAGGAAAGGGTTCAGCCAGCATCTGACGCCCTGGCCCGACAAACGTGCAACAGGAAGACATCCGAAAGGGGAGGTCTCGACCTGCCAGACCCGCAACCCGACCGCACTACAAGAATGCCCGGTGCAGGAGGTTAGTTAAACCCGTCTAGACCTCGAGGACCAAAGGGGGGGGGGGGTGGGGTGTGGGGGGGGGTCAAAAGAACACGCCCCGCGCCATGACAGCGGTCCATCTTTCCAGGGCTATGAAGAGCGCTTACCGCACAATTCGCTGAGTGCAGAAGAAAGACGCAAGCACGGGAAAAAGAAAGGTGCATGGGTAATCCGCCGATCAAAACGTTCAAAAGAAAGGGCATTTGCGCCTCGCCGCACATCGCCGGGAATGGCCACTACACGACCCGGCAGGGACTCCCAGTAACAGAAAAAAGACAAGCCTACGACCTTAAACCTGCAAACGTCCTGAAAACACTAAAAACTAGCCGGAGGGGTTGGAACCCGTGTCACGGAAACGGATGGCGAACGATGACACGGTGAGAGGAGGACTGAAGAAAAACCTCAGCTGTCTCTCTGTCCAAGGGGTGCAGTTGAGTTCTGAGGAAAGGGAATTGATGTATTGCACTTGATTTGGAACAGGGGGACTCTAAACAGTATCTAACTCCCGCACACAGCAAGCCAGGAGTTAGTCATTTCGAAAGAAGAAAAGAAGTCAAACAGAGAATGGGAGAAGGGGGCGAACGGGAGGGGCGGGGGAAGGGAACAACGCGGAACGAATTCCCAGTGCCGCATACGCGTGTAAAAACACGGTCACTGCAGAACGGTGCCAAGAGCGAAAGGTGCCGGCGCGCTAGCTACCCGTGGGGGAGGGGGAGGAGGGCCAGAGGCGGCTAAAAGCATACGGCGGGTCGAGAGATCTCAAAAACAAAAAGTAGGAGTAGGAAGATAGAGTCACCCGCTTACAGGACGGGCAGCAGCGCCTAAAACGGAAAAGAAGACTCACCTCACCAAGTCCGTCGCGCAAAGAACGCTCCGGACCGACAGAATCGCAGACAGAGGAAAAGTGGGACACAACAAGCACGTCTACTGGAGCATTCTTGGGAAGCATTAAGAAGCGCGGCGAAGAAAGAGGTCAAAATGCTACGCCAGGCCACTGACCGTATTTGACGGATTCGCAATGACTCCCTGTTTCTGAGGGGGGGGAGGGGGGGTGGACGAAGATGCAAGGGGGGAATCAAGTAACCTCAAAGGCATTCGCCGAAATAAAAACACCAGGGGACAGAGAGACAGCTAGCGGGAAAAAAATAACACCGTGAAGAGGCGGCAGCATGGTAAGGGGACAAAAGGGGAACTCAAAACCGCCGTCCGAGCCTGCGGGGGGGAAGTGGTGGAACCGGAAGGGATGGAGGCGTCTAAGGGTCGAAAAGAAAGAGGCCTCTGGGGGGCTCGAAAAAAAAGCTGTAGGGCGGCAGATGCGCAACCGTCTGCGATGCGGAAACGCATTTCCGATCGTCTAGACGTCCCCGGCGTGGCAAGGGCTCGGCAGCTATCAGAAAAAGGTTAAAAAGGGACATCGCGGTACGTACAGGCGGAAAGAAAAAAAAAACGTCAAGTCCGCGCGGCAGGGGGAGGGGTCGCAGGCTTCCAAAGTCTTTCCGGAGGTGGGGAACTAAGGATGAAAAACTCACCCAAATGACCTCGGAAGAGGCATGTACTTGAACCAGGTCACTGACTGGTTTGGGGCGGGCGGTCACGCGGCGGAGGGATCGACCGCGGAAGTGACACTGCCCTGGAAAGGCTAACGCCGGCCCAGCCTGCGGATAATCGGAACGCCGATTTGGTGTCGTGCCGAGACGGGCCGTGGAACCAACATGCGGAGGCCATTCATTTCCGGGGAGCTCGTTCTGAAACATGCCGGTCGAGCTGGAACTGAAAGAAGGGGGGGAAACCATTGAAAAAATGGGGGATGTCTTCGAGCGCAGTGCAGGGGGGGGTAGCATGAAAAGCTGGACAAACGAGGAAAGGGAAAAATGTGTGGGCAGAAAAGAAAGGCAGGCGCTTGCGAGGACGACCAATAAACAAAAGTAACAGAAGCAGACTATTCCTCTCCGTGCCGGAAGCAGGCCAACTTCACGAGACGACGATCTGGATCGAGAGGAGGGCGACGTGTGTCAGTGAAAGAACGAAACCCCCGAGAGCAAGGAGGTAGCAAGAGACCAACTGACCGCGGGGTCCTTATACGGCAGGGGGGGGAGAGACCTGAAGACCAGATAAGGGGAAGTCAACAACGGTCTGTTAACTTGGGCGCCAGAAGGCAGCGTTGTCAAAGAGGGCACGCTCGCGTAAATCGATAGGGGGAAAGAAGGACGGGGGGAAAAGGAGCAGGGGAACCACCCGAATCGCGGAGCAGCCGGGAAAAAATAAGATCGAAAAAAAAAACAACTGGTATGGGAAAGAGAGTATACCGAAACGCTGATAGCGTCGAAGGTTAAAGAAGCGTACTACGTGGGGCCGACATCTGAGCGGCACGCGGACCAGGGCACATCGGAAGCTTACTCGGCGTCGCCGGACCCCAACACGAAAAAAGGGCGCCGGACGGCTGGGAAAAGGGTATCTACCACAGAGCATACCCCCAGGCAGAACGTCAGAGACGGAGGCAAGGTTCCCGACTGCAGAAGAGGTGGTGCGGGGAGTCAGGGCAACGAAGGAACTCGAGATCAAAGAGACGCGCAGGCTGACGGAGTGCACAACCCTTACCCTAGAAAAAGCACTCATAGGCTTCTGAGCTGGAAAGGCTGGGCCGGATCGATCATACGAACCTGGTGCCCGTGAACGGCTCTTTAGGCAAGAAGCAAGGAATCAAATACCTTGCGAGAAGAAAGAAAACATCAAACACTTGAGGGTCTGCCGTCGGGAAAATCCAGCTAGGAACAGGAAAAAACATCCACGGGAAGTCGGACAGACGGGGCCTGGTCCGGTGAACAAAAAGGGTGATCCCAAAAAAGAGAGGACCGCGCCAATCCGCCAGTCTTACCGGGACAGCAAATGGGGGGGGGCCAGCAGAGACATTTCCCAGAGACAGCTTCAGCCGAGGAGGTATCATCACCTCTTAAAAAAAAAACAACCCCCGACCGGCCCATACAACGCTTCCAAAAAATCATGCGGGGAGGTGGAAGATCCCCGCCATAACAGCAAAAAAATCCACAAACCCCTGATCTTCAAAAAGCACTCAAACTCGGGGAAGGGGGAAGGGACGGCGTGGTCATGCTAAAGCGAAGTAACCGCACTGACCGAGGGAAAAAAAAGGCCGCGAAAAAAGAACGAAGCGCCGCCCTCGCCACCTGAAGTGGAGACCTCAGCAGACTACAGGCGCATCGCGGCGAAAGGTTCTCCTCGCCTCCAGAAAACTGACCGTCAACAAACCCAAACCTGCCTGGAGACGACGAAAAAAGAAGAGACGGCAGGCAAACACGGGGAGGACCATCTAAAGCAGGCTCGAAGGCGGTTGTTGACCGAAGTTTGACACGGAGAAGCTGGAAGGGGAAAAGAGGGGTAGCCTGCTTAAATAAAAACCACAACTAAAAGTCCCCGTGGGGCTTGGGTAGGGCTGCGAAATTACTGAGGTCACCTTGGATTTAAATAGACAAGTCAGGATCAAAACAAATCGGAGCAAAGGGAAAAGGTAGTCATTGAAAAATACTTTACAAGTCGCCTGGAGGCGAAGGCGACCGGGGAGACGGGGAGGAATCCCATATCGGCCTTCGGACCAAAGGAAGGGCAACCACAGTGGGGACAAGTAACGCGTGCAATCTGGCGGAGGGGAGGACGAGGAGGGAACCGACGCGAAACGGAACTTGGGTCTGTGTAAGGTAGGCCAGCAGGTTTCTAGCAGGCCCTTCTGCGACTGGGAGGGTACTATCTAAAACACGAAAGAGAGAAAACCTCACCTCAAGGCAGCCAAGAGGGGCGCGAGTACTACCCGACCACGTCCAGCGCCAGAGCACGGCACCGCCAGAAGGGAAGCCCGATGCAAGACCCCGCGCGACGGGGTCAAACACCCGACCTGCGATAGTGGAATAAAGCCGAAGAGAGGGGGGGAGGCATAAAGAGCATTCGCAAAAATGAGAAGCCAGGAAACGGACCGTAAGCGCAAATAGTAATGCATGGCGGGGGAGGGGGTGAGGGAGAGAGGGCAAAAGGCCTGGTCAGAACAAGACAAACCTATTAAGCAGACCTCCAAACATACCACGGACAGAGGAACTGGGTGCGCAGTTACGCGAATAAAACAGCATGGAAGTCGCCAGCAGATTACCAGGTTACCAAAACCGCAACCTTCTGATTGGGTCGATTTGAGGGGGACGAGGGAGGAGAAAATGAAGTCGGAACGCTTGGTGGCGACGGCGAACGATCGGGGCGTCAGAAGGCGGGCTACCAGATGCGAGAAAAAATTGCGATGAAGGCGTTGCCAGGACGTGTCGATTGTCGGAATGCGGTACAGCAAGCCGCACGGGGTGCCCTCAAGGAGGGGGGGGAAGCTGTAACCGGACATAAGACCCGTACGCCGGACGCAGGGAGGCGACGAGAAAAAGAGTGGAGAGGGTGATTGGCGCCTTGGAAGGGAACCACAATCCGGCCGGCAAGAGGGGAATCGGGGTGACGGGCCGTTCGGGAGGGGTGGCGGAGAAAAATAGCGTGGAATCGAGCGAGCTACGGGAACATGTATCGAGAATGGGACGATCTTCCTCCCAAGCAAAAAAGGCCGCGGAGCAAACGAGGATTTGGTGAGGTTTCGATGGCCGGCCGGTTGAAAAAACTGGGAAAAAAAGGAAAACATCTTAAAGTGAGGAGAAGAGGAGCTGAAATGCAAGACCGGAGAAACTTACACATAAGGGTGATGGTAGCGTCTTTAGGACAGGTCGGTGTATTGGGTACGACAGATCAAGGGGAAAAGGGGTTGCGGGGTCACCAGCGAAAGGGCGAGTGATGCAAAATCCATCCTACAGCTCGCAGACGAGATTCAAGGCCGGGACTAATGGTTAAGAAAAGGCAGAAGAAGCGCGCGGGGGGTATTCGGGGGAGAAAATCGCAGAGGAAATACCGCACAAAAGATCGCAGTAGGTGATCCGGCGCCGAAGCAATCAATAGTGGCAAAAGCGGACGGGAGTACCCTGGGGACCAAACCTCAATTTCCCGGCGGCTGGGGGTAAGGACTCGCGCTTTAATATACGATGACTGGATACTCCAGGTACCATCTCAAGAGGACCCGGGGACCCCGTACTAAAACAAGCGAAAGAAAAAAACAGAATCGGAGTACATCTTCACAGGGAGCAGCTACCGCAAAACGAGGAGGAGGGGGAGCTGGCGAGCCACGCGATTCGGTGTGGTTAAAAATGGAGGAAGAAAAACGTGCGAGGCGGGGTTAAGAATAACGACTCTAGGCACCTAACGTGACAGCTGGAATTTAAGCGGACGAGGCCTGAAGACACCCACATGAATCGGTTCTGCACTCATGGGCGACACCGGTCTCAGGGGACCAGGATATCGAAGGGAAAAAGCGGGATACTTACCTGCCTAGATGCACAGGAAAACTAGGACATGGGGGTGATTCTAAATAACCGGCAGACCTCCTTACCGCAGAGAGCGCATGCGGTTTGGTCAAAGACGAAATAAACCGGCGACCGGGCGAGATCTGCGTCGTCCTTCGGGTAGGCATCCTAGCCTCGCAACTGGTGGCAAAGGTTAACTGTCGAGTTCTGTCATAGAAACAGGAAACGAAAAAGCTAAAAAAACCTAAAAATCAAAGAAATGAAACAAATTCTGGTCGCCAATCGAGGACAGAGAACGGAAAACGAGCATAACCGGTAATGACAGGGGGAAGACGCCTTAAGGAGGAAGCACCTCCGGCCGGCACCACACGCCCAACGAGGAGGGGGAAAAGACAGACCGCCAGCGAAGACGGGCGACAGAAAACGCCCGCCCCAGGGGCCCAAACAAGCGGAGCCGCGATACTATATGAACCTGCAGGGAAAAAAACCAAGAAGCCCGTAACCGACTACAACCGCTGGCCGGTGCAAGCGGTGAGGATAAAAAGGAACGAATCAAAACCAGCCGAAGTAAAGCAGAGAAGCAGCCCCGCACCATGCTGAGGTGCAAGGCGTGTGTACAGGACTTACCCTCTGTACCGAGGACCATTCTGGATCCGAACGCAAAACTCAACGACGGAAGAAACTCAAAACCTGCTAGGCGTTCCGAATCTGTCATTGCTGCAAGAGGATCAAAGAAGCGGCGAAAAACCGAAAATCAATACGTAACAAGTAGACTCCCCTCCTCTCATCCGTCCGGAAGGGGCTGACCACCAATCTAGAATAACTAAATTGGGGTTGAAATAAGGGGGACGGAATCTCTGGAACACAGGACTGGGTCGTCCGGCGGAGTAAACTGACGACAGCCATCAGCGGTCAAACCTCGGACCAACCGTGTTGCTGGGGGGGCGGAATCATGGATAAATTTCTTGACAGGAAGCGAATCACAAAGCACTCGACCAGCCAGTGACGTCGTTAAGTCACTACGGGAGAGCCTGGGGCGAGACTCGAGGGGACTGAAAAAAGTCGATGCAAAACTGGCAAAAAAACAATCAGGAGCGTTTTTGAAAAACGGGGGCGGCTTGCCAGGGTGAGGGGAGGGTCGGCTTGGACGGAGTACAATACGTGGTCGGGAGTCAAATGACCGCAAATGAACGCGGCATTACCAGAACTGCACGTCTGAAGATAGAGCGCACAAAACAAACGTGCCCATAGAAGATCGCCACGGAAGCAGCGCCGACCGGCCTACTACCTCGAACAAGCGGAGCCGACTACGAACGGAAACCGACAAGCCCAACTTGAGAAAAAACATCGAACCCAGGATACTGCGGCATCTTGGACTCAAGGCGAAAGGGGAGAGGGAAAGGAACTGTCGAAGGGAGAAGCAAACCTCTTACAAGGATTGGAGGGTCTGGAAAATAAAATGGGCCTGACGTGCAGGGATAGGACCCCACGGTTCAAATGCCACGAGAAGACACGCAAAGCAAACGTTACAGAGAAAAGCTTGAGGCTGGAGCACGCACGCAACGACTACCCCCGAACGTGAACAGGACGGAAAAAATCGGAACAAAAAACACGGCGTGAATTGGTTTAATCAAAGTGGCAACCGATCTAGGGCGGCCGTACGGATTTGCGCACGGGTCGGGGGGTAGAATTTCAGGAGAGATCTGGCCGGCGAGCGACAGGTCGCCACAGTAGGCAGTCGGCGGAGGAAATCCCTTGAAAAATCTGCGGCGTGCCAGCAAGAGAAGGGGGACCAGGCAGCCTCGTTAGGGAACTGACCAGACACTAGAATCAGCGGCGCGGGAGGTTCCCCGGATAAAAAACTGAAGTAAGGGTTGTACCAGGGTAAAATGGAAAAAAAAACCGCACCTCCCTTCAGGGGCTGGGGGGGAATGAAGGGACGGTCGGTCGGTTTTGGGAGGCAAGGTCAGCCCGCGTGTGCGGATGAGCGCAGAGCGACAGAGCGACGTGCTTCGCTAAGGAGGGCGTGAAGGCAAAGAATCCTGTGACGAGAGGCGGGTCCACCCTAGGTCTACTGACGGCGCGGAGGTGCTGACGAACCAGGCTGCGGCCAGGTCCGGACAGGGGGAAATCGGGATGTAGATCGGAGAACTAAAAAAAACGTATAAAAACACGTTAACATGGTGATCTCTTCGTAGCGGAAACGTGTGAGGGAGAAAAGGGCTCTGACAGCAGACATTGGGAAAAGGTTGCTGGGCTGCACTTCGAGGGCGAGGCAGTAAGACCAGATCTGCACCGCAGGACAAGCTCAAGAATAATATTCTCAGTCCGAAGGGGGGACCAGAGGGGAAAACTCCGGGAAGCCATGCGAGAGAAGCGACGGGGGATGAGAAAGTTCGCCGGTGAACAGAAACTGAAAACAACCAATCGGCGCCGTCGTGCGGCCTATCCCGGCCTCTTCCGGGAGGTGCGGGCTTAACAGTTATAAGATAAAAAAATGAACTCACCGCGTCGTGGGTCTTGTGCACGGCCGGCCGCGTAATAGGGGGGCCCGATGTCACGTCAAGCCAAAACTTACGGGAGCAACAAAATCGCACGTACTAAGACCAAGGGTCCCCCCAATTCCGGAGCACATCTTTTTCCAGATCTAGACAAAACAAGGATAAAAAAGATAACCTGTCGAAACTAAACAAAATTCGGGGGGTGAAAAATTGGGCTCTGCAACGACGGGATAGACGACTACGGAATCGGTTTCAAAGTACCGTGACAGATAGGGTGCTACTCGGAAAGTCGGGCATAAACATAACACCCTGTTCGGGAACTGCTTAGAGGAGACAAAAGTCTCGTGGGAAACGAGAAGAGAACCCCGCGGCAGAAGTACCTGACTCCTGGCTCCCGGACGGGCGCCGATGGGAGGTCGCTACAAAAAAACAACAGATACCTAGCGCGCGATCCAGGCGCCGGGAGTTGGCAGCTACACCGCACTTACCGGAGATCGGTCCAGAAGGAAAAAAGAGGGGAACTGGGCTTGGGGTCTGCATCCTCCCCAACTCAACCTGGGCAAGGAAAATTCGAGGTGCTGTCCAGCGCCGTCTAAAAAGAACCTACCGCTACCGACAGCGAACATCACAAAGAGGAAAAATGCTGGTGTCGAAGGAGGGTGTGCAGCTTCGACGGAGACACCCTGATTAAGGGCCCGAAGCAGGGGCGGCGGCAGAAACCGCAGTCCGTCGCCCCCAAGCGAACGTCGGGGCGTTACCGAAGTCATCCAAAGCGGGAAGTTCGAACCTAGAAGACCTGGAACGCGAGGAAAAGTGTAGCAGCGGAGAGATGCGCGGTCGCTGAACTTACCGACCACACCGTCCATACAGCCGCTGATGGTTCAGGCGGGGACGGGAGATCCCCGGAAAGGTCGCCAAACTAGAGGCCAGATGATGCGAGGGGAATCCAGCAGACACCGACACAACAAATCGGTCCGCAAAAGGGGTTAGGATAATAAGGCACGTAACTGCCAACGATGGCGCACCATGAACGCTTCCTTGCGAACGCAGCAGCCTCCCGACGGGGGGACAGATCGCAGGCGGGAAGACTTCGTCGACCTTGCTCCTACCGCCAATCTAAGAAAACTTCACAAAACCGACCCGGCCATACGACGACGTCATCAGTAAATCACATCGACAGAACCCGGAAGGGGACGTCCTGACAAACAAGAAATCATTCAGGGTGGGACCCGCCATGGTTGGGGAGGGGGGGGTGGTCAAAAGGCGATTCAAAATGGGGAGTCAGTACTGACCTCCAACTATCGGGGAGGCCACGGATTGTGGGGTTGGCACGGCGAATGCATGGAGGGGAAAATTTCTGGAACAGGGCAATCGGCGCCGGGCAGTAAAAAAAGACCATCGAGCAAAAAATGGAAAGTATGGGGAAAACCGTCCACGACTTTCATCAGGGGGAAGGCGGGGGGACAAAGGGGGGATTAGGGAAGGAAAAGCGGACTTTTCCCAAGAACCGCAGGACGCTGGAACAGAGCCTGGCGCAGAAGCCGGGGAAGTGTCTCAGGGTTAGGGCAGGGGGTCTGAAAATTATAAATCCCAGGGGAGCTGACCGTCTTAACGAGTCGAGAGACTCAAAAAACAACCGGAGGGGGGAAGGGGGAAAGAGATACTAGAGTCGCAAGGACGACCAGACGGCTACCGGGAGTTAATAAGACCTATACCAATTAGCAACGCACGGCACCTCCCAAACGTCTTGAAGCCGCAGCGAAAGTTTCACCACAGCGTCTACTGCGGCGAATTGGGGGGGGAAGCAGGGACAGAAAGGGAAGTAAATAAAGAAAGCTCCTCAAAAACGCCAGAACTGATTTAAGGATTCTAAAGGGATGAAGAGGGTTAGGGGAGTAAATGGGACAGGGCCGCAGGGGCACTTGCACAATGTGCCAGCAATGTATGCGTCAGAAATAAACCAGACATAGAAGATTATTCTGTCTCAGTACGGCCGGACCGAACAGAGATGTAATCGGGGTCAAAATCCGATTCCACAGGAAAACCGAGTCAAACCTCCGAGCCTGCGGGGGATTGTCTTCGGGCCTTCAAGGCGAAGGGGGTGATGAGGGGAGAAGGTCGAGGTGTCGACGGGGGGAAGTCAGCGGCGATCTTTGAGGAGCACAAGGTAGCCGCCTATAGAGGAAAGCCTGGCGATCGGCGTTGAAGTAACGTCGTGGAGGAGTCTTCCCGGGTCTGCCAGCATACATGCCATGGCAGAGAGTTATGCATGTACCCTGCCACGACCGGCGCATTAGCGCGAGCGGGGTGGTACATAGGTAAAGATCATGAATCCCTAGGGGATTGGACCTTGAATTTATCTCCACCAGCCGCCTACGCGTCGCGGGTAGTGTGCAGTCGGGCTGGTGTCGAAGGGTCATAGGAGATGACGGATCGAGCCGGCCAGACCGCAGTGCGAGAGAGGGGGTGACCTGGACCCGATGTAACGGAAGTGGGGAGTATTTGGTAGTTCACTGCATATTGGGAGGGGGCTCAGGAAGTAGCTGCATCATCACAGGGAGGAGTAAATACGTGGGAGCTACGTCTGGGAAGGGAGAGAACTGAAAAGACATAACCAGCACTGACCGACATGTGAGTGGGGGCTCGGCAGGGCGTCAAGTAGTGATTTACCGAACAGTGCCTGGAAAACGTGGTCTTGGACTGGGCCAAGGGGGTAGGCAGTGGGATGGCCAACAAAGATACCGTTCACAATGGGCGCTGATACGAAAGGATCCGGTCTCAGGGACCGGGGAAAGGGCTAAAAAGAATCTGATACTACGGATAGTGAGGTCAGCCGTTCCGATGACAATCCACGCATCGGAAAGAAGAGGTGACCTTCCAGTAGTCTTTGAAATGGGGGTGCTCTGAAAACTCGTCGTCGGAAGGGGGGCCAAACACTTGTCCCAGCACTAGTAGGGTTGGCCTGGGGTCGGACGACGCAGGGCGTGAGAGCAAAATTGCGTGATACGAGGGAAAATCAACGGAAGGGCAAAGCAGCGAAACGGGAACCAAAGAGGGCGTAGAAAGTTTCCTCAAGGGATCGCAAAAAAAAAACAAAGGATCGAATTCCTGAAGAACGGTCTAAGAATTCGGGGTGGAACCTTTCTGTCGGATGACCGGCCGGATCCGAGAACTCGGAGCGGCAGCAGGCCGTGCCATCGGGAGGCGTACAGAAAACGGAACCAAAACAGACCTTTTGAAAGCTAGCTTGGAAAACCCGGGTAGCGACAGATCAACCGGGACACGCTGGAGACGGTGGCTCGGCGAAAGCCAGACGGCGCCGAGTGGTGCAGGCTGGGGAGGAAACTGCAACGACATCGCACGCTCGATCAGCACGTCTTCTAGGTCGTCAACCAGAGAAGGAGAAAAGAGGGGGTTCTCGATTTACGGCTGTGGACGTGATGGTCGGCATCCGACGCCCTGCTCAAGTCAATAATCAAAGGGGAACTGCTGTCCATCAAAAGTGAACATAAAAGGGGGGTACTGGCAAAGCGAACCGAAGAGAACAATAGGGTAAAAGTGCGGGAGAGTCGGTAGGGCCACTAGGAAGGGAAGACGAAAGCCGAAGGACTGCCGCAGGCAGAAAAAACATAAACAAAAAGAGGGCGCACCAGGAACTCAAAACGAGGGACGTTACCCCAATGAGTCCGGCCTACTGGGCAATCAAGAAGAAGGAACTCAAAAGGCTTCAGCCTGCGAGATCCTCAAAACGCGGTCAAACTTAAACCCAAACTCAACGTCCCCAACCGTCGCTTCCGGTGAGGCGGGCTGTGAGAGTCCCCGAAGGTAGCCAACACCTACCGGCCATCAGAGCTAGGTAATCACGAGAAGAAAACTAGTTGAGGAAGCGTGGTCGGATCAAGCCTGGACCGACGCTGAAAACGAGATGCTTGAACTACGAGCTCCGCGACAAAGGGAAGGGGCGTATCCGCCGAGAGCAATAGAACCGCATCGGACTTGGAACCTCGCCGCCAAGTATACCGTCTCTGGAAATAGAACCCGGCCCAGAAATAGAGAATCACATACCTCCTCAGGAAAAGAAAAACCCTGACCACTCTACAAGCAGGATCGCAAAGTGAAACGCCACGTATCTTCGGTTCACGATCACAGGGGGGCTGTTAGAGGGTAACTCACACCTAGCGGCTCAGTCACCCGGATGATTGGCATGACAATGGCCTTGAAAGGCATCGTCTCCATAGATCAGAAGGAAGTGGAGTCAGGGACAAAATCACTTACGGGGGAAGGCCTAAATGGCGACCGCGGCGTTATGACTGCCCAAGCGCGCACCGAATTAACCAAGAATAGAGGTGGTGGCAAGTTCCGCTGCGTGAGGCCAAAAAAAAACAAACAAAACTAGGAGGGGAGGTGGCGCGTTTCGGGAAGAACCTAGGGGGAGAGTTAGCGCTCTGAGGGACTGCCCGAAGGGCACGCGTGTACG
>Ga0179593_1579095_pt1 | contig 19226 bp, 23 predicted proteins | sample CZODoug2_1_08_16_FD_185931 | JGI IMG/M metagenome (GOLD analysis project Ga0179593, IMG submission 185931) | Vadose zone soil fungal communities from Angelo Coast Range Reserve, California, USA - CZODoug2_1_08_16fungal (PacBio error correction) | ecosystem: Environmental > Terrestrial > Soil >...
GTCGGCTCACAAGGGCGTGTTAATAAACGAAGAACGCAGAATACTCAGTGGGAAATGAAAAAAGAAAGGGAAGATGGGAAGCGGGATTTACGCGAATTCGCAGAGCAAGAAAGAGGGGGGCATTAAGAAGGGGGTCTGGGGGCTATCTCGGAATGCTTTGATGAAAGACAGAAACGGACTATGCCTACCTGGCGTCGAAGTGAAGGGGGAGGGGTGGAAAAAGGAGCAGAGGGATAAAAAGCATCAAAAAAAAAGCGGAAAGCTGGTGGGGAGGGGGTCATTGCTTATTAACTTTTCGCCAGGGGAATGCGAAACGGTTTCAGCAGGCGGCGGTATGGACGAAGCCCCAAAAAAACAAAGCAACAAAGTTCTTGCGTGTTTCAATGAGGAGAAAGCCTCCGCAAAAGGGGGGATAAGAGCGCTGGGAGAGAAAAAAATTTTTCCTATGAGAGGTCTATGGTTTCGGAACGGGCCGAGACCAGTGGAAGGAGAGGCGGTTCAGATCATGATGAAGCAAACCAAGAAGAGATGGGACAGGTCACTCTAATACACTCAGGGAGAAAATGGAGAGAGAAGTTCAGGGGCGTAGAAAAGGGGGGGTGTGTGCCGGAGGGGGTTCGTGGGCGCGGGGGGTGAGGGTAGGGATCTATCAAAAAATACAACGGGGCGCGAGTTACGAAGGAGGAAAAGACAGAAAGTACAATACGTAAAAATAGGGGGGTAAAAGGGTGACAATCAATTTGAAGGGGCCCTTCCATGTCTTCATGAGAATGACGCCTTATTGAGGCGCTAGGGTTGTCTGCACCAGGGGATGAAACGCGCAAGAATAAGGGAGGCGTCTTGTGCGGAAAGTAGGGATATCTGCTGAAGGGTCAAGCAAGACACGCTTCAGTTATCAAGGGAAAAGCGGGGAAACCAGAAAGTTTTCCCAAAAAAGAAGATTTTCCGATACGGCAGAAGAAACTCCTTAGGCGGCGCCAGGAAGTTGCCGCGAGCAGAAGAGGACTCCGTCTCCCAAACCCAAAGTAAACAGAGCAAAAAAGGGGAGCGGGAATCTCTGAATTCAGACCTTTCTTTAACCTCTAAAGACTAGACGTGTCTCAAAGACGCGTCGGAGCGACAAGGTGCCCAGTTCAGGTTCCCTGGAAAGGACAAGGGAAAGGGAAAAACGGAGGATTTCTGCTTCGATTCTTTGTTAACAAAGACGAACGAGGGTGGCGACTTAACAAAAGTTCCTGGGAAAAAAAATGCCTGAATCGCGCTCAATAGCTCCAGTACAGGGAAAAGGAAGGCGAAGGGAACAACATGATCGGCAGTTCCGAAAAGGGGGGGGGGTGGGGGGCGAGTATCTATTAAATGACGTCCTTGGTGGAGGAGCATTCAAGGGGAGGGAACCTCGGGATGTTAAATGGTACCTAATGGGGGGCGCCGACTCGTTTCTAGCCACTTGGAAATCCAGGGGGCCCTCTGAGACTAAGTCATTTAGACCAAATTTGATGCCGGTCCAGGACCGCACCGGATTAAAGCACAAAGAAAGCTGGGCGTCCTCGCCGCCCGTATTATGCTTCTCATTGGGGAGAGGGGAAAGGATGCCAATCTGGGAGAAAAGGAAAAGCCCTGTAAATTCGGGGACGAGGCTGGGGAAAGACTTTTCTCTTGGGAGGAGCAAAGTGGAGATGAATCTCGAGCATTGGGACGGAGGATCAGGGGCTTATAGGTGTTGACAACATTGGTGTCCTCAAAATGGCTGTTGACCCGGAAAACTCGGGCTTTGGAGACACATTCTAAGGTACTACCGGGGTGGAAGGGGGGGGGGAGACGGCCATAAACTGAGAAAAATGGAAGTTGCCGAAGATAAGAAGAAGCAATGTCCTGGTCTTCGGAGAAGGTCGGGACCCTTGACAGAGTACAAAAGGGGGGCATCGACTGGTAGCCGTCGCGTTCGCTGCCAGGGGGGGATGAAATAAAAATCGGCTTTTGAAGTGTACAAGGCATAGGGAAGATGGGAGGAAAACCTTCAGGTACGAAACTGAGGTCTCGTAAAAGGAGGATTGTTGATGCAAAATTGGGGGGAAGAGAACCGGCCCAAACCCGATCGGAAGAGAGACCGGGGATACAATGATGGAGGAGGGACTGAGTCTACTGAAAAGGCTAGAAAGAGTCAAAGACGGGGAAAGATACCCCAAAGGAGGTCCTCTCGCCCAGAAGAGGAGGGGTTAGGGGTCTTGGTAAAAGATAATCAGCAGCGTGTAAGGGTAATCCTTCGATCTGAAGGTACGTAAAAACAAAGTTCGGAAAGAGGGGGTGGAGCCACAGTGCAGGGAATTCATAAAGAGAAGCGTGTGTTCCAATACATATGATCTGGGACACAATTTGGGGGGCTTGAAAGGGCGCTAGTGCAAACGTGAAAAAACAGAGAGGAGAGAACTACTAGTGGGGGTAGAAGTTTTGGTTGTTCCACATAGCGGAAAGGATCACTCCTAGGCTCATCGGATAAGCGACCGTGAACATATACGAAAGAAAGATTCGAAAAGAGAGAAAGAAAAGAAGATGATTAACGATGAGAAGATTATAGGGCGGGAAGGGGTTGCACACGAAATTACAAGAGGGAAGGAACATCTATTGCGTTAATAGGTTTGGAAAAAAAAAAGAAAGAGTCTCACCGACCGAGTTCATGGCAAGAAAAAAGAAGCAAAGAAAAAACTCTTCCTTTGATAAAAAGAGCCAGGGTTGTGGGTTTGGTGGGGGGGGGGGGTTGGGGGGGTTTTGGGGGGGGGGGGGGGGGTGGGGTTGTTTGGGTGTTGTTGGGTGGGGGGGGGGGTGGTTGGTGTTTTTGGGGTTGGGGTGGTTGGGGTTGGGGCATGGTGGTTGGTGTGTTTGGTTTTTTGGTTTGAGGTTGGGTGTTTTGGGTGGGTGGTTTTTTTGTTGGTTGGGAGTTTGATTATGGGGTGTAGGGTGGGTTGTTGTTTTTTGATGTTTTTTTGGGTTGTGGGGAGGGGAAGTGGTTTTGGTGGTTTTTTTGTGGGGGTGGGTTTTTGTTTGGGGGGGGGGGGGGGTGGGGTGGGGGGTGGGGGTTTTTTGGGTTTGGGTTGGGGGGATGAGCTGGGGGGGTATTTTGGGTTGGTTGGTTTGTGTTTTTTTGTGGGGGGTGGGTTGGGGGGGGGGGTTTTTTGGGGGGTTTTTTGGGTGTCTTTTGTTGTGTGGAGGGATTGTGTTTTGGTTTTGTTGTGGGGGTTTGGTGGGGGGTGGGGGAGTTTTTTTTGGGTTGGGGGGGGGTGGGGGGTTAGTTTAGGTGTTTTTTTGTTGTGGGTTGTGTTTTTAGGTTTTTGGGGGGGGGGGGGGGGTGTGGGGTGGTGTTTTTGGGAGTGTTTTGTTGGGGCGGGGGGTTGGGGGTTTTTTTGGGGGTTTGGGCGGGATTTTTTTGGGGGGAGGTGGGGGGGTTGGGGTGTGGTGTTGTTTTGGGTGGGGTTGGATGGTTTTTTTGCGAGTTGTGGGGGGTTGTTTTGTTGGGGGTTTGTTTGGGGGGGGGGGGGGTGGGTTTTTAAATGGTGTGTTTGAGAGTTGTTTGTTGGGTTTTTGGGTGTTTTTTTGGGTTGGTTTGGGGGTTGGGTTGGTGTTGGATTTGTGGGGGGGGTTTGGTTGGGGGGGTGGGTTTGGGTGGGGCGGTTTTCCCAGCCTGGCGTTCACCGCGCACCCAAAAAGCCAACCCCGTCCCGCCGGCCGAGACGCCGAGCGTGGGCAGGAGCTCGCCGGCTGACCCACGCTTATATTCTCCGTGGGACAATCCTTCGACGATAACCCTGGAAAAGTCCGGGGGGGATCGAAACCGCTGGGCATATTTCTGTGCGTGAACGTCACGCAGGAAAAGGGGGGGCCAAAGAAGGATGACCGGGCAGGCGGGGAGGGCTGGGCTGTTGGTCGCCCCCACGGTAGGAGAGGACGGCAACGGGCCTCCCGCAACCGTTTTTACGACGGAAAAAGAGGGTCGTGAAACCTGAAGGCAAAAAAGCCTGCCTGGTCAAAACGCAAGCCGTTCATTGAAAGGGAAAAAAAATCCAGAAATCGACCGCACGAGAGGGAAGTAAACAGGCGAGCGGGCCGCTTTGGGGTGAAGCATCTGTCCCGCAGCGACAACAGAAAAGTCTGCTGCGGCGGAAGAAAGCGCGAAACCGAAAATACTAACGTGAAAAAGGTGGAGAGGACTCCCAGAAAAACATTAACGGAAAAAAAAAGGACGCAGGATTGCCACAATCGTTGTCAAACATAGGGGGTAGTGCGCTCCTCCAGCCGAGGGCTCAGAGGGGAGGGACAGGATCCACAAAGAGAAAATTTAAAAAATAAAGCCTTCGTCCAATAACTTTAACGTAAAAAGAGGAAAAAATTGAAGAGTCCAAAAGAAAACGGACGCAAGACGGGGCGGAGAAGGTGTCCAGAAAGTAAAGGATGTACGCCTTTTAGAAAAACCGCAAATTTAGCCGACGAAGGAGAGGGATGCAAAGCCGAGAACGTTCGCGGGAAACAATAGGAAGCGACAAAAATAATCCCATCCAGAAGGGGAAAAGCCTTTATTGTGCTGGGGGCGCAAACCGAAGGCTGAGCTCCTCCCAAAAAACGGGCACCTCATATGATCCTGGTGGGTGTTGCCTCTGCCTAGAAAAGAAGGAGAAAGGTACTGAAAAGGTCGATCAAATGATAGAAACCGAATCGGGAGAGGAGATTGGTAAAATCGTAAACGCGCAATAGTGGCGGATTGGGGGGAACTAAAGGGGAAAATCCGGGTTCTCATGCAGAGTTCACTGAGAAAAAAGGAGGGGGAAAAACAGGGGGAATGCTGGGTCGCTACCATCTAACGTACTGTCTTTGACACGTCGGCTTGATTAATGAGCTGGTAGGAAAGGAGAGAAGGCGAGAGGGCGAAAGGGCTTTTGCGCTTAGACGACGGGGGGAACGGGGAGCGAAGCTGCAAAAAAGAGAAGAAAGACAGGGGGAAACCGGATCCAGTTAATCGAAGACAAAAGCGAAAGATTGAAAGAAGGAGGCACGGGAGTGGGGTCGGTGACTACGAGAAGGAGCTAGTAGATACAATAAACTTCCTGAAAACAAGACAAGAGAAGGATTTGACTTGGGCTCCATCTGGTGCTATGCGGCATAAGGGAAAAGCAGAAGGGGGCCGCTTTTCGAAAGGAAACGGAAGGGGAGCAATAGGGGAAAAGCTTAGGAGGTAACGTCCGTTGGTACAGCAGTACTCTCTCGCTAAAGGAGTATTTGTAGCAAAAGGCACGTGGATTTGGGAAAGAGAAAAAGAAACCATCCGGCACAAAAACAGTTTCGCGCCGACTGCAGTGTATGTGATAGCACGATCCTAAATGATATGCCCTGATTTCAAAAAGGTGGGGGGAGGCAAGGCAGCGTCGTGACTAAGAAAGGTACAAAGTCACTCCAGAAGAAGGGGGACACAGAGGTGACGCATTTCCCCGATAGGGATCAGACAAAGAAGGTGGGGCTTGAGACTAGCTCTCAAAAAAATGGATTTGGTCATCAGAACATGAAAAAAAAGCAAAGAGTGTGCGCTGGCGTAACTGAGATCGCTGATACCCGTTGCGCAGAAAGGAGAGGGGGAAAAGTCATAACCCGCCAACATTACCGAGCATTTGTCATCATGAACTGGGTTGGGCTAGGGGGGGCGATAAGGGGGACTGCTTCGCATTGAGGAAGCAACAATTTCATATTTGTGACGGGGGACAAGAATTCGCCGCGCAAGGCGGCATAAACCAAGGACAGAGTGCAAAAAAAGGGAAAGGGATGAAAAAAACTCGCCAAAGAAGGAGAGCTACTGGCAGTCCATCAAGAAAAAAAAGCAAGGAAACACATCGTATTTGTCATCAATAGTTATTGCTGTCAACAGGTGAGCCGACAATCGGATAGATCTCCAAAAAAGGAAGAAAAGAGAGGATCGCAAAAGTTGAGACTGGGTGAACGAATAATCCGTACTCATACTATAAGTAAAAAGAAGTGAGCTACTTGCCGCGTTTGCGACATAACTTCTAATATCATGCGCAGGGACTAGTGCATCGAGGGAGGAAGGGCGGCATCGTGAGACGTGATGGGGGGAATCAAAAAAGCGTGCAGAAGAAAAAAGGGAAAACAATATTAAATTATTAAATTGGCTTTTCACTAGCAAAGGGATACGCGCATCGGAAACCAGAATGCAGCTGTTGGAGGGGAAAGTCATTTGGGGGAGGATAAGGGATACGTGAGAACGTGGCTTCTCCAGTGTAGGGAGGAAAAACACGAGTGATTGCGTCATTTGGATGGAGGGGGCGAGAAAAAAAAGTCCGCAGCCACCAGGGTTTGAGTAGGGGAATGTCTATAGATAGCCAAGAAGGTTGCTATTGTTGAAGAGGGAAGAGAAAAAAAGAGCCATTGTGGAAGTGTGTAGCCAATTGCTGGGTGAGGGAGAAACAGCCCATGAAAACTTAGAACACAAGAAGCCATGGGGAAGAGAACAGCCATTGAGATCCAGGACTCACATATCCAGGCCCAGCTGGAGTGGTGGAGGTTGCGGGGGGACGAGGGCAATGAAAAAGCCAAGGGATGCGATACAAATCCGCCAGTTAAGCGCAGATGGGTAACCCACTCATATTTTTCCAATACATACGTACGACAGATGGGGGAAAATGAGTTTGAACAAGCTGTTCATTCTGAGCAGGAGCAGAGGGAAAAGAGGGGCCGGGGGATCGCTTGGGAATGAAAAAAGTGGGTTTGGCTAGCCACCAGATACCAAAAAAAATCCTTCATGGGAGTAGCGTCTTTGCAATGATTGTGATAGAATCCATAAAGCAGCAACAACGAAGAGAAGTCCTGATTTCACAGAGGAACCCGTCCCGCCATCAGAAGTCCAGGAGGAGCTGAAGGAGCCGCTACTGAGTCAGGCGCTCATGTTTGCGCTCCCTGAATCGCGGCAAAAAGAAAGACCAAGCGTTCATCTTCTCAATTTATTAAATAAGGAACAGGAAGAAGGGGACGAGTATACGTGTCAATCGTGAGGGTAGCGACAAGTCATGCCCGAAGGAGAGGTTTCTGGCAGAAAAGGGGAAGGCAGTCGAACGAGGACAAAGCTTCGTCAGCCGCAAAAAGCTATGGCAGCAAGTACGAGGGACTCGTATGATCGGGGTATGCAAAAGAGAAGAATGGGGAGAACACCCCGTGAAGAATCATTTCCAAGGGGGAAAACATCCCGGATCTATCGGAAAGGGTGGTTTTTTTGAGGCTCAAAGGAGGAAAGGTTAACGGCCAGACAAAAAGTTGGAGGTGGATGGTATATTGGGGGGGGGGGAAGAAAGTCAACAGAGAAAATGGGGGGACGGGACCGTTTCTCGGACTTGCAATAAAAGGATCTGGCGACTAATTAGAAATTGAGCGGGGGAGTCTGAAAAAAACATCCTGATCCTCGCGCACGTCCTGGAGAGGATCACGGGGGGGGGCCGGTGGGGGGGGAAAAAGATAAATATGCTCAAAGGAGTACAAAAAATCAGGGAACTTTGAAAAGGCTTTATGCCCCCTTGGAATTGGCGGAGCAATAATTGCGAGAGACCCGAGATCGAATGCGGGAACTCAGAGGGAATTACTGGAACCCTATTGTGTGAAAATAAGGGGGGGTGGGGGGCCGAAAAAATACACTTTCCGCTTGTAAGTCGCGTGGGAGGGGGCCACATTCCAGGGAGGGAAAAAGGGAAAGGGGAAGATTCAACGCCAGCTCGTCGAGGTGAGGAAGGAAGGCATGAAGATAAGATTTCCCTTTGCTTAGCCGGCGAGGGGGGGAAAAACGAGATAACAAGGGGAAAGTAATCTGAAAGGTGAAGAGCCGGTAAAAGAGGTGGCTGACCTTTGTTTAGTAAGAAGTCTTTTTTCCGTCTGGTATCATCGACTTGATGTCTGCCTTCAGATTACGAAAACTTGACTGAAGGAGGCTGGATGGGATGCAACGTTGAATGAGAGAAAGGTGGTTGATCCAAAAAAAAGGATCTCATAGCTCAGATAATTAGGGAAAAGTCGCGAGGTCCCAGGAAGAAAAACTGCAAAAATAGCGTGGTGAAGGGGGGGGAAAGTAGGGGGCCCTGCGCTGCCAGTAACGAATCGAAGATAAGTCTTTGGTCCAAAGGGAGAATATCAGCGAGGTCAAAACGGGACCGACGCGAATCACGAGCCAGAAAGGGGAGGGGGGACGTATAGCAGGGAGTGTTTTCAAGGGGGGGAAAAAAAAATGGGTTCTCGGGAAAGAATAATATCAAGGTCCGTTCAATAATCCTGGGGATCACAAGGGTTGAACGGGGAAAAGAGGGTGCTATATTCCGTGAGAGGCGTATATCTTAAAGGGGGAAACCAGAGAGGGCAAGCAATCTGCTCAAAGGCCCTATCGTCTCGCTGGCAACTAGGAGGGTGAACGGACGATAAGCTTCGGACAGAGAGAAGCAAAAGGAGGGGAGGGAAATAGTAGAATGGGGGGTCTTGAAAGGAGGGTGGCAAATACACTGGGGGAGGGCCAGCGCGAGAAAGGCCAAAAAATTGCGGGCCGATTTAAAAAGAGGAATAGCACATATTGACGGAGGTACTAGCCAGCGTAGCAGGAAAAACTAACTTAGAAAAAAACCCTTTGGAAAATCAAGAGGGGAATGCGTGACACGGAGGGTAGCGGCGAGAAAAAGGGGGAGAAACGTGACGAACTGAAAATCCTCGAGGGGTACTGCTCTTGAGAGAGAGCGCTCGACGGCTTCCAAACGAAGGAAGATTCCTCCCGGGTGGGGCCAAGACTGCAGAATGAGAGAGGCACGAATTTGGATCCAAAAAGGGGTTTGGGGAAGTAGGTCGGGGACTCGTAACTAGGAAGGAGGGAAAAATCAGTATTCACGGGGGGAGAAGAATCTGTGGTGGTCTCAAAAAGCGTCGGGGCGGAAAGGCATCCACAGAAAAAGAAACTAAAAACAGAATGAAGGACGCTAATTCAAAATAGGCGAGTGCTTGGGAAAAAGCCGGCAAACGCCGAGGGAGGGAAACAGAGAAACGCGAGATTGAAAGACAGAGACCCGGGTGGGGAAAGGTTGTAGTCTTCCCTCCTAGGGGAGGTGGGGTAAGAGGTAGGGAAGGGAGACGAGGGAGAGGGAGAGTAGGGGAGAAGGACAGGAAGCACACGGCCCGTTCTCACTAGGCGGGGCACTCAGGGCAAAAATGAGGCCAAGGAAAGGGCAAGGTCTCTTCCACGGCTGTGCCGCTTGCCAAAAGCATAAAAGGCACGTAGCAGATGAACCAAACGAAGGAGAAAAAGAAGGCACCAGGACGAAACCAAATAAAAAATGAATAATGCGGAACACGACAAAGGCCGGTGAGACGCGCGGGGAGAAGAAAAGGACAAAATGATTTGTATCCTAAAAAGAAGAACGCCATAAAGCTTCAAATGAATCGGATTGGGAAACGGGGAAAAGAGATGGGTTCCAGAAGACGGAGCCGCAAGAGGGCGAGTGAAAAAAAGAAAAAAAGAGGGTGTTAGGCCGTTGTGGGAGAAGACCTCAGTTGGGAAGACTAAGGGGCACGCACAGACCGGATGGGGCAAGGAAACATGCAAACCAGTTAGAATCCCAATACCCCTAAGAAGGAAAAAAGAAAAGGGAAGGCGCACAAATGGGGTCGAGAGAAAACAAAAGGAACTTCAGAAAGCGGGAAGTGTTCACCTCTTCAATAAGGAACATGTACTGAACGGTGCGGGAATGTCGAATCGCGGTTCAGCATTTTGACAAAAGGGGATAAGCCTCCGGGCACATAGAACGAGCGCACAAGAGGAGAAGGGGAGGATGCAGTGGGAAAAAGGCCTTCCAGAAACCGAGCCTTTCAACGAAGACTTGGGTCGTACCAGGAAGAACAGGACGAAGGTTGAACACTCAACTATTAAGGAGCAGGTAGGGAAGAGGCAGAGGAAGACTCGGGGGGGGTGGGAAGAGGTCAGGGGGGGGGGTGGGGCTAGCTAACTGATCTAAGCTAAAAAAAGAGCGGCAACCAAAGGAAAGGAGGAAGACGAAAGAATCGAGGCCGGATCCAAATCGGAAGGGGGCCATCACGCCAAGGAGGGCCAAAAATAAGTCAAAGGAGCATGAGAGACGCGTAGCGGATGAAGGAACATGAGCAATAAGTAGAGGGAACCATAAGACTAAAGAATGATTGACGCGTTTGCTCCAAGGGGGGGGGAGAAATCCCATAACTCTTCCCCCATAAAGCGGGGACTGGCGAAAAGGAATAAAAGGAAGGAAAAGCTTTTTGAAAAGAAAGAGGGAGATGAAAAAACCTCCGGAAGATGCTTTGAAGGGGTAACACATCTGGGTAAACGTTAAAGGGGGGGGGCTCTCCAAACGAGTTTCACCAAAGAGGAAAACTCAAAAATAACACACCCCATCTTTCGCTGGCAAGGGGCATTTATCAGGGAGATAAAAGGGGGGAGTGCACTGACAATTCGGGTGGGGGGAAGAAGAAGTTTAAGAAACCTCCTGCCCGGTCTCCAAAAAGGGGCCAAAAGAAAGCGGGGCCCCAAATCGAGAAAGGAATCACTTTGCGTAAAGCAGCCGAATAAACCTTGTCAGGGGAGGAGGATTGCATCAACCTCAAAACAATCGCAAGAACCGGTGGGGGGCAGGGAATCAAAACAATGATCCTGATACCCAGAAGAAAGGGGAAATGAAGAGAAGGATCAGCAACAAGCTTTGAAGCAGAAGGGTTGGGATCGACTGGATACGCTCGGGAGGAAGTGGGGGGGGGAGGAAAAGGAGGAAAAGGTCATGTTGCGGATGAGTGCATTCGCCCGACGCGAAAGAAAAAAAAAAAGATGCCCAGCCTGAAAACCTAATCACGCTACGGAGAGGCGGAAGGGGAGTCAGTCAGCAAACCCCCGGAAAAGGATCGGTATGGTATCAAGAGTCTGCGTCGGAGCGGGGGAACACGTGTGCGCGACAAGGCAACCGGCGGGGAAGGAAGAGACGGCTCCACGTCATTACCGAAAAAAAAAAGAAAAAAAACGACGCAAACTACGCGAGGTGGAATAACTCTACTTGGCAAAGCGGGGGGGGAGACTGCGCAGTAAGAGAGATTTTTGCAGCAGCGGCAGGGCTGGGCACGCAAAAAAAAAAGCGTGCTTCAGGAGAAAGGAGGAGGGCATTCCTGGACCCTTCTATGAGATGAAATGGCTGGGACGCATGCGAAAAGAGGTCTACAGCGCATCGCTAAAACCAGTCTCAAACTGTGTTTGGGGGAGGTGGGCGGATACGGTTCATGAAAAAGCGAGGGATCAATTTCGCGTTATTGGGAAGGGCAAAGCCGCAACCCCAAAGAGTAGCGTCTGGTGGTCAGGTGCGGGAAAATCCTCAGCAAACCTAAGCGAGGATGCTACCGAAGAGGTTCTATTAGGGGAGGTGTGCGTGCAACTGCAAACCGACACAAGGAAAAAGGGTTTAGCAAAGGCTTCGTCAAGCGGAAGACGGGCCATCCACAAAACAACAGCATACGATCAAGGGCGACTAGCTGCGGCAGCAGCGAACTGGAGGTTGGAAGAAGTGCAGGGGTGGAGCTGTGGAAAATTAAAAGTGGGTCGAGACAAACCACCGCAGGTAGCGCGCCGTGAATCCTAGATTTGTTTCCCAGCGGAGAAAAAAGTGAGTGTGACAAGCTTTTGTCCTTTTCCTCGAACAAGGAAGATTGAATGCCGGGACGAAGGGGATGACGCGTTTCGGGTGGGGGAGAACACCAAGAGGGAGGACAAAAAACCGCGTAAGGACTGTTGGGACAAGGGATTGTGATCTAAAGAGTCAACGGAGCGGATAGCACCGGAAAGGAGCGTCCTGTGAATCTGGGCCGGTCCCCGATGTCCGAAATCCGAGTTTTTGTGTGGCGGTCCGGCGCGAAGGGAAAAAATGAAACGGCGCATTGGTGTCCCGGGGGGAGCCTGAAATAAAATTCGCTCAGTGGTACCGCGGAACCAAACGTAAGCAAGACAACCCTAGCTTGCACAAGAGAGGGGAAGGCTCAAGCTGGGAGAAATACCCTAAATCAAGAGTACTAGACAATATCAAGGTCGTGTCGGAGTGTACAGCAACTCAATCTATTTCCTGGACAGAAACGGGAGCGGAAAATTTTCAAGAGCTTGCGATTCAAAAGGTGAAGAAGAAGGAAACATAGGAGAGAGGCTTAAGAAAATGGAGAGGTAAAATCCTGATCGCGTTGACGACTCGATTGCCAGCACCAAATCCAGGTACTAGGCAAACTCGAGAGGGAGGGGAAATTGCCGAATGGGGGGGGGTGAGAGTCATTGAGACCAAAGAGCCGGTTTTGGGGGGGGAACAGATGCCATTCTGGGGGTTCCCCTTCTGGGGGTGGGGGGAGATTCCTAACGATGGGTAAAAAGGCCGCCGAATCGGACTTTAAAAAGAAAAGGCAAAGGGCGACTCAGTCGCCTAAAAAAGGGGGTGATGGTCTTCTTGCCACAACCTCTACATGTCCCCGAGAACGCCCGTAGGAGCGGAGCGGGGCTCCGGATCCAAGGGAGGCGAACTGTTTTGAAGAGGGAATGGAACAAGAACTTGTTCGCTGTGGCGGATCAAAGATGTTCCGGGCTGCAAAGGAAAAGATCAATGCGGTCAAAGGCTTTGCGGATACTTTAACAACCGATTTGTTTTAACAACGGGGGGGGGGCCGCAAACGCAAGTGGTTGCGTTCCTCGGTCGATTCAAGGGGGGAGACCAACATTCGAGGACTTTTCCCTGGGGGGACAGCAGACCGTGAGTCGGCCAAGCGGAACAGGGAAGTCGCATGGAATCTGGACCTGTCGGAGGCCGGCCGCGGGAAACCGTCTGAGCAAAAAAAAAAAAAAACGACAAGGGCTACGAGAATGGAAATACTCCTATCGCGGTCCTGGAGGAAAACTGGGTTTCGTAAAGATCGAGGGGATGTGTACAGGCATCGGAGACTTGAAAAGGGTAAGCCTCAGAGTACGAAAAAATCCCTTCTCTGGTCCGGTACTAAGAGAGAATGAGGGGGGGGGATTTCACCGGTTCCGAGAGGGAAAAGGTTGTGCGCCACATATCTCATATCCTTATTCGGAGGCCGAATTCCAGTCACATAATGCAAAAGATCCCGAAAAACTGGGCAAAGGAGAAAAAAGGGAAAACTCTAGAGTATGAAGTCATGGGACCCGGGGAGAATACAGCGGACTGGCCGCTATCGCGAGAGAAAGCCAGAGCAAGAGGAGGGCTAAAATAGACAGACTGGGGGGGGTGGGAAGGCCAACAGGGGTTCTCAAAAGAAAGCCAGCAGGGGACAAAAGTCCATCTGGGAGAAACGGTGGTCACTAAAAGCGGTCCGTTCTCGTAATGGAAAAGCTGCAAAATGATTTGACTTCAACATGTCCATAAGAGGAGAAGGAGGGGAAGTCCGGGCGCTTTCAATCCGTAGTTTCAACACTAATCGAAGCTTCTGCTGACGCTCTAAACAACATAGGAACAGAAAAAGGCGAGAGCACCAGAGGCAGGCCAGTACCGGGTAAAGGCGCGGGGAAAATGCTATTGGGAAAAAATCAAACCTCTCAAGACTAGGGACATGTCACGAGCCCGGGGAGGAGGCGGGAGGAAGAAAAGGTAAGCCCGAATGAATCTGGTCGCAAAGAATCTGATATTCCATTCGAACGGGCAATGAAGCCTGGGGGTACCGAAGCTTAAGGAACTCCGCAGTTTCAGGAAGGAAGGGAGAGCTCGACGGCTTCAAATACATGTAATGTCTGTTGGGAAAAAAGCATCCTCGAAAGATCCCTGCACCAATTCAGTTGGACGAAACAGAGGACTTATTCTTGGAAGGGAGGGAAAAAGGGGCGGGGAACGCAGTGAATACTAACAGGAGACTTGAGCTATTATATCGGTTGGAGACAAACACGGTCCTAAGCGAGGGGTCATCCCGGGAGAATTCTTTAACGCGAAAGCGAAGGTTCGTACTCTGAATCCGAACATCAAGGGTCCGTAGGGGGGAACATCCGCAACGCAAGTTGGTACGAACCGTAACTAACTCGAGCCGGAAGAAAAAGTATATAGCCCTTGGTAAGCGTCGAGGACCACCAGACAAAAAAAGAAACCTCTGGGCGGAGTGAAGGTCCGAAGGGGGGAAGGGGGGAGGACCAAGACACTTGCCAAAAGAAAAGGAACGAAATGTGAATCGACTCCCAGAGGGGAATGAACAGGGGGCGGAACGGTCAACAACTTGCCGTTTCTTCCCACCAATCGTTTCAACCAGAGGGTGTTTAAGGAATGATCCATCCAGCAAATCCGAGTCATAGATCTTGGGTCCTTGAAGAAGCACATGATTGATCCGCCAAAGATCGGGAAGAAGGGAGTTAAAAGGGGGACTCACGGGAGTCCAGAGATTCGTTTCAAATAGAAAAGGGGCCTCTAAGGCATCGCGAGAAGGATGAGAAGGGACAGTATACAGCAGCAAAGGGTGGGTCTCTACGAATTAGAAACAAAGGCGTGTGCAGAAAAGATGAGCGCATTACAAGGTGATCCAAAACAATATAAGCAAGGGAACATCCATTAGGGGAAAGGCACAACGGGTCATGGTCATGCACGAACAACAGGAGGCACCATTCGTCCGCTGAATGTTGTGCACCGCAAGAAGGAGAATGTAATGAGCAAATTACAAGATTGCAAGTCCGGGGAAAAAGAACCTCGCGAAGAGTTGCGGGAGGGAGGCACCGAATCGCAAGATAATGCGAATGCAGGTGAGTGGACCGGACGAGATTTGAACTGGGACATACGAAAAACGAACGTCTTGGTGGGGACACGACTCTGATAAGGAGGAGGGACGGCAATAAAGTGAATGCAGAGTAAGATACTTCTCTTTTTGGCTCTTCCACATGTGTTTGCCGAACGGAACGTAGCTCAAGAGGACGAGCGGCAACAAAGCGGCGCAGAATCCGAAAGCCGAAGACACGATTGCGAGGGAAAGATGGAGAAAGGCGAAATAAGGGTCGGGCTATCGCTAACGTATAGTAGTCAAGGACTAAGGAAAAGTGCAAACGCAATACGCCATGAATTTTGGCGCGCCAGCAGGGTTCTAGAAAAAGCAGTCATTCCATAAGGCGTCAGAAAGCGATCAAGAAGGAAGGAAAGAAAGGCTTGGTCAAATTTCAGTGAAGAAGGGAATAGGGGAGGCGTGGTACAAAGCAAAGGACTCGCGCGAGAAAAGATTCGGAAGGCTTTGTCTCGCAACTTCCGCGCCAGCCCAAGCCGGCAAAACCATCACACGGCAATGGCAAGCAGGTTTATAACTCGAACGATGCAAGGGAGGGAAAGGGGAAACACTTACGAGAGTGGAGTGCACACATGTGAAGGACGAAACGCCATTGGCCTAAACGCCACAATTCTATGGTCGCAGGTGCCCAGAACATAGCAAGTGATCAAGACCCGTAGGGGTTCTGACAAGCAAAAGTATTCGTATTTAGCGGCACAAATTACTCAAGAACGAGGGGTGGGGGTTCGTCAATAACTGGATCGGCGGAGACGTTGCGCCCTTCGTAAAACCGTTCATCCGACCAATGAACGAAGCTTTGGGCAGAGAGGGGGGGGGGGTAGAACGCTTAGTCTCATGGTGGGGGAAAAAGAAAAAAGCCATGGATGGACATATTGGTACGTGGTCATAGTGCCGTCCGCGGCATCACAAAGCAGAGGCGAGTGCCCACCCAGCAGAGCCAAAAAATCCACGCGCACTTTGAGAACGGAGTCCACGATGCAAGTAGCGTCAAGGGTTATTGACAGGTCGACCGCTAGCCCACGTGTCCAAAGAGGGTAGAGAATCACACAAAAACTGAAGGAAGGAAGGAAAAATAGAGAATTGGTGTCGGGAGAACACGGTTAGTGGGATAAGCGGAAAAGCAGAAGATGATAAAAAGACGAGCGGGAAATTGCCGTTGGGCGACTAGCAGAGAGAGCAGGTTTGCGGCAAATGGTGCAAAAAGAGGGGGCAGGTGCTTGGTCCTCTCGCAGAGAATAGTGACCCCGCGCAAAAGGAAATGCTTTTCCTCAATAGCGTCTACAACAGCCGACATAGCCTGAAAAGGCTGGGGTTGCTTGATGTGGGGCATTTTGGGGAGAAGAAAGGGGTTAAGGGAACGTTACTGGAGAAAGGGGAGCACAGCTATTGCCAGTGGTATTTAAGCCAGAGACCATTCTCGAAGTTTCTGTATTGCGAATCAACCCCCGACCAGGGTGGAGGAGGCGGATGTCTCGCAAAAGAAGGGAGTCATGGCAAGTGGACGGGGACACTGACCGACCAAAAAAAAATTGTGGAGAACCGGTGGGTGGCGGGGTCAAAGGTCAGAGCGCACAGGCCCTACAAGGAGTGCAACTAAAGAATGGGGATCGTTGGTGGCCAAAGGGACCCCCCCTCTACATAGCAGCCGGGAAACCGCTAACCTGAGGGGTGTTGACCTGGTCCTTGGTCTCAAAGGGGACAAAAGTAGTGCAGACAAATTCGAGCTGCTCTCGAGACTTCCCATTGGGGGGGGGGAAAAAAAACAGCGTAAATATTACGAGCAGATGATTTGAGTTTGCAGCTTTTCAAGGTCCCGGCGCAAGCGGCAAGCGTCCTCTGTGGGGGGGCGTGGTATTTGCTAGCAAAGAAGGAAAAAAGAAAAGCCAATCCTTCTGGCGAGGCACGGGGCTTGAAAAAGGGAGGATGATGAAGGTAGCACTAAGAGCATCCGGTCGTCACGAAATCACTATCCTATTTCATCTGGGTCAAACAAGTCAACCCTCCATCCAGTCCGGATCCTGGCGCTAAGCCGCTATTATAAAGGAAGGGGGCTTTGGGGGGAGCTGACGCAAAAAAATCGAGCCGTTTCCGCGACAGCAAAAAAACCCAGATGAAAGAGCACAACAAGCGGGTGCAGCGCGGCCTTCTAAGTTTCTGCAAACACCGCTCATTAGGGGGGATAAGAAGTTCAAACGGAGGGGGGGGAAAGGGGGGAGTATCGGACAATACCATTCAAAGATCTTCAAGGCAAGCACTGCATTCAACCGGATATCTGTATCGGGGGATCAACGGGGTCGCTGAACATGCCTAAAAAGCTATCGACATCGGGGAAGGACAAAGGGACAAAAATGTGCGCAGCAGGAGAGAAATGTCACAGACATCCAAAAAGAGAAGAGCATTGCCTATTGTTCCCGCCATGATCCAAGTTTGTCCAATTCGTGGGGGGAGGATGGGTATATTGGGTTGATTCTAAGTTGTGGGAAGGGGGGAGCCGGGGGGCGTTTTGGTTCAGCCCGGCAGTGGCAAACTTCCTTCTTCGACTGGAGTCGGAACACATTACGGGTCTGGACCCCGGCTAAAGGACTAACTGAGTCCTATCCGCCCCCTGAAAAAGCGCCTGGGAGATGGGGAGAGGCCAATAGAGGGGGATAAAACTGAGACAGTTTACTTTAAAAGGCTTATAAAAAAGACGTTTCGAAAATTGGGGGAACAATAAGGGGGGACTCAAGGAAAAGTCGACAGCGGTCACTCGGCGGCGGAGAAATTAAATTGTAAGATTTGTGACAAGGAGTAAAAAGGGTTTAACGGGGGTGAGAGAAGCTTGGGATTCTGCGCCAAGTCTTCTTCTGTGGTGAGAAGTGGAAAGCGGCCAGTCGAAAATTAACTTTGTCCTGCAAGAGTCTCACTGTCCTGGGGAGAAGGGGCTGGGGACAAACGGCCAAAGGCGAAGAGTGATCGCCGAGACGAGGCTTTACGGGGAAGTAATCAATCGGCGTTGAGGAACTTAATCAGGGGGAGAAAGCTGCCTTCAAGAACGAACCACTGACAAGAGGACTTGGGGGATTCCTGTAAAAAGGGAACGAAAAGTTAACCACAGTCGAAAAAATAACCGTGAATCCTATTTCGGGCGACGTGACTCAAAGAAAATGAAGAGAAGAAGACTTTTGCGAAATGGGGGAAAAACACTGCCAGAACTCTCTGCCAAGGGGAATTCTTGGTCCACGGAGAAGAAAAGCGGGAGTCTTGGAAGGAGAGCGAGCTCTCAAGGGAAAGCCCAGAGAGGAGTCCGGAAAGGCACTTGTGTTTTGAAAAGTTTGAGTCGGAAGGAAGAAGATAAAAAATAAAGCCTGGTAAACAGAGAGAGGGACCATGGGAGGACACATAACGAGGGGTGCAAGACTCCCCTGGCTTCTGGAAATCGGCGCGTGAAAAGGGGCGACTTCGTTTGTCGGGCCGCAAGAGAAAATGGAAATCTAGCGCCCGGGAACAACTATGAGTGTGGGAAGACACTCTATCTGAGGATCTCTCAACAACCAACGAAAAGGAAGAGTATCGGACTGGACGTCAAAGTGCCAGCGCGATGAGGCCATAGTGATGACAGAGCGCAAACGGGATAAGTGGAAAACATCGAAGGAACGCTCCAAAATGTCCGAGCCCGGGGAAGAAACCGATTAGGTGAACACCCTGTGATACCATATGTGACATGGTGGGGAGAGGAGAAAGGACCGATAACAATCATGTTTCACAAATGAAAATGTCTGTCCAGGAATCGTAAGGAAAGCAGCTCTTTGCACGTGAGAGACGGGGCCATCAGAGGAGAGAGACCAGGGGAAACCAAGACAAAAAAAAACGAATCCTGTTCTGCAAAAGCCAATCATTTGGAGAAACAGTGGCATATTGATGTGAGCGAGGGGCCGCAAAAAACAGAAATTCTAGGAGAATCTGGGGGGGCGCCAAAACTCGAGAATACGGGGGGGCATCCCAGCATTCCATACGACGAAAAGGCAATGGGCCCGTACTCTGCTCCTACCATCAATTCCGAGATTTCCCTACATATTGAAAAAACCATGCCAGATACCGGAGATCTGCTTACAAAAGTAAAGATGCCATGGACTGGCGTTCCAGCGGGGAAAAAAAGGAAAGCCCTCTAGAAAACGATTAAATGCTATATCTTGCAATCTGAGCGGGCATGAAGTAGGGACTGCCGTCGTCCGATTGCCAGCTGGGGGCCTAAAAGACTGGAACGGTATAAATTGGCTCGATCCGCAGCCCAAGAGAAATTTCCCTTGCCTCTTGTGCGCCCACAACGTAACCGATCTTTGTTAAAAGAGGGTATACAGCACGCAAAGCATTACAACACATGAATCGAGGTCCGGGAAGAACAAAATGCATGGGGG
>Ga0179593_1285760_pt1 | contig 19225 bp, 23 predicted proteins | sample CZODoug2_1_08_16_FD_185931 | JGI IMG/M metagenome (GOLD analysis project Ga0179593, IMG submission 185931) | Vadose zone soil fungal communities from Angelo Coast Range Reserve, California, USA - CZODoug2_1_08_16fungal (PacBio error correction) | ecosystem: Environmental > Terrestrial > Soil >...
CAGGACCTAAAGAGCATGCAGACATCGCGAAAGTCGGATCCAAGAAAATAAGGGGGATTGGAAAGAAGAAAAAGGGTCAACACAGGGATGAAAAAGTCGAAATCCTTTCCGAACTAGCGGAACCTGAGAGGCATCCTGCCGGGACGTCCCCAGGAGTGCTTAGAGTTAACAGGCCGGGCCGCGACAAGGTGCGACCGCCCGGGGGCCCGTGCTGAAAAAGCAAAAATGAAAAAAATAGGATGGAGCAAAAAACTCGTGGGGGAGGAAGAAAAGGGGACTGCCAAACAGGCGCACCGGGGGGACCGCAGGAGTCCACATCGCCGTCTGTCAGGGGACCGGCCACCTACAGAACTAAAAAAATCGGTGAGCGGTAGAGTAAAAGCCGAGAGTACGAGTCCGCAGACACAGGGGGGGGGGGGGGGGGTTGTTCCGTCCTTGCTAAACAAAAACCAGCATTTCACCAGAGGGACTTAGAAGTGACGGAAAACGCTTTCTGGGTGGGGAGGAGGTCAGGGGAAAGAATTGACTTCAGACGCACCGAGTCCCGCCCTTAGCAGAGCGCTCACACCATTCCCGGAATAGCGGTGTTCGCCCATTAGGGGGCAAAAAAGATTCAAAATGGCCTATAGATGCAACAAATCCGTACGGACCGCCGAAAAACAGGCCAATCCTGGCTGAATGACACCCAGGATAAGTGTTAACTATCAGACTCAAGGCATCCAAAAGGTGTCCACCCGGCTGTCAACGGGACCGCAGAAGGGGGACAGAGGGTTCACCACTGCAGGATCGTTCCATAAGGGGGCTGTAAGCGGAGGGTCGCCGAGGACAAACGGAGGGAATTCAAACTGAAAAAACGAACTAAAAAATTCGCCTCTGGATTCAAGAGGGGGCACCCGCTACGAACTGACCAACATTCGGGCCGGCTGTTGGCTGGCAAGCAAGAGTATCAGGTCTTAAAAAAAAATCAAACATTATAGGGACGTTGTCCCGCTGCACGGGGGAAGAACAGACCATGGGAATAGCCCTTGCCGTCGAAGAGGCGTCTATTAAGGCACGCGCCGGCGATCTCCCGACAGCGCCCTGATAAGTTCCAAACGGCAACAGCCTTCCTTCTTCCTTCCGGACAAGGAAAGTTCAACCAGCTTGCGAATGGTGGTGCACGGTTCTCAAGGAAGACACGATAAGCCGATGCGGGTTTTCCACAGCCGGAGAAAGGCCATCGAATAACCGTCACCAGAAAGATCTCGGGGTGGAGGGAAAGGAATAAAAATTCTAAAGTACGTGACAATGCCGCGAAAAAGTGGCGCAAAGACGGAATCTTTCCAGACGTTTTCGAGAAAGGCCTCCCACCCAAAAGAAGGGGAATATTGCAAAAGGGGTCAACCGCTTTCTTATCAAAAATCAGAGCGAGGGCGCCACTGAGAGCCAGAAAAGATATTCTTACTTAATTAAAATCGAAGAGAGTAATCTGCAAGCCGTGGCATTCCGGAGGCCTGTTTCTCGCCAGGGGGCACCGATTCGAGGTGGGATCGAGCGAGGGAATCGTCAATGAAAAAGAGGGAACCAAACTACAGCGGCAGAAAAAATAAATCTCTTAGCACAACCTATCCTATCTGAAGTCTGTGCGGGTCTGAAGGACTTCTTCACGGACGATTGTCCTTGGGGGGGGACAACCGGGGGGGTCGCAGCAGATCGAGTATGGCAACGCGAAAAGGAAGGAAAAAAGCGAGGATATGGTCAAAAGGTGGAAACGAAATGACGAACATGGCACTGGTTCTAACTTGGAAGCGTAGTTGAACGGGCATGAAAGAGGGGGAGACGGGACAATCGAATCAGGGGCACGGCGATCCCAAAAAAAGTTCCCTTCGCCCAGACAAAAAAAGATGATCGAAAGAACGAGGGGCACAACACGAACGAGGACCCCATGCGGGATCTTCTAGTGGCGGGAAAATCAAGCAAAAAGAACTTAAAGCGACTGGCAAAGGTTTTAAATATGCGTCCGACATCGCGGATTGAGAAAAACAGGTATCAAGGGGGGCGCGGTAGAGAGGAACGCGCAAAAGAAGGGTGACCATGGCAACACACCGATTCAAGGCCCGGGGAAACGACGGGCGGAAAGGGCCATAAGCACGAAGGATACAGAAACCGTACCATAAGTCACCAGCAAACAAAGCCTTCCCCGAAATCCCGCCGGCCATGTGGAAGAAGATTGCGGTCTGTGGGGAGGTCTAACCAGCGTGGGAGTATGACATACGAGCCAACAACGCGGGAAGTATAAGCATTTATTCGCTTAGGATGCACGGTAAGAGATGAAAGACCGGAACATAAAATCCTGGTCACATCCTTTACTGAAATGTGAATTGCCTCCGGGGAATATTAGTTGGGGGAAAGTGGGAAAAAAAAAGGAAAAAAGACCAAAGAAGTACGCGTAATGGAGGGTTCACTCCTGTGAACGCAGGAAAGAAATTGGGCCTCGGGAGGGGGAAATGAAAACTCACCAAAGAAACGCAAAATCGTAAAAACTTATCGTCGGGTAGGGCCCCCGTTTTGGGGAGGGAAGCGGGATTCCTGACGAGAAGCCATTTGGGAAAAGGGAGAATTCAACTTAAGTGGAAACAGCATGGACAGAGAAAAAATCGAGCTGCTTGAAGGCGGTCCACAGAGAGTTTCGGATAAGGGACGGTATTATCTGGAGCTTATGCATCAGATGGCATCTGTTCAAGGGCAGGGTGCCACGCGATGCAAAAAGAGCCCAGTTCTGATTTCCGTGTGGTCGCTGCCGAGAGGTTGAAGAAAAAGTCTCAAAAACAAGATGGATGTTAAAAGAGAGAGAAGAACTCCTAGGCAGACAACAAACGGAAGAATGTCAAGTGTCTTGGCATCGCGTGTCACATGGAAATAACGCTTCTATTCACGAAGGAAGAAACTCTATATACGGAGGTGAAGAACAAGACTAAGAGAAGAAGGAGATGTGGGCAAAGATGCATGCTTTTCACTTAAAAACCAGGTAAAAGAGGACGTGGCAAAAGTGCATTACTCGAGAAACGAAAGAACCAGAACCGGTGCCCGACCGAACGTTCCTAGCCATGAGAAAGGGGGGGGGCTTCGGAGCTGGGGAATGTGAGCAATAAAAAGGAGAGGAACGGTCTTGCACGGGAGTGAAAACTTCCCATTAGCGACTTCTTGGGAGGTTGAAGGGCAAAAGGCATTTCGAGAACGCAGAGTCAAGTAACGGCTGAAGGAAATCACACGGTACATGGGCACTATCGATGTTGAGGGCGGAAGCGCTCCAACGCGAACAAAAAACCCGCAAGCACTGGCTCAAGGGTAATCTTTGATGAATCTTCTGGAACCGAAAGCCAAAAAAACGTTTCGAATCACAGACGCAAAGGCACAGAAGAGGAGGGGGGATTGGAAGAAGGCGTGTTTGCAAGGATGACGCGTATGACGGGGGTATTTGCGTATAGGCACTCTAGACGGATGGGAAAGGGTGGAGAAGGCGGGAAAAACCCCACCTTTTCAGAGGGGCTGGGAGGACATGGACCAGTTTTGCTCGCGCTGCGGAGATAAACGGCGGAACAAGACTAAACCCAGAGCATACGGAACGCAGGGGGGGACGTATTTAAAAAAAGGGTGTTTTGAGCAGAAAAATAATTTATTTGGATTGGGGGAGAATGCACCGTCAACCGCGAAGCAAAGCACTTGGGGCTCCAACAAAGAGGGGGGATGGGTGTTTGTCAATCTTTTCCTCGATCATGTTTGGGTGGGAAGGGCGGGAAGGAAAACGGGGGTTTGGGATCAGTCAGGAAAAAGAGTTTCGGATTGGAATCCACCACTGAAGAAAAGGTCACTACAAGGGAAGGTTTTTGGCAAACGGAGCCCCTGGGAGTCACCCTGAAACGGGGCAACGACGGGCGAAATAGGAGCTGCGAAGAAGGGAAAAAAACTAAAAAAAGCTCTGGCGTCTACAATTTGAAAAGGACCTCTGGAATGGGAATACGTCAGGAAGACCCAATACAATAGTGGCGGCGAGGAGACAGGGTCGGCTATCAGCGCTGGGGATTGCAGTCTAAATGGGCTGTGGGAAAAACTGGAGGAAGAAAGCGAAAGCCCAGCAGAACGTCGGGTAAGTGAAGGAAGCGAGAAAAAAGAAAAAAGCCTGGCGCGTAAGATCACCTTCTAAGCGGTAAATCAAGAATATCTCTTCTGGAGCGCCAGAGTCCGCGCGCTACAGGTTCCTTCCTCAGCAATTGAAACGTTAAAGGGCTAATCGGCTTTTTGAAAGGGCCATGCTCCGAGAGCAAAGAGGGTAAAGTGTCAAGTGAGAAAAAGAACCTCTGCCGCACGCTGCCTAGCTGGGAAGACATTCCCGGCGGCACAAGGGCTTAATTCACCCACCACGGAGGGTATCAGTACGGAAGACCGGGTTTACGATCCTGTGGAAAAAACTCTCTTTAAACGGGGGCAGAAAACAGCACGCCAATTCTCAAGCTGGGACTAACGGATAAAGGGTCGGTAGGACTTAAGGCGAAACATTCAAGGGAGACTAATATTACTTGTGGCGGGAGAATCACGTTCCGCTAGGACAATAGACGCAGACTTCACGGAAGGGCGATTGGGGGAGTGCGGTTCTCAGACGGCAGCTGAGACGCCTGCTCAGAGCTCCCGACTGGAGGGACGACCCTCGCGGAATGACCCATGGGAGAAACGCATCGCAACGAGGCACTAAAGGGGAATGGGCTTATTCGTTTTTCAAAGTGATACATTGGGTACGACGGCCGGAGGATGGGTATAAAATGTAGCAAACCCTAAGAATCCCTTGTGTCCGGAGAACAAAACTTCCGAGACAGCCCGGATGGAAGGAGACGGCAGGGGGGGACCAAAGCAGACTTCAGTCAACTGAAATAGTTACCAATTCTTGCGGGATTTAGGAGAGGAACCAGATTCCTGGGGACAATAAGCCCGCGGGAGGAAAAGTGGTTTCGGCTTCAGGCGGGCGGAGTCCGAGAAGTGGTATGCCGCGACAGGGAAATTTCCGATGTGAAAATTGAACCTACCGACGTGCGCCAAAAAGGGGCTGAGGAATTGTTTTGCGGCGCCGCGGGGAAACTCAAGGAGATTAGCCGCAAATAGTGGGTGGGTCCGTGAAAAAAACACACCTAACATCTTGGGGGGGAATTAAAGGAATCAAGCCCGCGAGGGGACCTGCTGGGAAGGTGACAGAAATAACACGAGATTTGGGGGGCGACTTCATAGGGAACCTTCGACCGGAAAATCTTCGGAAGCGCTGGCCGGGAAATTTCGGGGACACGACAGAAGCTGGGTGGGGGAAGGACCTTAGGGCAAAAGGTGAGCTGTTTTGCAGGACTGTGAAAGTCAAAACCTGGTGCGAAAAGAGAGATGCTTCTTCAGAGGGCGGGCAGCAGGACGCAAGGAGAGGAAAAAGTCCGGTCCGAGGGCTGGCCTGCTACAAGGAGATTGGCATCCCAGGGGGTACCGTCCCGCAGAAAGAGCGAAGGCAAAGCGAAAGTGGATACGTCAGTCGACTGAAAAAGCCCGGAGGGGGGAACCGGGGATAGCGAAGCAACGTGAGGGGAGGGGGAAGGAAGGGGACGGGCTAAACTCTCCATGCGCCCTGGTTTGGAGAAAAAAAACAAAAAAAAAAAAAAAAGAAAAAAAAAAAAAAGAAAAAAAAATAAAAAAAAACAGAAAAAAAAAAAAAAAAAAAACCCCTCTAAGAACAAGAGGTAAAAGAGAATATCCATTACAGCCGGCGCATGGCCGCGCATAGCAGCAAAAGTCCGGACTAAACAATAAAAGAAAGAAACCGGTTTTTCTGCAGCACACCAGGTCGCCGGGCTGAGAACCACTTCAGAACCCAGGCCGAAACTTAGGGGCCCCAACCTTGGGCAAACCTGCCGGGGAGAGGGCCACAGGATTGGGCCCTTCAGGGGAAACAGCCTCAGAAAAGGAAGTGGAGGGGAAGAGGATGCATTCCCATACGTAGGTCAGAATTCATCGCGGAAGGCTCAAAATCCTCTGTGGGAAGGTCCCCGGAGGACCCAAAAAAAAAGAACCTGTTACCGCATGTCTGGCCACAAAAGAGGGAAACGTACGGTTCTTGAACGAAAGGGACCAAACAATCCCCAATGAAGGTAATCGGCTGCTAGTAAGCCTACGAGACGGAGAAACAACGCGCAGGGTTCCGTCCTGAACGCAAAGTCGACAGCAGGTACCCTGGGAATGAGGGAACGAAGGAAAAGGGGACGTTGTGTCTTAAACCTCCATCTTTTCGTCGAACCGGGGGGGAAAGGCGCCGGTCCGAGAGCTCAACAAGGCCCAAAAAGTTGCATCCCAGGGATGTGGGCTTCATTTCAACCTGAAAATAGGAATCGAGGCATACCAATCCGACGAGCACGCGAAAACCAGGCGCCCATCCGGGTGATGCCCACATGAAAGCTGGGTCAAGAAACAAACTCAGCAAAACTGGGTGAAAAAAACGGGCACGCTTACAAGAGAAGTGGGGGAATCGGTTCACACAGACAGATAGATGGACAATCCGGAGGTAGAGTAAGTTGGCTGAACCTTGACACAATAATTAAACGGGGCTCTCACGGGACTCGTAAATACCTAACCGAGAAGGAGAACACATGCGATCAAAGTTGCACCCCCGCGAACACTCACCAAGCCGGGGAAAGACAAACTAAGATCGGTCGGAGACCGCGAGCGGAGCAGGAGGATCAAGCGAAGTAGAGAACACGCCAGGAAATGCCCTGGGCCGCGGGGGGGGGGTCGAGGAACAGCCAGCGATCCTCACACCACGAAATGACGCAGAATTAAAAAAACAAGGAAAAAAACGTATTCCGTCAGGGACATTAAACACAACGCCTGATCATCAGGTAGAAACAGCTGAGAGGGCGGTGGGGCAAGGGGGATGAAAAGGAAGCACTGAGACGACGATGCGGGTTTTGACACAGCGGAAGCCATGATGGAAAGTCGACAAACTCTCACGGTGGTGCAGGAAGAAACGGGCCGGGAATGGAGAAAGACGGGGTAGGGGAAAAACAAGGCGCGAAGGGGGCGCAAAGAAGAGCACTTGGATTTGAAGTCGCATGCCTCCAACGCAAGACAGCGCCTGCCGATGGAACAACAGGGGGTTAACCCGCTGGCGGAGAAAAAAAAACGAGAGCAGTCTCGGGGGCCATCTGCCCAGATAATAGAGGCGGAAATTACCGCCATAAAAAGTCGTTTCTTGTCCGCGACCTTGACTTGGCTGAGAGGCGCCTTTATAGAAGTGCGACAGTAGGGGGAGGGAGGCCCTAGCCGATTCGATGGGGAATGAGCTTGCGCAAACCCATAACCAATGGCAAGCACGTCGATAGAAAGCACCCGATCCGAACCAAAAGCGGGTCGTGGGACGGGAGGAACTGACGTCTTCCCAAGCCCTCGGTCCTTGGAAATGAAAACGCTCAGAGTAATTCCAAAAAAATCAGTATTCCCTCATCGATCGGTCGCCACGCTGGGGGCAAAGGGAAGGTGGACGAAGAAGGGGGAGAAGGGATAAAGGACCTGTGGTGAACAGGGCAAATCAAGTGCGGGGCTAAAAGTTTGCCCAAGAAGGCATTTGTAACTGGAAAACATGACCAACCACCGAGATACGAAGAAAGTTGGAAAAAACAAAAGAAGCCACTGACGTTGGACCCAAGATGAGTCGAAGCGTTGAGGTTAAAATCCATCCCAGAATACCAGGGATGCAAAAAGTTGAATAGTCTGGGAAAAGCGAAGGGATTCCAACGACATGCTAAAGAGGGCGGGAGAAGTCCGCACGTCTCTCAAACGGTGCCCATGGAAGCCAAAGCAGAGGAAAGCAGGTGGTGGGCCCGGAAGGAGGCAAATGTTGGCTCACGCTAGGGCTGAGACGAATATAAAAAAGGCCGAAACCGTCAGACCATGCACACAAACGCCGAACCCTCAAGAAAACGCCGGCATGGGGAAATGAGTGCGTCTGTGATTCCTCCACCTAGGCATTGAAAAGAGAGGAGGTCTACGGAACGAGACACTCGAACGCGGCAGGACATGAATGGAGGAGCTTCTCGCTCAGACACGAAACGCAAATCCGTCTTGAATAAAGAACATGTAAACGGGTGGAACGTGCCTTCCTCGTTGAAAATAGGCGTGGGGAGAAAGCCTCGTTACGCCAACAGCCCAAGAAGGTCACTGAATGGGAAGGGTGCAAGAAAGTGAAAAAGCAGGGGAAGGAAATGGGTTAGTGACCGAGAAAGTCCGCCGAAGACTAAGCAAAACATGCTGATACGTCGGGACGTCCCCCGTGTGGGGGCCAGGACGGGAAAGGATTCCGAGGAATGCCGAAGTGGGGGAAAGGCAAAGGGGAAACAGACGTTAGGGAACAATTGAAGACTATCCCACATCTATATCAGAGACAAGTTCATAAGGAAACGAGTAGAGACTGATTAGTGACTCACTAGGCAGAAGTTAAGGAGGGGACGCGTGGAAAGGAAAAAAAGAGAACAGTTGGGAAAAAGGAGGGTCGTCTAAGAGGGGAGGTTGATCTCGGACCACCACCCAGAAACTGAGGGGGAAAAAGAAGAGAGAAAAACAGGCATAAGGACAAAGAGACAGAAAAGGGCTCGGGATGTCATCGAAGGGAAAGGAAAGGAACAGGCAAAAGTGAGATGCAAAATAATTTCAGCTCGAAGCCGAGAAAAATTTATTCAAACGACCTACTAATAAACTAAAAAAGATTGGGGTGGGCTGATGGAGGGGCCAGGTAAAGGAACGAGGTTGCAGATAGGGAAAGAGGTGCATTCTGAAGGAAGTAAGACCAGACCTCGAAAATGTCACAGTACGAGGCCGATCCGCGCATGGAAGAGGGTGAGAGGGCGGGGGGGCGGGAGGGAGCGAGTCACGCCACTGAACGGAACGGAGGTTACAAATAGTGAAAATGGAACATAAGGCGTGGCTTATGAAGGTAACGGGAAATTTCGCAAAGGGAGAGGAAGGTACGAGGAGGAATGGACACAGGAATTTCCAATGCAGAAGCGATGTCGCACGCTACGAAGGACGGAATAAATTCACTAGGTAAAGAAGAAAAGAAAGGAGTGACCGAACTAGACTTAACGGAACCCTAACCGCACGAAGATTTTAAGACAAAAAGACTTAGGAACCTGCAGGGAGTGGAAGGTAAGGGTCGGACTGGCGAAGACTTACGTGTTGTAATTGGAATTAAGGCCAAACTCTGCGGATGAAGAGGTCCGGAGACGGGAAAACGTGTAGGTCAAAGAGGGGGGGGCTGGGGTCGAAGGTGAACCGTTGGACGCAAAGATTGCGGCTATCACCGGAACAAAAGATCCAAGTGACTTCTAATAGTCGGTTCAGCAATGGAAAGAAAGGTTTTGAAGCATTTCTCTTTGACTGTTCTTTTTCGGTGCAACCGCAGACTAAATATCAATCAAAAATTGGTAAAAGCGACGGGGGTAGTGGTTTGGTGAGTTTACTAAAGGATCATGCTGGTGTGTAGAGTAAGGTGGGAAAAAAATGGGGGTTGGACGGGGACGGAAAAGAAAAGTTAGAGGGAGAGACAAAAACACCGCTAAACTTTCAACCTACAGGGTTTAAAGTTGAGCAACCAGAAAAACAAGGACAGTGGTCACAAAGGACGTGAAATCGCTGAGAAGAAGAGGGTTCGAACGGAAAGAAAGAGATCGAGGGAGGAAAAGAAAAGTTTTGAAACCCAAGAAAAAAGACTGGATGGGAACCTATGGAAGGAAAAACGTTAAGAGCGGCGAAATTATCTGCGATGCTTGCTTGCCATGACTATGCGATGGCGTTTGATTAAGCCAAATGAAGAAAGCAAGGCTCCTAGAATGTTGCCTAAAATGGCTAGAAAAAATCGAAGCAGAAAAGGACGAAGATCAACTCGAGAGGGACGGGAAACGAGAAATAGAACGGAGACAGGAGGCTGAGCAAAACGCCAAGCGCAGGGAGAAGGGGAAGCCCGGCATCATCTTAGAATCGGCTTCGGAGGATTGGGCCGGGGGAGGAATAGGCCGAACCCTTCTTAGGGGAGAAGGAGGTGGAGCCAAGTCCCGCGAATTGCTGTCCGACGGAAGGGAGGGAAATCCGACGCACCAGGGCGTATTAAGACCCAGGTTTCTGAAAGACTTCAGGGGGGCCATATCCAGGGTAAAACAAAAGACGCTAGACTTGAGGAGTGAAGAAAAGGGCAAAGAAAGGTCAGAAAGAGGAGGCGAAAAGTCTGATCAACCGCACCTGACGAAAACATTGACTGAGCCGTGTGAAGAGGATACACGGGGACTGTAGCAGGGCTCTGACGAGAAAAGAAAGAAGTAAAGACGTCAAGGCGGCCTGGCGGGTTAGAGACGGAACGATAACTCCTGATAAGGGCTAAAGGATTACTACCCATCACGAGTTGAGACATCAAACAGCCAGCTGGCCGGGGAAGGGTGTAAGTTCTTAGACGGGGGAAAAGAGGTGGATAGAATGGGGATACAAGAGGGGGAGGGAGGTGGAGGTAGAAGATCCTTAAGAGCCCCGTTTCATCACCTTAGAGGAAAGAGGTCAAGGAATCCTCTACCGAAAATGGGGAAAGAGAGCGGTCAAAAATTGAAAAAAGGAATTAGGGGGGGTCAGCGGGACAAGAGGGACAAGCTGGATGAGGATTTGGGAAAAAGAATTCATGGTGCCATCCTCCATGATGGCTATGTTTTGCGGGGGGGAGGCGGGAGAATCAAGGAGTGGTTAAATCCGACCTTGGAGATCGGCCAATTAAGGACCGTCAAAATACGGGGAAAAACAAGCGGAATGTGTTGTACGAGAGACGGAAGCAGAAGGAGAGGTGGAGCATGAGGGAAGAAGATGGGAGTACTTAACCACAAAGACATAGTGGTTGGGCAGGTACTTGTTCCTAAAAAAACATTGAGAAAGGAGGGATAGCGGTGAGAAGACGGTGAAAACGGTCTCTTCTGGGACTCGTATCGGACGTTTGACGAAAGTCAGCTTCACATATGAGGAATAAAAATGCGGGAAGGTTGCGTTGAACTACAGAAGGCGCTTTTGGTAAACCTTGAGCAAAACCCGGTGTCGAAAGTTGGCCAGGACGGGGCTACCCTTGTAGAACAGAGGATTGCCGAAGAGCGTATGGCGATGCTTAGTTGGCTTGTGGAAAATACTCCTTTGCGCTTATCACGCCTTTAGCGTGGGCAGATTCAAAAGCAAAGGGAATACTGAAAATAAAGGCATTCGTGAGCGGAAACCTCTGACTTGCATGGCACGGGTCTACGTGGTGGAATTAAGAAAGGAGGGGAACCGGGAGTCTAAGAAGGGTCTTGTGATTAGGAGGGGGGGGCAGGCGGGATGGCGCATAAACCGGAGGGAAGAGATCTCAGAGAAAAAAAAAAAGGGAGGAGTAGGGAAAAGAGAGAGGAAAGGGACCAGTCGAGTTCCTCGCATCAGCAAGCCCCGACAAGTAATACCAGAAAAGACGGGGCTTAAAGCACAACGGGGGAAAGGACGAAGGGAATGACAAACAAGATACCCGAAAGTCAATCAACTTCCAGCACTGAAAAACTGCTGACGGTCCCAGGATGGAAGTCGTTGGAAATAGAGGGGAAGAGGACCGACGTTTCGACGCTCCTTCCTCCAGGTCTGCACGAATAAAGAAGTCATGCCTGGAACAAAATGCAGAGGAAAGACTGGATCCCCGGGACAAGTGCAAAAAGAGAAACGGGGGGGACCCTGAGAAGGAGGAACAAGAAAAAGACAGTTGATCGGAACGCAACCCTCCCGAAAAATTGCAAGGGGGACGCGGAAGTGTGGGGTAAACAAATCGAGACAGAAAGAATCTCAGGGTGACGGAGATAGAAACGGGGGGCATTCCCCTCTCAGAGAAGGAACGACTGACAAAGGAGTGGTGTCTTACAGGCCGAAAGAGGACGCCAATCAAAAAGGGAACGGAGACACGTACTCGGGGGATAAAAACATTCCCAGCCTATCGCCTCAGTAATGTGACGAAAGTGAAATGAACGCTGAAGATAAAGGGGGGCGAGGTCATACAAAAATAAATAAACACCTGAAACACGCCCTCCTTGCTGAAAAGTTCACAAGGAAAAATATTGTGGGAAGAGAGACATCAAGCATCCTCCGGTTGGACCACATCGGGGGTCACGCGGAAATCGAAGTGACAATGCGGGTGCAACCAAGAAAACAGAAATCATTCAAATAAGGGGGAGGGGGAGGGGTGAAAGGGGGAGAACCGACACTAAGTCATGAAGAACGTGGAGCGCCACAGAATAGAGACCATCAAAGAGGAAGTAGGCAGCCCAATGCAGAGAAACAAATTTTCCCCAGCGACGCACTTCCCCCTGCGAGGAAGGCGTTGCTGAAAAAAACCCAACTCCGAGAAAATACAGGGGAGGGTAAGAAAATAGGAGGAGAAAGGGCGAGACCGCTGCGGGACTATAACGTCGCCCCTTGAAAACGCAAAGAGGATAGAATTAAATCCCGAGCCGAAAGAGAAAGAAGGGCCCCTAACGGAAAGGAAAAGGAGGCAGAACGGACGGAGACGTAAGGCCAACAGGAGGAGAATCCGGAATCACATCAGAGAAGAATGGAGAAAAAGGTTTTCAAAGCAATGAAGCATAAACTCAGGGGAGGTTTTAACAGAATAATGAGTCGGAGCGTAATCGAAGAAAAAAGACTACGTTGTGGGGGGTGCAGGGAGAATCTCGTCCGTGTAATTAAAAATACGGGGGAGGACAAGGACGAGAAGTGAGAAAAAAGCTGGAGAAAGGTGTAAGGACGGGTGATTCGACAGACTAAAGAACAGCACAAGCCTCCTGACGATTAAAACAGTTCCCCGCGGAGGAGAAGAACCTTCAACGGAGAGGCTGAACATGAGAGCAAGCGTCGATGTCGTAGGAAGGTACCGCCAACGTTGCGACTAAATAAAGCCTGTTGTCTTTAGGGCGCCTGGTAGAGAAGTTCGGCCAGAGTAGCGTGAGTCGACAAGAAGGAATTATCTTGTCCGGCCAGGCGGGGGGCAACCAAAACATCGAAATCAATGGCTAAAAAAAAACGAAGGGCGCCCGAACGCCGAACACAGGGTCTTCAGGGCTAAGGAAGAGTCCCAAAAGGGGGGGATGGAAAAAAAAAAAGGGATTGAGAAGCCAGAGAGGATTATGTCAAAAAACCCGGAAAACGCGTATAGTCAGAAACCAAGAGGGGGTGGCCTCAGGCGTAAAAAAAGATAAGGGGTCTCCGTTCGAACGGGAACCTGTAGTGGAAACGGGCAGAAAGTCCCGGGGGGATCGCCAAAAAGATTGGGGACAGGCGATCCAAACCAGTTTTTCCTGCTCACATGGGGTCCAACAACGATGATCGGAGAAAGGGCAAAAAAAAAAAGAAATCTCGTTGTAAAAAAGGCGGCTCGGACGTGCTGTGAATCCAGCAAAGAAATAACTCGACTGGGCTCAAACGTCATATTCTTCCAAAGCGAGGATGAGCCGAAAAGACGCCTTGTCGAGGGAGAGCCAAATCGCCGCAAACGGGGTCATTGGCCTCCCGAAGAAAAGTCCGCCGTGGTTGGACCTCCCGGGGGCAAATCTCCAAAAGATGATATAAAAAATAAAAAAAATACAGAAGAATGAAACCCCACGCAAAATTCAGAAGAAAGAAGGGGCAGGGGCACTAAGATTTCGTAAGGGTGATTATACAACATATGCGGATGGTATCAAAGATCAGAGCGGAACAAAAGGACGCCAGGGAGGGGAGGCGCTGAGGGATGCGAGAGATTTCTAAAATCAACAGCCGATGGGTGACATCAAACAGTTCCAAAAGGGTGGACATGGGAAAAAGGGGCGTGAAATCGGGAGGTGAGAAAAGGGAAAAGGGGGTTTGAAAAGCAAAACGCCAAAGAGAAGGCCTCTGAAATGTATTAACGAAAGGGGAAACGCCTTTCCTATATTTGGATTGCCTCATAATAAAAGCCAGGATCGGAAAAAACCAATCCAATCTCACGGATACTGAACAAAAGGGGGGGGGGGGCACTAAGGGGACAGAAGATGGGAAAAGTGGTAAAAGTCGATTCAAGACTTTAAGTGAACAAAATTTCAGGAACATCTATCTTCGCTGGTCGGAAAGGGTAAAAGAAATTCGGAGGGGAGAGCTTGAAATTAGTGCCTCACTATGAAGGGGAAGCAGGGGAAAACTTCGGAGAAAAAAAAAAAGGACAAGGGTGATAGGCTGGGGACTTCGACAGAGAGTTGAACTCTCGACAAACTAGATTCGGCTAAAACCACAGAGAGAATAACGCCGAGGCAGACGAAGAAAGAAGAAGGAAAAAGGGGGGGAAGGGGAGTGTAGAATCGTTGTACGGGACCGTACCTCTCCCATGATGCACTAAATGAAAGAAAAAATAGACGAACTGTATTTTATGAAAAACGGGGCGAAGCTAGCTAGATGGGGAGAAAAGGAGAAAGGGACTGTGGTGTAAAGGAAAAAAGGGCAGGTCGACTTGTTGACCAATGAATTCTCTGTAAGAATCCCAACTACCGCCAAAGAAGAAAAACCGGGAAACGGGATCAAGAGCCGGGGGAAATCGTAGTCGATCGGCGGAATGAGGGGGGCACGACAAAAAGGGAGAGAACCGGCAGTGGAAAAGGTAGTGTAACTTCCCAAGATGACCTGCTGGGGGAGGTGTACTTCAAAAATGCATTTCGCAAGCCCGAGCAGGGAGAAAGAAATCACACGTGTACAAAAGGTAAAGAGGAAAAGAGGGGGAAGGGTTGCGAAGAGCAGAAAAAAAGACAAGCGACGAAGAAAGGAAATCGGATAAAAAAGGCGTTCTGAAAAGCTTCTGGAAAACCCGCACTCCGAGTGGAGAAGAAAAAAGAAGACGAGGGGCAAAGGAAGGCATTTATTTATGGGAAAAGGCTGTGGGTGCAAGGGCTGACGAGGATGACGGGTTATGGGCGTACCACCGTAGGTGGACCAGGTGCCGAAGCGGTCACAATAGTGGCAATCGAAGGGTCGGAGAACATAAACTGGGGCGCAGCGCTGAAGGAAGAGTACCGCGAAAGACTATGCCTTTGCTTCTAAAAGTCAAGGTGCCTGGGAAAAGAGGTGAAACCGTGGGGAGCCAGGACGTTACTACTGGATTTCTTGCGGAAACCGATCAAGCGAAGCTAGAGAATGGGGCAAAAACGAGAAGGGGGAGTGGTGGGGGGGCAAGAATCCGCTGGCAAAGCCTTGGGTTTTTAAGGGGCTAAACGGTTTTGGATCGAAAGGGGAAAACGTTTCGATTGAGACGCCACCGATCTGCCGGCCCCTTACTACATATGGAAAAAGACCCCTGTCGGAAACCGGACAAGGGGACAACAGCAGGGAGACACGATAGCTGGGGCTTAAGAACGTTACGGGGGGCCATAGCGCTAGTGACGAATCCACGGTTTCCCAGGTAAGAGTGAATGTGGGAAAGACGTCCAACATGAACAACACAAAAAGGGTTAAGAGGGGATCTGGGCGGTTAGGCAGCGCGGAGGGGCGGGGCCAGGCTGCGATGGACTTTGCAAGTCACCGGGGGGCGCACTGCAGACGCTCAACGCGCAAGGGGGAGCAGAACGGAGCCCAGCGCGTGACCGAACGGTAAACGAAGAAGTGGGTCGCAACTCACAAGGCATGGGGGGGGGGGGGGATAAGGAAGAGAAAACCGATATGCGCGGTAGTCAACACGAGCGAAGATAACTCCTGGGCGGTCAGACAGAGGCCGCGGGAGATGAGGGCCGGCAGCCATCGGGGAAAAGAAGGGGGAAACAGGTCCGATCTTCTGGGCTTTGAGGAAATGACACGAAGAAAAGACTGGAAAAGGGGATAAGGCCTTGTGCAGCGAGAAGCGGCGGGACCTGCTGACGAAAACTACTTGGAAAAAACACATTTTTAACGAAACCGAGGAAAAGTAGGAGGAATAACCAACGAGATTGAGGTCTAAAATGTTACTTAAGTGACCAGTGCATGATCCCTGGTGGAAACACGCCTCGGGAGGAAGAATGACGGCAGGAAAAAAACCGGGCAAAGAAGGAGGCTAAGCTGTTATAACTATAGTCGTTCAAGGAAGAACTGCAAGCCAAGAAAAGGGGGGAAAATAGCAGGGCCGCTGGCGAGATCAAGAGAGGAAAAGTGGAGAAGAATAAAGGAAAGATTCAGGGCGATGTCCCTGGCGTTAAAGTACTTCCAGGTATCCTCGACCTTCTCAGCTTCGTACGGATGACACCCTATCAGGTGGACGCAGCACATCCGGCTCAGAAGGAAGTGGAGGACAGGGGGAAAGGGTAGGTGAAAAATCATGGGATAAGAAGGAACTGCTTCTGGTTGATATAAAGAGCGCTGGCCCGGGCATGACCCTTAGTGACGAGGAGAAACAAAGTCACAGCTAAAGACATTATGAAAGGGATCGTCAAAAGAAACCAGATTCAATTAGATGTCAGCGGGTAAAGAGTGACAAGATGCTGATTGGAGAGAAAAACAAGATGAAGGGTGAGACTGAGGGAAAGGAGGGGAGATGTTGGAAAAAATGAGGCGAGGCAAACGTTGCCTAAAGCAGGGGGGGAATTCAGAGGGTGGGACCAGAAGCACATACGGGAAAAAAAAAACCGTCTTCGGGGAATGGGGAAGCGTACGGGCTAAAAGGCTGGGACTGTACGCAGCTTGTCGGAACGGACCCAAAAAAAAGACACAGCGTTGGGAATAGAAGGCAGAAAGGCGAGGACCTGAGGGAGACAAGAGCAAGACGGGACCAAAGGGAGTATTATCGTAACTCGAGGCGTGTAACTCGCCGCGGACCCAGGAGGCATCCTGCGGAGTGGCGTTTCAAGAAAAGGACTCGAGGGTGGGGCCGCCGAGGCGGGTCCAACCGGTGAGCTTTTTGTAACAAGACACGTACCTAGAAAAAAAAGTAGGTTTGGGCGCAGCGAATGGGCGTAGTCATCGGTATTGGACGGGGGGGAAGCACGGAAGCAAGGAGGGAAAGGCAAAAGGAGGTCTCTGCTGCCTGATTCATAAAAAATCCTGAATAATCCTTGGACCGTCCAAGCAGGGCTGAACTAAGCCCGCGTAAGTTGACTTGACTAGGGAAAGTTGGTGGGGAAGGGAAAGACAGGGAAAGGGTTCTGTGCAAAAAGCGGTAAGGAATGGTCAGGGGCTTAGGTTCGGCGATTAGACTGGCATGCCCCTGCAGGGATGAGATCTCGAATAACAACAAAAAAAGGAGAGAGATAGAAAAAGAAAGTAGGAACGAGGCAGCGGCGGGAAGTGAAACCGTCCTGAGCATACCGCACAGGGGGGACTTAGACCCATGTTCCCATCCTGAGACGGGAAAAAAAAAAAGAGACCTCCGGAGAGAAATGTCCGAGGGAATTAGATCAACGCCGGAACTGTCACGGATGAAATATCTTGAATCAAAACGACCAAAACCGGACGGGTACACGCTCCGCCTTCCGGGATGAAAGGAAAGCTGGACACCAGAGGAAGGAAAAAATCATCTGTTTTACGGTAAAAAGTCGAAAAAAACGCGCACGCGGCCCAGCATCATCCCCAGAGCAGTACTGAAAACAAAACTACGCAGTAGGCCTACTCGTTCGCATGAAGAAAGGGAGAGCCTAGATGAAGAGACCACAGAAAAGAAAGGGGGTCCGGAAGGCTCAACGGTCTCCGAAGGGCAACCTCGCGGGGAGAGGAAAAGGACTACAAAACTCTGTGAACGGGTGCGTACGTCTCAAGAATTGGACGAGGAGAAATAGCAAAGAAGTCAGAGGCGCCACCATTACAAGAAAATCTGTCTCCCAGGGGACGATAAAGAAAGGTGACTCTGCATGTTACAGTTCGAGGATAAAAATCCGAAGAGGGAACGCCGAAAACAATGAGAACAGCCTGCTGAATTACCCAAGGAAGCTTTTCCTGATAGGAACTCAGCAGGAACTCAAGGTCCAGCCTATGGGAAAAACACTGAAACAATGCATCTGGGACCAGCGACAGCGATCAGACAAAGAAGGGCTGTTACGGAAGGGTAGCAAGGAACACTATGTCATGATGCATGGACCCGCGATGAAAAAAACAAGCAGCAACTGCAGAGATGCCAAAGGAGATCACCATCATGGGACACAAGAAAAGGAACTGAAAAAGAAGGAGCAGGGAGGGGATTGCGCAAGACCTCAAGATCAGTGTCGGAATCAAGGAAGCCGTATCCATCTGCCGGTAAGACCCAAGGACATCTCCCTTGAGCTGAAGGAAAAGGGACGTAGAAGACGTCAACGAAGGAGAGAGACCGCCAGGAACTGAAGCGAGTCAAACCTGCCTGCAGAATGCCGTAGGAAGCAGAAAAAAGGCAGATAACTTACAACAGCTGGAGATTGGAGTTCCCGGTTCTCAGGCCGAAAGGAGAATCCAAGGCGGGTTGCCACAGAGGATCATGATAGTAACGAAAGGAAACTCTCGGATTGGGGGTGGATAAAAGGCAATAAGGAAATGTCGAAAACGTGTCGGGGGAAAAAGAGGCGACTTGAGACAAAAGAGCACGGGAAGGACGGGTTCGGCGCAGGGCCTCGAAAACACGCCTCCGTGAAAAAAAGGGGCAAAGATAAGGACAGAACCTGCTATCCGCGGCAAAGGAGATAAAGAGCGGACTTCAAGTTATGGGACAGCCGTTCAAGGGGAGGGGCTCTTCCGCGAAATGGGAATGGGAGCTTCGCACTTTCTCTCCGGGCGGAACATATGAGGGGGGGGGATGATAAAGAAGGAGAGTTCCGCCGAGCGGATCAAAAAAGGCCTCATAAGGAAATCAAGATCGATAGCCTCTAAACTAGACTCGAGGCACGCTAGGGTCAGGGAGGGGACTGCCATGAGGGAGGAAAATCAAGAAAGGGTAATTGGACAAACTTTAGTGTACGACGCCAGATCGAGTTGAAATAAAACTGCGTAGCGTCAGCGAGAGGAAAAGCTGGAAAAGGGACAGTTTGACGAAGGGCTACTGTGAGAAAACAGAAAAGTAGGGGGCGGGCAGCGTCGTTTCTACGACATAGGAGGGAACAGCTATCCCAAACCAGTGGCCAGGAAGAACAAAAAAAAAAAAGAGGGATCTCGGAAAGAGAGGTCAAAAAAACAAAAAATAAACCTCGCGTTTGACCAAGTCGAGAGA
>Ga0179593_1411686_pt1 | contig 19225 bp, 17 predicted proteins | sample CZODoug2_1_08_16_FD_185931 | JGI IMG/M metagenome (GOLD analysis project Ga0179593, IMG submission 185931) | Vadose zone soil fungal communities from Angelo Coast Range Reserve, California, USA - CZODoug2_1_08_16fungal (PacBio error correction) | ecosystem: Environmental > Terrestrial > Soil >...
ATGGAAAGTGGGGGGGGGTCTGGTCTGGGCGTGCCGCGGTCTTCAGGGGGGGGATAAGTCAAAAGTGGAAGGGGGAATTGTGTCCTCTCATAGGGAGAAGGACAGAAAAAGGAGGACGATCCCATCAGAAGGAAAGAAAGACGAGAGGTGACTGTAGGGAAGAAAATACAAAACAAAAAACCGCAGTGTCGTGTGACAGTTGAGGCAAGGTAAAAGAAGTCGGTAGCAGAAGGGAAAAGCCGGTGGGAGCTTGATGCCGGAGCGGGAATTTTAAGGGGGGATCATGTGAACAGGAGTCCGGGGGTCGCGAAAAGGGCGAGAAACCAATGGGTGAAAACATCGGGGAGAGTTGCCTTTGAAGATGTGGAATTTGCGGTCTTTAGATTCTTCTCTTTGGACGTGGAACTAAAAAGGGAACTCCGAGGCTAAAATGGGGGGTGGTATTAAATGGGAAGCGTAGTGTAGGGGGGGAACGGCGGGTAAGTGCGACAAATATGTGAGTCTGCAAAGAGATCCCGCGGGTGTGGTAGGGTTTCGACTCTATTCTCTTGTGGCGGGGGGGGTGAATAGCGGAGTAGGGGGCTAAAGCGCGGTGCGGAGATAGGTAGTGTCTATGGCGGTGCAAAGGGCGCGAAGAGGTGACTTCCTATGGAGGGGAGGGAATGGGTGGGGGGGCGGGGGGGGGGGGGGGGAGGTGCTGGGGGGGGGGGGGGGGGGGGGGGGTGGGGGGGGGGGTGTGGGTGTGGGGGGGTGGTGTCTTGGGGTTCTCGGAATCGTAAGTAAAAAAAAGGAAGTTTGCTCTGTTACGGGGAAATAACAGGAGATCTGTTGTAACAGAGACTTTAGGGGGAGTATGTGACCAATTAAGAGAATAATGAAGGTAAATCTTCGAACGGAGGCTACGAACAGCCTACGCTGTTCATCAGGGGGGGTTCAAGATTGAGAGCCCAAATTCGCATAGAAGAAAAAAAAAAGCTAGCTCTTTGAGGAATTTTTCAAACGTTTCTCATGCCAAATTACTGGATTTACCGGACAGGGACCTGCTTCGCGGATAAAAAAAATGGGGGACTATGAAGGGAGGTTGGTGCAGGAGCTCGTGGGGTTAAACAAGCTGAGACAGAGGGGGATTAAAGCACGAAGTGGGGAAATTGAGCGGGGGGAAGATCGAGAATGCTAATGGGAAGGGATGATCAAAGAAGATCAATGATGATGGCAGGGAAGTCGGGGAAGTCAAGGACGGTTTGAATTGTCCGAGAGAAAAAAACGGAAGGCCATTGCTCAAAAAAGGATCTATGCGGGGGTACGGGGGGGGCGAGTGCGGGTAATAGGCACCCTACATGAAGCGCGTGAAAATTCGGGCTGAGGGGGCGGTCGTTCTACAGTCGTATAGGGGTAGAAGAACAAGCTACGTATTGGGGGTCTGATTCGGAAGTCGATAAATTTGTTGTCAACGAGAGTTGAAATTGGCTGAGGAAATTACGATGCAGGGTACCGGAGCGATTGTGCTAGGCTACAATATAACGGCGCATCTCGTATATGCCGTACAGGAAAGGTGATGTTCATGGGGGGGGAGGACATTGGGCGGACCGGAGGGGCCGGTGAGCACGTCTAAAATTCCAGAAAGCAAATCTAACCCGTAACGAAAAGGAGGGGGGACCACATGAGAAATTCCGGGAAGCCTCCACCGATTCACATCCCATACCCACTGCAGAAATCTAAAAATATGCCAAAAAAGTAGTGGAGAAAAAATAATAAGTAGGGAGCTCTTAGAAACACAAAGGAAATGGATTCCGGGAATAGGGACATCCTGCGGATAGGACAGTCATGGCTTATGCTGACGATTCAAAGCATAACGCTGCCTTTCAGAATGTTTCCGACTCATCTAAATCAACCTCTATTAGTCGTAAGCAGGATGAGGACTGAAAGGGGGCAGAAGGAGTTCCTGAAAAAGAGGAAAAAAGAGACATGGAGCGCGTTAGCAAATAAATAGGCGGGAAGCTCCTCGGATCTTCAAAAAAAGCTCAAAGGACCAGAGGAAAAGAGGCCTGAGCACATATTATAAAAAGCCACTAGTCAGGTCGAAGTCAATGCAGGCTGGAACAGTGGAAAACATGAGGGGAGAGATAAAAGGTGTCTGTGAGAAAGCTCTGGGTAACACGGAAAAAAAAAGGTGACGGAAAAGGACTGCGTACGGTAAGTACTCCTGAGGTAATCTCTCACAAAAAGGAGTGGAGACAGCTGTATAAGGACGGAAAAGCTAGTCTCCCAAATACAAGCAGGGGGGAAGAACGGGAGGATGGGGGATAGGTATCAGAAGCTGAAGGGAGTGAGCGTTTGTCAGAGGGGGTGGGGGCGGGCTGAGCTCGCAGACCGAGATTGGTGTTCACAAAAGGGCGTGAGATTTCAGGGGGACGTAGACAGAAATAAAAAATGACTGCGTACATGGATTCGCTCAGATTGGGGTAAACGGGACCTGAAGTCTACTTAACAGGGGGGCATAGTTCTTGGCGAGAGCCAAGCCGGATGGTAGGGGGAGAAGTAAAGGGGGATATTGTAGTCCTTAAGAAAACCTGCGTGGGAGGGGGAGTCGGAAGCATGCACCTTGAAACATACACCGAGGTCAAGAAAAAAAACTGGCGTGGTGCATCACCCAGGGGAGACAACAGATATAAACCGGTTGGTTGCGCAGGGATAAGAGCTGGTATGTGACTCGAGGAAAAGAAACAACAAATGTACGACCGGTGACGATCGCTAAAACACGGCAAGCAGGGAAAAAAACGGCGTAACTGCAGCCAAACTTTTTTAAAGAAAGGAGGATGTTACCCTGCTCCAGACACTCTGGAAACGAGTACCGCCAGACTGCCGGAGCGGAGTTGTACATACGAAATAGCAAGGAAAGAAGAAACAGAGCGGGGAGGCGAGTGGAAAGGAGCTACCTCGCCAAAGGAATTCTGGCAGGGGGTACAAAGGAAGCAGGGGATAGGAAAACGAAAAGGTCTACGAAAGGTCGGCACGAATTCCTAGGGGGACGGGCAACACCAAGGGAATAGCGGGGCTCGGAAAAAGGCACTTGCAGGAGGGCGGCTGCAAGGTATCAGGGAGAAACATAGAACGGAAAAAAGTTCATGTACGTCGAGTCTCGTTGGGGGGGAGAAGGGGTGGGGTGGGGGGCGCATCAGAAGGTCGATTTTGGTCTGAAATCAGCTCGACTCCACTTAATTGTGTGAACGAAAAGGGCCAATTCATCTAAGTACCTCTATCCAAGAGGATAGAAAGGGTGATGTTTGATTTTAGCAGCAGGGGAATAAAACCGAGGTGGGGGACTCCAGAGGTACATAGCAGTCACTAGGATGAAGAGGGACAGGCAAGGGAATGGATTGCGGTTACAAGACGACAAAGCTGACATCTGGCAGTAGACCAACTCGGGACTAGGAAACTGGGGGGAGGAAACAGAAAAGGATACTTTTCAGGGGGGAAGGCAAAAAAAATATCAACTCAAACTATCACGCGGGTGGGGGTGTTTTTCTGTTATGTGACACTTGGAAAAACGCGCTAACGTACAAGCAAGAAAAGTAACATAGCACCTATGGGTCGCGCAGTACTTCGGCGAGGGTTGAGATACATCTAAAAATCCACGCGAGCCATACGCTTGAACAAGCATGTAGGATTCAATCGAAATATTCGAGCAGACGTCAGTAACAAAGAACAAACAACAACGAGTCATTAGGAGCAGAAGAGATGGAAGAATAGACAAAAGAGGGGAAAATCCTTCGAAAGACAACGGCGTTTACTGGGTGGAGACAAATCGTAAAGGGACTGGGGCAGACAAAAAGGAAAGGGGTATCTCCATCCTGATGGTGTGTATGGGGAACAGTATGTCAGTCGGGGAAGGGTTCAATTGAAAGTCTTCGTAAAATGGCTGCTGAAGTGTGTGGGGGGGGGGCGGGTGGGGGTTGTGGGTCATTGTGTCTGGAAGAAAAAACGCATGATTAGAATTCTGTTAGGAGGATCTGAAGTGGGTGTCTACATATTCAGGGCGGCATTTTAGAACACAATGTATGAAGGCGAGTTAACGTGACCTGCTGTCTAACGAAGATAGGCTAGGGATATAATCCTCCTACATCATCAGGCGGAAGAGTGCAGGGTGGAACTGGGTGACAAAGAAAACACCATCCGACCAGATATTGCCCTGATGGGCATCACAACATAGCTTAGGTGGGAAAAATCTTACTAAAGGTTCACTCAATAGGGGAACGACAGGCAAGGTCGTGCAGAAAGGGGTCGAAAAATAAAAACCATACTCTCACCTTCGGACAGAGGAGAAGATGACAATTCAGTATTGTTCAGGCAAGCGGCTGAGAGTGACGGACAAATGTAAATTGAGTGAAAGCGTTTAGGAAAAAAAAACCAAGGCTGATGAGGAAAGGAAGGGTCATGGGGGGGTCGAGCAATGAGGAATAAAATCGCGCGGTCGTCACAGCTCCGTTTTGATGACAACGTGCATAATTAAGAAAAAAAGAATAGCACACAGTCAAGGGCTGTCAGGGAACACACGTATAACTCATAGGCCGGCATTGTAAGGCAAAAAAGGGGGGTCTTTTAGGGGCCAGTGAGTCGTGAACTCGTGGGCTTAAAAGGACTCTATTGAAGGAAGCGGGGAGTGCAGACAGGTGAAAAGAGATCTTTCAGCAAAAAGGAATCCTCAAACTGGGGGGGAGAACTGAACCGTGTCACATCAGCTTTTCTGTGAAAAGGCTACAAAACAGCGATGTCAATTCTACTGGATACATAGAGGGGGGGGGGGACTCGAAACCATCTGGGAGGCACAAGAAAAAGTGAAAGAATCGGTGAAATAGTAAAAAAGGGGGGGTTACTCCGGTCTCAATGTAAGAAAAATAGAAATAGTTTACGACTCATAGAAGGGAAAAAGGCGTAGTCCTGCGATGCAAGAATTCTAGAGGGGGGGGGAGGGTGTGGGGGGGGGGCGGGCGGGAGGTGAAACTCAAAAAAGGATGAAAAAAGAAAAGATGGAGGAAAGAGAATCTTGTAATTGTCATAACGAGAAAGGCCAAGTTGGCATATCGTCATACAGATCTTCGAAGAAGAACGTTGCGCAATCGTTGATCTTAGAGAAGATAATCTAAAAAGGATCAAAGACCGCATCGACCTGTAATGACGGGGACAAGCTCGGGGGAAAAAGCCATATAAATACGTGAAAGGGAAAATTGGCATGACACACATCGTACAGCAATCGGGGATAACGAAGAAGAGGAGAAAAGAGGACAGGCCCAGGTTTCTGTTGAAAGGGAAGAATTGGGCGTGTCAGATGGGCTTGCCCGGAAAAAGGGAAAGCAATATGTCCGTAGATGAAAAACGGGCAAAAACTCGAGAGGAACGCTGTTCCGTCAGGGTGTGGAAAAGAAAAAAAAGGTGAATTCAGTCAACTTTGGCCAGGAGCTCAGAAGAAGGGGGCAGGATGATATACATATAGCAACCACAGGGCTAATGTAGGGGCGGCACGTGGCAGCTAGAAACAACATAAAATACAGGGAGTAAGAGGAAAACAGACATACTCGCTAAGGGCTCTCCGTGGGGGGGGGGAGGGGGGGAAAAGCAGAAAGCACTGTTACAGTCCTCGGGATGGGGGGGGGAGGGAGATGTAAACAGGCAGTGAAAAAGCTGGCAGGGGATGCTCTGAGCGACGAAGAGGGAAAGGAACGACAGATAGGAAAGGGAGAGGGAAAGGGTGAAACAAAAGACTTTGACGTCCAAACGAACGAAAAGAACGAAAATCCAGCTAAAGGGGAACGGGGGACGAAGAAAGGCAGGTAAACACCGAGAATTGGAGCATAAAAGGGATAAGAAGACATCTATCGTTCAACAGCTGGTACAGTGGAGGGGAAAACTGGTGTCCCATGATTCCGGGAATAGCAAGGACCAAATAAGGGAAATAGCGGGGAGAGGGCCGGGAGTGGGTGCGCTGTGTGAAGGCACGAAAGGGAAAAAGGTGGGAAACGGGAGTGCGGTCGCCGGGGAGCAACTAAACTAAAAAAAAAAGGGACGAAAATAATTTAAAACGAAAGGTAACCGCTGCTTCCGTGCATCACCTAACCAGATGGGGTATGCGTCGGAGGCACGGCCCAGTTATCCGAGAGCAGGGAAGACCATATAAACCAAGGATCCTGCAGTGGACACTGCAAGGGGCAAATGGTAAAACTGAGACTTCTGAGCAGCTATAAAGGATAGAAGCAGAGACACAGGGGACGAAGGGGAGTGCGGGGGGATCTATACAAAAGATGCAAGGAATGAGATAGAGGTTCAAATAAAGAGAAACTGCGATTGACATGATGGAAATATACAGGACCGAACGTCAAACGCAAGGCTCGGGCGGGGGGGGGGGGGGGGGGGGGGGGAGAGGTGGGGTGGCGCAAGCATAGTCGCATTCAAAAAGGAACGGTGCGCTGTAGTGAACGTTCGGACGGGGGGGTCCCTCGAAAAGAAGGTAAAAGGGGGAAGCGAGGAAGTGACCCGAAATAACAGACAATGAAAACAACTAAAAAAGAAAAAAAGCAGCAACGAAAAACATCAAACAAACAGCAAGTGACGCTAGCAGGGAGGAGAGGAGGTGGACGGGCGAAAAACTGATAACCGGTCAAAGAAAATGGAGCTGGAGCAGCCCGTAAAGGACAGACAAGACATTAGAAGAGGAACAGACTGTGAACAAAGAAGTCGAGTTAAGCCCGAAGGCATACTGGAAAAAAAAGAAAGAGTGGACGCCGGCGTAGGGTGAAAGACTAAAAAAACATACTCGACTAACTCTGAGATTGGGGGGGGGAAATGGGGGGGGGGGCTGACAGGAGACCAGGTAAAAAAAAAAAATGCAGATACTCTTAGGAGGGAGAGAAGTAAAATTAATCGAACCGAGAGAGAAGCAGTACAACACCCTATAAGAGGGAATATGGACAGGTTTGAGCAACACAGTGGTAAGTCCTAACACGGGAGACTAAGGAAACTGGACCGAGGACATAAATTTTAAAAAAAACGATGATCCTATAAATGGGAAGAAACGCGAGGCGTATTGAGAAAAAAGGGGGCTGGAGAGAAAAGCACGTTGCAGAGCAGAGGAATGCCATGATGTCTGCTCTATGAGACATCTTGGTAGTAGGCAGAAAGCACTAAAAAATGGAACAGAAAAAAAGAATTAAGAAGGCATGAAGCGCAACAAACTGACTTGATCATGGTGATATGGGGGGGAGAAGGGCTGGGGGGGGGACAGGGGGGGGGCGATTTTATAGTGAGACGGGGGGCGGGAAACGATCTCGTCGGTGTAAACGGCCTCGTCAGGGGGGAGGAGGGAGGGATGCCAGAAACACATACACGGTGTCGTTCAAAGGAGGGTGAAAAAGAAAAAATGAGACTAATCACAGGATAGCTAAGTTCCAACAATAAACCGTCACGAAAGAAAGGGAGTTCGTCGCGTACAATCGAGCAGGAGCATCAGGTGGGGGAAGGTGGGTGTGAGGGGGGGGGCATGGCCTGGGGCGAACCGGATTACCAATCGAGGTAATGGCCAGAGACGGGCGTTGAGAGCTAAGACTCCAGCTGTCGGAAGGATGGCTATCTCATAACAAGAATCTCTCTTTGCGAAGGTTTCCACGCCTGGAGGACGAAAGGGACAGGCGCGACAAAGGGTGGGATTTACAGAACGGGGCACTCTATGCTGCAAGGGAGTCTGAGTGACGGGGGGTTTTCCCGGACAATTAAAGGAGGGATAAAGGTGGGGGGTAGGGTTAGCATGTAAGATTGATGAGGAGGGGAGGCATAATGGACCACACAGGGGATAAAAGTCAGGAGTAAAGTACTGTTCCCAGTGGCGAATTCAGCGTACCGGGAACGGTGAAATAAAGAAGCACGAGTTGAGTTTAATGGGAGAGGGGGATCTGCAGAAAAAGGAGGGGTCGGTGCTCACTACTTCAGTATAGCTGCAATAAAGGGGAGGTCCTTTCTTTGGGGGGGAGTAGGTCCTCGGTAAAAATCCTGAGGGAAAGGGTGATTTGAGAAGCTCTGGCGGGGGGGGGACGTAGTTGAGTGATGGGTCCAAAAGGAACAAAAGGCAGACCGCCCAAACACCAAAAGGAGCGCCTGCAAGGTCAAGTGGTCTGAGCTATTTGGGGAATATGTCGGGGTTGTCAAGGAAATGGGCCCTGCTCTAGCAATGGATATAAGGATTGTACGTTCTCCAGCATACAAGGGTCGGGGAGGGCTTCTCAGGAGATGGGAAAAAAATCCCCGGTTATAACTCGGATGGTTCATCAGTGAGGGCCTCCAGAAACGGAGGAAGGAGACCAATATAGTTTATAAAATCAAATGGAGGGGGTTCAAGGACAGGACAGCCTCCCTAACAGGTAATATAACGATAATAACCGCGGATTGAGCGTACAGTTATAGAGAAGGAAGACACAAAAACAGTCACTAGCGGAATTAGAAAAGGGAGAAAAAAAACGTACGCCCCAGAGAACCGATCATGCTCCTTGGCAGAAGGAGAGGGGGAGTGCAAGAAATAGAAGGGACGTTGCGGGTGGTTCGTGGTTAAACCACGAACAGTGTAGGGTGTCCTAGGATTGTGTACGTACTGTTCCCGAAATGTCGATATGTGTCGGGAGGAACAGTGGCGAACCTGTGATGACTGGCGGCTACATGAATCAGAGTGGTGCGAGGGCGGGGACCTTAAATAAAAAGACAGGGAGATCGGATCACCGGGAGACATAGAAGAACATTGGGGCGAGTGACCGATGAGGATTTTCGTAACGCCTACGGGTGGGACCGGACAAGAACCCTTCGATTGAGGCTAAAGAACTGAAATGCCGGTCACGCCGGTTCAAGAAAAAAGATGGGGGGCCAATATTCATATCTCAGGGATGCCTATAATAACACATCGGGAGGCACTTCCAGAGAAATCCTTAAGAAAAGAGAAGAAAGAGGAAAAGTCTTCCGAAAGAGAAAACCAACGGTCATGCGTGATTTAAGGGCGAAGAAATTGGGGAAATTATCAACACTGGAACAATAGAGACAGAAAGTCTAAGGAATCTTACGTACAAAAAGGGGCCGGTAAAAAGCCGGACTGAGCGAAATCGTCTCTAAAATCATGGAATTGGGTGGAAAGGCGCGAGAACAATTTTCACTCCCAGAACGCGAGACACCGAGGCATTACTCACGTTGGGAGAGTACACGAGTTTAACCTCCTACTTGGTGGAAGCCAACTGGAACGGTAACACATCCCGTAAGATTGAAATGTTCTTTGGGCGTAGAACTACGCAGCCCTGCCAGCATGTGTACTCAAAGAATTATCTATACCCGAGCGGTCAGATGGCCGCACCAACGACAAGAGCCTAAGTGTATGGAAAATTCATAACGGATGTGCCAGTTTCTCTACCAGTTACACATCTGAGGTCCTGGCGATAGGTCAATATCAGGATACTAACAGAAAAACACCTTAGAGTAGGAATGAGAAACTTTCCGTAAGAGCGATGTGTAACCTGGGTGGTCCACTAGAAGGGCTGGCAAGCACACAGTCTAGGTTCTGCGCGCCCATCTGAAAATGCGGCTTTCTTCTTGCGAATGCTTGATATGGAGTTGCTCCACGTAGTTCTTCAATAAAAGGCTAGGGGTTGGGGAAAAAAAACCAGAATCAGGCAGCCGGCATTGGAGTCATGATTCGTATAAGAAATTCTCTAGCGTAGGGGAGTAAAGGGTACCGCAGCTCAACTAATTACTAATTTCGAGACCTTGTGGGCAGAAAGAGGAAGAAAGCTTATATCGCATTAAGGCTAGAACGGTCTACTAGGGGGAGTGGTGCGGGTGTATTAAGGGCAGGCGTGGGGATTTACGAGGTGAACTGGTGGTGGGGCGAGGCCGGAAGAAGGTTGGGATGCACGGTATGAGGCCTAGCAAGGTATAAGGGTAGTGGGAATGAGGTCCTGCCGTTAAGAGGGGACAGCTTGGGACGTGGGGAGTAATAGGAGGGGGCCAAGAGGGTTCTAAAGGATGATGTGCAAGACGGGCATAGTAGTCGTAGCGTAGTCTGGGGGAGTTAGAAACGGAGGAGGTGTAGAAAAAACGAACCAAGGATGCGCGAAGGAGAAGAGAGCGTGAACGAGAATAAACGATAGGAAAGAAGGAAGGGCGGGAAGGTAATGAGGAAGTATGCAGAAGTTGGAAATGGTGGGAAGCCTGAAGGAGTAGATGGGCTTTGTGGGAGAAAGGGAAATTAAGTGATTTGGGAGGTAGTAATTCAAGAAGTGGAAGGGAGAGGATGGGAAAGTTCTAATGGTGCGAAGAAAAGTTTTCACTAGTGGGACTACTTAATGGTCGCGATTGTTGAGGGGAGGGGGAGGTTCGTCTGTTTTGGGGTTCTTAGGGGGTGGCTATAATTAGAGAGGGGTTTTCATTATGCCACGGCAAGAAAAATGGATATGAAAAAGATTAAACAGGCACACGGTTACTTTTAAAAAAACTGCTAAAACCGCGTGGTAGAGATGTATGATTGACTACGAACTGGGGTGGGGAAGAGGAGAACACAAAACATGCTTTTTTTCATTGAAGAGAAAAAGCGCCGGTCCAAAGGGGATCCAACAAAGGTTCTATGTAATCAAGTGTCTAGCTCGCAAATCTTTCGTTCAGGACCGCCTCTAAAAACATACTCTCGATTAGGGGGGTACGAAACTGGCATCAAGGTTGAGAACATGGAATAGGACAAAACAATCATGTACATTTAGGGACCGCCGCAAACCCCTCCAAAGGGAGGGACAAAAAAGACTGTTAATAGCAAATGACCTGTAGACGCAAAAAGAGAAATCACGCTTTAGAAAACTCAAAAATCGAATTAATTTTCAAGGAGTTCGAAATCGGACGGGGGTACATGCTGTCAGGAAATTTGGATTAGCACTTCTCAGAGAGGGGGGTCCAAAATTCTGTCTAGGGTGCAATGGGCTGGTAACTGGACTATCTGAAATCCGACAGGGTCGTCCTCTTCTGCCTTCAGCCTTGCTGCTGTTGCCGCAGCATACAACGTTTCATTGGGTTTTGATAGACCCTCATATTGGGGAGCTGGAGTGGTCTGTGGATTTCTGGACCTCATGAATGAAAAGTCCGCCTACTATGCATGAATACCTTTTATGGGTCCGATGGACTACCGGGTGGGAATAAGACCCTACTGTTTCTGCGGGACTTGGAAACGTATAACTGTGTCCGAGAGAAAACGGGCTCTTAACAAGGGAAACATCTCTCATCCAAAGGAATAAATGGGGCCGGAAAAGGCTACTGGGTGGAGTGTGTCTGAATGGTTGGGAGTGGCTTTCGGAAAGACAAACGAACAGGAGATTCCAAATAAGAGCAGAGCGAAGCCCTACAGGAAAGGACGTTGCCGCTGTATAAGTTACTCGTGAAGGACAACCAAGGAAAGGTTCAGGGGGTACAAAATCTACAAGGGAATAGGTGATAACAAGAGCCAAGGTGCTCGAAGAGAAGATCGAGGGGAGAAAGCATTAAGACGTGGAAGTTCTATGGTGGGTTACTAAAGACTTTGCCGCTCCAGCCAAAGGGAAGATTTCATTAAAGAAGGAGGTTGTGGTGACGCGGCGGGTGTCAGACGGAGAACGAAATCAGAGTTGAAGAACAGAGCTAACCATAACTAACATCGGGAATCAAGAAGTGTGTCTCAAAAAAAACCCCAAACAACTTGTTCCCTTCCTCAAGACCGAAACCTCTAGGGAAGGTAGAGGCCCAAGAATGGGAACTATGCGGAAGTGCAGGGAGGTCTCTTCGTCCTCGTTTCCATTATTCAAAGATATCAAAGATGGGATGATTCTATAGGAGAAAACGCATAAAACATCGGGGCATTATCAATAAGGTCAGAGGGGGGGAAACCGAATAGTCATTGACAAGCGCCTTCTGTGGGAATGAAGAATGGAACCTACCAGACATGCGCCAACCATTAATCTAATACCTACTGACAGTACTAGTGTCAGAGTGGGGGGCGATTGATGCACCAGAGAAAAGGAAAATAGCTGTATACCCTGGAAAAGGGGGAAAAAACCAAAACAACACTAAGACGAACGTTCAAACGAATCATCACACCCCTGATTCGGGAAGGAAAGAGAGATGTAACGGGGAGAGTCATTTAGGGGCACTAAAGTGGCATTTCTATGGAGGGTCCACATCGCTGGGGAAAATCGGGAAAGGGATGCCAGAATGTCAACATTTTTTGCGAATGTCCTTGACTGCGAAAAGTCACACTTCGTCCACATTAGATACGCGGGTGAACGATTGGGGGACGTCGCACGAAGAATAGGTATCAATTCTGGCAGAATCACCTAATAAAAATCTGAGAGCTTGGGAAGTTCAAAAGTGACTCGCGGGGGAACGAGCCTGAAATGGATTGACCCGTATGGGAACTTCGCGAGGACCAGCGTGCGGACAGTGCGCGGTGGTCGCGTCAAATTCATCAGTGCCTAACGAAAAGTTGATGGATGGTGATCTGAGAGCATTGGGATCTGCTTCGTCTGACAACGAAGAAAAAACCAGGCACTTATTAGGGGGGGTTGGGTAGGCCAATTTAAAGGCGGCAGATTGTAACAGATCAGCATAAGAGGTCAGACATGTAAGTTCTTCAGAATGGTGGTCTGGCGTGAAATAACCGGAGGGCTTTATAACTGCGCCTTGGCCGGCGCCTTTTCAAGCCAGGACATTAAAGTTTCTGTGGGGCCAGGTATACGCGCCGAAAAAACTTTCCTCCGGAGGGCTCCTTGATTGATTAGAAGATGGGGGTGACTTAGAAACAGGTGGGGAGGTTGAGGATAACGAGGAAATTCAACCTGAAACCGCACCAAAAGGACTAAACCACTATTCCTTGGTGCTCACTACTAGGGTGTAACGGGCAAGGGAAACTGCCACGGGTGAAAGCTAGCGATAGGGAAGGGCAGGGGATGGCTCCGACATTGTCGTTCAAGGGGCGCATTAGAGACTCCCAGTTATCAGAATCAGGGAATGCATTAAGAATCTTTAAAGCCATCAAATTCCGAGAGAGACCCAAATGAGGGGGGGCAACCCCGGATGGCAGCGGCCGGGGAAATCCGAACGGGAATCATGTGAATAGGAGAGAGGGTGACGCGTTTAAAGATGAAGGGGAATACTATAAGATCAACCAATAGAAAGAATTCACTCGGGAGGAGAGTTTAAAAGTGCTACACTTAGGGAAGACAAAAAGAGGAGTCATTACCTCCTAGCATCGGATGGGGACGTCTCAAGCGAGGGGGACTATGTTTGAGGTGGAGTCAAAACAGAGGCGGAAATGGGGGGGGGCGCGATTGTCTTGGGTATGTCCGAGAAATTCGAAATGGTCGCGGTCCCGGTTCTAAAAAAAAAAAAAACAAAAGAAAAAAAAAAGTTGGGATGACGTCGGCTCCTAAAAAGAAGTATTGTGTTTGAAGCCGGAGGTGTTAGATAAAATATACAACTCATTCGACAAAATGGAACACAATTTGGGGGGGCTCATTGAAGCTCACCTTTTAAAGTGTCCGAAAACCGCTGGGTTCTCGTCAACCACCTAGGGGGATAGACATCTCGGAAATCAGTGTGAGAAGTTGTAAAAAAAGAGGAGATTACCTCCGTCATCATACATGGGAGGAGACATAAAAAAAAAGCTCTAGAAATAGCCAAAGCAAAGGCAAGGGGGGGGGGGGGGGGGGGGGGGGGGGGGGGGGGGAAAAGAGAATTCCAGGGCCCGAGAAACATGGTAAAGGTCACTAGGTCAAAACAGAACGTTCAAAAAAAAAAAAAGGCAACCACTCGGTTTCTTTGTAATCACCTTTGGTTCCCGGGAATCGACTCCTTTCCAATATCTCTTAAGCCTTAGCTCTTATGCTAAGTTCAAACCAAGAAAAGCAAGAGGCCTTAACGTCGGTACCTTGACTTACAAAAATAGGTTCGGCAGTTGAGCCATTACGTTGACTGACTGGCAGAAAAGTCCCCATTTCGCTAAACAACTCCTGACATCACCTGGGCTGGAGAGAGTCAACATCAGGCAGGGTCCTAGATCCTACCTTCGAGGTACAGGGGGTCTGGGGACGACCTCGGAGAGAAGCTTGTGCTGGAGCCCCCGGGAGGAAGGATAAGACTTTGATATAGTGTACCGCCCGACAGACGGAGCTGAACTGCAAGCTGCTCATCGACGAATCAACATAAATGGTATGGAAGAAATTCCGGGTCTTGGACAGGTAGACATTATGCCACCGGACTTTGGACAGGCAATATGGGCTCGTCTCAAACCACTCAAAGAGGTAGGAATTGTTAATATCGGGACTAGTTAAACGTTACCGTGAGCTGTTAGAAGAGTGTCTAGAATACTTGTGTCTCACACGGCGTGAGTCCAGGCACATTGTCTTGCTATGGAAAAAAAAGTTGCTGGCTGAGCATAGATCTTGCGGCGAAGTGGTCGTAGTCAAGGGTGGTGCTGGATGAAAAGGGAGGCCGAGTTGAAAAAAGTGCGATTAAATGATTATGGCCAAGCTAAGAGTGAGGGATAGTGGGGGCCCCGGGGATGGTCGTAGAAGGTTTAATGGATGGGATGGAAATGGGGGTGGGCCAGGAATGGTCAGAACGATACATAGAAGGGGAGACTGCGGGTAGTCGGGGGGCGCGGTACGAGGCGGAAGGTGGGTAAAGAAAAAAGTTTGCAAGAACTAGGATAGTGGAGCGGACCGCATCATCCAGGTGAGTGTCGCGCAATTGAACCAGGCAAGGATGAATTGAAGGGGCCAGGGTTAGTCTGTGGTGTATTACGTGGGATCTGGGTCCACTGCACTCGTGTGGCTCAGGTTCGCAGGTGAAGCCAGTCGGGTAAGGTCGATAAGAATGTTGAAGTAGGACGGATGGCGGGCACGAGGAGAGGGGGGGGGGAGGGGGGTGGGGGTAAAGAGGGGAAAGAACCAAGTGGAAGAGGCTCGTTGAACTACGGGGGGGAGGGGGCTCGGTGGGCAAGGGCAGAAGGCAGCCATAAGCTGACAGAAATCGAGAGGGAGAGCTAACTTGCACACATAATCTAGGAGGCAATGCTGGTGAAATTCAAACTAAAAGAATATGCTTCGGAAGTCGAAGGTCGAGAGTAACACTTCTGCCGCTTAACACTCGGCGCCTAATAACTGCTTGCGAAATCGGGGGGGGGTGAATTATTTTGCCTTTCTGACGTAAAGGACACATGATTCGGTTCGGTTGTACATGAAGATCTCTCTAATCGTCACTGTGGTTGGTGCACTGCCAATTGTGGGAACCTTAAAACTTACTACGCATGTAAGACTTGCAATGGTAGCTGCACCCAGGCGGAGGTCTCGAGGGTAAAGGAAGAGGAGTCGGGGGGAACGCGGCGAGATCTGCGGATGTTTGGTTTGTTGGCACAAATGAGGGGGGGCCGGGAACCGTTCGATTGGGGACGGCGTTGAAAGGGGGGGGAAAAGTGTTGTGAGGAGGGTAATTCTATCTTTTGAAAACACACGGCATGGCGACGCAAGCGTAAAACCAGGGGTTGAGGGAGGACAATCAGATTCCTTCTGTGACCCTCATGATCCGAAAAAGAGAGCTTCGGTGGCCCAGGATCGATCGAACTCGAGGGAAGGTCTTGCACCTCTAATGGTTGGGAAGAGAGACAACCAGTGGGTTAGGGGGAAAAAAAAGAGCAGAAGAAGTCAAAGGAAAAGGGGGGTCTCGGGATCAGTGATTATCGAAAATCTTATTGCAGGACCCAATCTACAAAAGAGAATGAGGCGGAGAAGATAAGGACATTCAAGGTTAGCCCCTAATGGAGACAATTAGAAGTTCGAACGAACTACCCCTCGAGATAGGGGCAAAAAAGTATCCTGTCAATTGACAAAAAAGGAAAAAATCGGGGAACAATCAGGGCTGGGACCGAAAAGCGGGGATGCCCGATGAGGTCCTGAAGGATGATGGCTGGGCCTAAGGAGGGGAATCAACTGTAATTGGAAAAGCAACGCGAGTGGAGGCGAGCGGTGGGCCGGAGGGGACGGACACTGGCAGACGCGCGGATTGCATACGCAATCACCTAACCGTGGCGCAGGGTTAAACATTAACATCAGGGTTGTGGATACAGAAGATGTTGAGAGAGTGGGCTGGTGAGGGGATTAAACCATATGGCTCGGGGAAGATAATCCAAGAAGCCGATCCATGAGTGGGAGATCATGCAGACGATCGAGACGAAACTGGTATGCTGGGAGAAGTAGGAAAAACACACCTTTATAGATCTGAACCATTCAGGGTTCCAAAAAAAAAGGAGGTAAAAATCTAGGAATCTAACACGATATGGGAGGCTGAGAAAAATTTTTGGATGTTGTGAGTACTTTTTTCCTGGGGAAAACGCTCGTTGGACTTCGTAAAAACCGACAGGGACGGAAAAGAGTCGTCTATCCCTAAAGAACGTCGGATGAACGCTGGGGGATAAATTGGAGGAATTAGCGGGTAAGGCCACTGGACTGTGTCCAAAGCGAACAGAAATCGCAGGGGGTAAAAACCCTCCTGTGTCGCGAAAAAGTAAAGGATCAGAGGATGAACGAGAAAGTCTCCTCGTGTGAAAGAAAGGGAGGGGGAGGAAGGGTGAGGCACAATGCCGCGCGAAAAAGATGTCTCTTGAATCGACTGGGGGGGTCATTGCGGGGGCAAGAAGGCCGAGAGATCATCAATGAGAAGAAACATCCATACCATCTGGCAAGGGATTGGAATCAACTAAAAACCGTCGAAAAAGGTCAAACGAAAGCTGAGGATAGAAATTACTAAGTGAAACAAATGGGGCGAGAAGGGTTCCTATCACTGCGTGGACAGTCAAGTCAAAGGAGCCAAGAGATTTGGGGGGGATGAATCAAGCCCACAGCTTTCAGTTCGTTGAATTGAAAGAGTAACGGATAAATCATACCTGCGATTGGAAGACTTTTCTAAGAAAAGGACAGAGAAAACACGGAACTCGGGGGAGGGGAACCCGTGGAAGGGGGAACAGATGATACTATGTAACGTAACTTATGAAAGGGGGGGAAAAAAAAACCGCAAGGAACGAAAAACGTTAAAGGACTCGAAACAACAAGCTGTAGATTGTAAATAGATTTAAAGGTCGCGTACAGCTTTGCAAATCACAGACAGCGGGTGTGGCCGATGATCCATCTCTGTACAAAGGAAGCTGAACCTTAGAGGACCCGTGTTGGCAGCATGCGGGGTTGGGAGGCTAACAAGGAGACCTTAGGGGAAGGACATGAAGAGAAGGTTATTGGGAAGGTTATCTACTAAAAAAAGAAGCTGTCAGAAGGAGAGAGCCGGAAAAAGAAATAATTCGAAAAAAACATCTTTGAGAGTTCCACGGGGTGCTCGGGAGAGACCGTCTAAGTACAACGGAGGGCGCTTAGGGCCTTCTGCTGCGGCTGAAAATGGGATGAAGGGCTAAGGGGGGGGGGATAGCCAAAAGAAGGGGTAAGAAGGGGGGTGGGGATGGGGAAGAAGGAGCGCAGGTGTGTTTTGGGTTGATCGGCGGGCATTAGACCACGGAAAAAAAAAAGTGAAAAAAAAAGAAGGAGTTACAAAGGACAGTATTTAAATAAAGAGCGAAGCTCCGACAATTATCAAGATAAAACGGGGTAAGACGCGGTAATGAAGCGAGTACTGAATCGGGCCGCGAACCGAGGGTCATGACTGTGCTAAAGGCCAGAGCGACTGGCAAAGCAAATGCCATTCAGAGTGTCAGCTAGAGTAAGTACGCACAAAGAGGTAAGAAGAAACGCCTTGTAGGGGGGAAAGAGGAGTTCGTGTGATCTTAGACTGTCTTTCTTGGGCCGAAGAAATACTCAGGCAAAAAATCACTCCCCCCAGGGAAGGGACTCCCCTTGCTTTTCGAGAATAGTTGTAAAAGGGAAAGACATGACAGTGAAAGCGCGTCTTATAAGGGCGTTTAACGGGAGAAAAGCAAAAAAGGCAGCAGTGTCGTCGCCGTAGGCAGGAAGGGAAACACCGTAGGAAGGGGACGGAGAGTCATGGAAGAAAATGCTGAACTCCATAAAAAAGATCCGAGCAAATAGGGATATCAAAAACGGCTCTTCCGCCCTCGAACGAGCCGGGGGGAATATCTCGCGTCAGCGAAAGGAGTTCGCGGCCTGGCAGTTCCAGAATGAATCACAATAATCCTTCTCCGGGGAAAATTGATAGCAAAGTCAGAACATCGCAGGAACCAAGAGGGGCATACCTCAGGGGATCCTTCTAGGGGGGGTCTCAAAGGCGATTCTCTCGGGGGGGATGTGGACAAACTGAAGTAAAATGGGGGGGGGTGTTCACCGCGATAGGGGGTGCTGGTGGGGGTGAATAAGAATGTAGATGAAGACCAGTAACTTTGTCTCAAAGGAGGGAATTCGGACTCAGGAAAGATATAGTTTTTGTGTCGGTTCAGAAAGAGAAACTATAGGGGAGAAGACAACTAGAAAAGAAAAAAACAGTGTGTCTAATTGGAGGAAGGGGATTATTCAAGTTATCTTGGTCCCACGCAGAAGGGGGTTGTCTCGGGGGTCTATTCCAAAGACAAAGCAAATTAATGAGACCTGACTCCCTCAACTTCCCATACGGTTTACTCAGGGTTTTCCAAATCAGACGGGATGAACCTCCGGATATCCTCCGTGAGGCGAGAAGAAAAATCAGGGCCTTACCATCGGTCAATCTTCCGGCAAAAGCGGGAGCACCACGGGGGGGACGGCCATGGCAAACCCACGGACAAAAGTGGATGTTTAGAGAAACGGGCTTGGGTGCAGGATCAGGCAGAAGTGACAGACGTCCTGGAAACGGGGAACTCATTGCAAAAAAAAACCGTATCAGGTCAGGCCTTAGGGAAATGGTCTCAAGGATTTGGAAGTGAGACCCTTCAAGAAACACATATATCCTAGGCGGGACTCAAAGACAAAAATGAATCAATCCTGATATGGGGAAAAGGGCTTACCAAGGTGGAGGGCAAAATTCTCCGAGGGGGAAGATCCAGAAAATGGAAGAACGAGCCCGGACAGTTCCTGTCATAAAACTAAAAACTGGTGCGCAGTGGGAAAGATGAAGAGACAGCGGGAAAAAAAGAGGCCAGACGGGGGTGGAAAGGACCGGGCGAAAAAGGGAAAACGAACAGGAACATCGATTGAGGCCAGGA
>Ga0179593_1456383_pt1 | contig 19225 bp, 23 predicted proteins | sample CZODoug2_1_08_16_FD_185931 | JGI IMG/M metagenome (GOLD analysis project Ga0179593, IMG submission 185931) | Vadose zone soil fungal communities from Angelo Coast Range Reserve, California, USA - CZODoug2_1_08_16fungal (PacBio error correction) | ecosystem: Environmental > Terrestrial > Soil >...
GGGCGTTTTCATTCGACGGAGCCTTCCTCAGTTGAGCGCCAGAAAAAAAATGGCAAAGGGGGGACGGGTACCATCGAAGGCTGCTCGTCCTCAAGCAGAGGAATGATCCAAGAGCAAGAAGGGGGCAACAATATTGATTGGTAGTGTCTCAAAATGCATTCCGCATGGGATCTTCGCCAGAAGACCGAAAACCTGCGTCTCCTGTCGAAGGGGTGTCAGCCGAAACCTTTGCAGTACATCTGACCAATACCCCCATGGACGTTCCCGAACAGAATAATTCAGTAAGGATGCCCAGGGGGGTCCGATTCGGGCTAGAACTTGGGAAGTGGTGAAGGGGGGAGGGGAGTAGGGAGGGGCGAGGATGTGTAGAGATAGAAGGGATGGCGGGGTAAGGAGAGGAAGGGAACGTGAGGATTCTAGAAGGGAAGTGAAGGAGGGGGGGAGGGGGAAGCGAAGCAGTAGGAGCGGTGGGGGTCGGCGGGTGGGGGGTTGGGACTCGCAAGATGGGAGGAAGGGGGGAGCAGAGGGGAGAGTGTAGAGGAGAGTAAGACATAAAAAAGTTAACCTCATTGGAGTAGCATTAAAACGGGGGGAAGGTGTTGCGCTCATGGAAAAGGAGAGGGAATGGGAGTGTTGGTAGGCGGTAGGGCGGTAAGGGGGGATATGAGGTTGAGGGAGAGAATGGGGAAACGGATCTGCGGCGGGCAGTGCAGTAGTTACGGAGACGGGGGTAGTGGGGTTTAGAGTCAGTGGAAATGGGAGGTGAAAACTTGAGAAGGGATGTGAGAGGGAGGGGGGTGAAGACAAAAGAGGGGTGTGGGAGAGGGGAGGGGGGAGGGGGAAAATGAAGCGGGGGGGGCGCGTATGCAAGGAGGAGGGATTGGGGGGAGTAGAAGAGTTCGAAAGGGAGAAGTGGGGAAGTGAGGAAGGGTAACCAGTAGGATAGGGTGGGGGCGCAGGGGAGGGGGAGAGTAGTGGCCACGGGCAGAGAGCGGGGTGTTGGGGAGAAGGGAGCGGGGGGAATGGGGGGTGGAATAGGAGAGGGGCTCGGGACGAGGATGGGAGGGAGAGGGATGGGGAGGTGGAGGAGAGCGAAAGGAAGAGAAGGGGGGTATGATGGGGCGGGGGGTGAGTGAGGCAGCACAACATTCGGAGAGGGGGGAGATGTAAACCAAGAAGAAAGTGGAGGGGGGGTGGGGAGCGACAGGAAGGGAGGGAGGAGAGGAAGTAGAGGGGGGAGGAGGGAGGAAAGTAAGGGGAAGATGCGGGGGAGGTAACGATGGGGGGTTGGGCAAGAGTAGGGGCATGGTGAAACGGAGGGGGGGGGGGGGGCGAAGGGAGTGACACCGGGAGGAGAGAGGGCGTGGGGTGAGAGAGAGGCGGAGGCTGAATGGGGGCGGGAGCGGTTGGGAGGCAGGTAGGGGACCAGGGGCTGGTAAATAGAGAATAAGTAATGGGGGAAAGGATGGAGTGCGAGAAAAGGATGAAAATTGGCGGAAGGGTAGGGAAAGTAAGAGAGGGAGGGTCTGAAGCAGTCGAGAAAGTGAGGGGCGTGAGTAGTCTCGGGGCGAACTAAGCATAGGCGCGGGAAGAAGGCTAGGCTAGAGGGGGGAGGGAGAAAGTGAGTGGGAGGAGGACAAAATGTATAAGATTGGATGGGACAAGAGGGAGAAAGGGGGGGAGGTGAGAGGGGAAGGAGAGGGTGGGAGTTGGAATGGGTGAGGCGTGGGCGGATGGGGTGAATATGGGGGGTGGGGGGGGGGAAGGAGATGGAAGGTTTAAAGAGGCAGGGATAAGATGGATGTAGAGAATACAACAGGTAATGAATCGGAGGGGTGGGTGGGGGGGAAAGAGCTGGGAGCAAGAACTGGGGAAAGAGTGGGGGTGGGAATAGCGCGAACCGATGCGAGGTAGACAGAGGCGATAAGGCGAGCAGGGGAACAGGAGAGGAGCGGACTATTGGGAGTGATGTGGGGAGATAGGGTAGGGTGTGGTTGTGGAGGGGGGAGGGGAGAAGGAGCAGTTGTCGAGCAGAGTGAGAAGGGGGACAGGTAGAGTGGGAGGGGGAGGGGGTGTTAGAGGGAGGGGCGTGCGGGTAGAATGAGAAGGATAGGCAGCAGGGTAGGGGGGGGGGGGGGGGGGGGAGGCCACGGGGGGGGATCCATACCCTATCGAATTGTAGACTTGTATCTATCCTAATCGGAAGGGTGTTGTGTAGACATAGTACTCCTACGGAATTATCAAAGACGGGTACCGAAAGTGAGGGAAAAACTGAGAAACAAGAAGGAGAAACGCCTCGACAAAAAAATGACTTCTGGGCTTCCCCGGAAGGGCTCACCGGTTCGTGACTTACGACACCGGAAAGTTCATAAACTGTAAAAAGAGGGGGCAGGTGTCGTGCGTATGTCCTGCTAACGGACCGCGAGCTCATGCGCGCGAACTTGCTGGTGCCGGCCATCGCAACTTAAAAGGATGGGAGGCCCCAGTCGGAGTCGTACGCTCTTCGGCCCATAAGAAGGTGGAACCCCCCAACGCGAAACTGTGAAATAACGAGGACGGATCTTCCGTGGGAGGACTTGGGGGTAGCGTAAGAGTGTTTACTTCGAAGAAGCACCGATCTCCATCTAGCATACTACGGGTGGACCTACCCTCGCGGAAAGAGAAAAGCCCATGTTGGGAAAGGGTGGGGGGGGAAAAAAAGTACAGGGGGGAGCCAGTCGCCGATTTGATAGCGGGGGTTCGAGCGGTGGGTGTGATCGTGTGTAGGGAAGGAGGCCACGGAGACCTGGGCGCCGCGGGGATAACTCCATAAAACAGTCGAGGGTAGGTGTCCCTTCTTCTGGCCTTTGGAACCGATTGGGTTGGACCATGTCCTGACAAAATGAGGGGTAGTCTTCGGGAAGAAACCTAGGGGGGGAAAAGTGTCTGGAAGATGATCGAGATACCCCGCCGTGAAAATACGACTCAAAGTGCCGAACGCTGAAGGCGGTCTTCATTCACGGGGGGGAAGAGAATGAAGTCAAGGACAGTCGTTTATCTCGGTACCCATCTGTCACGGGCCGCTCAATGTCAAAAATTAAAAGAACCCCGCGAAATCAGCGAGAAAAACATTCAAACGAGACTGCCCTCACGAAGGCCCGCAAGGAGTCACTCAAAAAAGGAGACTAAAAAGGGAAGATGCCGTGACAACGAGCAGTTTTGAACAACGCCAAGAAGTGGCTTGCGAGGGGAAAAGTCCAGTCAATGCCTACAAATGGGGGTGGGTAGGTTTGCCAAGAAGAGAAAAGAAAAAAAAGCTTTCAAGCTGTAGAAGGAGGAAGGGGCGGGGGCACGGGGCGAAATCAACCTGTCCCAGTCAATCTCAAAACAATAAGAAAAAACAAATTAATGACTTGCAGTCGATGGAAGCAAGCGAAAAACAGGTCCGTAAAAGTCCCCCTCGAATGGCAAAAGGTCCTCCCCACTATCCAAGTCCTTCCGGTTGGACGCCCATGTTGCGACTCCTCCAGGAACTAACGCAACACGCAAAAAAAAAAAGGCGAGTTCGGCACCGGCAGCCCTATTGGCGGCCAGTTGCAAAGCGCCAAGCGAGCAACTAGATGTTCATGGAAGCGACAAGGCAGAATTCGAGGTGAATTGGTCCAAGGGGGGGAGACCGGGAAGGGGGGGGGACAAGGAGGGGGGGGGGCAAAGTCAGCGCTTCCCGAAATCAAAAAACGGCGAATACAGGGGAGCGTCTCAGTGAATGATTGAAAACCGCGCCAAGGAATTCAAAAGACACTAGTCGGGGGCTGGAGGAAGAAACCTAAGTGAACTGAGGGGATGGACCACTCTTTTCGAAGGAGTAGCCGCGGCACCTCCATCTTTACCGAAGAAGGCCCAATCCTACGCAGTTCTCTATCTCTGCAGGGAAAAGGGAGACGCCGGCCCTATAACCAATGAGGAGGCTTATGACGTATCGAAGGTAGAAATACCGCTCGGCTCACTTCATATGTGAGGGCCGCCGCGTGACAGGCTGTTTCCGGCAACCCTGCCAGAAAGAGTGGGCAAGCGCTGACAGGGAGCATCTCTGTCAAAGACGGAAAAAGTACGGATGAATTCGGTTGAAGTGAGGTAAGGCATCACTTTCGGATGAATGCGAGGACGCCCGTAAAGTAAAAACTTGGGAAGAGGGAGTGGAAAAAGACGTAAAAAACCCGCTCGCCCACTGCATTAATCCGTGAAGGGGAATTCCGGATTGCTGAAGAACCCTGAAGACAGGTTTCTTTTTAGGGCCTCGGGAAGGTGGTCACTGGTCATCCGCGAGGCCAATCTGAAGAAGGGGGAATGAAAACGAATCAGGCTTCCAAACAGGGCTCTGGGATGCCGTGGCCATTTTCAAAACTCGATTAAAAAAGGAGGTAAGACGCTCTCAAAATGCATGATGAGTAAAGAGAAGAAGGTGATGGAAAGGGCACGGCATCGGGGTGCTTTGGGGGTAAGAGAAGGGGGGGGGGGGGAAGCAGGCAAGCCTGCCAGCGGAGCTGGACTATTCGCAGAACCTGGAGAAACGAGAAATAAAAAGAACCCTTGCGTCTTGGCTTCAGCCGCTGAAGACGCAAAGGATTAATTCAGGGCGAAAGGTCTTATTCCTCGAGCGGATTGATCTAGGGAAGGAGAGGAAACAACGGGAAAAAAGGAAAATTCTCGTAAAAAGGTACGACTTCCATACTTTAATGGACTCCGAAGTTCGTGCGCATCAGAACGTGCGGACAGGATGCGACACCTTCAACGAAGGGACATTTGCCTTGGGGGAAGGCAAAAAGCCCTTGGAAGAGAGGAGGGGGGGATCGCCAGATGAATGGTTCTCTTGCCAATAGACAAAGGCACTTCATTGGTTGCGGCTCCACTTTAAGAAGTCGTAGAAGTAGAAGCGGAACAATCGAAATGTATAAAGGCGTCCGGACAAGTGTGCCGCCCATTCCTAGAGAAACTTCCGCATGTGGCCACGAAAACCGGGAAAGAGAGAGGGAAATCGGCTACTATCAGAAGAGTCTACCTCAGAAATATGGCGGCAAGAAGACCGCAGCTACAAAACCGTCCTGTGACGTTTGGGAAGCCACAGCAGGCTTATACCGAAAGAAAGAGCTCGGGAAGCAAGGAAACGCGGAGAGGCACGCTTGGCGAAGAGGACAATTCATACCACTTGCCGGCGAAAAGAGATGAACCTCATGGGTAAGTTGCACTGTAAAATAGGTGAATTCAAGGGAGGACTTAACTCAGTTCTTTTGCTTTAGAAGAGAAAGGCGCAATGTTGCTCTGGTGACGAACTCGCCGATTTGGTTGCGGAGAAACTCTAGCCTCGTAGGAAAAAAAACCTCAAGGTGCAGGCCGGAAATCTTTTACCGTGGTTATGGCGGGACTTGTTGATAGGAGGCCGCTTTTCCGGAATTGGGAACTTTTACCGCGACGTAATGGCTCCGGACGGATAGTAATTAACACCAAAGGGGAGGATTTTGCTGATTGGTGATCTTTCCTTTTCGGAAGGGGCGCCAATGTACAGAGGCGTAGAATCCAGAGAATGGAGCGGTCCATGGCAAAAGACCTTTATTAAGAAAGGGCTAGGTCTCCACCTAGCCAAGAACTATGTCAATGGTTTGTAAAGTACTTGCTCGGAACGATCCCGTATGGCCTAAATCTAACGAGAAGAGAGTGAGGCCGCAAAAGGTTCAGGGCCCGGTCCGGTGGGCATAAGGGCTTCAGTGCTTTCGCAGGTATCAGCGGGCTGCAGAAGGAGGGAGATTGGGGGAGGGACAACTCATAAACCGTTCAGCGACTTGTCGCTTGGCAAGTCCGCAAGGAGGCCGGTTGATTCGAGGACGGGGAGAAGTCATTCACAAAAAGACGCACTCTATCTGCTGGCAAACTCGAAAATCGGTGCGGTCAGCGGACGACTCAAGCGGGGTGGGAAGAGAACCGCTTTACCACCCATCGGCAAAGAAAAAGCCTATGTAACCACCTAGATCGCGCAACTAGACGGATATCTCTAAGACTGAGGAGACCAGGAATAAGTGCGACACCAAGAATCACCTGCACACCTGAAACACCGCGCGATCAACGTGAACCCGTTCGAAGGTTCTCGCGAAAAAAACGCTGCCCCAAAGAATGCAACGGGCGCAAATCAAGACGGAGTTCGCGTCTAATTGTCCTGCAACAAGCGGTCTACACCCCTGCTCCAGGAAGGGTCGGGGCCTGGAATAAAGAAAAAAAAGTAATCACAAGACTCCCTACCTGCCGCTCGGCCTCCGCACTCAAAGGGCTGATGGAGGGACGCCGAGAGACCTATTTAAGCATACACGGATGCTGTACCAGTCTGGAGGGGGAAGGCAGCGTACCAAAGGGTCTCTCATTATCTCGCAGGGCCTCGTTCTGCCGGATCGGGTAAATCCCAGAGGAATGGGTGAACAAGGCCACCGTAAGGCTTCTTAACTACAACGGCGTGACAGCCTTTGGGGAAACCCAGAATCGGTCTGGACCGTGTCCATTATGGTCCGGAGGAGGGACGTCAACTAGGAAGTCACAGTGCCCTGTCTCACCGCACCAAAGCATTATGGACTGCGCACCACCGCCACCTCGCGAAAAGACATCTGTAGGAAAGTGTAGGGAGACATATCTTCAACCAACAGTGTCCCGGCGCACGCTCACCTACAATTATCATCAAAATCTGAAACTAGACGATAGGCCTCCGCAACCTAATACACGATCACCTCACAAAGTGGGTTCTGCACGCAGTCCCCGGATGGATAGCGATAGAATTAAAATAAACTGGGCCGACCTCTCTGAGCCCAAAGCCGTTTCTCGGAGAGAAAGCTGTGACCCCAAACCACAGTAGAAGGAACCTCGGGCGTGGAAGCTGGGAATTCGGGTGCGGTGGTACGAACGGCTGCAAGAGAGCACCACTCACACCAATAAGGAAAAGCCATAACGCTTGGCTGAACGGGCATGAACAGAGCACCCAGAGGGATCAAGAAACCCAACCCCCTTTTCGATAAGCCCGTGAAGGATTTCAGAAACCGATTCATGGGGAATCAAAAGACCGGTGACTGTTAATGAATGGCAATTGCAGCACAGGGAGAACGCTGATGATGGACTCGGTTGTCACCACCCTCGCTAGCGTGCATTACTAGTGCTTGCTGTCCGACAAAGAAATGTTCGAGAACGGCGGGCTTCACACTCAACCAAGAACAGGCCGATCACAATTCAGGCACCTCTTCAAAAAGTTTATGGGGGAACAGAGTGGGGCCGCGAGCGGAGGCGGGGTATGATCTCTCGACGCGCGCCCCACTCTGCCGGCATGGGGTCTTTGAAAAAGGAAAAAAACCGCCGGGCAGTCTGTGCAGGCGATCACTGAACCTCAGTCCAAGGGTGCGACCTCTGTTTGCAGAAAAAAAAAAAGGAAAAGAGTTCAGCCGCGGGAAAATGTCGTCAAGCTGACTGTAAGAAACGAAAAAAACGAGATCGCGTCATGCCTGACGTACACGGTGTACAAGGGGAATGAACAACCTTCCGACGGCAGGAACAAGAGGTGGTTGGTTGGGCAGAAGCGGTTGCTTCGGGCCGCCGGAGACTAAAGAGTGCCAGGATTTGGAGAGGAAATCGACTACAGTCCTAGGCTTCTAGATCCGTTTCGACAACGATATTGGGGGGCGAAACGGCGCGCAGTTCTGACCTTGGGAGTCGGGAAAACGGAGGGAGTATTTAGGACAGATGGGCATCGAGAACAACTCCGTAGAACCCCTTCCGACGGGGGGAGGGAGGGGCCCTGTGGAAAACCAATGTTAAATTGTGTCACTTCTGGGCGCGCGGCCGACAGTCCCCTTGCTCCCAACAGGGAGAATCGAAGGGCGAAGCGGACTCCATTTGATGCAAGGGGTTTAAGGGGGGGTGGTGGGCTCTCTGCGAGTTCCGGCAGCAGGTCGAGCGTCCCTCGCCGGATAAGCCATGATCCTGCGGGGTGAAAAATATAGGCCGGTCCGAGAAAAATGTCGGGCTGGATGCGTGAGGTAGAAAGAAGACACCAGACGCACTCGCGATGGGGCGGGGCCTGCGTGTGCAAAGAGAGCGCCCCTTGAAAGGAAACAAGGGGGCGGGGCGAGAAAAGTCGACGGCGGGTGGGCATGTATTATTTCCGAAGCGCGCTGTTGCGGGCAACTCGGGGGGGGGAAGGAAGCGGCGCGTGTGTCAGAAAAATTCGTAAACCAGCTTCGGGGAGGGAGAAATCCTCTGCTGGAAAGTGGACTTTATGGAATTGACAGGACTTTAGGAGGAAGCTCATCGTATTGGGTTTGGGCGGGCGGAGACGAAATATAGCCGTGGGTGGAGCCCGATGAGAAGCCACCAGATGGTACGGCGCAACCGTTTGATGCCTGCCTTTCAAAACCGGTACACTTACGCAGGAAAAAAAGAGAGGTTTTTTTCCGCCCAGGTGTCAGATAAACCAGGCGAAAGGGGTTGATGTTGTCACGGGCAGAAAGAAAGATAGATCCACCACAACGTAGTAAAATATAGAGATCTCGTTCGGAGACATTGCCAAACGAAAGATCAACCCCACCGGGTTACGTGCCTTGTTTTCTTCCGGCGAAACTCTGAGTTTCTCACTTCCCGGGGTGACGGTTCAAAGGCCAGGCATCAAAAAACCGTAGATCCCGGCAAAGGGCGGCGCATCGCACGGAACTTCCGAGATAAAATATTATCTCTCTCCTCCAAAAAACCAAATGAGAGCCACAGAATGGCGTCTACGATTGACGCAACACCCGTGTTTGAAAACCAGGGTCTACAGACCCGAAGCTTGTTCGCACGTTTCCCCTGACCCGCGTCGCAGGTCTTTTCACCGGGATTTGGTCGATCAGATCCTCTCGACATAAGAAACCTGATCATTGGAAACGCCCCAGCCGTAAGGTTGCCCCCGTCTCAGAGAGACTAACGGCACCAAAGGGAAGGAATATTTAAGTCCTATTGTCGGGGGTGACCTACCAAGCGGGGAGACTAAGACCTCGACCGTCATCTTCTGCGTCACGTCGAGCTCGGCAAGGTCGGCAGGAAAGAAACCTAAAAAATCTGCAGCTGGACCCTGCAGAAAACCACCTCAAAGGGCACTCACCCTGGGCTCACGAGCCTGCAGGGACGCTGTCCAATCAAGTCCGCGAAAACGCAGAAGTGACCCCATAATCCAGAGGTGGACCCCCATGGCCCCCCTAAGATCAGGGGTTTTCTATTGGAACATGGTACAATTCAATCGAGCACTCCGACCTCCGACAAGACGCCAATGAGGGATCATCACCGCGAGGTCTGCGCCCAGATTCGAGTCCTTGTCGACCTTATATACAAGGGAACCCTCGAACTTCAAGGAAGCGGGGGGAGCCGACGGCGTACCATCGCGCCGTCACTGCCGCCGATAGCTCGGAGGAGGTCGAGGTTCCCCACCACCAAGACCACCCAGAGCCGAGCCCCGTCTGTGAATCTCCTGTGCTCCAGTAACACCAGTGGTTTCTAAACGAACTCACAAGGTGTGGTATGGTGGAAATCATCGCGAAACGTTTGGCCGCCGAGGACGGATTTTTCAAGGGGGTTTTGAATTTTCGGCTGAAACCAGGGGCGCACCGGAAGGGGCAGGAAGGAGCGTGAGACAACTCCCTGGAAAAAAAAAAACACACGGCGGAGCAGTACGGCATGGAAAAACTGCTGCCGTACGGGCGCTTATTATGCGGGGCATTGGGCAGCAGCTCGACCCCTATACGGAACGTCATGGTGGGGCCAAGTACTGTTTCGGCCACCACCTTAGATGAGGAGCTCGGGTACTTTGCTTCGGTCGGTTCCATAAAGAAGGAAACGCATTGACATCGTTGTGCAGCACCTGAGGCGTGCACGCCGTATGACGCGAGCGAGGTGGGCAGGAAAATTCCTCCGGCCTGACACGGAAATCTGGGGGGGCCATGGTGAATGAACATCTCACGGTAGTGAAGTCTTCTACATGCCGCGGGGGTAAGACCCGTTAAAGGGAGCGGGGTGGGTTAAGCCTGGTCATTCATCCAAAGATGTCGGGCGCGTCTCACACCTGTCTACCTCGCTTTGTGTACTTGTGTGGCAGGATGGCTCTTAGAAAGATCTCTACACCTGGGTACGCCTTCAAAAGAACACTGAAACGCCTCGAGGTTCCTGGAGCGATGTTGACGGGGGGAGGTCGCAGGTTGTCTGAGAAAGAGAACGGACTGGTCGCGCCCAGCATCAAAGGGGCAAGGATAAATCGGATCGCAACTTGGCGGTTGAAGTCGCAGTCGAAACGGGTGAGGTGCGTTCTGCAACGGAGTGGCGTCGATCAGCTAAGGGAGGGGGAATTGATGATAAAAACCCTTCTCCGGGTGTGATAGCTCTTCTTCAGAGGGCGAACACGGTGGTTTGACGAATTGATACAACAACATCCTATGATGGGACTGTGAAATCAAACGATGTTAGCCGGTGGGTCGCATTCCTCCTATTGCAAGGGGGGCGGGAAGCAGGACCCTGCAATTTGCAGAGATCCGAAATGACCGCGCTATTCAATTCTGGAGGATCCAGGCTCCCGCAGGGCAAGGGTACGCCGCCTTTCGGTGCTGTGGGAAAGAACCCGGCAGCTGGGAGGGAGGCGCGTACTCCTCTCTCTGGATAACGGCTAGAATCAGACGCGCTCTGCTGTAACGAAAGGCCCGGCAGAGAGGTGTGCCGCCGCCCTAGGTGCGTCAGAGTCAGGAGTAAGTACGCCATTGCCGTTCGACAGAAACGTCCCAGGGGGGGGTCGTAGGGGCAAGTTATCGCCCGGTAGTCGCGTTCTTGGTATTCTCAGGGGGGGGGGTACTTCGAGAACTGACCACGACTCCAGAGCAGTGAATAAAACGCGTGATTGAAGGCCCGAACAGGCCTACTCTCCGTCGATGTGTAATTTCATCAGGTTTCCGACGACAGGTTGGGCGGAGGAACATGTACGAGGGGAGCAACGGGTAAGACGGTTTCGTTTCTAGCAGGGGGGAATGATAGGGGGACTGGAGCCCCGGGTCGAAGCATTCCTCGGAGGGATCTCAGGAAGATCGCGCGACTCGGTATCCATGGAGTCGTCTGACGACGTGGGTGGGGATGGCGGACTTCGACACCGCTTCAGAGTCCGTCGCGGAACCACGAACCGAGTTCGAGTTCTGAAGAAAGAGGAGGACGCCTCAGACGTGGAAACCTCTGAGCCGGCAGGTAACCAGGCCTTATGCGTGCAGGAAGTCGAAGCACTTCTGGGTGACGACGTTCAAAGAACCCATCCCCCGCGCGCCGGGGGTCGAACAACACTTGATCGCCGCGGACGAAACCGATGAAGGACCGGGCCCGGGCTTTGCCGACCCCGGCGAGAATCTCGCGCGACGAAGAAGACGAACGGGAAGCAATTTCGTCCGAGGGACAATAGTCTTGGAGAGGGGTGAGAATCTTCCGTCATGTCCACGGTACATTGTTTAGTGCAGACCGGCGCATTGCCGCTTGCTCGCCTGGGCACTGGCAAAGCAAGCAAGTCTCCACCACATCCGGAGAACTGGTGCACTTCCGCGTAGAATCATTGACCCAAGGGGGACGCCTTCCAACGTCCAGCAATAGGGAATTGGAGAAGGGGGGGGGGTCCAACGCAACACAAGGAAACCATAAGGGAGTAAGATTGAAGCGCCAGTACGTCGTACCTCACAAAAGTAGAAATCTCCGCAACCAGCAAAGGCCAGATTTCGTCAAGAAAAAGGCAATGCGACGTCGCGTCCAAGCAGAGCACTACCTGTTCCTGTCTCAGCAGAGAAAGAAGTCAACAGGCTCTTCAAGAGGGGGCATCGATGCCCCTTGTTAAGGCAAGATGTAATTTGGTCGTGAAGCGATTCAGGGGCGACCTCGAAGCGCAGTGGGCGAAGTGAGGAGCATTACGTTAGTCTGGCGAAAACAGCAAAGACTGCGGTTGGGAGGCGGGCTTTATGCCGCCATCTTTAGATTTGAGTAAGCACATATTTCTGTTTAGTAGGGGGGATGCCTCTTTCCCGGGAAAAATGTCTAGGCGCTCCACTCGGGAAATCAGCCGCGCAGGGAAGGGCGGTCGTGATCCGATAGGATCCAGACGAATCCGCTCCGGCTCTCATTAGAGGTGGTTTCCCGGCCACCTGGCCATGCATTTCACCCCCAGATAAAGGGAAAGGACCCCTCCGCGCGTGCGGCGAGATCAGTGATTCATTGCCATCGAAAAGAACTGAAAAAGTTACCGGATGACGTTGAGTTGTACGCATGAACAGAAACTTTCGGTTAAGGGAAAGGACGCACTTACAGAAAGTCCAATGCCTCTGCCCTTGTCCGCGAATACGTCACCATCCAGCGCGAATACGCCCCCAGTCGCAAACAAGAGAGTGAAGGCCTTAGCGAATTAAGAAGGACCGCTTTTTATTCAATGGGTTGCCGGTCTTCAATCAAGAAGAAGATCCCTTGGGGGGGCCTGGGCCTAAATAAATGTCAACACCGCATCCTGTCTTCAAAACGGGCGTGGATTGCCGTGCTCCGAAGAAAGATAACCCATAAGATCCCTCGAACAGGGGAGAAAAGAAGAATGGTCGGGTCTCCGGATGGGAGGGGAGGGATCAGCACAGAGCCCGGTTGGGCGGGGTGGTTGAAGAGAGATTTATTTTCAAACGGCAAAGGGCGGCCACAGCCGAGCTGAATTACCAGAACCGACACCCTCGGCATAAAAAGAAAAAGTAGTAGGTGTCGACCAAATACGAGGAAAAAGACCTGGAACGATATAAGGAAATACTCGAGGCTGGATGGTGAGGCTTCGAAGTACAAAAAGGGGGAAGGTGAACTTTCTCTACGGCCAGTCAACTTAATTCCCGCAGGGAGGCCATCCGCAGACGGATAGACAATCGGCATCCGGATACGTAAGGGAGGTTAAATGGCCGAACACGGGAGGGCGAGCCCCGCGTAGGCATGGTTGAATGCTTGAAGGAACGAATGGCCATGGGCAGGCGGCGGCGGAAGCCACTAGGAGTGGAGAGCCTGGAAGGCCGTCAACGCGGGAACGAAAGAAACATGGGGGCGTACGGCGGCAGACAAGGGAGCAGAGTCCGAGAGGACTTTCGCTAGCATTATCAATGCGCCTGCCCGGGAAAATTGCGCAAGGCGGCTACTAAGCAGAAAAGAGGAAGACTAAAGAAGAAAGATTGGCATAAAGCGAAATACACTGTGGGAAGGGGGGGAAAGAGAACTCGGAGTGTTTTTCCAAATGACACTTAGAAGAGGGGTATCCCCGTGGCGCGGAGGGTGGAGAGTGGCAATTCATCCTTCGGGGAGGGGGAAATCGGACCCTTCAGGGGGGAAAATTTCGACCTGGGACTCGTGGATTCTGCTTGAGAGAAGAAAAGAAGGTAGGTGTTATGCTCGCGAACGAACGTTGCTCGGAGACTCCGTCTTTGAGGAGGAGACAACGAGGGAAGGAGGTGAGACGTACTTGGAATGGTGTCAATCCTTGACCGGATGAGCGAACGGGGATAGTGGGAGGACCGGTTTGACAAGGCGGGGGACGGCGTTACGTTCTACCCGGGGGCGTCGGACGAAGTGCAGCCAGCGTCCTTGTAGATGTGTGGGAAGGGGGTTGCCGGGGCGCAGTGGATTGCGCCATGTGACAATCGAAAAAAGCTCGCCAGCGGCAATAAGATTTGCAAGAAAAAAATACGACTCTCGAGGCGTCTAACACCTCCGAAAACCGAGGGCTGGGTTGTTCAAGACGTGGCACCTTCTCGACCTGGTCCGAATCGTTCCAGGCCGAGGCGAGGGCCTGCGGCAGCGGTCCAGGCCCGTCCCAACCAAAAAAGAAGGACTGATGCGGAGGAGTGATAAAGTCGTCGGGCGGAATCATGAGCGCGAAATGGTGGGGAACGTCTCTCAAACCTGCAAGGACTCACATTCGCAAACTTCTGCAGAGATAAGGACATGGGGGGGGGGTTGGAAAAGAGGCCTTCTAAGTCAGTTGAAGGAGGAGCTACATCTCTTCACCAGACACGTTCGGGAAGGGGAAAGTTAAGAAGGCGGGGCAAGACCGCCCGTGGACGCATCGGTAGAAAATAAGCGAGGAAAAAATGAATCTTCTCTCATTCCGGGATATAAGCGGCGGACAAATCTGGCGACCCGTGCCTCCCAGTTCGACAAACGTCAACAACTGGCAAAGAAACGCTGCGCACTGACAGAGTCTCTCTATAAAGGAAACTCCCTGAAAAGAGCCTGAACGAAATCACTTTCGGCAAATCGACGAGAGAAGTCGCTCGCTGCACATGACCGCTCACTCATAAGTGGGAGCCTTCTCGAAGTAAACCCCAAACAAGAAGAACAAGAACACAGATACGGCCGTGTCCTCGGAGACTCCAAGGGCGGCCTCTTGACCCCGGCTACGAAGAAAAACTACTGGCGCCAGGAATCCGGGTTGCCTTCCAGCGTAAATCAGTCGCGCATTAGCTCCGCAAAATGGGGACGCGTTGCCGAGAAACGACCCATCAAGAGGCGTTATGAGAACCGGGCAGAGAGCGTAAGCCGCCACTCCAACCTTCGTGCAGAGCGGACGTGGGAGCCGCAGAAAGGTCGCTGGGGAAGGTCGATAATGCGTGCGGCCTCGAAAACAGCTGGTTCGTACAACCCATCGGCTTCAATGATGTTAATGCTAGCGAAAACCAACGGAGGTATAAGTACATCGAGCTGATCAAGATTACAGCATGCTTCGGCGGTGGTTTGCCAAAAAGCAACGTTTCGGAAGATCTTGGAAAAATAAGGCGAGAGAGCCCCGTATAATAAAACGGGGGGATGACAACGAAAAAAAAGATATCGTCTCTCCGAACGAAAACACCCCCACCGTTTTCGACTGGCAATTCAAGGATCCAAAGGCGAAATTACTACCGAAAAGGCGATGATGGTCGCGAACCCGCGCAGCTCTGTGCCGTCGAAGACCGGACAGCCATCACCACAGGAAGAAATGTCATGTACACCCCTCCGAGGATGGGAAATTCAGCGTGGCTTTGGAAATACAGATGACAGAAGAGTCCACCTCAAAGACCAGAGACAACCAGTCAATCGCGGTGTCGCTCGCCGCAGCGAAGCCTTCCCCTAATAAAAGAGAAAGTAGTCAACAAGGAAAGTATCCCGGTCACTAGGCAACCTCACGTGGATAGAAGAGCTTCCCTGGTTATAGAGTCCAAAGAGGGCATTCCTCGGTCAATTGAATAGTCGCGAAAAAAAGAAGAGGTCAACTGCGTGGAACCGTCAAGTGCGTACGGGAATTTCTCAATGCGGGGGTTCGAGCCGGCCACCAACCAAAGGCCAAGATATATCTCATCACCGAATGCTTTCAGGTGGCAGGGGAAAAATTCTTGGCCCAAGGGAAGAAGGGCGGTCAAACCGAACAAGAGCCTCATACGCTGCGGTTTCGACGGAGAAAGGGGGAGGTGCGCAGGGCCGCCGTGTCACTTCGAGGCACGGGAAGAAGGGTGGCGCAACAGTCTACAAGTGCCAAACGCGTTTGCGAACTAGGAGAGAAGAAAACCCTCTGAAATCCATCAGGAGCTAAAGGTCGCGCGGCTGACGTAATCAAAAACTAAAATCGGATAGTAGGCCATTTACGGGAACCAACTGGGACCGTAGTCGCAGACCGGAAAATCGCGCATCGGCTCTAAAGGGGGGGGGAGTGTTGGGGGGGCAATAGACTTCTCGTAATGCCGGACCGAGAGAAACGTTCGTCATGACGGCCGCGAGGGACGGACGTAGGAGACGCGAAGTATGGAAGTGAGAGAGACGTTCCGTACAAAGGGGGAAGGTGCGCATAGCGAGTGCTGACCGAAAGAATTCCGGATTCAGGGGAGGGGAGGTCAGTTCGGTGGCCGAGGGAAGAAGGTAAGAAGTAGAAAAAACGATTTAGCCCTTGGGGACAGAAGGCTTTCTGTGTGGAGGAAGGGGGGTCGTCGCGGCGCTTCGTTTCTCAGCCACTCGAGATCGAAGCCCACTGCGTCTCGCGGCCAAGTGAGTCCCAATTTTGTGGTTGGGGATCCAGCAGCTAAGAGGCAGGGCTAGTGCTTTCCTCGCCGTCGCCGATCGAGGTGAATCACCGAGCTGCGGTAGGGCGGTGTAGGGCGCCCTGCTGCTTAAAAAAAGAACGCCACCCAAGAAAAGAGATGCCCTTTAGAAGAGAGTAAACTCCCCTCAGCGAGTGGGCATGCTGGGCGACCCGCGATCGGCGGTGACTTCGTTGGAGAAAGGGGCGCTTATAAACAAGGTCGTGAGAAAAAAGGGCGAAGGTCAGGGGTGAGAGCTGGGCTTCGTTCTGATAAGAAACTGAGGCAACGAACGGTGGAGACGAGTAGCCGGCGCCGCCTTGATCTGCTGAAGCTAAGGGGGGTGGGAGGGAGGAGGTGGATAATAAGGAGAGAGGGGAAGAAAAAAGGAAGATCGACGTACCAATTCAATTTACGCTGAAAGTTGAATGTCTCTTTCAAACGCACACTACGCTGCTAAAATATAGATTTTTCCGCCCGGTGGCGCCCGAGACAACGGAGAACAGGGGGTGAGGTTCAGCTGTGCTCGAGAATATAAAAAAAACAAAAAAACGATGAGAGGAAATAGACGGCTAGACCAGGAGGGACAAAATGGTGGAAGCCTGGGGTAAGGGAGCCCTGGCGAAATGATCTGATATTTTACGGCGCGGAGTGGTGACAGGGTGGAAATAGCTCAGGAATCCCGAGGGCCGCTCGGCCTCTGGGGCGAAAAAGGATAAAGCTCACAGAGTCAGACTAGCTCTCTCTCCGCCCTCAAACGTAAGAAGAACGGCCACCCTATCCCCAGCCGTTATAGCATATTTGCGTCATCAAACGAAGAGGGGTGCCTCAGGGCTCGACACGAGGGAGAAAAAGGCAAACCCCTGGGGGGAACCCCCCAACTGCCATCAGCGCCCGGCTCGCCCAAGACCTCCGAAGAAGGCGACCCGCGGTGAGGTAAATCGCGGAGCTCTACTCGTACAGAAAAAAAAGGGATAGCCGAGTTGCTTCTGGGGGCTTCTGCAGCGTCGCCGAAAAAGCCCGAACTGCAGCTCGGCGGTTCACGATCTCGGCTTCTACTGCGAGGAAGAAAACCTGCTCTGCACGCGATGCAGAACAAACCACCTCACTAGAGAAAAAGGGGATAAAAGGCTCTCAGTCCTATTCATCGGGACCTGCCAAACGACCCAGAAGTGTGGGGGGGGGGGGGGGGGGGGGGGGAGGGGGGGGGGAGGGGGGTGGGGGGGGGGGGGGGGGGGAAAAAAAAAAGGAGCCAGAGTCAAATGCAACTCCAATGCAGGGGAAAGAGGCGACGAAAGGGGGAAAAGCCAAGTCCACTGCCTCCCTCCGCAGACACCCACCGGTGACTTCTAGAAGGTCAGCACTGGACGAGCAGTTCTGGCGCAAGCTCGTCCTTGAGACCGAGCGAACGCCAAATCTGGTTCCGAGGAGGGCGCTGCCTGGCCCCGCTCGCGCGGAGGCAAACGCAAAAGTCGACTCACCCCCACTCCACCCGTGAGAGCCGGAACACAAGAATCCGTACTATGTAACGGTACACCAGAAGTAAAACTAGAGATAATTGTGCGGTTGGGAAAGGGGTCACGCGGGAGCAGGCTCTGACGGATTTCAGCGGGGGAGTGGCTTCAGCTGCAACCGACGCCCGCAGGTGGGCCCTTGGCAGGGAAATGAGGGGACCGTGATCGCAGGGACCCTGCCGGCGCGAGAAGGGAAAAAAGAAGGCCGCGACTACAGAGGAGGAGTTGTGTCGCGCGAAAAAGGGTCCTCACAAAATCTGCCGTAAACCCAGGGGACAAACTTTTTCGCCACCTGAGATGTAGAAGGGTGGAGACGCGATCAAGAGAGTTGCCTAACCACACCGAGCCGAGACCGATGTTAGACAGTCCGTCCAGCACCTTGAGAGGCACTCCCGGAAGGAGAGCTAGGTGGTGCAGGCAAAGAAGGGAAATCATTGCCGAAAATCCCTCTTGAAATGTGATAAAACACCGGTCGTCCGATTCTGTACATCCGATCAGGTTAGACGAGGGAAAAGATAGAAAGTGGGGAGTCCTGAGCGAAAGAAGGTCGGCGCGCGCGCTCTCTAAGCGAAACCTCGGCCTGTGTCCTTCTGGGGGCTGCTAGGTCTTGAAGAAGGAGCAAAGGCTACAGCGACAGACGAGTATGAACGCCTGCTCCTCTTCGATGGGGGGGGGAGGGCAGTGACCGTCTAGTAATGCGAGAAACCGAGAGAGGAGGGGGGGACCAGAAACATGCGAAGGGGTTCCCGGGAGGGAAGAGTCCGCTAGCATGGCGCTTGAGAAGCCGCAGTCGAAAAGGATGCCGGTCTTATGGAGGAGCGCCTGGACGAGAGGGGAGAAGTGATGTCGGTATACCCTCGAGGTCCGAGCTTCGGACAGCAAGGGGAGCACGGTGGTGTTGACGATCTGGATAAGCCACGCGACCAGCGCTTGGGTGAGAAAGGAGAATGAGACTGATGCCTGTTGGGGGGGAAAAAAAAGAAAAGACCTGAAGGCCAGGGTCTCCAGAACGGGGAAAAAAAAAAGCAGTGGCTAGATAAATCTCCAAAAGAAGGCGTCCCAGACAGAGTTTGGATTCCACAGCTGGCTCAAACGGAGGGAAGGCTCCTCTGGAGCGCCACAGGGGTCCGTGAGGAATAGAGGACCGGGCCATCGAGGCCTCATTCTCTCAGCACACTGTACTTGACCATAAGGGGGGGACTCAGAGTATGGTCTCGGCGGGGACCATCCGTCGAAGCCAAGACAGGGTTGCGTCGTCCTATCGCACGTGAATCATTCGAGGGGGATGTTTTCTTCGGGGGGAGAGGAAAAAAAAACTTCTCCAAGAACAGTCACTTCGATCCTTTTGTTAGGCCTCGACGTCTAACTCCCTGGTGTTCGAAAGTTCGCAGGGACGAAGGGAAAAGGGGGGACCTGGCGTGTACGAAAAGGGTGAAGAAAGCGAGATTTTTCGAGAAGGGTGAAGCTGTTTGGGGAGGGGAAACTGGGGAAAAAAGGGTCGAGCATAGGTGCGCCGCGGGAGAAGAATGCAGGAAAGCGGAGAGGAGTGACCCAGAGGAGCTTGCTGGGGAGTGGGTGGGTGCCTCGGTCTTCGACACCCCATTA
>Ga0179593_1443306_pt1 | contig 19224 bp, 17 predicted proteins | sample CZODoug2_1_08_16_FD_185931 | JGI IMG/M metagenome (GOLD analysis project Ga0179593, IMG submission 185931) | Vadose zone soil fungal communities from Angelo Coast Range Reserve, California, USA - CZODoug2_1_08_16fungal (PacBio error correction) | ecosystem: Environmental > Terrestrial > Soil >...
GGGAAAAAATAGAGTTGCCATTCAACCACAAGAACCACGCGGCCACGGACAAGGAGGTACTGGAGGGGGTTTTAAGCCTTTAGAAAGAAGGAAGAAAAGGAAGGGGAGTTTGGCCCTTGAGAGATACTTCCATCTTAACGGAGCTGGACGAACCCTGCATCTTGAAAAAAATCTCAAAAGAGCAGAGAATTCTCAAAGAAAATGGAAAAGCCTCCCGTCAAAAGAACTACCCACCACTTCCTGACTGGTACATTCATCAGCGGGGCGGGATTCTCTTTGCCTGGAAGAGCAAAAACTTTCTGTCGGGGGGGAGGTCTCAATCCAGTGATGTTAGGGGCAGGGAAAGTCTTTTCCACCGTAAGACGGGTAAATAAATAAATGGGGAGATCATCGGCGATAGCTAAGCCCTTGAGGGAGGTTGAAATAGAAAGGAGAACCTCTCGCTACTACTCACCGAATAAATCCGGAAAAAGAAAGACGACAAGACCAAGAAAAAAATCCGCCGGATTGGTGAAAAAGGAACTGAAATGGAAAAAAAGGATAGACTGATTCCTCACGGTAACAGGATCACAGGAGAGGGGGGGGTCCCAGGTCGTGAAAGACAGGTGAAAAGAAAGAACCATTAACTCTGGCTTCATGAAAGGTGCAACGGAACTTCCCCTTGCTCAAGTACAGCCAACAGCCGCACCGCCAGGAAATCAACTGGAGGAGGAGAAGAGTTGCAGCCCCGCTTTCAGCGCGAAGTCAGAAAGAAAAGAGGATCAAGGACATGCACAAAGGGGAATAACAGTGAGAAAAACTCAAAAAGAGACAAAATACCTTTCGTCCTGGATGCAAGTGTGGGGGGGTAAAGGGGGGGAGCGGGTCGAGATAGTGGGGGGTGGTTTGACAGCCAAAACCTTATACTCCCCATTGAGGAAGCCAGGGGGAACGAGAAGAAGAACCCGGATAAAAACGCAGGCCCAGAAGCACAAATTCATGTTCGGGAAAGAAAAACCAACTAACCCGTCCCATGGGCTAACTCCCTTCCGCAAATGAAAAAAATAATGTCCAAAAAAGAACCTGTGCGCGAATTTGGGGAATTCAAAGAGGTCTGGGAAGGAAGGCAATGTCCTAATCAAAAAAGCAAAGAGGGGGTTTAGGGAGAAAAGGGCAATATGTATGCCTGAACAGGGTTCAACATCAGCGGATACAACAAAAAAAAAAACGGCCGAAGAGAAAGCGACACAGCGGCGCGGTAAAGGAAGAAGAAAGAGTGAAGAGGAGATCAATGCTCATGATTTCCCCGGACCCAGAAAAAGATTGACCAGAAAAAAGACGGCAGCAAGCCAAGAACGATCAAAGAAAAAAGTAAGAGGGGGGGGATCACAGCTCAGGAAGAGCGTCCAACGAAATGAATCATCAACCCTCTCATTCATAAAGACCTGGGCCTGATTTCCTAATTCCTGTGTTGTATAAAGGAAGAACAAGAGAAAAGACTGTTCGCAAAAGACCAAATCCAGCTCTATAAGCCCCACTGCCGGGAAGATAAAGGGGGTGAAACAGTAGGGGCACAACCAGAAACCGAAAAAAGGGCATCAGCGAAACGTCAACGTGCCCATATAGAGCTTCCATAGGTATAAGGGGGTCAATACAGCAGCAGAACATAGAAAGCCACGTCGAAGTAACGACGAAGGTCAGAGGGATTCATTCGCACGCTGCAAAATTCAAAAGATGAGCGAATACTGAAGAAAAGAACGCCCCTCGAGAGGAGGAAAAAACCACTCTTTCACAGAAAAGCCAAGAGGGACGGGGAATCCGCAATGTCTGCGATTAAGAGGCAGAACATCCAATAAAAGAACACCCGAGGGACCGCGGAGGTTGCATTAAGAAAAGATAGGGGAGGCCCTTCCGTGAGCAGAAAATCAGGAGACGTCTGAAAGCTGTATCTGAAAGGTAATCCCTCTTCCGTTACAGTATACCGAGCAGCGGAAGATCCAACGGAATCGCGCACAGCGGCTAGGTCGATATGCGCAGGACGAAGGAGGAGGGATAAGCCCCAAAAAAGGGTCGTCGACCAAGGGGGGGGGTCAAGACTGAAGGGGAGGAAAGACCACGATTGCCAAATACAGATATGAGGCCATCAGATAATCATTGAAGAGAGGGGGGGGCAACATATATTTATCTCGAAAAAGCAGCCAAGACTTTCGGAGCGACGGACCAACGCCCGTAAGATTGCGCGACCCGCGCGAAACCATGGTAACGAAAGTCTCCTGCCGTCACCTCCTCCCGGCAACGTCGGTGATGAAGGGCAGGTTTGGAAAGGGCCATCATATAGAAGATCGAATGTGCCGGAGAGGAGTCATACCGAAATATTCAAGTCATTCAGGTCACTGTCACCGGTCTATCAGCAGAGATACAAAGGGTCCTTTTTAACAACTGGCCTCCACTGCGAGAGAAAAGGGGAACTGGAAGAGGGGGAGAATAACATTGACCAACGGCGCCGTAAGAAAACGGTCGCCGGTCTCCCTCCAATCCGTGGGAAAAAAGGGCTCGACTCTCCGGAAAGAGTTGGAAATCATGAACAGGTCAAGGGAGAACCCTCTCGGATTCTTGGTGGAAAGTCGGCAAACCCGGGGGAGAGGAGGTACAAAAAGGAGAAGTCATAGCAAGCTTCATATTCACGGGCGAGGTGCAGACAAGGGAAAAACAAGTGGTATGCAAAGATATCGAAACCGCACAAGGAGGAAGGAACATTGGGGATACTCACCCCGATCCAGGGAGCCGGAGATAGGAAAGCACCCTAGTAGGAGAAAGGATTGCTAAAATACTACCAAAAAGGAATCCAAGAAAGGGATTCAAGAAAACACTTAGGGTGGAGAAAAGATCGGAGGGGACGTAGGATGTGATACAATCCGCTGGATCGATGGGGGTTGGTATAGATCTAAAGATAAAAAAGGAAGGAAGCCCTGGTATCAGGGGGGGGGAGGGGATTCCATCCAAAGGGTAATCTAAGTTGTCGGGTCAAAGCGGGACTGACTTGTTTGCGAAAGACTGCAAGAAGAGCGGTAATTTTTGCCGGCCGGGGGAGATACTTCTCTTGTTGGGGGGCATGGAGAGAAATCCGCAGGGGGGGATGGTTGGATGACCAAAAAAAGACGGGGGGGGAAGAAAGCATGCTGGAGGGCCGTTCCTGGGCGAAAAAAGTGTTGTTGGACTGCGGGGCGGGAGGAGACGCGGCGACGGACCCGAAAAGCTGGGGTTAAAAGAAACCACGCTGAGTTCAGGCAAGGCGGATAGCAGGGGAGTCCAGTGAGGAAACCGAAAGCCTGTAGGGATCTTCCATTGAAAGTGCCGTTAATGAAGATAGGGTGATACCGCAGATCAAGGAAATCGAATAAGGGGGCAACCGGGATCAAAAGCCACCAGCGGAGTAAAAAAAAAGGGGTGAGGGGGATGGGGTTATTCAGATCAAGAAGGAGTTTGCCCACGAGAGCTGGGGGGGAGTCTTCTCTAACGTTACGGGAGATTTGGTTCTGTAATTTTTGCCGAACGGCTGTCTTTCGGCGAACGATCGGTGAACATCGTCTGCAGAGGGGGGGCTTCCAGGATGGCACATCATCGGAGTTTGACCAACCGTTGTCAAGATGAGAGACTGCGAAGATTGCTATAGGGGGAGTCGGGGCATTTAGATCAATGTCCGATCGGACCTCGCTGCGCGATTCGGTTAAGAGATAGGTCTAATTATGACTCAAACACGGGGTCAGAGGGGGGGGGAATGCAGATCACGCGCGGGCGCGCTCGTGGAGGGTAGAAGGACATGGGGCCGCCGAGAGTGTTCTGGAAGGGAGAAACGGAGGAACGCCTCTCGGGGGTGTAGGGTGAATGCTGAGGCTGATATCGCCTCTAACCGGGGAGGATAGCGGGTACAAAACAGAAGGGGGGGAATCTCAAAAAGAAGATTGTTCTTATTCAGGTCAGTGGATTTGCAGCGGGGGAGAAAATGAGAGCTTGGGAGATCGTCACGGCCGGGCGACTGGTAGGGAGGGGGGGCGTTCTTTACTTTAGGGCCAGGCCTTCTATAGTTGGGGAAGACGCGCATTATGGTAACGTGTGCATGTTCGCGCAAGGGGGAGGTAGTTTAGTTTGGGTAACACGAAGGGTTCCAAACGGCGGTAAGAGACGCGAGTGGGTTGAATCTCGAAGTGAAAGGCGGGGGGGGGAAGTTTGGGGGGAGGGGGTGTGATGCGGATTTTAGCTCAGCCAGGGGGGGGACACGTCAATTGACCAGGGGAGGAAGTCGATTACTCAGGGGGTGAGGAGGCCAGGGTCAGATCGTGAACGTCTCTCGTGTCGACACTAAGCTCTGAAGTGGCTTTAGCTGGGGCGTGAAGTTTCGTCCCAAAATTTTTGCACGTGGAGGGGTCGAGCATCGGCGAGGACGCCGCTCCATGCGGGCAGGTTGACCAGCGCCGAGTTTGGGACTTTTATGCAATCCTTCCGTCTGTATCGCACGGGAGGAATCAGCCCTTCCCCAGGCAATAGTTACATGGGAGAAGGGCAAAGAGGTGGGATTTTGAGGACCCCAGGAAGGTCAACCGATATCGTACGGTGTGTGTGTAGTGAAATGCCGCATCACCACTTTCAGGGGGAAGTTAGCGGGGTGCAGCCGCCGGGGGATCCGAACAGGGGAATGAATGGGTTGAGAGAACGCGGGAAAGCAAACGAGGGGCCCACGGTCGTTGGAAGTAGTAGCAGAGAGCTGTTGAGTTTTCTAGGGAGAGAGGGGGGTTATGAGGGGGGGGTGCAAAAACCATACCAAAAGTTAGATATACAAGCGAGAACAACTAAAAAAACGTGACGTGGAAGGAAGAACATGTAGACGGGTCGCGGCTCTTGGGAGAAAAGTGTAATCGTACTTATGGAGTCAAGGGGGGGGCAAGGACCTGAAGAAGAAGGAGAGTGTCCAGATCGCGGCACGAAAAAGGGTTACAAATAAAGAAAGGAAAAAGGGGGGGGATTGTTATGAGGGGGGCTATCAAGAGGGAGAGGCGAAAGCAGTACTTGGAGAAAGGGGGAACACGTTTGGCATGAAACGGGAAGCGGTGACGTGAGGCAGTAAGTGGGGTCCGTCGGAATTTAAATGATTGGGAGAAGGAACCAAGACTGGTATTATTGGGTGGTCGTGGGATGAGTGCTAGTAGAGAGAGGGAAGCACGGGAAAGTCTGGGAGGAGCGGAAGAAAGTTATTTCTTTATCAAAGGGGATTACCTTTCTTTAGAGTATGCGAAGCTGTGTGGCTACAGATGGAAAGGAAGGTAGGTCGGTGGAAAAGAAAGGCCTGGCCATGGACCCGTGGAGAGTAAGCAACGAAGGCGAGATGGCAGGGGGTTTAGAGAGGAAATTCACAAGAACCGGATGTTACGCGGAAGGACGGGTTTTTCTCTGAGCTGAGGGTGGTTGCCGTCTCTGGAATCGGGGCGGAGGTTGATCAGTGGGGAAAAAGCCTTTGAGGGAGGAAAGCGCTGAATCCTTGAGATGAGAAGGTCAAACACTAAAATCTGGGGATTAATATTTGAAGGGCTGACCGAAGCCGACTCAAAGGGTGGGTAAGATGGAAGCGTGGAGTTTCTTTTTTTTAATGTTTCCAATAGATCTCGGCAAACAACGGAGGTTAGGGAAAAAGAAAAGCGATCGAGGGCAAAGTCGAAACACCAAAAAGAAAGGCCAGCGGACAAAGGCGGCTGCGGGGGACATCAAGGATCATTCCGGGCCCAAAGAATGTCGGGGTCCATTTCTAGCTGACTAGATACAGGCTTGATCCACCAGCGCTGACCCGTCCCCCCTAAGAAAAAGGAAATACACCAGGAATCCTGAAAAATAAAACACCGGGGGAGTAGCGGGACAACCAGGCCGAATGGACAGCGAGAAATCTTCTTTCGAAATGCGGAATGGTCTAGTCAAAAAACTCTCGAAGCGGGCGTCTCAATCGAAAAGGGGGGAGAAAAGGGGACATTTGCTTTTCCACCGTACTCAAAGGGGAAACCCAGTAAATTAAGTAGGAGCGGCGCATGCTCGACCCTTGACAAGACGTTAAAAGGGGGAGATCGCTCTCGTCCGATAAAACGCATCAAGAGCAAGCAAGAGATCTACGAAAGAAAAACAAGCAAAACAGACAAAAAAAAGGGGGAGAGTGGGGTCAAGGGGAAGAAGTTAGAAAATTCTCTACAGCACTCACTGTACCAGAAAAAAAAAAAAGGAGCACGGCCAGAATTAAGGGTCATTTATTGCGGGCAACCCAGTACGGGGGAAGGAAGGGGGTTAACGGGAAACCTCTCCGAATTGCTCGACTCCCACCCAAAGAAGGGACAATCCTTCAGTGATCCGACAAGACAACATGGCCGCAATCTTTCGACCGATGAAGGGAACACAAAGCAGGACGTCATGTAACTAAACGGAGAAGACAGTACGAAATTCACACGCAAGCTCGAGAAAAGTACCTTTCGGGAGAGGAAAAGTTGTAGGTTTTGGGGTCCGACCGGGTCGGAGAGGTGGGTGGGAGGGCAGGTTGTTCCCAAAAAACACCCTCCCCCAGTCTCTAGCCAGAAATTCAAAATCAACCAAAATCGCTAATAGACGCAAAAAAAGAAAAAAAAAGGAAAATTCGGGGGGAGAGCAGCTTTTGGAGAAACGGAGCAAGGCCCCTTGAGGAGACCCGGCGCCCGATAAAGGCACGAAAAGGGGGCAGCGGAGGGCAGTAAAAACAAAAAAAAGGTACTATAAGTGACCTTCAAATATCCCCAAAAAAGGGGGGAAAGTCTAAGTTCAATTTATTAGGCAACTGGTCCCTTTCTGCTCAAAATCAAAATACAAACAAAGGAAAGGGAAAAAAAAAAAGGGAAACAGCGGCATGACGAAGGAACCCGACACCCCTGGGGGGGGGGTAGTCGTCGGCAATCCTGCTCATGATTTCAGGAAAACCAAAAAAGGGAGACTCCAAAAGACGCGGGAAAAGCAATCCCTCCAATAAACACCGGACGTCATCTCTTAGTGACGCAAAGTGGAGGATCCCTAGTAAGGAAGAATCCAAAAAGATACCAGGACGGAAGAGATATAAAAAGGGTCCTGACGCAGAGATTGCCTGTGGGAGATACAAGCGACACCCGCCAACAGAGTCCGCCACCCCGCGGAGAGTAAAAAACCCCACGCCGGTCAGATACCGCAGGTTGACCCTGTAGTACAAAACAGGAAAAAAAGGGAGAGAGGGTACTGCAAAATGTTTCCCAGAAAAGCGGCACTCATCGAATCGCCGGAAGGTCAAATACAGCGCAAACAAAACTCAGCAACGGAACTCCGGCCACGACGATCAAGGAAAGGGGCCATAACGCAAGCTTCAAAAAAAAACTTACCGAACGACACGCGAGGGAAAGGAGAGATATTCACCCGCTGGCGTCAAACCGGTCTGATAGAGGCCGCCACGATAAGATGAGAACAAAGTCCAATACAAAAGACCAGAGAGGGAGGACGGAGTTTTGAAGGGGACCGCGATGTCTTCAGAAGGAGGAATCAAGGAGCGAACGGGTGAAGGGCGTGAAGCTGCCCCGCGGGTGAGAAGAGTAGTCGTGAAGGAGAAAAACGGGGAATCTCTCAATCTCGCGAGGAGGCAAACGTGAGAGGGAAAGAGCGCCAGAACCCTCCACCTGCCGAACAGGGGGGAGAACCGATCGCCGACGCGACCAAAGGATGGAATACCGCGATATGAGGCATAAGCGGCCGACGGGGACAAGAGGGTCCACCATCTATTTGAAGCTACCGCCAGAAGGGAGGAAAACGGAAAAAAAAAAATCAAAGGAAGGGGGGAGAGGGAACAGCTCATCTCGTTGGAAAAGGCAATCGGATCGCGCAAAAACGAGAAAAAGGGAAAAATGGTTACGAAGGGATTTGATTTTTGAGGGGAAACCGGGGCCAGCATATCGATGAGCAGATCCTAGGGAAAGACAAATGCGTCAGGCCACCCGGCCTTTCAAAGGTAACGATCAAGCAAAGAGAAAAAAAATGCTTCCGAAAGAGGAAAAAAGGGAATTAACTTCCTCTTGGGCAGAATTTCGCGGAAGCACAGGGTCCTGAAAAGAGAAGAAATCCCAGCCGTTCCAAACACATCTGAGAAGACGAAACGGTGAGAATTAGTTCCTTATCTGCAACGGAGGGCCTTTGGATTCCGGCAAACCCGGCAAGGTGCCGGACGAATGGACACGAAATCGCCTGAAGCAAACAATGCTGCATATGGTAACCAAAGAGGTGGCAGGCAGAAAAAGGGCCACACAACAGGATTAGACAAGACCCCAAACCCATCTGCCTTTTTATGAAGAAGAAGACCCGACCTAGCGGCCGATCTACTGAAAGAAAAAGAGAGGCAACGTATTGCTCAACTCAAGGGACCGGACTCAGACTCTCCCAACAACGGAGGGGAAGAGAGATGGTTCGGGTAGTGAAATCAACATTAAGACTAGGTTTTATTTCGAATCGGCCGCACTGGATCGGGCTCAAACGTAATAACAGGTACTACTAGGGGGGTGGGAGGGAGGGGGATAGCGGTGGCCTCCGGTGTTTGGGGGCCCGGGCTGCACCTCGCGGGAATTTATGCCGCCCTTTGATTAAGAGGTGGTGGGGGAAAGGGCGGTCAAGTCAGGTGCAATTTTTGTGACCAGCCAAAGCAGAACGAGCTGTTGCAACCGCACGGACCGGGGGATTAAAAGCCTTATTTAGGGGAGGAAAAAGGGGGAAGGGGGTTCGGGGAGGGGGCGGAGACGCTGACATGACCGCGCCGCTGGATGGTCGAGACCAAATTTCCGTGAAGGCCGGGAGCTATCAGGGGCGGCCTGAAGAGCCCGTTAAATCTTCTCGAGCATCGTAAAGTTGTGAAAAGGGGGTAAGGGAATGGAAGAAGATTTGATACATCCGATCCGACAATCGTCGAGGCGGCAAAGGGGAATGCAAAGAACCCATCGGCTTCAAGGGAAGGGGGGCGGGAATATATGAAGGAAGTGACAAAAAACGAGATCGCGCAAGGGGGCCAGACGCACGGTCAGGGGGGGGGGAGGGGGAGGTTTGCCGAACGTCATGGCTTTCGAGCGGCTACAGATCAAATCGATCGGGGAGGCGGCAACGGACCCTCAATATCCTGGATTGACAAAGTGGGTCAGAGGGGGGCTGGGGTTAGAAATGGACTTCTACAACACTAAGGTGGAGGCCGAAACGCTTCAGAACCGCTAGACCGCGCGAGAGGACGCTAGTCGTGAGAGCTGACTCTGGTCTAGTAAAAAAGGCCCTTGAAAAAAAAGAAAAAGACTCTGGAAACCTTCTAGAAATTGACTGGCTCGGGAAGAGACGATTTTGAACAGGAAAGGAAAAGGGAACCTCTCGTGTGGGGGGGGTATGTGGACAGGCGCGGCCGTGATCTAAGAGGAATAAAATTGATTTCTACATTCCTCTGAAAACGAAGAGGGTGAAGCTCGGCGGGAATGAGCGTGTTGAGGAAGGAAAAAAGGTTAAATTTTTGCCAGCGATCGAAAAGAAGCGAAAGAGGTGGCCGTCTAGAAGTGTTTTGGTCGTTAGAGGGGGGGTGAAGAGGAGCTTCCCGGCAGAGTAGATGAGAGCGATCAGTAGTGGGAAGGGGAAGGGGGGTCGCGCCACTAAGGGGAGGATTGGGGTTTTTGGTACCTAACGGGTTGACTGTCCGAAGCGACCGCGTGTGGGAAGGTAAAAAGGAGGGGGGGCTTCATATTTTTGCGGACTGCTGTAGCTAAAAAGGCAATCACGAGACTCAGACAAGGTCAGCGTAGAGAAAAAGGAAAAAAAAAGGGATGGGGCAAAGGCGGACAGAAGGCGCGCTGCGCGGCACCAAAAAAAGGTGGCGTTGACTAAGGGAGGGGGGGCGAAGGCGGTTTGGTTACCTCTTGGCGGGGTAATCAGTAGCCGGATCGCAAGACCATGGGCGCATGTTGAAAGCGCCGCGGTGTCGAGGGTGCGATGCGGCGGTGTATCGCCTTGAGCAGAAAAACATCATCATCGGAAGGGAGGAAAAGGGATGTGAGGTTTTCTTCTAAAAACCATGGAAGGGTCAAAAAAATAAAGGAGGAAGGGGGTTTGTGGTACCGGCAAACAAGAAACGCAAAGGGTCGTGGATTGAGCGGGGTGGCGCGCCAAGGAGGTCCGAAAAGGGGGAATTTTTCCTGTCCGTTGCTCAGGCATAAGCAAATGAAAGTGCCTCTGGGGGGAGGGGATGCTTAGCGAGAGCTGGGTGAGTTCACGCTGCGCGAAGGTGGATAGGGGTGTCAGAAATGGGGCAGAACCCCCACGGAAGATCTAGACCCTCTAACCACATAAAACCGGGAAAAGGCACCAGACGAACAGGGGAAAAGGGGTCATAGGGAGGGGAAGGAGTCGTGGAAATCGAACTGGTGAGTCCTTGGAAAAAGGAAAGAGAGTCTTCTTGGTACGGAAGCAATCGCGCCGAAGCAGATAGATCTTAAATGGGAAGTAGGAGAGGAGGGAGGGGGGGGTATGTATTGCGATCAAGCTAAAGGAACGGGGGGAACCGTAAGCGTACGGTCGCACGGTGGCAGAAAGGAACCGTACTCAAAAAACATGAGGAGATGAATGGGTTTTATGCATCCGTAAAAAAAGGGAATTTAATTGATAACAGCACTCCGGAGAAGGTGGGTGGGAGGGGGGAGGGGGGCGTCATAGATCGGGAAGCTTCTGGAAGCTTTACGGAAGAAGGATAGCGTTATCAAGGCGGGAAAGTCTTTATCTAATGCGCAGGGAAACACTGGTCCTTTAGAAGGGGGAAAAGAAAAGGCCCAGGGCCATGACACGTGAAGGATGGAGAATAAACAGCGGCTGGGGCGATTTTTTTTTTTCAAAAAACAAGAAAAAAAAAGGGGGATTGTCCGCTCCTAAAATGTCCCTAGGCCGTGGTGGGGGGTGAAAAAAGCGGCAGTGAGTTTAGGGGAAGGAGGGAGGGAGAACCGAAAGGACTAGAGTGTAAAACGTGGGAAAACAGGCTTTCGGCAAAGCGAGTAAACGGGCAGCATTCGAAATTGCCAAACAGTCTGGGGGGGGGGATTCAGGGTGGAAATCAGGTCTAAAAAGCCCCAAGCTCCCTCTTTGTCCAAGCCCTTGAAAAAGTTCTGTGGGGAATGGAAAAAAGGAGATCTCAACAACAACAAAGATATTAGGGAAAAATAGAGAACGTGGCAAGTCAACACCCAACCGCGGCAAGGCAAGAGGGAGTACGGTTTTGTGGGTTCATACTCTCATGCCCCAAAGATGTCGTTTGACAGGGGTCTAATGGAGCAAAACCAATGAGAAGGGAAGAATCAACGGGGTCTTAAAAGATCACAAGATCGCCGGGAAAATGGCCATCCAGCCGGCAAAATACAATGAAGGAGGATGAAAATCGCACCAAAGTACATGCACAGCAAATTCGTGGGAAGAAGAACCAGATCTCTCTGCGGGAAAGTGCACTCAACGGGAAGGGACCCTGGCATTTTGTTCCACCGTACTCAAAGGAAAAAGAAGAGGGGGAGAAATCTGCGACATAGCCACAACCGTGGACGTTAAGATATCTCTCGTAAAAAAAGACAGAAATCAAATATCAAGGAGCAATTCCTAGAGAGACGAGACCACAAAAACTCCCCCGACAAAACAAAGAAGAAGGTGGGGTCCTGTGATAAAGGAAATGGAAAGGCCTCGACACCGAGCAAACCAACAGCTACTCAGAGCAAAAGTAATTTTTCACGCCAACCGTTGACAACGTAAACACACCAGGACTTGATGAAGGGGAAAGGGAAATCGCCTACTTGCTGAGCAAATACTCCAACAGCAAGAAAGCCGCATCGGAAGGAGATCATTCAAATTTCGCCCGATAGAAAAAAAGAAATAAAGTATTCAGGGAAAAAGGGGGTCACCCATTTACAGAAGTGAAAGATTACACGACGCAGACGATGAAAAAATACTGTCGGATTGAGGAAAGGGTGGAGGTGGGGGGGGAGGGGTTCCCGTAAGGGTGGGGTATGAAAGGGTTGGAAACCACCTACACTCCATAACGAGCAGCGAACGACCAAACAGCTCTCGCTAGGCAGAAAAGAAAGAGGGAAATTCGTGTTGCGGCAGGGAAAAGAAGGAAAGGGGGGGACAAGGTCGGATAACTCCCTGCGCGGACTCTAATTTCCCACGAACCCTGCAACGGAAATAACAAAAAAAGGACCTAGATGGAAATGAGCAGCAGTACGAACGCCCAAAAGGGGGAAGGGCTAACGTGACCTATTACTTAAGGGAAAAAACCTGTTCTGCTCATCAGCGATCACCGCCGTGACAACACGACAAAAAGAGGAGGTCAAACATGAGAACAAACTGGTCGCGGGATTCCGGCTCATCCGACAACTCCCCCGCTTCCCCAAAGAAAAAAAGAAAGCCACTTAAAAAAGAAACGTCGAGGCTTGGGTCGCACGCGGAAGAAAAGGCGACCACACATAGAGGAAAAAAAAAAGGGCCTCATAAAACTCTAAAAAGAAAAGGCGTACCGGTGGTTCCTTGAATGGAAGCGATTGCCTTGATACACAGCTCACCAAAGGAACCACTCTTCATCCCCCCCCCGCCAATCTAGAAAAACCACGCATGGGGGAGCTAACAAAAAATGGGTTGTAACACTGTAGGGCAAAAAAAAAAAAAATCCCGCCAAAGTGAGCGCGAAACGGGGCAGACCCATAATGGCGCGCCGCAGATCGCCGAAGGAAACAGCATCACGAAAAAAGAAGAAAGGGAGAACGGTTCACTCAAGTATCTGAAACACGTCGCAAGAGGAAAAATTCAAAACTGAAGAAAAGCTCTCATGAAAGATCGGAGAGAAAAAACTCTCGGTAACAGTGAGGAAGTTATAAAAACACGGGGAGGCGAGAACGGAGGAAAAGGACAATAACAACACAACATATAGGCCTCGGGTTGGTCAGCCGCAACATCGGGACGTCCCGTAAGTAAAGAAACTGAATCGAGCGAATTTCCTAATCGTCTAAAACTCATTAAGGGAGAGTGGACCTGTGGCGCACTTAAAAGAAAAACCGAGGGAAGCCGTAAGAGGGAGGAGATCTGACAGGGGATCGTAAAAATCGAGCAAGTAAACCCCACCGTATACCAAATTTAAATCCGACAAAAGAAAGCGAAAAAAGGTAGTTTCACATCAGATTGGAGGCCATACCGCACGCGGCGGCACTATCTGGGGGGGAAAGGGGGGGGGGGCTCTCTCAGACATATTCTTCACGGACGAAACCACTGAAAAAACGGAAAGTGATGGAGAGACCAGCTCTATCCTCGTGGCAACGGGGCATCACGGCGCAACCGAAGAAAACCTCACTTGGAGCCGATGGGCTGAGGCCCCACAAGGAGGAGGATCTTCCGGGTCATCCAAACAGGCAAAAGCAGGAAAGGAACTACCGAAGGCACTCAGAGGAGGAAGGGAAGGTGTAATGCCTGGGAAGGGGCATGGACTCAACGGGCCTGAAACATTAAAGGGGGGGAGCGAACATTGACCAGCAGGCTCAAGGGGTCCTCGAACCAATCACCCGGGAAGGGACAAAAAAAAGGAAGGAGACCCGGCCGCACGTTTGAGAAACGGTCCGTGATAGGAAAGAATCTGATGAGGGGGGAGGAAAAAAAAACGCAATGCGCCGGTAAGGAAAAAACAAAAAAGGAATCCAATGAGCATAAATTCCCAGAAATTTCAAGCAGAGGAAAAAAGGAAAGAAAAAAGAGATCATGCAGCAAAAAACAGTAAAAAGAACGAGCAAAAGATAAATTAGCTTCCCGAATAGGATGACAAGCAACCCTCGATCAGAGGGAAGGGGGAGAAACTCCGGGACCGAAGCAAGAGAGATCTTCACAACAAGAGAGTATTAAAAGAGGGATGAAGGACTTCTTGGGAAAGAAAGAAAAAAGATACGAGGTGAATTGGATAAAAAGGGATCAAAAAACTGGAGGGGGGAGGTCGTTCAGCAAAGGTTAATATCTGTGTGCGCTCACGATCTGAAAAGGGGTGGGGGCCCTGCTTCTTTCCCCTCATTCGAGGGGAAAAGGGACGACCTCCTTTGGGATCAGAAGTGGTGGGGAATTCGGTCAGAATGCAGTGTTGTTTGCCGGCCGCAAAGCACCGAAAGGGGGGGGGGGAAGATCACGACCGAGATTAAAACCGTGCCGTCTAAAAAAAAAAAAGACCCAGTGTTTGGGCATGCCGGTGGTTGAGAGACTGAGACTTCCCACTCCGCTGTTGATGTGGAGACCCCGAAAAAGTAAGGTTCATGGCCGCGCTAGGAACGTGAAGGCATTCAACCATCTTCCCCCCCAGGATCATCGATGACTCTTGGAAAGGGTGAAATTCAGCAAGGAAGGAGGGGGGGGAGCTCCTCCTCTGTGGATCACGCAAGCTACAGATGCCATAACGATATTCGGTCCCCTTGAAAAAAAGCCCCACCGGACACTGGGGCTGTTCTTCTTTTCGCAGAGGATGGCGTGCCCACGATAGCAAAAGGGGGAGAGACAGAAACTGTGCAGGAGGGGGTGGTTGCCAAACGTGGACCAAGAGGGGCTGGCTGAAACACTGAGGGGTGAAAGAAATCTTTCAAGAGGAGTCCCGGTAGGTGAACTCAATATAGGAGAGGGTCAATCAATTGTTCGATGGCGGCGATCTGGCGAAACATTGGCGAATGGGGCTGGAGCTGGAAAAGGGACAGGGGCCCGCTATCCCTGAAAGGCTCTATCGTGGAGAAGCTGCGAAGGCGTCTCACGGCCCCGCGGGTCATCAGATAAAGAGAGGAAAACGGGAGGAGACGATTGGCGTCCTCAGTAAAGGGAAGAAGGATGGTGATACTAACGCGCGGAATCATGGGGTGGGTGGTATTTGCTTAAACGGAGATCTAGTCCTCATACAACTTGGTTCTACTTATAATTTAGGTTAAGCAGCGAAAGGGGTGAATGCGAGGAAGGGAAATTAGAGGGAGTATTCAAGGTCCAGGGGGAATTTTTTGCAGCGTGCGAACCGGGTGGGAAAGGAGATCGGGCAACGGCGATGTGAGGTTTTGCCTGGGATGATTTATGGACAGAAGCGATGGGAAGGAGTCAGAGATTTCCCTTTGGGAAACGGTTCCTCTCCACTTGCGGATTTGTGGTTGGCTACAGTTGGAAAAGGGAAAGAAGCGACCGGAGGGGGGGGCAAATCTGGCGGGGGGGGAGAGTTTGGCGTGTTTGGGAGGTCTCGGGAGGAAAAACAGGTCACTCGGAAATGACACGTCCACTGGAAAAAAGGGCTCGGCTATGAAGGAAGAGGGGAAAATGCAGGACGTAGGCGCGTGGACATAAATCGATGAGTGGACGGGGATCAGCGTGTTAAAAGAAAAAAGACCGGTCTTTGTGGGAAAGCGGGGAAAGGTTGTGATTAAATCAGGGGGACTTATATCCTCTCATGTGGGGGCAGGGATGTGGCCCGTGACGCAGAGTTTCTGGGTGTCGTCATTCGGGCGGAAGATAGAAAAACAGAAAGGGGAAGGACCAGACTCTTGAAGGTAAGGTTAAAGATGTGGGTTTAGAAGAAAGGGAGGGAATCACTAATAAGTACTTTTGGTGTGTAACCGGTCCGCCGTCCCTGGTCAGTTGAAGGGAGTTGGAAAAAATTTCTTTCTAAGGAAAAATGTCGGGCATTCGGGCTCGAGCGAAAAGGTCTCACAATAAGGAATGGGGGGAAGGGTTGAAAAGTGGCTGCATAGAATACAGGGGAGGGTGAAAGTCTGGGAGGGGTCAGGAAGACCCCCAAGGGCTAGAAAAGCCGAACGAACTAAAAAAAGGAAAAAATTGGTCAGCCAAAAGACAGGATCGGGTCAGACGAGTGAAAAGTGTCCCCGTACAAAAACCCCGGTGTTGAAGACTTAATAAGAGGAAGGGGTTAACTTAGGATAGCGCGAACTTGAGGGAAGAGGTGACGGCGGGCGCTGTGGGAGTATTGCTAGAAAGAGGGAGTTCCGGGAACCGGAAGCAGTAACTTGACGCGAAAAGGTTGGAACATGAAGATCGGGCGATGCAGAAGGGCTTGAAAGGGGTAATACGCTTAGAGATTTAAATGGAATGGAAGCAACAAAGGGAGAAGGGGGGTTTGGTCGGGGGATGATGGAGAGGAGAAGATTGAGCAGGGAAGGCTGGAGTGGGTGACGGAGGATGCAGATGGAAACTGCTTCAGCTGGGATGACTAAGCGCAGAAAAAAATTTCTAAACAGTTGGCTCGGGGGGTTTAAAAAGAAGGAGGGGAAAAGGACCTTTCTGAATCGAGAAAAAAACGGGAACGAATGCTGGGATATGAAGAGCCGCTGTAGAAGGCCTTGGTGTGGGTGCTCTGAGGCAGAGGGGGGAGTTTGCAAATTCATTGTTAATCAGCACCGATGAGTGGAGACGGGTTCAAGCGGAAGGGAGGGAGGAAGATGAGATCTTCAGCATGAGAAATGGCAAACGACAGCTGGGGCGGCAGGAGATGAAACAAGGAACCGCTTTGTACGGCTGGATTGGAAAAAGCTCTCAAAAACAACGTCGTAGGGGGAGAGATCTAGGGCAGTCCAACACCAGCACCAACGCACGCGGCCACGGAACAAATAGAGGAGGGGGTTTTCAGCCGCGAAATGCTCCCAAGGATTTTGCCATTGCTGGAAGGATGAGAAGAAAAAAAGCGCCTCAACCAACGATTGAAACCGAGAAACTCTAGAAGGGGATATGGAGAACAAATAGAGCAAATAAAAGAAGCCGCTGGCAAAACCAACGGTCCGAAGTACATTAAAAGGGGGGGAACTTCTTCAGGGAAGGTCGTCAGATCCCCAGCAATCTAGCTGGAATGCCTGTCGAATCAGAACCACCTGTCCAAGGGGAGGAAAAAAACCGTACGAATTCACGGAAAGAGGGGGTGAAAGGCAAAGAGGCGCAATCAACGGCAGAAGGAGTAAGAATCTATCGTCAAGGGCTAAAGACAAAAGATCAAGAAGTCCCTAGCTCTAATAGAAAATCCTCACACGACAAAACCTCCATAAGGGGGGGCCGGGGAGAAATTTGATTCTCGCGACGGAATTCGAAGTACACAGAATAAGGAGCGTCAGTGACGGGAAATGAAAAAGGGGACCGGCGCACAAGCTGAGTCGGTAACCAGGACACGATCCGCTAAGCATAGAAACCAACAACAGAAAAGACGCGGGGCTAGATCCTCATTTCCTAAATGTAGGAGGCAGATGGCTGCAGGAACACTACGCCTTTGGAGGAAGACTGCACCCGGGACTCAGAACAGGACGATGACACGACTAAGAAAAAGCGCGGTGACGTATAAAAAAGAGGCAAAGCGGGAAAAGTTGGAGGGGTGGTTTAGGGGGGGTCTCAGAGGGGAGAGGTAAGGGGGGGGTATGCCTTTTGACAAAAAAAAGAAGAAAAAGGTAGCGCCGAGAAATCAGAAAAACAAGAAATCCTCGAATAAGCAGAATCTGCAAATTCAGGTTGGGGAGAGCAAGGCAGAAAAAGAAGGGGAAAGGGAAAAGTCGCAAAATAGACGCTGACAAAATGAAAACTGGGGGCTAGGAAAGGGTCAGGGACAAAGAATTAAAAATGGCTAGGGGTGTCCGCGTAAAGAACATAACATCTTGGGAAAAAGGAAAGGACGAATGACTACCGGTTTCTTCTCACAGCCGACACGCGGAAAATTACGAGATCTAAAAGGTTCGGGCAAAGAACGCCGGACCATGGGCGCTTGAAAGAAGGAATAAGGATTTCCGACCAAGAAAAGCTCAAAAAAATACCAGGGCGCAAAAAAGCAAGAAACGCAAAAGCTTTATGGTTCGCAAGAAATACCACCAGGAAAAAATCTGGCCTCAGAAACAGCTCAGGGAGTCACTCAGCGAAAAACGGGGCAAAAGAACACGCGAGGGCAGTTTGAGATAAGCCGAAAAAAACAAACTACAAAGAAGCACCCACGAGAGCTGGACCCCCACTCCTTGAAGGCGAAAGGGGTAAAACGGTTGTACACCCGCCAGTGAGCGCGAAAGGAAAAGGCAAAAGAAAAGGGAAAGACATCGGACTCATCTAATCGCCTGAATTGGCAAGGGTACAAGAGCACGAAAACACACACGTACAAGTCTTACAGCGCGCCTTCGGACAATGAAAGTAAAAAACGGTACAGAAAGAAACGAAACAGCGAAATGGCCTGCGAGAGAGTCACAAAAAAGATTGCGGCCAAACTCTCCGGGTCGAGCAGAAGGGTAGAGGATAATCACTAATCGCCCGTCCACACACCCACCGAAGGCGCGGGAGGGGGGAAAGAAGGCAACATCTGCGGCCCTTACCAGGAAAAGAATCGAGTCAAATTACCGACGGGATAGGATCCATGCCTGGGAGACCTCGCAGACTCCACCGAGTCACATCTCTCAAGAAGGGCTAACGTAGAGGAAAGAGCCGAGACCAAAGTCCTCGCAAATGGTGTCGAAAAAGGAAGAGAAGAGTCAGACCTGCGTGGTTGGAAATAACAGGGTGGAGTCAATATAAGAAAAGGCGCCGCTGAAAAGAGAGGGAAAATCTTTTATATATCAGGGGCACGCAAGCAGGGATGCCACGGGCCGACACCTAGAGGGCATTCTCTACCAGCTATCTCGTGTAAAAGGGAAGGCACTCACGCATCCCAAAACACGTTGAAACAGGAAGGGCTGGGACGTTGCCAATATCATCTGGGGGTCTTGAATCCGGCGATCCAAATATTCTGGGTAAAGGAAAGTCACTTTGGTGAAAACGGAAAGGGGAACTCAAGGAAGCTTCCGGGGGGAAAATTCCGGAAACTCTCTCTTCGGGAGGAAAAGGGATCTTGGGGAGAGAAACATTAAAAGCGGCCGGTGTAAAACAGCGCCGTTCTCAGGGAATAAAAGGAAGGAAAAAACTGTCTCTACATGAACAGGAACGGGGGAAATTCCGTGAGCTGAAGCGAAAAAAGTGGAAGGCAGTCAAAAAAGATGTCTTGAAGGATACACTCCGCCGTCATCCAAAGGGGGCGTGAAACGAGATAAGCCAAGAAACAACGGATTCGAAGAAGACACAATATATGAACTTTTGAGGACAACACCACAGTAGGGGGAAAAGGATTCCAAAGAAAACCTCGAGGGCAAGACAGGATTCCCAAAACAAAAA
>Ga0179593_1556595_pt1 | contig 19222 bp, 20 predicted proteins | sample CZODoug2_1_08_16_FD_185931 | JGI IMG/M metagenome (GOLD analysis project Ga0179593, IMG submission 185931) | Vadose zone soil fungal communities from Angelo Coast Range Reserve, California, USA - CZODoug2_1_08_16fungal (PacBio error correction) | ecosystem: Environmental > Terrestrial > Soil >...
TGCTCTCATTTGACATCATCTGACGAAGAGCTGGGGGAAAATCTCACGGGGAACAAGAAAAGCGACAGACCAAATGATGGGGGAGAAAACCCGAGGGAAAGGGGTGGGAGGTCAGGTGAGGGACCAAAATAGGGGGGGGGCGAAGACAGCGCAAGGTTCCGAAAAAAAGGGGGAAAGCTAGAAAAAAGCAGCCCTGGGGCAGGGAATAAAACCCAGCCCAAGCCGCAAAAATACAAGAGGGACCGATGGCAAAAAGAAAAGGACCCATCAGCAAGACCACCCAAAAAACCCCCTACCAGCGCAAATTAGCGGAGAAGAGACCTTGGAAAAAGGAAGAAAAACAATGTTTGAAACCAGCCCATCACGAGCAGTCAAAAAAAAGCTCTGACAATTGGAAGTCCTCCCAACGATGCCATGAATGCTTGGGGGCGCATCAAGAAAGAGCACAGCACCGGAAAAAAATCGGGAAACAAAGAGCCGGGGGCCGAAGTGAACAGCCATCGGGTTGGAAACAAGAGGGATCTCCAAAAAAGGGGGACGACGACGAGGACAGCGGCCTTTCTTGCCCTCCCCAGCCTTAAAAAAAAAAAGGGACAGGAAATCCGTCAGAACGGGATAACATGGGAAATCCTGGGACAAGGGGGGAAGACTGCTCCATCATCTACAGCCTTCCCTCCGGCGGACCAAAAATAAAAGACTCTAATTTTCAAAAATATCAAGGACAAGTTCCACGAAAACTCTTCACCTACCGTGAAAATAAAAGGGGAAAGAAAAATCAAGATTGTTAAACAGAACCATTTGTGTTTTACATGTCTTTGAAAGAACATCCGGAGAACAGCAGAGAGAGTCAGGTTCAGGGGGTATCTTGTCTTCGTGGAAAGCTCCGGTCATTGATAAGGGAATGTGGAGAAGTGGAAAAAGGTATTGGGGGGAGTAAAAAAAGAACAGGAAGGGACAGTCGAGGAACGGAGCACGCCTTTTCAACCAGCTTGAGAAAGGAGGAAGAAAGGGGCTTTTAAGATGGAGTAAGGAATAACACAACCACTTGGGATTATGGAAAAAGATATTGAATATAATCTACTGTTCCGAATCAAGAGGGTGGGGGGTGGGAAAGGGTCCAGCTTCGCGAGTCCGCTGGAAGCTCCCCTCAAAGAAGCAAAATCTCAGCCCGAATTCCCGAACAAACAATTACCTATGAAGAGGAAAAAAAAGGAAGTGGAGAAGAGAAATAACAGGGGGATAAGTTAATCCCTCCGGGAAAGAAGGAAGGGAACAAGGAAGGGAAGAGGAAAAGGGAGAGGGGAGGAAAAACGGGGGGGGGGGCTGTACTTTTAGTTTTACCGTGGTAGGGTTCAAAATCCTTTTACTATTAGGGTTCCGAGGGGGACCGGGGGCTGGATAGTATACCTTAATGCTTCAGGGGTTCCTCAGGAGGACCAGGTGGTTAAGGCACCTCTTGGACTCAACAGGGATCAATGATTAAACCGGGTGGGAAGAGAGAAGGAAGGAAGTGGGGAAGTAGGAAAAGAGGGGGGGGTGGAGGGTTTCTCACGAAGGGGGATGTATCGGAACGCGTTTCGTCAAGGCGCGAGAGAGGGTGGGGCTGCCACGGGGGGGATGGCGCCTCAACTTCGGGAAGCATGTGAACTTAAAGCTGAGGGCGGACGACTTCGGCCCACTCAAAGTGGCCTCTGTTGCGAATTCTAGAGGGAGACCGCGGGAGGGGAGGAAAAAAAAAAAAAGCGCTGGGACGTTTTTGAAACAGGTCTTTAGAAAAGCGAGGGACAGCGGCCGTTGCCGCTCAGGGTCACGCGGGGAAAAGGCCGGCAGACTGAGGAGGAATTAAGGAAAACCGGCCAGGTAGTTCTGCTTGAGGCTGGACGTTTGGGAAGGGGGTTTCAACCCCAAGGGGGTCCTCGTGGGGAAAAGCGTGCTGGCGAAAACTAAAAGGATGGGACGTAACCCAGACCCTCCTGAAAAGGTCTGAGAAAAAAGGAACTCATGGGAACGCTTTGAACTGTTTCGCGGGGGTCCGTGAAAAAAACAGTCACCCCCCAGGGACGGGAGGAAAGCTTTCACAGGGGGCGCGGTGGGTCGTGGAGTACCGGAAAGGGGAAAGCGGTGAAGGTGAAAAAGGGCAAAGGTTCAGGGGGGGGGGAAGGCCGGCTTCCGTCGACCGTCAAAACCCTCTATCGTTAGTGATCGGGAATCAAAGGAGAAGACCGGACCGAAACCCTCGGGCGCGGGGCTCAACTTGGGGAGTGGTGGCGCCGAAAACGCCGAGACGAACTTAAAAAAAAAAGAGTGAAAAAAAATCAAGGCGCAGTACCTTTCCAATCTCCGAGAATGGCAGGCAAAAGGAGGCTGCGCGGCCAACCGACTGGCTAAAAAGAACACACCAAGTGTACGCTTCGGGGTCGGCTCCGCGGAGAGTCCTATCGTGGAGTCAGGGGGGCCCAGAGGTTGAACAATTCCGGCTGGCCCAGGGGCCACCACATAGACGTTCCTTAGGCGAGGAAACCTGCCTGGAAAAACAGTGGGCGGGGGACCTGAATGACTTAAGGGCTTTGAAGCATTAGGGGCAAAGGGTTAATTAGCAATGAGCTACTGAACCTATCGTTAACACGAGTAACGGTCGGGGACCGACCACTTAGATTGAAGGCCCCCCGGGGGGACAGGGGGTAATCCCGAAGCTGTGTGCGAGGTCAGAAGGCGCAGCTTACGAACCATCGATCAGTGAAGGTCAAACGAAGTTTTCTCCTTAAATTAGGAGAAAGGCCAGCAGAAAGGGAAAACCCTACGGTGGGGAAGTCCACTTAGAAGGTCAAACAACTTGTCCTAAGAGAAAAAAGTGTCCCGATCAAGCACCCGAAAGTAGCTAACCCTCTGGGTCCAGTAGGGGCCGAGGGAAGGGTGAAAAAGACACATCTTGTAGAAGGAAGAAGTACACTAGGAAAGCCGTCCCAGGTGAGTGACCCATTAAGAGGTCGTTTGCCGAGCTAGGGGGGGGAAAGAAAAACCAGAAAAAAACTGAAGAAAGATCAAAACAAGAATCTGCTCAAGCCAGCCCCAACAACTAGCACCAATTTGCGTTTCACGCGGGGGGCTGGCCGAGCCAAAAATGTAAGTCGGGGAGAGGAAAAACCAAAAGTTTACACAGGATCACAAAGAGATTCACACCGGGTTGGAAAGGCCATGTCCCCGCACACAGTGAGGGGGGGGGATTTAGTAGGAAGGAGGAGGGCCTCAAGGAGTGAGAGACTAAACTGGTATGTCAGGGGAAAAAGGGGACTACCCTCTAAAAAGTAAAAAATTAGTCGTTTTCAAAAAGCCGTAGCATGTGACGGCAGGAGACACGCTCGGGACACGGACTTGAGAAAAAAAACGGCTGGTTGAAAGGAGAACTGCCTGTTGGTGGGAGCTCTGAAAGGGAGGCAGGATGCGGAAAAAAAGCCCAGCTGCCCGGTCGTCCAAAGGGAAAAAAGAGCAAGACGCAAAAGGGTCCAAGGACCAAAACAAAGAGGATGGAAAAGGAAGAGAGAGATCTTGTCAGACACAGGAGGAAGGAAAATGCGCGAAAACCGGGGGGGGGGGAAAGACGCGGAAAAAAGGTTTTTTGCAAAAGAACCAAAAAAAAACCAGTACCTCACACCGTCCAAGTGGAAAAAAAGCAAGGACCAATCCTGGAACGCCTTCAAGGGAACTCGGGGGGGAACCCGCCAAGGTGAACCGGCTCTGTAAAGGAGACGATGTGGGGGTGCAATCCTCGAGGGGTCGTACAAAGATGAGAGAGGGGTTCTGTGGACCTTGAGACCGCAGGGTCCATGAACCGCTTATTCACGATAAGGGTGTGCAGGGGCAATGGAATCGGCTCCCCGGTCAGGAATCGTCTGGGGGGAAGGAGGCTCAACCAAGGGACCGGAAGGTCGCCAAAGTGGTCGCGCCAACCTCCGACTACCTGGCCGTGGTGAGAGACAGAGACCTGTGAATAACGGGGGAGGAGTTTTAAAAAAAGGCGCTGAGCAAAAGAGGGGGTGAAAGGAAAATTTGGGTGGGACCCGTGAAAGAACCAACCTCGAAGGGGGTGCTGGCCGCGAATGATCAAACGGGGGGCCCCGAAAGACTGGGCTTCGTCGTCATCAGGTGAGCGGATCCAAGACCCTGAAGCTCGATTTGAACCTCGTGCTTACCGCGCAAGAAGGGCTCAGATTACGGTCGTCCTGGTCACACGGCAAAATCAACCCGGGCCCCTTCGAAGGTGATTCGAGATGAACCAAACTAGAAGCTGAGAACGCAACTCAACCTTCAGCATCCTGATCAGGTGGGAAAGTGGATTTAAGAACTAAAAGGCCCAAGCGGGGCTCAAACAATTTGGGGTGCGGAAACTCCAGGAAAAAAAAGATACGTGCGGCCGCGAAAAAAATCACCCATACTCGTTTTCCGGAAAAATACTTGGGGGTGGTCCAGTCAAAGACAAGGGCTACTCTGGAAACAGTATTTTTTCATAAAAGAGGCCAGGGAAAGGGGGGGGATGGGAAGAGCCTCAACCCAAGGCAACTTGGGAACTCCTGCTCGGAAAGTACGGGAAAAGGTAAAAAAACTCGGAAACCTGAGACGGGAATGGTGCGAAAAGGCCTCTACCAGACAAATTTGGAAGAGGGAGGGGAATGGCGGGTGCCCAAACAGGAAAAGCCAGCCCCTGGCCTTCTCGCAAAAAGAGAAAGGAGCCTATCAGAGCGTAGAAAAATGGGGGTTGGGAGCACTCGATAGCAGCAAATAAGGTAGCAGAGAACGAAAAGAAAAAGAGGCGCAGGGAGCTGTAAGCCAAAAGGGAGAAGGGGGGACCGTTGGAGCCTGATTTGAAAGATTGGGAAAAAGGATAGGGAGCGGACGGAAGACATCCAAAAAAGAAGGGATCGAGAAAGAACGAAAGGTGTTTGATGAGTATCCCGAACTTATGCACTGAGAAGACTAAGAGCTCTTTTCCGTTCAACGGAAAAGAGGTCTCGGGGGCCGGCCAGCAGAGGGAAACGTTGGGGAAACCCCTTCGAGCTACGATCAGAAAAACGAAGAAAACAAACCTGAAGAGTTTCCCATCTGGACAAATGAAAAACGAAAGAGGGGGGGTAGAGGGTCACGAAATTAAGGGCAAAGAGCTCCTCCCAGGTGTTTCTCCGCAAAGGAGGACATGTGAAAGGAAATTCAACCAGTAGGGATTACCTCCCAGCCAATCTCTTTGAAAAAAGGGAAGACTGAGGAGTGAAAAAGCGGTCACGAAAAAAGAACCGCAGCATCATCAAAGGGTGGCTACAATAATGAGGGGGGAAAGGTAAAAAAAGACACAAAGCCGTAACAATCACGCCGACTACGAAACCGTTATGAAAAGTCAACAGTCATCACGAATGTGCCCTCGAAAAGCTGGAAGGACTCATGTTGTACCATCCAACCATCGCGGCAAAAATACACCAATCCTCATGCCGGTGAAGATCTCAAAACGGGGAAACAGGGGGGTGAAACGCCCCAAAACCAGAAGCGAGCAAGGAAGCTCAAAAAAAAAAAAACCAAAATAAAAGGGGAAGGAACGTGGCCCCAAGAAGCGAGAGAGCTCCCAAGATGAGACTAAAAAGGAGAGGAGAGCCGGGGTTTTCTGCAAAACAAAGGTCAAATGCAGGCCAGAAAAAGGTTGTAAGGAGGGTCGAAAAAACCGAACGCATAACCCGGTGCCAGAGAAAGATGGGGAGAATCAAAGAGAAACCCCCATATCCAAATCAGAAGGTCCACTAGAATCGGAAACAGATCCAGGCCACAAACTAAGGAGAGGAAGAGACCCACCCTCCAAAGAAAAATCAGTTTTGGGGGGGCATTTTACATTCATAAATTTCCTGGGGAGGAATTCATAAACCCTAGAAAAAAAGAGATCTGGTAGGGAAGGGGGGGGCGTGTCCGTCGGGCTTTTATGCGAGCCGGGGCGGGAACCAAAGGGGGGGTAGATAAAGTGCCGTTTCTAGTCCAAGACCAGGGCGACGAACCTGTCTATTCCCCGGTCGAACCTCATTAGACAACTCCAAAAGAAAAAATTGTCGGATAGGAAAAGGGGTCCCCGAGGGTCACGAGAGCGACAGAAACACACAAAAGGGGAAAGGAAATAGAGGTATACCTACTATGTGACGGTACTACTAAAAAAAGATATCCATCATTAGAAGAGTGGGGACAGGCCTCGAAGTCAGTGGTTTCGGACTCTAAACGCACACAACCCCCATAAACGGAATCCCTCGAGAAAAGGTAAGCCTCATAATGAACTAGGGCTAGCACCGAAGGGTATATTGGGGGGAAGGAGGGTATGATAAGACACTTAACCACAAACTGGGCGGGGGAGTGTGCTGGTTTTACCGGGTAATAGTCAGTAGGCTGGGGGGTACAAAAAGACGGACGTTGTGAAAAGAGGGCTCAAGGATGGGGGTATTTTTTTGGTTTAGCAGTTCCATGAAGGGTCCCAAACTGGGAAAAAAAAGAAGTTGGGGGAAGCACTGCTGGAACGGTTTTGCGCAGCTCTGGGTTGAGAACCGTGGAAACTTGCAGTGTCTGGCCCGGGATCAAGCCGAAAAAAGCTTTCCACCGCGTGAAGGAATAAGGGAAAAAATCAAGACGGGGGGCCCCCCAAAAACATACCTATGAAAAAACCGGCTCTTGGGGTTTGTGCACTTCCCGGGTTCAGGGCTAAGGGGGGGTAAGAAAAGCTCGAGCCCACACCAGAAAGTTCCTCTGGCGATCTTCTTAAAGGGGGAAAAACGAGAAGGTCGGGCGGCGGATTGTCGTGGTCAATGAAAAAATTCAAGGGGGAGAGCCCATCGGGGAACGGGTAACCGCTCAAGGGCAGATAGGAAAAGGGAATGTGTAGGGCTTCTAAAAGGGCAAAGAAAAAAAAAAAAAAAAACGGAATGGAGGCCTCGTGAATTCTGGCTGTCGTCCTGCTGTGGTTAAGAGGTGGGAAAGAGGCTCCCGCCCGGGAGGAAACGAGGGACATCGATGGCGACCTACAAAATCCTGTCGGGACTACTCGCAAACAGAACTGAAAAAAAAGCAAATCGGAGGGGGACCTTCAGGGGAAGGCCTCGAGGTTGTCGAAAGGGGGTCTCTTTCAAAAGAGGTTCGCATGCTGAAGTGGAAAAAAAAGTAAGAAGGGGGGGGGTGGGTGGCGCAAAAGGCCCCTGGCTATAGACGAAAACTGTGCCAGTCACGGAAAAGAAGGGGCGGGAAGTCGGCGACAATTCATCATCCCGAGCCGCTGAGAATCCGCGGGAAAGCGTTCCTCAAACCCTTTCGGGCCCCGAACGGTTTAGAAACCGGATTGGAGTGTTGCAGGATGACTCGGAAACACTGACCTCTTACTCCGGCAGACGCAAAAAAGGGAGTCCTGGGAGTCGAAAAAAGGCTTGCTCCCCCAGAGTGGGAAGGCAAGGAGCTGTCTAATCGGGGGTCTCTCACCAAAAACGGGAGCGGTAGGAGGAAAGGCATTCTCCGTTGGGCGGTTAGCACGGGGGGGGGGAGGACCCGGGACCGGGAATGTCGCGGGTAAGGGTGGGTCGGTCGTGTGGGGGTTGCTAAGTGGCGGGGCCACACTTCCCTTCAAGTTGGGCGGCGAAGTTAAAAAATGACAAAAGGCTGGGGGGAAGGGGAAAAAGGGTTGAGGAAGAAGCAATAAAAAGGAACTATCGTGGAAAAAGCAAAGAAGAGAAGACCAGGCTGGTTCGACGATACACCCAGTAGGCAAAGGGAAAAAGAGATGGAGAGGGATCAGCCCGAGCTAGGGACGTCTTATAAGAGTCAAAGGAAAATCTTCGAAAAAAGTAAACGAAAAAATAATCAAAGAAGGAAAGAGAAGGAAGGGGAGGAAGGGAGAAGATTCACGTCACAAATGGCACATTTGGGGATCACCGAAGATTTCCCGCCGGTGCAAGAATAGCGGGGAAGAGCAAGAGGAAAAAGAAGAAAAGCTCGCGGCAATGGCTATCAAAGGGGAGGAAAAAAAGCGGAATCCAGGCAGGACTGGTAATTCTCGAACACTAATAAAATCACCGAAAGGGGGGTCTGGTAAGTCAGGGCTCGTCTTAGGAACCACATATTCCTCGAGGACAAATAAAAAAAATAAGGGGAAAGATGTCAGAGAACATTTTCCACCAATTCCTCCCGGTTCGTTCAATCAAAGGGGGATGGCCGATCCAAGAGAAAACAAAAAGAACAAAGAAATCGGCAAAGTGAAAAAAGTGAAACCATGGTTATGAAGCAAGACCAATACCAGCAAAACTTCCATTCCCCTCACCAAAGGCTAGGAAGAGGATCGCAACTGGAGAAGGGGCTTCAAGGAGAAGGAGGGGACCTGGGGGGGGGAAAGAAAATAAGGAGGTAAGAACGCCGAATTAAAAAGGAAATGAGTAGAGGTTTAAAAATTCTATGTTGACCCTGGGGGGGGACACCCCCCAAAAGCTTCGGGGGGAAAAGGTGGGGAAGAAAAAAAAACGGAAAAAAAGAGAAAAATAGGGTGGTGGAGTTACAGTGTTGAAAGCAGGGACCAAGGAAGGGGGGACATCGAAACAGCAAGGGCACTGTTTATCTTGGCCACTATCGCGGAGAAGCAGTCTATGAGAAGGGAAAAAAGGAAAAAAAAACAAGATACTAAGGAAGAAAAAAAAAAAAAGGGAAAAAGAGAAGATTCTTTGGGAGGGGCTCTCGACGGCGTCCTCGAGGTGTGTACCAATCCCATAAGCTTGGTTGGTCGGTATGCAAAGAATAGATAAATGAAAATTAATCCCAAAAAGCCGGAAGAGGGGGAGGAAAGAAGGACCGCCTGAAAAAAAAGGGGAACCGCTGGCCCAACAAACCGCCATCGGGGTGGCGGGACCCTTCAGAATTCCGGAAGGGGGAGGCAGGGAAAGAAGTCGAAGGGGTGGTGTCATAGTAGAGGGTCTTCAAAAGACCTTGATCGGTTTTCGGGCCCGAGAATAAAAATTGAAGAAAAACCTCCGCAGGAAAAATCCTCCTCCTCAACGACTTGGGGGGCAAAAAGAAAGGAACTACTTCTGATCGCGGGCCTCTGGGGGGAGGCAAAAGGGTGGAAGGGTGGGGGGGGGGGAAACGGGGGAGAGAGGGGGCTGAGTCGGGGGGACTAAAGATAGGCCCAGCCCAGGGAGGTAGAACGTGGAGGAGGTGGGGAAAAGTTTGGAGCAGAAGACTTAGGGAAAAACCGTTAGGGTTGGGGGGGGGCGGGATAAGTTTTGACTCTTGTGGCGTGCCGGACGATAGACACACACAAAAAGAAAAGGAAAGTCATCCTGGGGGGGAGGAGGAACTCCATATTTGGGGGGGGGATCATACAAGAATGAAAAGGCCCCCTGCCGCCGTTTCTAGGAAGAAAAAAGGGTAAATCAGCAGTAAAGATGATCACTGGGAGGTAGGGTTCCTTGCTGGGGTCGTTCACGCTCTATGGAAAGGAGGGGTGGAAAGGGAATTGAGAACCTGACAACCTTCAAGGGATCTAAGAGAAGTCTCCCCTTGACGCTGCGCAAACTTCAGGAGAAAAAATAAATTCCTGTATCTATTGGTATTCAGGAGACCGGAGGTTGGAAACACAGTCGGCCAGACAATCTTTCTGTGTTTGTACAGTTTAAGGAAATAAAGACATCGGATAAAAGAGGGCCCAGCAGACACACTCAAAAAAACACGGGGAGGTTGTCCAAAAACCTACGTGGGGGGGGTTGAAAATAAGAACTTGACTCTCTCCATTCGTAAATTGGTTAACGAGAGGCGATGGCAAATTCAAACAAAGACTACACCTCGCAAAATGAATCAAAAAGGAGACATAGGAAGGACTTCATGGCGCTCCCAAAACTGAAGGAAGGTCTAGGGGGGAAGGGGGGGCCACCCGGGGAAACATCAAAAAAAGGGGCAAGACGGACCCATTCCCCCCTTTAAAGGACACGAACCAGGGGGGTTAAGCCCAAAGCGAAAAAAACGATCCGGAAGGGACCCCTGGGTTGTTGTTTGAGATGACCCGAAAAGAAGAGGGAAACTGGGGATAACGCAAAGGAAGGAGGTGAATGAAGAGGCCCCGCGCCGGTTTCGAAAGAAGAAGGCGAAAAGCAAGACAAAACCTCCAGGTTGATCCCGCCGCCTCATGAAGTTGAGAAAATCGGAGCTCTTAAGGGGGGAAAGGAGAAAACATCGGGAGGGGGAGACTTAATCAGGTAAAAGAAGATAAACCAACGCCCCAGAATTTCCCGTGGGAGGCCCCGATCGCGAGACATCAAAAAAAAGTATCAAAAAACACTCCCACTCGACTCAAAAAGGGGGGAAGATAAGAATGAAACTTTTATTGGGGGGTACGTGAAAGAGGGAAAAGAGAAGATGAAAAAAATTTCCAGTTTTTTCAGCGCGCCCCCGGAGCCATGTTCAGAAATGAGAGAGAGGTAAATAACAGTAAAAAAGGAAAGGGGGAAGTGTTGCGAAAAAAGATACTGGGGGGGGTCCCTAAGAAAAAGAGGGAAAATAACCATAAAAACACTCATTCCGAAGAATCAAATCCAATTTTTGACTAATTTCGAGTAGGGAATAAACAGAGAAATCCAAAAAAACTCGCCACACTCCTAAAGAGAAGACGGGAAAGTAAGTCAAAACTGCCGGGCCGTATGGGCCGCGAGCAGCAAGAAAAGGGTTGACCATCAAAAGAAAGTCACCTCCTCCTCGGGTGGAATGGGGAATATCTCCACAACTATTCCGGGGTGCTTTGGTCAATCGGAAAAAAGACGAGGCCCTTAATCTAAAAAGCCACAGCCCGACTTCCGGTTACGACAACTTGTGGGCACACAAATTCCATGTCGTCCAACGATTTACACAAAAAAAAAACATTCTGGCAACCAAGAAGGTTCCCTAAGCATGCCGTCCGAACGGTTGAAGAACCGCCGGCCGGGAAAAAAAATACTGGGAACGGAGGCTCAAAGCGAAACCTCACGTTGAAAGGGCGTATAACCAAACAAAAAAAAGGTTCAAGAGATACCCTAAGCGGGGGGCGTCCCCGTGCCTTAAGAAGTTTAAAAACCCAAAAGCACCAGGGTTGGGGGGCAGGTTCTAACATAGGGGGAGCATTGAAGACCCAGAAGAGAAGATAATAGAACTCCTGCGGGCAGGGGAAATCAACGTCGGAGAGGGGAAGTAAAAGGTCAGGGGATGGGAAGGTCGGTTTGGGGTTTCAGAGTAAAAAAAGTCGCCCGGGACAAGGCCGCTGAACAGACGAAAATAGAAGGGAGAAGGATATGGCCTTGGTCCAGGCGGGTGAGATCATCCACAAAAAAAAAACTGTAAGGATTATTAGATAGATAATCGCGCCTAAAAGGAAAAAGATAAATTAATAGGGGGACAGTGGGGGGATAGGAAGTAGCTGAACTTCTCTTGAATCTAAAAAGGCCAAAATAAAGAAAAGAACCGTATCCCTCCAACGGGCCCATCACGTACGAACGAGATCCACAAGAAAAGATCGAGGGAAACCAAGGGGGGAATGGGTAGAAATCAACAAGGGTGGCTGATATTTCTTGGGGTTGTCCGTGATTCACGTCGTTGTGGGGGCTTAAACAAAAGGGCAGGAAAAAGACTTTGGTGGGACGGCGAGGGAAGGGGGCAATAACACTTCCTCGTCTGGGGGGTGAGGAAGAGGAGCCAGGGTTGAAAGAAGAAAAAAAAGGGGTTTAACTAAGAAATGGAGAAAGGCTTTTTCAAAAAAACCTATTGAGCGTCCTCACGCCGGTCAAAATTGGGTTACAAGGTGAAGAAAAAAGGAAAAAGCACTTTGTTGAAACCGCAAAGGACGGGGGAAGCAAGACTGCGGCTCTGTTTTTTAAGGCCTGGGAGGGGGGGAATGAGAGCTCAGAAAACAAGCAAATCTGCTCTTTGGCGATCTCTTGAACCGGGCCCCGAGCGGAAGAAAAAAAATCAAAAGAGGAAAGGGGGTCGTTTTTCACAGTGGCTAAGGAGGGACGGGAAAGTAGTGCCCGCTCCAGGGGAGGAAGTTCAGGAAAGGAGGGGGGGGGGTGAGACGATGTCCCAGGAAGAATCAGGGATAATTCCGGGGGAAGGGGGGTCAGGGGGGTGCGCTGGTTAAACTGGCGCATCCAAGCCCGTGGCAGAGCCAAAAGAAAAAAGGAAGAAAAAAAGAGGTAAAGGGGAAGTACCTCACTCCAGACTGATGCTTAGAACTCTAACCTCATGCGTCTGCATGTCCGAAAATGGGGACTTCCGAAAGGTTTAGAGGGGCGAGGGGACACCAGAGAGGGGGGGGGTCGTGGGGAACCGACGTCAGGGGGGGGGGGGGCAAACAGGGTAGCGGATCGGGGACATAACGGGCAAAGTGCAGGTGCAAGCAAAAGCCTGAAAAGAGGAAATCAAAAAGAGGGAAGAGGAGGGTAAGACGAAGAACAAGAAAAACGCGTTTCCCTCCGCACACCCCGATTGGAGGAATTTGTCCTAAACCTGAAAAAAAGGGTGGGGTGGTGGTGTAAGAAGACTGGAAGTGCCCTACTGTAATCAAGTGCAAACGTCCCCTAACCGCCCCGTCATGTTACAGCTCGAAAAGGAAGAATGGCAAAGAATAGAGGCTAACTCCCTATTGAACGAAAAAGAGCCTCACCAAAGGTTCTGTCGGTCGTGATTCCCGGGGGGAAAGGAAAGGTGGAGAACATGAACGGGACGGGTCAGGGGGAACGGGGACAGGGAGGGGGACCCTCTCTTAAACATGCGTTGGGGCCACCTCCAAAAAGTCCACGAGCAAAGTAAAATAGAAAAGGGTTTTCGCTAAACGTGAAAAAGGAATTGGGGGGTATCATTAGTCCATTCCCAGGTATCTCACGGAGGTGAATAGGGGAGAGAAGGAACTTCAGGATGCAAGAGGATGGCACACAAACCCAACTTGGGGAGATCCCCTTCGCCACTCTAATGGTTAGCGCAAGGAAAAGTGAAGGAAAATATGGAAAGAAAGAGCCAAGGGGGGTGACCTCTAAACCATAGGGAAGGAGGAAAAAGTACAAACCATCGAAACATGAATGTTCATCTAAAAATGGGTTGGCGCCGGAAGGAAGAAAGGAAATAGAGGTGGGGGGTTCATTGGTATGAACAAATAAGAAAAGAAAAATGAAAAACCAAAAACGGGGCAGGGATCGTTCCGACAGCCCCCCGCCACCCCCCGGAGTATCGGGGGAAGTCGCACAGGAAAAAAACGGACTCAATTCTTGCATACGGGAAAGCCATGGGGTAGATACGAAAAACGAAATTACGAAAGCCCAGTATGAGGGCGGATTCAGGACAAGGGAAAAAGAAACCAAGAAGGGACTATCAGCCAACACCCGGAAAAAAAATTAGAAAAAAAAAATCCTGCGAAAGAATCCATTCCCACAAGCCACGTTAAAGGGGGAAAAAGTCCCTGGAGGGGGGGCCACAGGGAAAAAAATCTAAAAAAAGAAAAGAGGCAAAAAAACGGTTACCTGAAACACCTGGGAATAGGAAAAATAAGGCAAGAAGGGCAAAAACTTCCATTCCCCGCACGGCTATGATGATAATCTGCGAGTATGAAGCGTTTGGGAGAAGGGTGAGGGAGAAGGGGTTCGGTCTGGCCCAAACCGGTGCTAAAAAAAAAGAGAGAGAAAAAGGAGTAAACGTAAGGGGTTGTCCAACAGGATCATGTGAACGGAAAAACCCGCCCCCTGAGGGGGGGACCGAAAATTGGGAATGGACCAGGGAGGTGAAAAGGGATCAGGTTGGGGTTAAAGGGAAAATTGGAAGGGGCACCTTCTCAAAGGATTCGTAAAACTGGAAACCAGACTGCCGGGGGGGAGCGCCCACGATAAAGCAAAGAAGGAGTCGAGCAGAAAAAATCAGTCAACAACAAACAAAAGGGAAAGGGAAGGGAAGGGGAAGATAATTGGGGACTGGGGAGACTCGACGCGACTCGCGGGATAAGGGTGGGGAAACGGTCCCTTGCATCTGGGTACCACGAGTTCCCTCGAAAAAAAGAAAAAAAAAAACAAGGGAAAAGGCAAAACAGGCATGTTTCGCAAAACAAAGAAGGACCCAAAACAACATTTCAATGAAGGGCCATACCGGGAAGAGGGCTGTGCCCCCCTAAGGAGAGAAATAGAAGAAGAGAGGGGTGGCATACGCAGGGGGTCTGTCCACTAAAAAAAAGAAAAAAGGGACGGGGGCCCTCCGCCAGACCACTTATACAAAACTGGGAAAAAGAAGGGAGATGAACCTCCTCCCCAAACGGGGGGGACGTGGGGCCGGCTTCACGGGAAAAAGGTTCTGATTTCGAGGTTGTGCACCGATGCTCAAACCAAGGGGGGAAAAAGACTGGAGGAAAGAGCCAAGGGGGGTTCATCACTGAAAAGACCTGGGCAAGGGGGGGGTCCATCCATTTCCCCAGAAATAACCGTTGAGTGTTTGCACTGGCAGAAGGGGGGGAAGAACGGGAGGACAAGGGGGGGGGGGTCAAAAGGTGAACTCCGGTTGTTCAGAGAGGGTGAAAGGGCCAGAGAGGAAAGCAGAAGTAGTCCTTTAACTCCATCCTTGGTTCTTCAGGGGGGAAGAGGGGGAGAAGAGGGGAATACCTCTCAAAACCAGGGGAGAGAATGAGCCCTCTCTTACCCTAGGAAAAGTGGGGTTACCAGGGCATGGGGGTCTTTTCTGCACGGTCTGGTCGTAAACAAGGGGGACCCTTCTCATAGGTGGGAAATCTACAAATGAACCGAAAGGGGAGAAAGAGGCTAGACGAGCACCTTAAACTACGCGCCACCATCTACTTAAAACGACGGATCGATGTGGTTATACAAGCATCGGGCAAATCGGGGTCCTCGGGGAACTAAAAGGGGGGGGAATGACTTTCGGCAGCCAACGCTAATAGGACGGGACCAGAGGGGGGCACAAGAGCGGGGGCCGTAAAAAGCAGGGGGGGTGGTCGCAAATGCCATAACCGGTCTGCCGCAGGGCAGGGGGGGGAAAAGAATCAAAGTTGAAAAAAAGGTGATTACACTCAATCCAGGGCTTGCCCTCCTGAGTGCAAAGACCAGAAAGACAAAGAAAGGGGGAACGTCCAAATGAAAGGAACATGCTATGCTTTGATATCACTCCCCGGGGGAAGCCGAAAAGTTAAAGATTAAAAAGAGGACCACTTTAGAGAGAAGATTCAAGAAAAGAAGACGTCCCCCCAACCTCTTATCCCTGATAAAGCCCAAAAAAAGGGTGGCGAGAAGAGAATATTACGTAAGAGGTCCTAGGGCCACCCATCTCCAGAAAAAGTGCTGTGGGGGCACACAAGGGGGAGGAAAAGAAAACTGTCCGGAAGGGGGGGATGGGACAAGTGGAAACTTCTATCTGCCAAACCATAAAAAACCAAATGCACACTATTGTTAGCCCTCAGCTGTTTGGGGAAAAGGGACCGAGAGAAGAATTGGTATGGGGGGGGCAAGAATAGATGGGGATAAAAAAAAACCTTAATTCTAAAAAAAGAAAATCCCGGGAAACGCAGAAAGGTTGGTAAACTCAATCTGAAGAAAGGCCAGGAAAGTGTCCTGAAACAACTCCCAATACCAAGGAAAAAAGGGGGGGAAAATCAGAATGAAAAGAAACAGGTATTAATCTCTAACCCAAGGCGAACATCCTATCTCTCCAGGAGTCAGGCGGGGGAAACAGGATCATGCCATGGGTAGGGGAGGCGGAAGGAAACAAGAAAACCTCCTTTTTGATTAAAAAAAAAAAAAGGACTGGTTGGGGCAAAACGAATTCCCATACCAAAAAAAAAACAAAGGAGGAGTTCCTCTTGGAAGGACTCCACACTAATAGACCAGCGCAAAAAGCAAATCACTAGGATAGGAAGGGAGGAGTACAAAGAGGACAGCCAACTAACACCGGACCAAAGAAAAGGAACCGACCGCGCCACAATTAATCGAACGTCCTCTATTTCATCGAAGCCTTTAAAGGAAATTAAAAAAAAAGGACAAGAGGAAAACACCAGGATGAGGGGAAACAGGGAGGGGAAAAACCGGTAGACGTATTCTTGGGGTGAACGGCGAGCAAACATCCAAAGGCCCCAGGAAAGAGGAAAAACCAAAAAAAAGCAAAACCTAAGTGTAGACATGGGGGGGGGGCCGAACCACTGATTTCAGGATAGACACGGCGGAAGGAAAAACAAAACTGGGGGTCAATGCAAAATTTTTCATGGGGAACCCGAACAAACGGTCCTAAATAAGGGCCTCTAAACGTTAAAAAGAAAAAAAACTTGTCGGGACCCCTTCCGACCTTCTTCCAGATCCAGCGGGAAAACAAACGAAAGAAAAGAATTTTCCCAAAGAGGGCACCCCGGAGACCATCGTCAAGACTTGCACGATCTGTGTCAACCACAAAAGGGAAGGAAATAAATAAGGTTTGGGGGGGAAAGGGGAAGATTACTAAAGTCAAACGATCCAGACCGACTGGGGTAAACACGACGCGGCAATGAGGGGGGGTCCTCGAAGTCAATTAGGGCCGGCCTGAGGCGGGGGATCTGGAATAAAGGGGGGCCAAAGGGGACAAGAAAAGGTCAGCGAAAATGCCACGAACAAAGGCAAAAGCCTTGGACATAACGAGGGCAAGGGGACGAAAAAAGGCAGTCGATTCGCGGAGTCACAAAAACGGGCAAGAGAGACGGGGGGGGGCCTGCGAAAACCCCTATCCGAAAAGGGGAAAAGCCCAGGGAAAAAATCAGGGGAAAAAAAATCGACTAAGGACGCTGTAATCGCCCAATCACGATAAAAGGCAAAGAAAAAAAAAAAGCTCCTACAAAAAGAGGGGGGAAAAAAGAAAAGCACGCCCTCCTAGGGAGTATTTCTTGTATCTAACCGGGAAATGTTGATTAATTAAAGACAGAAAGACAAGTAGGGTCGGAGGATAAAAAACCCTTGGGTTCGTGATTCGAAAGGGTGGGGAAGAGGACAGGAAAAAGGTGACGTTGTCCCGCACACTGATAAAAAAAGACTGAGGGGAAAAAAGGTATCTGGGTTCCTCTCAGATTCCAGGGGGGGCCAGGTGAAAAACTTGAATTGGGGGAAGACAAAAACTGTAGAAAAAATGGCGAAAATGCACTGGGGCCGGAACCTGAGGGTGTCTCAAAGCCTATTGCATAGTCCGGGGCATCTGGAAAACGCGGGCGGTGGGGGGAAACGAAAAACGCTGGGGGGTCAGTAACCTTCCAGGATGGGGGGGGGGGGGGAAATCCTTTCCAGGCCTGTCTTAAGGTCTCATACCCGGACCCAAAGAAAAGAAAATTTAAGTGGTTGGGGGAGATCAGGACCAAAGGGACCGAGCCGAAAGGGAACCGCCGCTAAATTGTAATTCCAAAGGGGGAGTAAAAGGGGGTCAAAAAGGGCAGCGGGCGTCCGTCCAAATTGGCGTAGAGGATTGGGGGTCTGCTGTCGGCGGCCCCTTCGGTCGCCCAGCGGCCTCGGTGGATGCTCCAAAAAAACCAAAAAAAAGGGGGCGTGTTGGGGGGAAAAATGGTTCCGACTCACACGGGGGTGGCAATCGGGCAAAAAACAGCGTGCTGGAAGGGACCTACCAAGGTTCTGGAAGTAAAGAGAAGGAAAGGGACCAAAAAGGGGATCGGAAAAGAAAAAAAATTGTCGCTATCTGTTGAAACATGGTTAGGGATTCGACTCCCTCGGGTAAGTCAGTGAAAAAAGAGGTAATGAGAAAGCGGGAAGGGGGCGCCAACTGGGTGCTCTAGCTTATCGGGTCTCAACGTCGGATGGGACAAAAAACGGGAAAAAAGAAAAAACGATGAATATGGAGAATCTGGCGTGTGATCAAAATAATCCATCCCGCGGGGGGGAAGAGCCCCAAAGGAGGGAGTCGTGCACCTCACCAGTAGTGGGTGGGGGGGGGGCCCGAAAAAAACTCGCTTCAACTGGGAACAAAACTAGAAAAAAAAAAAAAAAAGCGACAGGGAAAAGACGGGGCTGGACAATCAATCTGGCCGCAAACGCCAGCGCGAACTAGAAATCGTTCAAAACGACAAACAAAAAAGGGACGTTAACGTTGAGGCACAATCCTTGGTGGGTCAAAAAGAAAAAGGGGAGGAAGGGGAGCCTGAAGGAGAAAGACCGAGCCTGGCCAAAGGGCCCGTAAATGGCCGTCCGGAACTAGGCCCAGGAACAGCGGGTCAAAGGGGGGGAGAGCCTGAAGGAGAGTGGGGATGAAACATTATGTGTGGGCCATAAGGTGTATTGAAAAGGGAGAGAAAAATCTGTAACAAAATCTGTCTAGAGACCCAGCCCTTGGATGAGAAGACCCAAACACTTAATGAAAAGCGAGGGGACGCGGCAATAAAAGAGTATCCATCGTTGGCAAGAAGGGGAAAGGCGGGGCCTAACATCAATCGAAAAAAAGACGATTACAAGGGGGAAAAAAAAGAAGAATCTTCTTGATCGAATCCCGGACCTGCTCAGTGAGTGAAAATTTTCCCTTTTAGGAGCACGTAATAAATGGCGCACGGGAAGGCGGAAACCATAAAAGGGAAAAAAAAAAAAAACCGTACGATAGCCGAGAGTGGAAACTCCTCAATTCCAAAAACATCTTCCGCAATCTGATTCGCGTAAAAGCGAAGCCAAAAAACCTGGGATCGGGGAGGGGGGTCGAGAAATGAGGGAACACAAGAGGCAGAAAAGAAGCACTCCAAAAAAACCATTGAAAAAAGGGGGTCATCCATAAGAGGAGGATCTCCAACAACAAGAGGAAAAAAGTCGGAAAAAAAAAAACCAGAACTTTTATGACCAGTTGATTCGCGCGACCCAGGGGCACGACCAAGCACAAACACGGAAAAAAAAACGCGAATTCAAAACAGGAACCAAGAAGGAACAAATAAAAAACAGTTAATGAGAGGAGGAATCAGGCCTGATTATGCACGCGGTCTCAAGCTTAGACGAAAAAAAATGACCGGAGACAAGAGGATAAAAGCGAGCAAAGCTTGTCAAAAGTTAACCAGAAGAAGGGAAACGTCCAAAAAGTCTCGGGGTGAAGAGTCCTTGAAGGGAGGTCGCTTGGGAGGCCGTGGGGGTGGGGGGTACTGGGCAAGGGGGACTAGGAGAAAAAGGACGACCAGCTAAGGGATCGGCCACGAAAATCCGAAACACTCGTTCTGAAAAACGCCCTTCCA
>Ga0179593_1574852_pt1 | contig 19222 bp, 18 predicted proteins | sample CZODoug2_1_08_16_FD_185931 | JGI IMG/M metagenome (GOLD analysis project Ga0179593, IMG submission 185931) | Vadose zone soil fungal communities from Angelo Coast Range Reserve, California, USA - CZODoug2_1_08_16fungal (PacBio error correction) | ecosystem: Environmental > Terrestrial > Soil >...
CTAGATTCTTTCGGTACTCGGAGTAAGAGCACCAGAACCGTATCGCGATGGAATAACAATTGGATGGGAAAATTGCTGAAGGGATTCCACGCGGACCGAAAGCGCAACAAATGCCAAACAGGGGGAATTGCTCTACAGGGGGGAAAGTAGGTTTTGGAAAAAGAGAAGAAAAATACAGAAGGAATGGGGGCCTTAAGGACTGGGCTCAGGAAAGGTAGTCGACATGTACCGCGGAATAGAAAGGGAGCGCATCGGCTTCGGGGTTTGCTTCCGGAGGAAGGGCAAACACGACTGGGGCTATGATTGTTTTGCAACAGCAGATGACTGTAACAGTATCAGGGGAAATGGCTGCTGGCATGCATAGTAGTTCTCAAAGCCCCAAACAAGAAAAAATCGCGGTGGGCCTCTTGGGGGATCCGGGCCAAAAGAAATTCCCACCGAGCGGCTTGTTGGAAAGGATGTCAGGGGCGTTGAGGGAAAGGAAGGTACTTATCATCAAAGAACCGTCAAAGGGGAAAGACTCAGGGGTCCCAATATTTCTGTCGAAAGTCTATAGTCGAAAGTACAAAACAGAGGGCTTGAAGGGGGAAGTAACGTGAACGGGTCGGGAGGGTCAGAAAAAATTTAATGGAGGAAAAAATTCAGGGTCAGAGCAGCTTGGAACCCGAAGCAGCCTACCGGGGTTGTAGGCGCTAGTGGGGGGGGGGTTGCCCCGGTGGAATAAAAATTGTTTGTAGAGGGGACAGAAGGACTATCGGAGGTCGTTCTAAGTCGGAGTGAGTAAAAGATCTCCAAGGATGGGGGGGGCTGTAATCACACTGAGTGGGCCACCTTCTGTCTGGGGAAAAAAAGAAAGGTGTGAGGCCAGGTCGGCACGAATTTAGGGAGAGGCATTCTCACGCCAGAGGGAAAAGTCTAATTCCTTGGCCGAAAGGGCATTAAGGAAGGGTGATACAAAGGGGTGCTTCATAATCTCTTGGGATTTCTCGAAAAAATGGGTACGTACCCTAAAGGTCGGGGCTTCCGGAAACCCACTCTAGCCCTGGGTTGGGGAAACCTTGCTCAGTGCCAGGGGGGGGAGGGATTTCGATCTTCGTGGAGCGACCACTGACCACGGGAAAAGCGTCTTTTTCAGGAAAAGAAGGAAGTCCAGACGAAGGGGAGAAGGTGGTCCTTAATTTGCACCTGGAAAAGGGAAAACTTCAAAGAAAGGAGAACCTTGCCGGCAGAGTCACCTCTCGGGAGCAAACGACACTAAAAGTGGGACGCACAACATTCCCTTAAATTTGGTTCTGGGGGGGAAGGTACGGAAACGAAGGAAGGGACGAAGCATTTCATAGCGAGTGGCCTCCTTTTGGAGGCGGGTCTGAACTCTGGGACCTAAGAACCCGGGGGCGGGAAAGGTACGTCATGCCCTCGAAAGGGCCTCTGGAAAGGGGAGTCAAGGATTTGAACCCCACGAAAAAAAAGGGAAACTTGTTGGGGGGAAACTACCTGAAAGGAAACGATCTCAGTGTATCCAGATGGGCGTTCAAAATTATGTCGAAACTACATCTCATTCTCAAGATTCAGAATCGAATGCGAGAAAATCACAGGGTCGTGGGCCGGAATGGGCCTGGCTCCCTTAGTGAGACGAGGGACTGGGGGATGTAAGGAAGCTGAGGTCCCTAAGAAGTTTGAAGGCCCCGAAGGGGGGAAACCGCACTGGGTCGGATGACCAGTCCCCATTGGGAAAAACTGATTCCTGTCCTCAACGGCTGTCCATCCGAGCGGGGAAAAACGACTCCTAAACCTCCACGAAAAAGAAAGGTGAGTCGTCTTAACTGAGGGGAAGATAAGGGATTGGGAGGGGGCGGTCTGGGGGGGGCTTGAAAAGCAAAAAGTGGAAAAAATTGCGTTACAACAATGGGGCCGAAAGAATACCCGGGGAACGGGGGGGCCGAGAAACACCATGTGGGGGACACGAAGTTGAGAGCAGTAACTGAAGGGGGCAGTACATATGGTTTCCGCTGAAACAATTGAAAGTCATGAATACCTGGGGGGGAAGGTAGAGGGGGGCGACCTGGGGTCACTTTTTGGGCCTGGGCACGGGGGATCGAACCAGGAGGTTTCAAGAGTCACAAAACGGGTCCTTAAGGCAGAAGCTCGGGGGGGGGGACACGTTCGCAGGGAGACTTCGGCAAGTAAACCGTATCAGGAGAGGGGAGAGAAAAGGGACATCCGCCAAGGGGGGAAAAGACCGGAAGACTCAGGACAGAGCGCAAAGAAGAAGGAAGAAGATAGAGAACTTATAGGGGGGGTGTCAGGGTCCGGGCGAAGGAACTCCTGGGAGGGGAGCGCTTGTTTCACAGGGGGAAGAGAAAAGCATCAATCGGCGCATCCGGGAGCTCGGAATACAGGGGGAGGGCCGATTCGGGGGCAACCGCCTCAGGGGGCCGAGCGGTCATTGATTTTTTCCGCGCCTTAGAATTGGAAAAAGACCGGAGAGGGGTCGGCGGGAAGGTCTGGGTGAGAGGTCTGATTGTTCCTACTTTCAATACTTTTATGGAGAAAATAGAGAGGGTCCGTTCTGGGCCCGGCCGTCGAGCGGAGTATCCCTCGGAACCACCTATTTCAAAAGTTTAAGAAAGGGGAGGCCAGACGGCGTGTTTTCCTGCAAAGGGGGAAGCCCTTCAGGGAGGTTTTGAAAGGAGAACCAGGGGACCTCTTTATCAGGGGAGGACTGAAGACCTGCCGTGGATCGCTCGAAAAAAAACAACACTTAAAGGGGGGAAGGAGGAGAATCCCGATTAAGGAGTCGACACGAGAGAAAATTCCAGTAAGGAACCAGCAAGGTCCCAACGAAATTGGCAGTCAAAATACTACCGACCTCCAGCGGGAAAGAAAAGTATCAAGGGTGGAAAAGGGGTTTTTCGCGCGAGACCTCTAGGGAAGAAGGTCGTCTCGAAAAATACCGACGATCTCCCTAACGCGGAAGGGGCAAGTATGCCGGAAAGAGTAAAAACTATCCCCAGGCCGCGATAACAAGACGCGACTTTAAGGTGGCTTCCTTCGAAGGGAAAAGAAGGAGGACATACCTATTCTGAAACTGTATGGGGGGTTAGATACAGCGACGTAAACTACAAGATAAAAGTACCAGAACGGCTGCGAAACCGTGGGCCCAATGTCAAAGGGGTAGATTTGCGCCGTGCAACAGTATTTGAAAATAAAAAGAGGAGTTCGCCCATTAACAGAAACAACCAAAAAGAAGTTCAAGCTCGCAATGAGGGGGGAAACTGGGAGATACGAAAGGGGACAATCTTTCTTTCGTGGATCACACAGCGAAGGGAATGAAATGCCAGATCAGCGAGCGGGCCTGACGAACAGAAGAAAAGCTGAACCAAAAACGGCGGAAAAAAGGGAAGTGAAGGGGGGGGGGGGGGAAGGGTTTCCCCAAAGAAGAGGGTAGAAAAGCCTGACCACCACAAGGACGAGCTCAAGCACGACCATGTGTGAAGCATGAGTAAAGATCTCAAGGGGGAAGGGAACGACACGTACCATAGAACTGTCCGCCCTTACCAAGCGGTAATCTCCGGCCCAGCGGGATAAAAGGAGCCCAGGTAGAAATACACGGTGGCACACAGGGGGGGGCAAGAAAAACGGAAAGAAGAAACGAAAGATAAGACGGGAACTCCGTAAAAAGTGAAGGTCTTTTTTCGTGAACGGGAGGGTCCAGAGCGAGAGTGTGCAGCAGGGCTTGGGGCCATGAAGAAGAAAGGTCAGCAATTTGTCTTACTAAAGAAACTACAGTGCGGGTCGGAATGGCGGAACTCAAAGGCGGATCCCTATAGGTCATTCACTGAGGACGTAATGTACGTCACATTGACCAGAAGAAACTTCCGTACCACTCCGGGGTATTGGAAATCTAACGCGATGATGAAGCTGATAAGGGGAAAGAATGAAGTTGGGAAACCAGATAAGCGGAACCTGAGAGGTATTTCTGGGGGGGAGGTATTGGGGGTCACCAAAAAATAAGGACGATCACAGTACAGAAACTGCAGTGGGCGGAAAAAACGAAAGGTACCAAGGAGACGACGAAGGAAGAAGACCAGTTCTGAGGGCCCGCGGGACCGGACTCCTCACAGATCAAATAAGAAGGAATGGGAAAGGCTGCGAAGTAAATGAGAGCCAAGTCACCAAGGAACAAGGGAAGGTGCCTGTCTCCAGGGGAAGGGGGGTCAGGGAGATATCAAAGGGGGAAGGGAGAAGGCAAGAGGCAGAAGGCTGACCTCAGGTGCTTTGATAGGGTACAGGAAATAAGGAGAAACGAAGTGGGGGCCCGTCAGTCAGGAAAAAAAAAACAAGATAGGGGGGGGCACAGGGGAGTGGTGAGTCGACCAACTAAAGGAAGGCAGCACCCAAGGACAGGAGAATCAAGCAGGCTATAGTCAGGGTGGGAAAAATTGCAGAAAACGGTAGGGACGTCGAGTGTCTGTGAGAGGAACGCCAAGAGACAAAGCATTGGAGCCGGCGATCCTTAGAAGGGGAAAAAGGCCGCTACGAGGGGGAGGGGAAAAGAGACTGGAAAAAACAGTGAAGCCTGGGAAAAAAAAAACATGCAGGGTGTGGTCCAGACCGAAGGGGAAACAAGAAATTGGGAAGGGGGAAACAATCTGGAGGAAGAATCCGTTCGGTGAAGGAAGAAAGTAACCTAAAAAAAAGAGGTAAGGGTGGGACGCGAACATTAGCTGCCCCTCGGGGGAAAAACTACCGACGCGTCCATCAAAGGAGGTAACTCTTGCACGCCGAGAAATCCAGAAGCATCCGGAAAGTATTGAGCCAACCCCCTAAAAAAGTGAAGCCGTCAAGACGAACAAGGAAGTGGGACTTACTCCCTCGCACTCATTGGGGAAAAATCTAGAAAAGGGGCTTCGGCGGGGGGAGAGGAGGTCCTTTTTACTGGAGGATACGGAAGGGGTCAGACGGAAGGGTATTCCTTTAAACACCTACAACTACGCCTCGGGGGGCGTGGAGGTTTGGCAAAGGCTAAAACACGAGGGAAGGGCGGGGGGGAAAGAGCTTGCCGACAACCTAAACCGCGAGAGGTTCTATAGAGGCTGGGAGGAACAAGAAAAATTGGGATCCGTAGTTAAGCCCAGGCCGGCTAGCCACACACTATCTGCCCCGTGGATTAAAGGAACGGGAAGAATGGGGGACGGCCTCGGAATGAAGAGAAGGAAAGCCACAAATCCCGCTTGAGGGGGTGTGGCGAGGAGACAAAACGAAGAACTCAGTGCAGTAGACTCTGGCGGGATCAGGGGAAAGTGGCAGTGGAAGAAGGCTATTTTACCGCGGACGGGAATAATCTGCAGCCGAGATGAGGCTTGGGAGGGAGAGGCTAGAGGGGGTGAGGGGAGCAGCTCCTGTAAACATACGAAGCATCGCTCTCAAACCAAAGAAAAAGGTTGATGAGGAGAAGGAGGAGGGAGGGTGAGTAGTGAGGTCAGCTAGTCTCAATAACCGGAGGAGAAGTGGAAAGACCGATAAGAGAACTGAAGGTGCCTAGGCGGGGAAAAACTGAGTAGGTAAAGAAATCGGCAACTGCAACAGACATAAATGCTCGCCATCGTACGCCTGGGTTTTGACGAAAGAACAGTAAGAAGGGGGGGGGAAGATTGAGTTCCGACGGATTGCTATCCGCGGAGATTGCAAAGGAACACCGTAGAGGAAAACGGATCAAATTGTGGGTCGCAGGGCTGGGTTTCAACGGGCGGGGAAGGGAAAAAAATGGTAGACTGTTGGGAAATCCACCTAGATCGTACGCAGGTAAATAGACTCGGGAGAAAGGGTAGGCAGTAGTAAGAGGGATCCCCCTGAAAAAAGTCCGTCCCCTCTTGGGGAGGACGAAAAAAACAAGTGGAACAAATAAATGACTTAGGTTATAGGTCTGGGAAAGTGGATGGGTCAGGGAAGGATAAGCCAGAACCCGTAGTCTTTCAAAAACAAAAAAGGGCCCGGCATGGATCAGGGAAAAATATTTAGATATGCCGGAAGAACGTAGTCGGTCCAGTGCGGGAGGAAAAACTTCAAGGAGGGGGAGTGGCCGCCAGAACGGGAGGAGGAAAGGACAAGTTTGGAAGATAAACTAAACCAACCCACAAGGAGGGGTGGGGGGGAAACTCTATCATAAAAATAGGATTAACGATGGGGGTGTCCATGGTGAAGATAAGGGTTTGTCAGTCGGGGGCCTCCTTTCCTACGCTAGGTTATTGCTATTCTGGGAAGTAAAAAGGGGATAGGACAAGGGATGGCAGAAAGCATGGGTTGGCCAAAGAGTTCTTGAAAAACTTCAGGGGGGGGGCTTCTCGCACTGATTCTGCTAAGGAGGAGCACGCCGCTAGGAGGGGAGCATTGGGCTCCAAGGGACAGAGCGCCGTGTGCAGAAAAAGGGAGCCGGACGAGATCGGTGAGTGGGGGATACGAGGAAATCCCAGGGGGCCGGAAATAAAGAGGTGTCGGCAGGGGGAAACCAAAACTCTTCGCCTGATGGTCAATTCAGAAGTTAAGGTGTAAGGGGACAGAATCGGGTAGAGAACCGAGGAACCAGCTTCGCCAAGCTGGTGCACTCTACTGGGGGGGAAGAAAAAGAGCGAAGGTTTCACTTGCTGGGTCCTTTCGAGACAGTCAACGCAGCATCCGGCTGAAATTACTGAAAGAAGTCACTCTGAAAGGGGAAGACGACGCGGAAAGGTCGACCGAATCACCTGCTGGTTGGGGGAGTGGGGGGTGCGCGGGGGTACTCTATCATTTTCTCCGCCAAGGGCCCGCAGAGGATTAGGGGCTAAGGGGGGGGGGGAAAAGGGATGTAGGTCACGAAAGTACCCGAAAAAGAAAAGGGGGGAGGCATGGCGTCGACAGATGGGACTTCATCTGTTGAATCATGCGTAGGCACAGTAGAACCCTGAAGGGGAATACAACAGAAAGTACCAACAGAAAATCTCTCAATGTTTCGAATAGACTCCAAATGGTTCTTGAAAACTGTGCTCGAAAAAGTCTCATCTTCCCATACTCGAAGGAAAAAAGGGGGACTACAGTCTTGGGACTGCGGGGAGCGTACAGTCGTCTTTCCCGGACTGGTTCTGGTCCAGTGGCTGTGAAGAGGAAGGGGAGAAACGTCCGCATCGTGGGAAGGGGGTGAACTGAAGGGGGGACGCGCCTCGACACTGTTACGATTTTAGGAGCAGTACAACTGCGAAAAAGGACTGCTGTGCCGCAAAGGACTCAAATGCCGGGGGAACTGGCAAGCTAGCACAGAAAAACCACCGAAGGAACATTTGGGCGAGTATTAAAAGGAAGGGATCTCGGAGGGGGATCAGGTAGTTTGGGGGGATGGTTGACACACATGAAACCAAGGGGGGGGGCGTTCACTGGGCTCTTAATAACACAGAGTTAATGTAAAGAGTTAAAAGGGAGAGAGGGGGGGAGGGTTCCCGGGACGGAAAGGTACCATTCGGCACGGCCTTCAATTGTCCTTCCCGAGATCAGGAGGGGAAAGAGGCCCCTGGGTCGTAGAGTTTGAAGGGAATCGTACTTGGGGGAAAGGCCTGGCGGAACCTTCTGGGGGACGAAGGAAACCTTAAGGAAGGTAAGATCTTTTTGAAGAAAATGCTGCTTTGGAACGGTTCGTCAGGCGGAACAAGAGAAAACCGCGGGGGAGAGAGACGACTGGCCTGAGGGCAGAGAAAGGTTTTCTCAACTAAAGAAAGTACGCCCGAGCACGCAACGTAGGGTCCCACAAGGCGGAACTTCTTCGGGGGGGGGCTGTGTAGGGGGAGGAACTTCAAAAAGGGGGAATGGAAAAGAGGGTGTCAATGTAAAGAATTCTAACAGTCTGAACGGCGCAAAGGTGAAAGGGGGTCTCTGCGCTGCAGTTGTCCTGCGCTGGGCAGGAAAACATCAGGAAAACCATCTTTCCTGGTCCTGGTAAGACCTTCAGAATCACTAAGGGAAAGGAGCTGTGGAAGATCGGTCGGATCTTTCGCGGGAATTACTCGGCAATCCGTTGAAAAGGGGATAAAAGCTCTTGATTCAAGTCTATACGAAAAAAGGAGTCGGAGCCAAGCTACCCCACCTATTTCCACCAGACCTTTAAAAAGAAATGGGGGGAGGGGGCCCGCTGTCGGGGGTCTCGGGGTACTAAAAGGATTTAGGGGGGGCATGAGCCAAGGTCCCTGAGGGGGGGAGGCTCGAAGGAAGAAACAATCTTTGTATATCGAGACCCACAACAACACCTTATAGTTAAAGAAGAGATCCCAAGGGGCGAAGGGAAAAGTCATCACAGATTTCCAGTTGAGGCTCATGGAAAACGAACATCGGTGGAGTCAAACTACTACCAAACCCGACCCATAGGGGAAGGGGCACAATTACTTACAAAAGGGGGGAGATTTGGGTGGAATTCCTTAGAGAAGAGACGACGGCACGGGAACTAGTCTCGGATAAAGCCTAGATCCTCACTCCCCGTCTTGCATGGAAGCCATAGGAAAAGAGCCCAGCCCGATAAAAAAAAAAACTGAAGGGAAACTCTCCGTGGAAGTTTCTTTCCGTAGTAAGGGAAGGGGGAAATACCTTAAAGTCGAAAGGAGGGGTGAGAATGAATAAAAAGGCAAAGACAACGAAGGAACCCGAAAGGCGGAGCAATTTGTCATTCAAGGGGGAAACTTGTCATGCACCAGCGTGTCCCAATAAAAGGCGGGGAAGTAGGGAACCGCAAAACAACCCACCGGGCTCAGAGCCGGTCAAGGGAGAAGTTTGTCTTCGGCGTCCTGGCGGGAGGTTGGGAGAAAAAAGGGGAGACTGGGGGGACAAAAGCCCAGGGGCAGCTGGCCGGGAAAAAGGGTCTCCAGGAAAGAACCGAGGGAAAAGCAGACAGGAAAAGAAGTAAGCTTGACAGGGGTACGTTGGAAACGCTGAACCAAATGGGGGAGGCTGACCAGGAATTAACCCACCGGTAGGTGAAAATAAAGCGGGACAAAGGGAATCGCAAAACGTAGAGAGCTGCGGGACGGACAGTAATAAAGGGGGGCCTGACCTCGACCTGGACGGGGAACGTGGCAAAAGCAGGGTGAAGAGCCAGCCCCCTGAGGTAGTCAAAGATACACCTTGGGGAAAGAAAAAAAGTGGGGGCCAATGTGTGGTTGAAGAAACACACCACGCTACCATCGAAGGCGACAGGGGGAAATAAGACGGAAAAGGGGGGGATGGGATGGCTGGGCAGAGGGCAGGGGCAATCTCTTCAGAGGTCGCTTGCAGGTGCGCCAGGAGACGAAAAAGGGATCCATGGAACATATCACAACTCCTAAACAGGGGCCGGTAGATCAGCGGCAAGTACCCGCATGGATTGTGTCGAGAGGCAGCCTATAGTGTCATCACTACTCTCCGGGAGGAAATCTATTTGAGCATCCTCATGAATGGCAACTCAAATTTATGCTAAGGATATGAATGAACGGATCAGTTAGAGACGCATGGGTACTACCAGAGGCGGCAACGTCGTAGAGGTCAGGGGGGGTAAAGTTATGGGTTGCAACAAAAGCAGATGCGCGAAGGTGAAAAACGCCTGAGATACCATATGTCCCTAAGAGCTGGTATAAAATCCCATCCCCCGGACCCGAGTACCGCGGACAAGACATCCTCCAAAAGGCCCCCTAATCTCCCCGGAGTTCAATTAAGAAAAGATCGAGTACAACCGTGACCAACACGAAAAAGAAATACGGGCCGGTAAAGCCTAGAAGGGTCGGGGACTCTGTAGAGAGAGGGTGACGTAAAACAAAAAGGGGGAAAGAAGGATGCCAGGGGTCATGGGTCGTTAAAGGATATAAGTAACAGGGATAAGGTGGGGTTGGTCCAAGTCGATGAGTAACCAAGCTGAAGCGTTGAAAAAAAGGGGGATAGAAAAACGAAATAGTGCAGCCCCCCCGATATTATCCAAGGAAAGTCAGGTCAAGATTGGGGGTGGACCAAGGCAAGAAAGCAGGTAGGCTAAAGCTTGGCGAGTAAGACCTCCATCATCTATCATCACCCCAAGTTGGATACCATCTCTCGGGGCAGGAAGGAGAATCGCGCGAGGGGAATAGACCCGTAGAACCGTCACAGATGAAGGAAGGGACAACAAATGCCAGGTTTAAGCCACCGTCAGGGGACCCCAACGATTGAAAAAGGAAATGAAAAGGGGTCTCATCTGAGAAGCAGAAGGGTAAGATAACGAGAAGGGGGTAAGTATGAAACGAAGAAAAAAAGGAAGATCAGGGAAAAGTTTGACACACAAAAAAGAAGTTCATCCCCAACACCCGGTAGCTTAGCTGGGTCCCGGGGAGGAGGGAACCGTAGAGATTGCCTGGAGCTGACCCCGTCTGCAAAAAACCTAAGCCCTGTGGCACTAAGAAACAGATACCATACGTTGACTTGCATAATCTATACCTCAATGGGGAAAGAGAAGAAGGGGGCCGTGGACCAGGGTTTAATCGTGAAGGCTGGGAAGTGATGAGTAAGGAAATGATTAAACTCAACTTTATTCATGACCTTAACATCGACTTCTGGTAATGGGTATGGGGGGAACGGCTCAACCAGGTTAAGTCGGTTAATAAATAGATTCGGGCATACTTGCCCCTCGGAGAAAAAGGTTGACTCGCACGAGACTTGGGGCGTACAACATTATCGAAGTAAGGACCCAACGACGGAAACCACCCGAGGAAAGATCGGCTACGGGGAGTGGGGGTCCGGACCGGTTAAGGGGAATAACGCGTTTAGCACAAAGTCGGAAGCATCAAAAAGGGAGGGAGGTATTAGGAGGAAGAAAAAGCGCAAAATACTGCCTGGGAGAGCATTCACTTTGGGAATGGGAAAAGGAGATTTCCGCCGGGAGGGAAAAAAGGGAAAAAAGGCATTCCATGTGTAAGACGGGGAGGGAAACATCGAAACGGAATAGGTGATGGTGGTGGCTCCTACTGAAGGGGGGAGATACTATCAGAGCTCTCGATAAAAAGACACTAGAAGGGAAAGGGAAAGGAGATAGTAAAAGAAGAAAGGAATGGAACCGACGGCAGCAATAAAACTCGATCTAGTCTTGCACCTACCGCTAAGGTCTACATTGGTGCTTCCAGATCTTGAAGTAGGTCACTTAGCTCGAATATCACTGCCCACCAGGAAAAAAGGCTCGCCATCGTACGAAAAGGTTGTTTTGAACGGAAAGAATAAGACGATCAGAGTGCGGGGGGACTCGAGACTATAAAGGGTGAAAATGCAAAGCGGAAGAACTACAAGTTATGGAAGGGAGCGGTGAGTCGGTGGGACGGGCATCTGTTCTTACACTACGTAGCTAACTTGGGTGGGGGACTGCCAAGAGGACATAGAATCGTAACATGTGGATAGAGAAAGGGCTGCTTCGGAAATTTGGGACCCAAATATTTTGGATCCTTCCAACAAGTAAAGAAAGGTCGTAATTTGTGGGGGGTGTAAGGAAAAAGTAATAAAGGGGGGGAAAAGTGAAGAGGGAAGAAGAACCACAGGAAAGCTTCAAAAACTGGACCACGGCCTGTTAGAGAGTGAACCTTAGGCGGAGTAACAGGTACCCAGGGGGGGGGGTGTACGGTCTTGCGGGAGAACGTGTAGGGGGTCCTTGGGAAGCAGAGTACGGTGGGAAGGGGGATTATGTAAGGGGAAAGGACCGCGTTACCGAAGAGAAGAGGACGTGGATAAAGGGATAAAGAGGGGTGGGTGTCAAATGGCTCTACTTTGGAGGAGGGAACAAGGCAATAAGAGGGGCGTCTTTTTTGAGAAGGGAAGAGTGCAATCCGTTGCAAAGAAAAGAGGGTTGCTCCCTAAAAAAGATGGGGGAAAAAACCGAGGGAGGGGAAAAAATCCTGGTTGAAGGAAGGCAGGGGAAATGCGGGGAGGAGGAGGCGTGCTACACAAAGGCCCGGGGGGCCTTGGGGAGAACAGCAGGGGAAAAGTCCTCAAGGGCGGCGAGATCTTCTGAGGTAGAGTCCATCAGGCCACGTCTGGGAGGTAAAGAAGCGTTTCCGGGGTAAGGAGGAACCTACATAGAGAAAGGATTGTCCTTCCTTCAAGGGAATGGGGAGTGATGCAGATCGGAAGGGAGAGACACAATTCCCAAACTTTCAATCAAAAGGGGGTCGACGAGGGGAAGGCCAAGGACGCAGACGGTTATAAAGACCTTTAAGGAGGCAAAAACAACTGATGAGCAGAATGCCTGGGCAATTTAAGAGGGGGGGTAAAAGTCACGCTTATTCGAAACTAAAAAGTGAAAACCTGGGGAGGGGAAAAAAGGGACAAGGATGTTCGTTTTCTGAGACGGGGGAATAAGACGGTTCTCCCAATGTGAACCAATGAGCTGTAGATGCTTGAGAAGTGGAGAGGGTCCCTTGAAACGGGGCCCTGAAAAGAAAAAGTGTTCGGTGGGTAGTAGCCCACGAACTGGCCCGTAGCCTTGGAGGGAGAAATGATTCGCGACCGGAAGAGAAAGAAGGAGGGGGGTGGAACCACCTACAGGAAAAAAGGAAAGATGGACGAAGGTGTCCTGGGAGAGCCCCGGGAAAGGGAAAGAACTCGAAATGATACTTCATGGGGGAAGGGCCAGAGTAGATGAACAAGAAAAAGGTGCCGGAAGGGGATGCGGGGGGACACGGGCGGTGGCAAACGGTCCTCTGTTATTGAGAAAAGAGAGGGCTGCATGCCCCTACTTTAGGGGGTTACCGCATTGGTTCCAACAAGACACGGGTAGGAGTGTCGGCAATTCCAAACAACTGGCGAAATCTAAGAAGCAAAGGATGAAAAGGCCGCTCATGGCCACGCACGGAAACGGACCACCGTCCAGACATTGGGGAGAGGGGGAAACGGTGATCTCAAGCTTGGTAGTTCTTGAGGGGGGGGGGTGCTGGGAAAAACACCGATGTTGGTGCCCCAATTTCTTGAGAAGGGAAACTCGGGAGAATGCCCGGACTTGGTTGAAGGAAGAATGCCAGCATTGCGTTAAAGGAATCAAGTAAGAGCAGGGAAGAGGACAGGACATGAAAAAGCTCTACTTCGTGGGTGCATGAAAATGGTCGGTCGGGGGGGTCGACCTTTGTTTGAAGGGTCCGAAAAGCTAAATATGGTTGTAAAGAAGACACGACAGGCCCCGTCCTTCACAGCTAGGTGGGATTGAGTCTTGGGAGAAGGGGGGGATTAGGGAAAGCGCCCGGTCTCGCTCTCATGGTGGAAGGGAGCATTCTCCCTGTGTCTCAACGAGCGGGACGTACTACTAGCAAATAAGGGAAAGACTCGAGAGAGGGGGGGAAAATTCTTTTTGGGTGCGGGGGAAAAGGGGAAATTGTCCGAAGGGGGGGAAAGGGGACGCTGTTGGGGCACGGGACGTCGTACCAAAACTTGCTTCACCTAGCAGAGGGGGGGAGATGAGAGGTAGGTGCCCTCTGCAGGGTATTATAGACAAACGGGCAGATATTATGAGGCAAGAAGTGAGTACTTTAAAAAAGCCATTCACGCCGTGTAGGAGTGGAAAATCGTGCAGGGGGATCGGTAGCTGGCTGGACGAAGGAAGCGGAGAAAAGAGTGGCATGTCAGGAAAGCAAGAAAAAGGAAGGTCTAGAGGGGGCCGCAAAAAAAGAGGTCAACCCCAGGGAAAGGACATGTGCAAAGAAAGGAGGGAGGGGGGTTCGTCGGACGAGGGGGGGCCAGGGGTTGGGGTTAATTGAATAACTACTTTAACGTTCGTGATGATCGTGCCTCGAGGACGCTTCAGCTGGGGAGACGTCTATAAAAAAAAAAGAAACGAGGGTAGGAGCCCGAGAAAGAGAGAGAACAGAGAACATGGAAAACGGAGCAGTTCCCAAATAAGAACTGTGAGGAACCTGAAGAAAAAAAGACAGCGGCCTCAACAGGAGAAGAATGTGTTTGGAAAAGGGTGGGGGTTACAGCGTATGAAGCTAGAAGAAGGGTCAAGAGTGGGGAGAACGCGAGCGTCATCCAAAGGCTTCAGTTGTTCCTCAAGAAAATCAAAAAAAAAAACACCCCTATCACGGAAGGGACAAAATACTGAAAAGGGGGAGGGGCAGGATAAGTTACGCCTGAAATATAGGAAAGGAGGTTTAAGACAGACAGCGGGTAAAGAAACCGCGATAAACCTACGAGGAAACGGGGAGTAACGTGGTAAGGAGTAACTGAAACGTTTTCAAAAGAAAAGGGGGAAGAAGTTAGAACATGACCCACAACACCCCAGTAATAAGGGAGTCTCGCTGAGACTACTTGGGAGCTCGGGACGTCCTTGGAATGGCGGGGGGGACAAAGGTTCGGAAGGGGAGAAACGCCCAGAAAGGGGAAAAAAGGAGCAGTCACGGTCGGCTACAGGGGCATACCAGAAGAAGGTAAACTTAGATTAAGACTTAATCTGTGAAAAAGGTAGAGCGGAAGTTGCCTTCCAAAGGTAAGGGGTGAGAGAAGGCGGACGAAAAGGGAAAAAATAAAGTCTAAATCTTCGTAAAAAAAAAACAGCCTCAAGAAAGGGAAGGACTCGACCTGAGGGGGAAGTTAAAAAAAGGGAGCGGGTTTCCATAGGGTCCAAAATTCCAGCAGGGAGGAAGAGGCCCGAAAGGAACAGTTGGGCAACCAGGGGTAAACAAACCACCCCCATCGAAATCAAACAGGAGAGGATAAAGCAAGGTATAAGACTTATTAAGTGGCGGGGGTCGGAGGGAGGAATGCACAGCGGCAAAAGGGTAAAACGTGGGAGGGAAGAAAATTTCTACATTTAAGAGAAATAGGGACCATTCGGGGAGAGAGGCGGACCATGGACACCTAAGGAGGACGAGCCTATAGGAAAGGAAGGGGCCAGGAGGTAAACGCACATTGCTGGAACCCTTCCGAAACCGGGACTGGCTGGGTAGAGAACAAGAGCCGGAGAGGGAGTCCTTCGAAAAAGTAGAAGCATCCGGGAAAAATCCACAGCGAGCGTGTCAACTTAAGGGGTACAAAGGTAGTTTAAAAAAAACAGTGGTCATCGTACTTTCAGACGACTGCGCTACCCATAGGGACCTCAGGAACGGAGGGAGAAGGCTTCACAAGGTTTCGTAGGAAAGATTACCGACCGCCTGAGAAAGGAAGGAATGCGACGAGCACGGGGTCACTACAATTATCTCGTGGCCCCCTTATCCCACGCACGATAAGGGAAAGGGGGAGCCAATTTTCCTTCGGAAAACGTCAGAGTGAAAGGAAAATCCTTCCAAGTAATCATAAGCCTCTGGCATGGAAGAGGTAAAAGACGACGTCAACCGGTCTCTAGGGGAAACTTCGATGAGAAAAAAAGATCTGGAATATCGTTGGAGGGGTAGAAAAGACAATAGCGATAAAAGGCCCCCTGAAAGAAGACAACAGCATTCTAGGTATATTGGGACAACCCGAAGGAATCTGTAGTGAATGGGGGGGGGGGGGGGGGGGGTGTCGATCAGGGGGGAGAAAGACCTGAAATCACGCTAGCATCCCCTTTGAAGACACACACAAAGGAGTAGCCAAAACCAAGCTAGACTAGGTGAGTAATCATAGCACCTGATCCCTCCATCAGGGCCCCGCCCTTAATCCCACCATGCAGGTTTTAAAGAAAAGGAAGGGGCACCCTAATGGGTATGTATCCCATCGTGGGAGAAAAGAAGAGAGAAAACTAAAAAAAGAATCCAAGGGTCGTAAGGAGGGACGAAGAAGAAAAATATAGACAACCTTGTTCCACCCTCTGATAAAGTATACACGGGCGCGTAGAGAGGGTCAAACAAGGAGTAACGGATCCTCACGGGTCCAAGATAGGAGAACCACCAGTAAACCAGGGCCGGGAATCCTCAAACCTAACTACGGGATGGGGAACTACGATATCCCCAGGTGGACACTCGAGAAGGGGCCCGGGTTTAGAAAGATGGGACGGTTCCGGTATTAGAAAAGACGGAATTTCCGCAACAGTGATTCGAAGGAGAGAAACGGATAAAAAGAAGGGGACTAGGGGGGAATTGCGGTTTTCAGGCAGAACCACGTATTGAGGGGGAGGGATCAAGAGAGGAAGGGCAGCCCTTAGCATCCGAGAGGTGAACTGGGACGGAGAGGGGGAGTCAAAAAAGGGAACAGGAGGGTGCCGAAAAAAAGCTGACTCCCAGGGAGGACGACTGACTTGCATAAGGGTACGTAGACCGCTGGGAATGAAAGAAGAGTAGATCAAAAAGGGAGGAACAAACAAGTTAGGGGTCGGGTGAGAGAATTAGGACAAAAAGGGTCGTTAACAGCTGGAGAAAAGTAGTGGGAGTTGCGGGGTCGGGTTAAAAACGGAGAAGTAAACCTCCTCAGTAAAAAAAGGGTCGAATTAGCGCTTTTATTTGTTCAGGTAGATCAGGGGGGGAGGTCGGCCAGCCCGTTAAGGGACGATTAATGGCGAAAAAAAACAACACTGAGTGGTGAAATATAAGATTAGTAAGATGGGAATTCTCTTCACCCAGAACCTATAGCGGAGTGGGGTAACTACCCGAGGTCATCTGACCTTGGAGGACTGGGAAATTCTTAATCAAGACTCAAAGGGTCCGCGGAAAATTGCGCGGACCTAACTGCTCCAGGACAAGCTTACGACGATTTGTGGACGAATAAAAAGAAAAGGAAGAGGGCGTGGACCTCGGAGGACTACCATCCAGCGGAAGGTACCACAGTCACGAACGAGAAAACAGCGGAGATACGACCCTTAGGCGGAAGAGGTTTGGCGGGAGGGGGAGTGGGGTGGAAGGCAAAGAAAGGAGAAATGGGACGCCAAGCCAGAGGGGACTCTTACCCTTTCCGAAGAGTCTGGGGGGGAAGTCTGAAGAAAATGGTGAGGAGAAAGCCGGAGCGGGGGGAAGGAAAAAAAGGGCCACCCCACCGGGTTTTAGAGGGGATAATCAATTGACGGGAAAATTAAGTACGATACCAGAAACCGGGAAGAAATTAGAAACACGAAGGGTTCCCAAGTCTTCAGTAGAGTGTCAGTGAGGGGCGAGAAGGAGCAATTCACCGGGGAAGTGGAAAGGGATGGGGAGGGGTGAGGTGGCCGTCGGTCTTGGGAAGACCAAAATTAAAAACAGGGAAGTATTAAAGGCAGTTTACGCTAAGTGGAACAGAATACATAGGAAGGGGATAGCACGCAGAGGGGGGTGTCAATGCGTTGAAGGAGCTAATGTGTGAAGCACAGGTAACCCTTCCATCCTGGTGGAGAGTTCATGTAGTTCTTCAGTTCAGAAAATCTCGGAAGAGGGGTGCCTGTAATAGATTGGTTTGTGAAAGGTCTTGCGGTGGGAAGCTTGATTGTGGGATTATTAGGCCCTGGGATGAGGATACGGAGATTCTCACTGCCGGGTAAGTGAAGGGGGATTGGGAAACCGAGGTAGCGCCTGGCCTAAACCCTGGGAGGAGAGGGAGCTTTCTTTATACGCACTATCACAAAAAAAAACCAGGGTCCAATTCAAATAAAGTTGGTTTCCTGGGAAGGGAAAAAATACGACCTTCTAAGGGCCTGCTTAACTGGAAGGGGGGATGAATAGCGGAGGGGGTCCGAGACTCACTTCAAAAAAAAAAGCCTACTCTGTTTACGCCCTCGCGGGCCAAACCGAAAGGGAAAGAAGGTGATACTGAGGACCTGGGCGGAGGCCATCAAGGCGCGTCACTTAAGCTGGCGGGAGCGTAAAGCAGGGATGAAATATAGCAAGACCCCTGAGCCCAGTTTTCTACGAGGACATTCTTTGGAGGGGAGAATTGGGGGCCAGAGGAGCTGGGGCGCCTGAATTTGAAATATGAGCTCTTAGGGGGATCAGGTGGAGGTAGGGGGTATGGAAAGGACGGGGCCCGACGAAGGGGGAGTTTATTGAGTAGACACGCTAAGGAAAATTTAACTGGTGAGCATTAGTATAGTACACCGTGAATATAATCATGCTTGGGGGGTTACCAAAGACAGAACACGGAGAAATAGGGGCGCCTTTTCCGTATAACAACTTTTAGGGGAAAATTGCATCTAAGTGAGTCTGATCATCCCTAGAGTTAAACTAACAGACCGGAGGGCCGAAGGTTGGTCTGAGACAGGGAGTTTAACCGCCGTAGGTGTCTTGGATATCAGTCTTAGAAAACCTCATGGAGGGGTCCTGTCCCGATTGAAGAAAAACTGACGTGGAGGACGTCAAACCGTTCAAAATGGACTTCGCTGCAAATCAAAAAGGTGCCCATGCCGGGAAGATGGCCCGCAACAACAAATGAAAAAAATGGGGCGTATTACAGTTTACATGATAAGAGGGAGGGGGGTAGCTTTGGACCGGGAGTTCAACGGAAAAGGGTGGACCCGTGCGTTCACACCTTTACTGCGGTGAATAACCCACTTTCCCGGTCGAGGGGAAAATCTGAAATGTCCCTTCCCGAAAGGGGAGATGCATTCCTAGGCAGGTCCGCGCAGGGAGAGCATAGGCGTACCCCTGTCTTGAGGGAATACTTATACATTGTGTTAGTAACTGGGGAAAGTAGGGTGACAAGAGGACCAAAACGTCCTTCCTTACGAACTTTTGGCCGGGTGGGAAAAAGACTACCTGGGTAGTAAATCAAAGAGCGCCGTGGGGCTCTCTCGAGGAACGGACTTAAGATAGGGAAAGGGGGGGAGAAACTGAGGGAAGGACCTCAAAACCAGAAAAGCGAAACTGGGAAGCAGAAATCGGGAGGAAAAATGTCGTAGTGGGGTGGGTGCGTCAATTCTTAACTTAAAGCTGGGGTGTATTGAAAAGAAAGGGGTGACAAATTGGAACTTAAAAAAAGGAATGCAAACAGGAAAGAACGGACTTCTAGGGGAAAGCGGGGGAATTTCCTGATGGTATGCACCAGCCGGAGCGATCGGTGAAAACTTACTAGGATTAGAAGGTAAAGCATCCGGGAACTTTGAGAGAGTGGAATTCAGGGGGAGGGTGTGCTGGGGTCTTCCTACTCAAGAAGGGGTATATCGCATTGAAGGAAGATCCGAGAACCCTTCAGCTGAATCTCCCTCTACCACAAAGAAGGTGCACACCACCTTGAATCCAGTGGCAAAAAAAGAAGGGGAGGGTGGGTGGGTGAAAGCCACTTCAGGGACTTTGTGTTGGGTAAAGTCGGCCCGAAAGGAAAGTAGAGGCGACCCGTGCACTCGACGCCTTCATCGTTTATA
>Ga0179593_1408578_pt1 | contig 19220 bp, 22 predicted proteins | sample CZODoug2_1_08_16_FD_185931 | JGI IMG/M metagenome (GOLD analysis project Ga0179593, IMG submission 185931) | Vadose zone soil fungal communities from Angelo Coast Range Reserve, California, USA - CZODoug2_1_08_16fungal (PacBio error correction) | ecosystem: Environmental > Terrestrial > Soil >...
AAGTGGAACTGAATTAACCACATAGTTCACACACACAAGAGGGACACCCGGGGGCCTGACACACGTGTGAAAAAAAGAAAATGGGAACAACGGAAAGAAAGGAAGAGGAAGAACGGCGAAACGGGAAAAGGTGGCCGTGTGAATCAACGAAACGAGCTCCCGTGAAAATGAAATAGGGGGTCAAGCTGGAAACAAAAAGTGAAAAAAACAAGGGGACAATTGCGTCGCAGAGGGGGCTGCGGCCGAAGAAAATTCCTCGGAATCGTCCACCCAGAAAACGAGTGGCGTCCAAGGAAGGGAAGAAAGAAGTGGAAACCGTCCGGATGAGGCAGGAAATGGGGGACACAAGAGATTAAAGAGGCAATCGTGCGGAGAGGTGCTAGAGGAAAAAGCTAGTCGGGGCTACATAAGGGGTACAGGAGGTGAACGAAAACGCCAAAACCAGACCGGTGCTGTCCGATCAGGACTCAGGGATTTTAGGACCAGTAAAAAAGAGCCGGGGGGGGAAGGGGGGCAAGGAAACAAAAAAGCAAAAAAACAGAAAGTACATCCATGCCGGGCCAGAGGACAAGCGCAAAGAAGAAACACGGGTTCGAGAAAAAGTTATATTGAGAAAAGAAGAAGGGGAGAGCGTAATTTAACGGGTCGTCGGGGACATACAGAGCCATGGTCGCGTTAAGTAGGGGAAAGGAAAACGATAGGTGTAAAAAATAAAACGTAAAGGAGGAGGAAGGGGGCAAGAAAGGGGACAGCAACAGTAGCAAATGAGGAAACAACGGGGGTGAGTATAGGGGGAAAGAAGCAATGGTTATAACAAGGAAAAAAAGGAGGAAGAAAAAAGATGTTGAAGGGGGCATCTGTGAACGGGGAGGTCAACGAAACAAATTCCATGAAGGTTAGGCACAGTAACGACCAAGATCAAAAAGGGCAAGGAAAATAAATGGAAGACACTCAAGAAGAAAACCGGCAGGTGAAAGAGGGCGGGAGTTGTTCGCGACCGCGAACGCAACCGTTCAAGGGCGGAGACAAAACCCTGTGTCTGTCTTAATAAGAAAGACGATTGGGCGGCCTGAGATTAGCCGGGTAGGCAAGGACAGAGATCCGAGTCGTTTGATGACAAGACGTTAAATTTGCTGATTGCAACAGGAAGCGACCCGAGGGATCAAATTTGCAGAAGAAGCAAACGCCTCGGAGAATCGGGGATGGAATGCGCATTCTGTTGGCAAGGGGAAGGAAGCCCTCTAACTGGGATGAGAAAGGCAGCATCCGAAATCACGGGAATCCTAAAAAGTCAAACGAGGGAGAGGCAGCTCGTAAAGGGCAAAAACTATCCAGAAAAACACGAGTGTGCAAAATAGGAATGGGGAGGGAACATTAGTCCGAATCGGGAAGACTAAGTACGGTAAACAGGAAAATAAAAATTGTGTGGGAATAAGGGGGGCTAACCAAAAGGTAAATTATATAATACGGATACTACAAATTTAGTACAGGACAATTATTGGGAACCGTAGGAGGACGGGAACTAATATGGTGTTATATGGATAAATAAAATAGAGAGGCCCTGAGGAAAAGGAGGCCGTCGCACAAGGGGTGGAAAAAAAAGCGCGTGAAAGGAAGGTTCGGTAAGCGGGGAGAGAGAAACCATCAAAATTAGAAGTTTGAAGGGAAAGAGGGAGAGTGCGCAACAAAAACCGGGCAGAGGGCTGGTTACCTCCGATTTCTGGGACTACGTCAGGAAAGGCGGAGGGGTAAAAATGGACCGCGGGTCACGAATGAGGGAAAGACACAAAAAGGAGTCAAACACGCTAACGGGAACTCCACAAATATGAACTAAGAAAAGGAAAGAACAGTAAGAAGCCTAAGTGGAGCGGAGAAAAGTCGTCGAGTCGCTCCACCGGTAATGTATAACAAAATAGATGGGGGGCACAGGCGGAAGTGGGACAACGCGATGATCTGAAAAAACACTAACAGAAAAACGGTTGAGAGGTGGGGGGGAAAGCAACCGCAGATGCTAACATGGTATAGCGAAAACCCGAGATGGTTTGGATCCAGGGGTAAAAAAAGCCAATGGAACTTGAACCCATACCGTAAAAACTGGGGGTCGGAAGGATCGACCGTGTCGCAGCAAAAGGGAGCGACTGAAAAGATGAGCGGGATTTGAACTGGGAGATGCTCGCAGATAAAAAAGTTACCAGATCAAGGACGACTTGCCTAAGTCAGGCGGGGGGGGAAAAAAAAAGGAAAAAAAAAAGGGGATGAAAAAAAGAACGAAGAAGGTAAACCATCCGAGACGGGAAACAGCTTGAGTTAGGAGAGTACCATGTTGGGCTCAGTCGTACGAAAAGTTGTACGTGATCAAGAAAGGAGGGAATAATCGGGGATCAGACCAATATCAGGCGTGCCAAGAACGAAAAAAAAAAAAAAAAAAGAAAAAAAGAAAGAAAGGACGGGAAAGAAAAGAACAGAAGGGCGGGGGGGAGCACACAAAAACGACTAAGCGGAACACGTGTTTGCTAGGGTGCTTCAGACAAAGTCAACTTGGGGGTCGAACACTGCGTACGACAAGATCTTGGCATGCGGAGGGTTTGAAACTCCTCTATCGAAAGGGGAGAAAAGAGAGTGGGGAAAAGGCCGGTGGCAGGACGGGGGAAGAAATCGCTGGATGTCAAAAGTAACGCCTGAAGTGCAGGAATGCTACACGAGTTGTATGGCGGGATAGTGGCAATAAAAAAGAGTGCCACCGGGGGTTTCACAGAAGGGCTAGGGGGAATATCTACAACTACAAGGCTTGCCACCTACAGGAACGAGTGCAGGAACGAAAGAGGCGCATGGGGGGTAAATCGCCATGTGGTGGGGGGGGAGGCGGCGCGGCGACGTAGACGGGACTATTCAAAGGAAGAAGGAATAGCATGCTTGTGCTGTCCGTCTCCGGAGCTCTCCGAAAGGGAAGCAACAGGTTCAGTTACATGGTGGATATTTCGCGAGACAACCAAAGAGGAGAGGACTTATACGGCAAGGCATACGTGCCCAAGTTGGCACGCGGCCCTGGAAGGCTCTCGGCACGATTGCTGGTGGGAGGGGGGGCTGCCGCAATAATGGGACGTACTTTAAAACTTGCAGACGAAGGGGGGAAGGAGGGAAAGGGGGGCTCTGGTGTGAGGGGGGTCTGCTAGGGTAAGTGCAAGGGGTGCGGATCCGTGAAGGAGGGTGGATCGACGCGAAACTCAAAAAGGGGTCAGGCGGAGACGGAAGGGGGAGAAACAACGGGGTGGAGTGCGGAAAATCGGGAAACCCTGTCAAAGCTAAAGGGATTTCCTGAAAAAAAAAGGCCAAAAAAGGATATCAAAAATCTAACCTGGGTAGGGGGGTAGAAAGGACGAAAAAAAAAAATCCTTTTCCGGAAAAAACAGTGACCAGGGAAAGAAATCTTAGGCCACTATGGTAATCGGGGGAAGGAAAAACTTTCGGAGGATGAGACGTCGACGGGCTAACCATATATCTAGGTGGGAAGAGGAGTGGCTAACGGGGGGTAGGACGCCGGGACAAAAGCAGAAGTCGAAGCTGGGAAATAAAAAATGGGAAAGAGAATGGAAAAAACTGTTACAGTGGTCCGAAACAGTCAAAAAAGAGGAAAAAGGAGACACGAGCGCGGCTAAATCTCAAGAAGGGGATCAAGGAGCTGGGTAAATGCCGTCGATTACAACGGTAAAAAAGTACTCTTAAGGCAAGTGCGCCGGCTCGTAAGAACAAAAAGGGAACAAACTAGAAGGGGGTGGGGAAACAACCTAGAGCTTACGGCAGGAGAGGGAAAGAGGGTATAATAGTAGTATCAACTCTAGCGAGGCCGGCATAAAATACAACATGGGTCCACGGGCGCGATGAACGTCAGAACGGGTGAACGTGCGTGTCACGGGGAAAGGTACCGTGCACGATGCGTATACGTGAGGAAAAACTTGTAATCGTCTTGGTCGACAGAGGACAGCATCGGTGGTGAGAGTACGCGGCCAAGGAGGGGAAAGTCGATTAGGCGGCGCAGATCCTGGTGGCCCTCGGCTGAGAGGAGGGGCACAGGGGGAATACGTAGCTGCAGCTATAGTTAGTCGTCGCCCAGAGAGAGGCCCAAAAGGGGGCCTAACGTTAGAAAAAATGTTAGGCTTGAAGGGGGCGGAGGAGAAGTAGAGGATAAATGATGGTAAAACAGCACGGGGGGGGGGACTGGATACGTACGACTTGGAAACAAATGTGGCGGATATCTAATAGGAGTCGCCGGGACAGCCAATGTGATAGCACCGGCAGAATTCAAAGAGCAATGGGGTCTCACAGTGGACAATATTTAACGAGCCTTGAAAGAAAGCACGAAACGCGCAACCTCAAACCGGGGGGGTTAAAGGAGAAAGCGGGAAGGTTCTGGCTTCTGAAACCATGGGGGGGGGGGGGGGGGGGAAGGGGCGGAAGCAAGGACATTACGAAAAAAAAAAGCATAAGGATTAAACACAAGCAGGAATCGATACAATGCAAAACACGAAGGATGACAAGAGCCCAAACAAAAGGACTAAATTACAGGCGGATTACACAATGTCAAAACCAGTAGTGTCCTGAAGGCCGACGCTAGGCAAATTGACACGGCGCCACAAATCGAGAAGCGGCAGAACGGAGAGGAAACATCTGCAAACACCGAGTGGTCGCCTCGAAGAGGGCCTGCAAACACAGGAGGTGTAGAAGGTAGCGGGGGGTACGCCGCAACCGTCCAAAAAAGTACAACCACGGTCGCTCGGAGGTAAAAAGAGGGAGAGGGAATCAACTAAATTATTTAAAGGGAGCAGTAGGAAGCAGCTAAGCGGTCTGGAAGACACTCTTTTGAATCAATACACGCCGGGGGCGCGGAGGAAGAGGCTCCATTGGCCCATTTCGGCGGTCAGCAGTCGCGCCAAAGATGGGAAAGCCCTCGCAGTACAAAGGCAACAGAAAAAAGGGCAAGTGGTACGTAGAAGAGGAGGGGCATCATAGGCAACGCGTGACCGCTAGTAGTATATTTCGGGAGGTCGCTCAAACAAAACAAAGTGATAGAAGAGGAGGGAGAAAGGGGGTAAAAAGCAAGGAAGTGGCATCAGAGCGGCCTGGGCATGGGGAGGGGATAGGGAAAACCAGAAGGCCGAACACTTAAAGACGTTCCAAGACACTAAGAAAGTGAAGAAAAAAAAGGAAGAGGCCAGGGGAGGGGGGATGCATACATTAAATGAATGACATTGTTGTAATCGTGAACGATGGGGAAAAGAAATGAAAGAGTCCCCCCCTAGTAAGACGGAATGTGTTGTTGAAACGGCGAGCGGGCCGGCGGGCTCCTGGGGGAAGATGGGTATCAAAGTACGAGCGAGAAAGAAAGGAAGAAAGGAGCCGCGTGCGCAGAAAAATATAAAATGGATCGGAGAGAAGGCATGGGGAGTAAACGGGCGGGGGTATTCTAACTTGGCTCGTGCCAGCGCTGTATTTTAGAAGAGATAAGGGAGTAGCCAGGTGAGGGGAAAAACGCGGTCTGTTACTATACAGGATAGGATAGGGGCGTACTAGAACGGACGGCGAGGTTAGTTGTGAAAAGAAGGGGGGCGGGGCACGGCGATTTGAAGGATAGGGTGTGCCAGTGTGCGTTCATCGAAAGAACTGACAAATCATAGAGGGCGTGCGGATAAAGATGCAAGGGGCTCGGAACAGGGGTGGAAAAAACATGAGGAATACGGGAACTTCCGTAATGGGGGAAAGGCAAGTCGAATGAATCGTCAGTGACCTTATGATTCGAACCATGAGGCAAAAAAAAATTTGAGAAAATCCAAAAGGAGGACAGCACTAGGGGGGGAGCGAGCCGGAAGAAAAAAAAGGGAAAAAGATTTACAGCATGAAAAAAAAATAGGGAAAGGGAGAATCTAACTGTGGAGGGAATGATGGGCAGGGTTGGGACGGCGCGGTGGCCTGTAAAAAACAGTCGATGACAAAAAACCAGTGGAAATGTATGGACAGAGCTGGCAGGTCTAAGCTCTCTTATAAAGTACTAAAAAAAAAAGGGGAAAACGGCTAACAGACGCCATTTGAAGAAAAGTGTGCTAGTCCGGCAAGTAAAAAGACAAATCCGGGGGGGAGCTCGGGAGTTAAATAATTAGGGTGAGGACGAAGGAAGGACTAAAAGTAGGGGGGAAACAAAAGATGAAATCAAAGGAAAATTGATGGATTTGTAGAGACAGTGTAGGCTAACCGAAAAGTCACAGAGGGTGCAGGTCGCGAAGCCTCCCGTCGGTGAGGGAGAGCGACAAATTGGTAGGAAAACATATACCTCAGCTCGACGCCGCTATTGGACTGGGGAAAAAAGGTACATCGAAGACCGGGGGTTGACAGCTGACATATTGGCAAGCCAACGGGCTCATGGAAAAAAGTTAGACAGGGACAGGAAGGCTTGAGAAAGTCCGCCAAGCCAAAAATAACCAGCATCGTATTCCGAAGAAACAAAAAAGAGGGCCAAGTAACGGGGGGGAGAGACGCACGGGGTGAAAAAGAGGTTCAATAAACAGGGAGAAGCAGGATAAGGGACGGGTCGGAGCCCCTCCGCTTGTACCGAAAGAGAGAACAAAAGCAGTACGAAGAAGGAGGCACCGCAAAGTTTTGGTCCTCGTCTAAACTGTGGGAGTTACGCGGAGGTGTAGGGGGGACGAGGCACGCTAGGGGAGATGAAGTGGAAAAAGGGTGGGTGACCGGAACGGAGGGAGGATTCGACCGGGAAAGTGAAAAGGTGAGTCTCAACAGGCCTGGAAGTGTAGAGGCCTAATCAGGCATCGTGAGAGGGGGTACAACAGGACCGTTCGGGAACTGCTGGTGAGAGTTCGACTCAATCAACTTGGTGGAGAACAATCGAGAAAAAAATGAGTAGAAGCAGCACATGTGCGACGGGATTCGCCTCAGATGGGGCAGAAAATAGTGGGAAGGGCACGATGGGAAAAGGGGGAGACAAAACCGGGGACCGTAGGGATGGACCGCTGGGGATAAATGCTCGGACAAGGGGGTGTTAGGGACTCCAAGAGTTCGTAAGGAGCCAATCGAAAAAATGGTGGGAATTAAAAAAGAAAGGCCCAGTTTCACAGGGGAAAAAAGTGTGGAGTCGGTGGGGGGGTACTTAGCAAGTCGGGCAAGAGAAAGTGCGTTGGCCTGACAGGGAGACGGGCACACTGGCGCGCGCGCGGGACACTACGAAAAAAAAGGAAAAAGGAAAGCGCAACCGGGGATGAACGTGCCCGCCGAATCACACCGCGAAACCAAGGGAGGAAAACTATGTACAGACTCAGAGCACCCACAGCGCCCTCGCCGGGGGACCGGTGCTCCTGGAGTCACAACGATTACGCAAACTAATGGAAGGGGGAGAACCGACTCCCATTTGGGGAGAGGGGGATCAGGCGGGAGCTAAGAAATAAAATCAGCAAGTATACGCCGTGTGTATGGGAAGAAGAGGGGAAGGGGAAGCAGGAAAAAAGTCGGATCGTGACACATACAAGATATTAGGGAGGCAGGGGGTAGGAATGCCAAAGAAAGAGCAATAAACCGACAGGCAGCATCACAAAAAAGATTGTGCGTTACTTTGAGGGGTATCGAAGGGAAGAGGTGGAACGGTGACAGGAGGTCATTCAAAAGGTCCGTGGGGCGCGGCCTGGTGGAAAAAAAACCTGAGAGGTAAAAACGCGGGAATTCAAAAGACTACGGGGGGGATAGATGTACATTTCGGGAAAAGCGAAAAAGACAACCGGAGAAGCATGGTTCGAATGATCGAAACGACATCATTCACAAGGGGAGGAAAAGGGGGCCAGCTCGTGTCGCCGAAGACACAGGGGTGAGGGTTATAGCTACATCGCAAGGGAGATCTGACGAAGAAAAGCGCATTTAACGTAAGTAAAGTCGAAAAAAAAACACCAACATAAGTGATTCCAGTTTGGGATAGGTGCGGTGCGAAACTTCGGCAAGCGAGGACGGGAGGAAAGCGGCTAACGAACCGGTGTTCAATCACCAGCAAACAGGCGTAACATAACACAGATTGTCAGTCGAGTGGGGAAGAAGGACTGGAAGAAATTTCCGAGTTTCGCTGTGAGGGGAAAAAGGAAAAAATTCCTCGGAGCGCTGGGGAGCCGCGGGGGTACTCAAAAACAGAATAGGTAACCGATTAGCACCTCGAAAGAAAAAGAAGGGGAACTGGATGAGTGCAGAGGACAATACCGTCTGGAAGGGAGCGTTGACTGCAGTCTATATCCGGGGATCCAAAAAACCTAACTGTGAGAGCACAACTCGAGCCATCGGAAACGATGAAAAATGCGTAAGGGATGTGGGGTCGCGTCGAAGGCAGGGTCCGGTGAGAGGGGCTGTGAGCCCTGTAAAACCAAAAGGGGGAGGCGGGGGAAAAAATCAAACAGTTTTGTTCGCAAGGGGGAGAGTCGTATCTTTAGGCGTGGTTAGTAATCAGGTGTTAGAAAGATAAGGTCAGTTGCTACCAGTAGGGACAATTTTGGTAAGAATATCACAGAGGAAAGTAAAATGTGACGACCGGACTGAGGAATTTGAGAGAAATGGGTGGTGTTGCGACTCTCGACTCTGAACTGGGAAAAACTCTAAAAACTGGATAAAAATCAGCGGGCAAGAAAAAATCCAATTCAAGTCAGAAAACGGTTCGAGGGGACCGACCTTCAAGTATACAGAGGCAACTAGTCAACACAGGGTAAAAAACAATCACCCTGACCGGGAAAAACTGAAGGGCCAAGCGAGGGGAAAAAATTTCTCCTTCACGGAAGACGAGAAAAGGAAGTTCTCTAACAAAGGGGAACTGAGGGACTTGCCTCGGCTGGCCGGAGAAAACAAGCGCGGAAAGGGCGACATGCAAGCTGTGATACGAGCACTGTCGTTAGAATAAAGGGGGAAAAAGCCAATTAGGTGCCTCTAGCCGTCCGAAGGGTCACCAAACATAAAAACAGGGGGATGTCCGTTGTGAAACGGGAGAGTAAGGGGCGGAACAGCGGGGGGAATCCGGGAGGTGAACCCGCCACAGCAACATGCCGGTGATAGGTGGGTCTGTCGAAAAAACTGCAGACTATCGGGGTGTGGTACGTGGGAATGGGGTAGCCTCAGCCTAAAGGCGGGCGGCAAGGTGATGACGTCATGGGCGGGGGGTGAGGAAAAAGAGGTAGGCAAAACCGGGAACCGGGTGCGTGGCGGGCAGTTTTAACTGAACAGCGAAAAAAAATCACTCGAGCGTGGAGGAGGAGGGAATAGGACGTGCGGGCCGACTGAACTGCATGTGCGTTGGAGTGTGAAAAGGAAAGGGGAAGAGAGGCGACTGGTGAGCCTGTGGTGTTAGGGACCCCCAATAGAAAGACATCTCACAGACAAGACGGAGGGGGAAAATATAGCTGCTTTATGCGCTTGCGAGTTGGAAGGAAAAATTCGAACGAAACCAAAGACGGTCAACCCAAAAGGGTAAACTCTGTATCCTAAGGAGGCAAGACGAAGTGGATAAGAAGGAGGCGGGCAGGGTGTTTTATAGGGGAAGGGTCGAACCGCAAATCCTCGATACGGCGTCGTGGGATTGACTATGGGTTTTGTCCCACAGAGCGGTTTGCTCTTCGAAATAGAACCGCCGAGGTTGATAGGTTCTGCTATTCCTGCTGTGAGGGGGGACAGGCGGCCGGCTAAGTGCGGAGTTAACCGATAACCCTGACCGATGCGAAAAGCCGGGGCAACAAAAAAGAAAAAATAACAACCAGGCCTGAAACGGCACGACGACAAGGAAAATACGGGAAGGGGGGGGAAAAAGCAAAGCACGCGCGTCAAATGCAGGAGGGTCCCGGCGGTGCCAGAACAAAGGAAAATAAAGGGAGAAAGCTGCGAATTTCATGCGCCGGACCGTGAAAAAAAAAGAGGGCGCGAGCTGCCGGATGACACAAAGTTGGACGGTGACTCATTGCCGCGTGGGGGCGGACTAGTCGCATTCGGATCGGGAACTCGAGTTAACGCAAAGCCCAAGTACGTGTTAGACGGTGTGGACGCTTGGAGACAGGTGAAAGGGGGGCAAATCGTGCCAGGTAGGGTCGGCTGAGAGGGCAGGGAGAAAAGGTAGCGGGAAGAAGGATTTTGATTCATACGGGTCGCTAGGAAGAAGAGAGGAAAGGGAAGGGAAGGGAAAGTCCAACACAACAAAAGAGCGCAATTTCAAGGCGGTAAACTCGGCTCAGGGAGCTGTAATACTGTGTCACGCTTGTAAACAATAAATCAGGGTGATGCACTAGTGACAAGGGGGAAAAACGAGAAAACTGGCTGGAGACCGAAAATTCTTCAGCCCAAAAGAGTCACAGATAAGAACTGTACGTTGCAAGAGACAAAAGGGGGGCACGATGCTGCCTCCACGAGTTGGAGGAAAAGGGAGAGACAAATGACAAGCAGGGATAGGTCGATCAAGGAAGAAGGACAGGTGGGACTGTGGCGAAGCGATGTAAGACAAAAGGGAGGACTGGTTGATCACCGCCGCCAACCGCAACAGGAGGTCGTGCGAAAGGAAGTGCCCGAAGAACTCTTCCGGCTAGAGGGGTAGGAGAGGGCGAGATGCATGAGAGGACGTGATGTGGGGGGGCTGAGTGGGAGGAGCGCAAAAGAATCATTTTCGCCGAAAAAAAGGGAAGGAGGCAAACCGGCACGATGAGAGTCAACCCAGCTTCAAACTGCGAGGCAAAAAATAATTCACGCGCGGGGGGAAACGAGGCGTTTTGGACAGAAGGGGACAGAGGAGGGAGTCTAAAGCGGAACCAACACCAGGCTCGCAAAGAAACCCATGTAACCATCAATAACGGTTAGGGGCATTCGCTGTGACTGACTTGGAGGCCAAGGTGAGAGGCTTCAAGGAAAAGCTCGTATCTTGGACGAAGATCTTCCTCAAGACGGAAAAACGGAGAACGCGATTGGGGAAGCACCGGGTGCCCGGGAAAATGGGGCTGGGCCAGGGCAGAATGCACTGGGGTGCCGAAAATAAAGCGCGCGAAGGCAGGGGGTGCACCACGACCGTTCACCAGGCGAAGAAAGGGAAGGGGCAATAACAGAAAGCCTACAGAGGAGGGGAGGGGAAAGGAAAAGGCAAGCCGGGGGGGAAAACCAGGACTCGGCAGAAAGCGAAGGCCAGATTCATGCGGAACCATAAGGAGGGGAGCTGATCTCCGCCGCGCCGGAGCAATGGCCTCTGGTAAACGGGAGACGATTTCGCGAGATCCGAACTGGGGTGAGCCATTAAGGGAGGCTGACCTGAATGGAATGAGAGTGCTGAGGAATTGCTTGAGGAGCGGCGAGTGGGGGGCGGGGGTCAGAATGGTTAGACAGGTTGAGGTCGCGGCGGAAAGCAGGGGGTGGCATGCCCGCGTGGGGGGGGGCGTTTCGGTAGGGGGGGGGAAAACGTTGCAGGTGGCCTTATCAGGGGGGCAGAAAAAAAAAAAGGTCAGGGCCTGCTGCTAAAAAAACGCGGAGATCACGGCAGGAAAAAACTTTCTTTAGACGGATTTCTCCCTTGACCGGGGAAAGGTGACAGTTTGCAGTCTTGCCGTGGGAAGAAAGGGACAGGTTAGCGCTCGTACTCGGTGGGGGGGGTAATTCTCTGAAAAAAAAAGGTTAGAAACATCGCGCTCCAAATGGGAGGGAGGGAAACAGGTTTTCTTTGAGACCCCCGGGTAACTCTTTAATTCATAAAAAAACGAAGATTGGGCGCCAATCTGCTTGTGAGCTAGACACGCCAGGGGGGCTCCTCTCATTCAGGAGGAAAGGAAAAAATTGGACGAAGGATAATCAAGGGGGAAGATCGTTCAGATATGTGAAGTTTAGAATTCATGCAAAGATGACTGGGTCCTTAGAACGCGAGGGAAAAAAAAGGCGGTCGAAATCAAACAAAGAAGGAAAACGGGTCCAACGCATCAGCGCCGCTAGGCAAAGAACAAGGATCGTTAAGGCTGCCGCCCGCGGCAACAACCTTGTGCGCTGTGCGGGGGCAAAGTAAGAAGAGAACTACGGCGCGTCACGGGAAGTAAGAAATAGGGGGGAGTGCTCAGTCACGACGGGATCGGCCAGAAAGAGAATAAAGTCTCTCCATCGTCCCAAACCGCAAGCGAATCACCGGCAAGCAAAAGGTAGGGGAGGAGTCTTGACGGGAAGACTAAAGGGGCTTGTGCTGGGGTAGCGCGGACACGCTCATCAGGCGCTCGGTCGTGCAGAGGACAAGTGGGGGGGGAAACGGGATACTTCGGGAATTAGGGGACAGACAAACCTAAGCGGGGCTGTGGGAAAAAAACAATGGGTTCACGATCGGGAAGGAAGACCCGAAAAGAACACACCGGGGATTTTCTAGGAAGATCACCCGTAGGTAATGCACGGATTAATGAATCAGCTAAGGACACTTGGGGTAAAGAAAAGCGGATTGAGAGGTAACCGGCGTAGCAACCCTTGGAAAAGGCGGCGCCTGGCACGACCCCACTGTTGTATATTCCCTACTGCTTAGCAAGGAAAGGCCTTCTTCCTCTTGAACAGGGTAAGAAAAGGAGCGCCGCCGGAAACTTACCGCACCCAGAAACGGAAAAGGACCCAAGTAGTGCGACTTCTGGCGAAGTGAATGGTATTTGCCAGAAGCCCGATAGGAGTCGATGTGGGCTTCGCAGCCAAAGCAGCCGCAGTGGCTACAAGAGGCAACAGCGGGCGTCAATCGAACTACGCTGGCCTCGAGGAGCAGGGAAGAGTCGATAACGATAACACCCTAATTTCTCATACAGAAAACGAAACTAAAGCCTAGACAGCCGACATCTTGTAGAAAGCAAGAAACGTAAGGGGTCAGAAAGACATGTCTCAGGTCGCCTGTTGAAGAATGGCAAGATAGGGCTCCAGACCAGGAGAGCGGGCACGCACGGGAAACGAGAGGGCTTGACACCTTGGATGGGAGACCTTATTAAAGAAGGAGAAGAGGCGCCGGTGCACAAACATTCGACGAGTTCGCTCAACGCTCAGCGCGGCGGGCTTAAGACTTCAGGGGGCGTGGAAGTCCGCTTCAAAAGGTGGAAAAGACAGTATACCTTTCGCGGAGGAGAAAAAAAGAAGTTTTTAAAAACGAAGGAATCTCACGAGGAGAGCGCGCGACGACTGAAGTAGGTTGTTTTCGAGATGATAACTCGACACGGAGGAGGGGATAGATTGGGGAACAAAGAGGAAATCAATAAGAGCGCATCGCGCGGAAAGAGGGCAGGCAAAAGAAACGTGTCATTTGGGACCGAAAACTCTCCTTATTCCAACTCACTTCCGAAAAAAAATGCGGGCAGATTTCACTGGCGGGCGACCATAGCGGTGGAGAGAACGTGCAGAAGAAGGCCCGCCGGGAGAGCAGGAAAGCGCCGTTTCAATTTGGGGGGAAAACGAGACGGAGGGGGATAACGAAAGGGAAAAAAGAAGCAGGTAAGAAGCCTCGAGTGGACCTCGTGGCAAGAATAGGCGGGGGAATAGAGAGGCTGTTCTAATGGCGATGTCTGTGGTCGGACCCTGCCGTCTGCTTGATCGGAGGAAAATGGGTCGGCTCCACGGAATAAACTACAGGTGGCCGAGGGCGTGCAAGAAATTACTGGAGGGGACATAACGACGGATCACAGTCAAACTATGTCGGGGGAGTCGCGGGGGGAAAACATGGTGGGTATGAATGAGGACGGAACGAAATTCCTATACGTAATCAGGAACTGCGAAAAGCAGGTCCCACAAATGGACGTTCGACGACTCAAAAAGCGCAGAAAAGAACTAGCGGGTCGAGAGAAAAAACGTGGTGTAAAAAGCGGTGTGCGTGCGGAGGACGGAGGAAGGAAAGAGAATGGTAGCAGTAGACTGGTGTGCCAGTCAGAAAAGCGCGTTATAAAGGCCGAATTTACCGCCAATGAGCAGCTGAGAAGGCCCCGAGCGGAAAAAGGGGGTTGATCATGGACATCCGCAAAAAGGAGAAAAGATTAGTGCTGGTGCGGACAATTGTCGTACAGGGCAGTAAAAGAATACGTTGGGGAGTTTAACTGTGCAGGAAAAGAGCCGGTGGGAGGTCAAAAAAGTCCTACCTAACGATTAGGAAACTAACGCAAATTTCCACCGGAGGAAGCGCTAAACGAAGCCGCGAAGGGGGGAGCTTGGACAAAGAAGTTAGTGGAAAGCCTAGGTAAGAGAAGGGGGCTAAAACTGGGGCTTCCTACTGAAAGCCGCTCGACGAGTGTCTTGAGGGAAAGTCGGACCTACAGGACTGCACCGGTCACGTCCAAAGAAAAAAAAACGAAAGGGAGTACTGCAAATCTAGGGAAGGTGGTAAGGGGGGGGAAGATGAGAAGGGCCGATCCAAGAGGACGCAATTCGACTCATTAAGAGGTCCCGTAGGGGGGAGTCACGAAAGACTCGAGTATGGTTTGGGGGGGTTGTTATGACCAAAGGAGGAAGGAAAGGTGGGTGGAAGGGAGGGGGTGTGCTGAATCGTAAGGAATCGAAGTGGAAGACGCAAAAAGGCCGCGGCGAATTCGGGGACTAAGGGGAGCGGGAACAAGGGAAGAGACTTTTGAAAGAGGGAAAAGCGGGGTCGAGAATAATAGGGGGTGACAGTTCACAAGAGTGGAGGAGAACCGCGATGAATGTCGGGAATGGGCGTACTCTACTCTGAAACGTGAAACAACTCCTCTACTGTAACTGAGGTTTCAGACTCATCACGTAAAGAATGGGGCTTGTCAAATCTACAAGGAAGGGAGAGAAAGTTTAGTCTGCTGACCTGCCTCCATCAGGAGCAGCCCAAATGGGGACGAGTAGGTTGGGAAGGGCCCCAAGAAAAACACAAGAAACGCGGGTCTGGGACGGGCAGGAGAGCGCGATGGTAAATGGGCCCGAAATCTCCAAACATGGTGTGGGCCGGGGGGGAGGAATTTGACACCCAAATGAAGGAAGGGATAAAATGAGCGTGGGTGTCAGACCGGGTGGGGGGGATGCCAGAAAGGGGGGAACACTGTCAACGCTGGTTGGAAACGTAGGGTGGCGCGCTAACAGTCACGCTATCGATGGTGTGGTAGTGAATGAAAGGACGCTAAGGAGAGGGTCACCTGCCCAAGAGGAAGGGCCCTAAACGGGGCCACAATGCCCCTGACTCTGCAAGCGCTTTCAAAAAGGCAAAAAACCGGCCGGGAAAAGCACCTGTTAGAACCGATGGAGAACTCAAAAGCCGGGCGAGAGCCGAGGGGAAGACTGGCCGTCCGAGGCAGCGGAAAGGATCGCACTCTGACAAAGGTCCGGGGCGGCCAGAGGGAAAGCTACAGCAAAAAAAGGTCTGACGATGGTGCCATCATCTAGCCGGGACGGAAAAGGCATAAAGTTGCTATGGTGCAAAGGGAGAGGGAGAGTTCATCCGAAGGACAGACCCTCAAACGAAAAGCACCAGCTTTGGTGGCCGTGTGAGGGGGGAAGCTGTCTTGAACAGGCGACCCAATGGACAAACCGGTGAGTCAAACTAACGTGGTAGCCACAAGCCTGCGCGACTCGAGGCAACCGGGGGTAGGTGCGTCAACTGACAGGGGAGAAAACATAATTTAAAAGGCCGACAGAGATCGGGAAGGAAGAAACCGTAGACGTGGACCAATGCGGGATAAATTGGGCCTGACCGAGAAAGGAAAGATCGACGGGAGGAGTCCGCGTCGCGGGGGTTTGGAGCCTCACACGTGTAGGGGACAAAAGAATAGGGCCGCTACAGGGCATAGGGAAAAAGGGCCAACGAGAAGAGGTCAAGCAGCCGGGGCAGGAATTGACACGTACCAAAAACATGCTACTAGACAGGGGGAATGGGACGTTGGTGTCTTGTTTGCAAAGGACGGGAGAGGCTACAATCAAAAACAAGGAGGCTGAGTCCCGAGAAGGGAACTACGGAAAAGGCGGGTCGTCCGAGGAAAGATGGTCCTGCAAACGTCACAACGTTGGGGCATCGACGTGCGCGAGAAGGAGGAAGGGTGTACTGCGGCTGGGGTAATATATTCCGGATGAATGGGTCAATCGGATGAAAGCAAGCAACAAAGGGGACAAAAAAAGGATCTCGCCCCCCGGAAAGTCTGCGCGGAAAAACTAAAAAAAGAGTGGAGAGGGATAATGATCACAACCCAGGAGGAGCGTCAAAGGGGGTCGGTGATCAAAAAGAAGGGAAGAAAGGACGTGCTGCGCCATTCAAAGAAGAAGGGGGGCTCACGACGCGCAGGTGTTAACGTCTTGGGGTGGGAAGCTAAAAAACCGGTCGTCGACCACACAAAAATTTGTGTGGAACGAAAAGAAAAGGAAGACCGGTTGCGTCAAACGGATAGGAGGCAGGAACTCAGGTGGAGACGGATGCGGGAGTAAGGAAAAAACAAATGGATCCGTGAAAGGAAGGGACGTTCAAAACGATGAAAGACACTGCAGAGAAACAAAAACAAGAAATGGTGGAGCTAATGCTACAGATTCTAGCGATCTCGAACAGGCGTAACTTGAGTAAATCTCGCGTAGAGTCGTGCACCGGGACGTGGACAAAGAGCAACGAGGCAAAAAAACAATATTGGTCGCAGACGCACAAAAACGAAAAATGTACAATACTCAACACTGTGCCGAAGCCAACAGATGACAAGAGAAAAAAGGGGGAAGGAAGGAGGAGAGCCAAACGGAAGAATGAGGCCACTTGCGCACGGCGGAGCAACGGGACGCGAGGCCTGTAATCAAGATACGAAAAGGCTAACTGGGCGGTCGGGGAGTTGCCCAGCGATAGTCTCTCAGCTCGGGAAATCGCGTTATCGTGTAAAGCCGCGGAGGTTCCGCCTAACCAGGAGAGACGAGGGGAAAAGCGCGACAAGGTCACCGTTACTATGACAGAATGCCACCCCGGGAAAAGTGTCCCGGAGATGACGGATGAGGTGGTATCAGGGGAGAGAGGAAAAGTGAAGGACCAAGGCTGGATCCGAAGGGGGGAAAAAATAGGTTAAAGCAAAAAACGAGGGCACGTATGTAGGATCCTCGTGGACTCAAACTCATGAATGGGGTCCGATGAATCAAAGGGATGGGCGACACAAATACGCAGACACGATCGTTATAGTGAGCTGCTGAAAACCCGGGGACCTCACAAGAGAGTGGTGGGCGGCATTCTCGTGGGGGCAGTGATAGTCGTAAATAACCTGGGGGAAAGGAGGGCTGGCAGGAAATAGAAGGACGAAGGCGTGAGTTAAAGTAGGGTCTGGCACAGGGGACAGGAGGCTGGTAGGCCGTTCGCAAAGGGGAGAGACTCAACGACACCAAACGAAAGTATTAATAGACATCGCGAAGATATAAGGGAATAAAAGGACATCAAGAGCCTCTACACAGAACACGAGAGAATGAGGGGGGGGTAAAATGAGAGGGGAGATCAGAGCTCAAAGGGGAAAAGACAAACGTTATCTGCAAAAACAAATGACCATTTGCAAACACCACCGCGAAGGAACTACCAGTGTAAAAAAAAGCGGAGGAGGCGCGACAAACTCGAGCGTGAAGAGGAGAGAGTAGGCTAAAAGAGGGAACGAGTCGCTCGCTTTAGCATCTCGCGCACAGCACTAATCGTAGCACTGTCGGACACTCCTCAAAGAAGAGGCAGCGACAGAGTGGAGTCCGATCAAAAAGGCCGCGAGAAAGGTCACCTTACAGCGTAAAAAAATGAAATTATGGTTTTCTATGGGGGACCTCAGTGAGCGTGCGGAAAAAAAAGGTTAGAGCGTGAATCACACATAACACGAAAATGCATAACACACAAAGGCGCACAAGAACTTGGAATGGGTGGGACTCTACGAAACGAAGCACAGGAGGCAGTTGCGACGCATGCGCGATCCAAGTGAAACATGGCTAGGAATTTTGCCTTCACGAGGAAAGGGGGAATCCAAAGCAAAGCCGCTTCTGGTGCTTTTCACGATACAATTGGGAAAAAAGAAGACGAAGCGAATCAGCGATGTTAAACACCGTGAAAAAGAAAAGCACCGTTGAATCCGCTCGTCACAAAGGTGCCACAAAAAGGGTAAGCTGTTGTCAAGGACGTACAAATTGACAATGACTGCGCGTACTTTGAACGAGAGGGTGAGCCGTGCAAACTGGTGAAAGGGGTGTGTAGGTCCCAGGCGACTATGACGACATTGAAGCAAGGTGGGTATGAAATGGGGGTAACAGCTGGAATACTTTAACTGGGTGATTAGGGAGGAAGATGTGCCGGCGAAAACAAATCTAATCGGGGATCTGTATCTGAGGAGGGGCGCGGGTGCTGCAGCTCTGGTACAGCAGAATCAAGGCGGAGAGAATTATGTCAATCAGTTGCGGGGTCCAGAGAGGTAGAAAACCCACCACAAGAGAGAAAGGTCCTCCTCTTTGTGGGCAACTGTTAAATCAGAAAAACCCAACGAGCACGCGGGAAATCCGAATAATCTCAAGATTCCGTCCGCCCACAAGAAATGAGACAACGGCAAACTTTGCCGGGCAATAGGGTGAAAAACGAAAACCGGCGGGGCCGCGTTGTCGGAGACAGGGAATCAATCGAAAGAGGATCAGGGTAATCACCAGACGAACTTGGGTGAATGCGAGAGCTTGGGAATAGCATGCGTAAGTCGGCTGGTGATCAGCAAGCCAGGAAGGAAAAATCAGACGAAAAACAGTGGATTGGGTTTCGTCTGCACGAGAACGTTCCGAAGGGAGAAGACCTATTCTGTGATCAGAGTGAAGCGCAGGGCTCGTCGAAGATGCGTAGGTTGGAAAAAAGGCGCCAAGCCCCGACAACGGGGGGGGACCAGAGAAGAAATCTGACGACCAGGCACGAGCTAAGTAAAAAGGAAGGCACAGCAGATGTCACACGTTAGGTTCGCTTATCCAACAAGAATCAGGAAGGCTGTTACGGGTTGGCGCGTCCTCAAAAACTGGCAAAACGACATACCGAGGAGCAGGAGTCAGATCAAAGGTATCGAAAAAAGACGTGCACGTTGCGGAAGCGGCGAGAGATCGGCAAACAAGGGGGAAGGGCACGACAACGAATCACCTGAATGTAAGCCAAAGCTGAGTTGTGTGTAGGGAATTGTGCGCAGGTGTCAGTATAAAGGAGGGTAGACGAAAGCAGTGGACGAGGAGGGGGGCGATTGTAAAAAAAAAAGTCAATGTGCACT